>MPLX02130735.1_pt1 | contig 25019 bp, 24 predicted proteins | sample 1617341 | NCBI WGS metagenome assembly MPLX02 (sample SAMN05944804, study PRJNA350692) | marine metagenome | biome: marine; feature: ODZ; material: water; isolation source: 120 m water sample filtered on 0.2 um supor filter | place: Pacific Ocean | collected 2012-04-08 | depth 120m m | reverse complement strand
TTTGACAAGATCAAGCAGCTCGGCCTACAGCTGGTTCAGTTGGAGGAAAAGGCAGAGACGAAAACAGGCCTTTCAAAGCCGGAAGGAATTTCCCTGCCATGGAAACAAACTAGAGTTTCCTTCAAGATGCTGGGAAATTTCACCCGTCTACTGTCCAGCCTATTGGCCGCTGGCGTTCCGCTCAGCAAGGCCCTGACCATTCTATACCGGGAAACCACCGACCCCGCAGCCAGCAAAAAATGGCGAGAGGTTCATGACCTGGTCATCGACGGGGTTCCCCTTTCGGATGCCATGTCGCGTTCGCCGGAAACATTTCCGAGCGTTTACACCGCAATGGTGGAGGCCGGGGAAACGGGAGGATTTCTTGACCTGGTGTTGGCGCAAATTGCCGAATTCCAGGCACGGGACAGGGAGCTACGAGGCAAAGTGATATCCGCGATGATTTATCCGGCTGTGCTGATGTTTCTAGCCATCGCCGTGCTCATATTCCTCATGGTTTTTTTTATTCCAAGATTCAAGACCTTGTTCGAAGGCTTCGACGCGGCACTGCCAATGCTCACCCAAGTCATTGTGGCGGCCAGTGAATTTTCCCAGCGTTATGGAATCTTCGTTATCATTGGTATGGCGTTCTTGGTTTATTTGGCACGAACCTGGGTAATGTCAACGAGAGGTCGGCGTATCTATGAACGCTGGCTGCTTACGGCTCCGGTCATTGGCCCTTTGTCATCCCAATATGCCATGGCACGTTTTTCCAGAATGCTCGGCACGCTTATCCAATCGGGAGTTCCGTTGGTGAGCGGACTCAATGTTGCGCAGCGTTCGATCGGCAACCAAATCCTGACTGATGCCATTGAAGACTCCGTTGAACGGGTAAAAAAAGGTGAATCACTGGCTCGTAGTCTAGGGGATTGCAGTCTTTTGTTTTCTGGTGCCACAGTTGAGATGATTTCTGTTGCCGAGGAAAGCAGCCGACTTGACAAGGAGTTGATCCGTCTGGCCGAGGTCACGGAAAAGGAACTGGATCAGCAGCTCAAAACAGCGGTGGCCTTGATGGAACCGTTGATGTTGTTTTTTATTGCGGCTTTTATTGGAACAATTTTTGTTGGAATGGTGATCCCAATCTTCACCATTCAAGATTATATAAAATAACGGATAAATAATATGCAACTTGATGTATCAAAGACAGGGTGGAATTCAGCCACACGCCAAAGGGGCTTTACTCTGGTGGAAATGTTGTTGGTCCTGGTGATTCTTGCGACGTTGGCTGCGGTGGTGGTTCCCAAGTTCGCCGGGCGCTCCAAGCAGGCCAAGGTCACGGCGGCAAAGAGTCAGATTTCTAACCTGGAGATTGCCATCGATTTATTTGAGGTCGACATGGGTTATTACCCCAAGGCAGGAAATGACCTTAGGGATCTCATTGAAGAGCCAAACAGCAGCAGTGTCCAGGACTGGCAGGGGCCGTACCTTAAGAAGGGCATACCTAAGGATCCATGGGGGAACGACTACATCTATAACTATCCCGGCAAGATGAATATCGCCAGCTATGATATTTCCTCGGGTGGGCCGGACACGAAGACCGGCACGGATGATGACATCACCAATTGGCAGACAGAGGACAAGTAATGGCCCGCAGGGAGCTTTCACCCTGTTGGAGTTGATTGCTGTCCTCGCGCTACTGACGGTTGTTTTCACCGTTTCTGCGCCGTCGCTTGGTCAGTTTTTCAAATCGCGTTCCCTGGTTGAGGAAGCCCGACGGATGTTGGCTCTAACCGAGCATGTTCGAAGGGAAGCCATTTCCACAGGGGCCCCGATGCAGTTGCTGTTCGACATGAACCGAGGCGTCCTCTACGTGGAACGGGAGGATGGTTATCAACCTGGGCAGTTGGGGAACCGAACCGTCCAAACCACGCGACCTTACTGGATCAATGAAAAACATGAGGTCATATTTGAAACGGGTGAGCCTATCGAACAAGATTTGTATGCAGTCACTTTTTTACCGGACGGATCGTTACTGGAAACCAGTCCGACCTCCTGGCGTCTCCAAAACCGGGAGAATAGAGAAGAGTTTTACCGGGTGGCAAAACTCCAGGGCCAGTTGCGTTATGAATTGTTAACCGACGATGATATTAAGAATGAATATATCCAAATCCCGGCAACGGACATGCTCGAGGGCGGGATTTACCTTCGCTGAAGTTCTCGCCGCGCTGGTGTTCATGGCCATTGTTATCCCGGTGGCCCTTCAGGGGATTTCCGTGGCCAACCGTGCCGGGGTTGGTGCTGAACGAAAAGAGATCGCGGTGCAGTTGGCTGCCAACATGCTCAACCAACTCAGTGTCAGCAATCTTTGGCAAACTGCACAGGCGTCTGGGACATTTGAGCAGGATTACCCCGGTTACACGTGGTCGATGCAGCAGCAGGCGTGGCCAGACGGCGCCATGCAACAACTGACTCTGGAGGTGATCTATCCGCTCCAGGGCAGGGAATTTGCCGTTGAACTTTCCACCCTGGTCGACGATTCAGTCCAATAACTCATGTCCCTCAAGTCCCATAACATTCTTTTCAAAAAACGTCTGACCCAAGCAGGGTTCACGTTGATGGAGGTGATGTTTGCAACGATGGCGTTTGCGTTGATCCTGCTTGTGATGCAGATGACATTCTCCGGTGCGCTCGGCCTGCGCAACCGGATGCAAAAACGCATTGATCAACATGCGGCCCTGACCCAGGCGATGTCGGTCATGAAGCGTGACCTTGAGAACATGATTGTCACCGGTGGATTGATGGCGGAGGGGATGGTTTGCACGGAACTGGGTTCGCCGGAAATGCCCGATGATCAACTGGAGTTTTATTCCACGACCGCAGTCGTCTCAGATCAATTTCCATGGGGTGATGTGCAGAAGGTGGGTTACCTGCTGGGGGTGGATCCCATGCAGACGGTCACCACCAACCTTGGCCAGGCGCTGATGCGCATGTCCCTCAACACCCTGCCGCTTGAGGCAAACGAGGAGCCCCCGGTTGAAACCCTGATGCTGGATAATGTTCGTTCCCTGCAGTTCGAGTTTTTTGATGGATTGGAATGGTCTCAAACATGGGATTCCAGCGTCAATGAACCGGCTGTGCCGCTAGCGGTTCGCGCCATGGTGGAGGTGTTCACCAACAACCCCAATCCGACCGGTCGCGAAACCCGGATTTGGGAAGTACTGGTCCCGATTCTTACCATCAAGCCTCCAAGCGAGGAGAGCGAGGGGGAGGAAGGTGAGGAGGAAGAGGATAGCTAAAAAAGGAGATATGAAATTATCCAGCAGAAAACAGAGGAATTATGTTTCATCCCAATCCCGAATGGGGTCGGTTTTGATCATTGTCCTGTGGATTGCGTTTGGGTTGGTGAGTGTCACCCTTTATTTCGGTCAATCCATGTTTTTTGAATACAAGGGAGCCAATCAATCCATTGCAGGCGCCCAGGCGGAACAAGCAAACAACGGAGCTCTCAGATACTTTTTTTACACCTTGAACAACGCCCTGGAAGAGGAGGGGGATTTCCCGAGTGAGTTGATCATGCAAACCGAGCAAATACAGATCGGACAGGCGACGGTCTGGATGCTGGGACGATCTGGTGAAACTGTCACCCTGACTGACCCACACTTTGGAGTCATCGACGAGTGTGCCAAGATCAACATCAATACCGCGCCCTTTGAGGTGCTGGAGTTGCTCCCAACCATGACCCCGGAATTTGCTGCGGCCATTATTGACTGGCGGGATGAAGATGATGACGTGACCGAAAACGGTGCCGAGGCCACGATGTATTCACTGCAGACTCTGCCGTACGGATGCAAGAATGCGCCGTTTGAAACCGTGGAGGAACTCCGGTTGGTTTATGGCGCAACGGTGGAAATGCTTTACGGCGAAGACACCAACCAGAATGGAATTCTTGACCCCAACGAAAATGATGGGATGCAGACGCCGCCTCTCGACAATCAGGACGGGACACTAAATTTCGGAATCCTGGAGCATGTCACCATTTATTCCAAAATTCCCACTGAAGAAGAGGAATCAGAGGACACGGGTTCAGGCAATAACAGTGGAGATCAACAAGGGAATAGGAACTCGCAGCAGCAACCGGAAGGAGGAGAAGAGATGCCTTTCCAAGTAAATGTGAATACCGCCAGCGCAATTGTTTTGGCTTGTTTGCCTGGAATGGATGAGGCCATAGCCCAGCAAATCGTCTCGTATCGTCTGGCCAACCCGGATCCTACAGAAGGGTTGGAATGGGTAAGCGAAGCGGTGGACAGTGGGGAGGTGCAGCAGGCTTTGCCCTATTTGACAGATAAAACCCAGCAATTCACCCTTGATTTAGCTGCAATTGGTAGTAACGGAAATGGCTATCGACGCGTAAGATACGTGGTGGACGCCTCAGGAGAGGCGCCGGTCGTCCTTCACCGGCGTGACATGCAACGGTTTGGGTGGGCCCTGGGGCCAACCTTATTGGAGCAGGTAAATACTCCAGAGCAGGCGGTCCGATGACCTTGAAAAGCAAAAAAAGAAGCCAAGCGATCGTCCTGTACGTGGATGGGGATCAGGCCTTTGCCTACTCCTACCGGAAGCGTGGGCGGGGAGCTAAGCTCCGTGCGGAGGGGCATTCCCGACTTGGCCAGGCGATAAACCTAATCGAGCCGGCACGATTGGTCGATGACCTCGGGGGAGTGTTTCGTCAACTCTCCTCGACAACCAAGGACTGCATTGTGGTTTTGCCATCCCACTTGGCCCCTTCCGTCATTCTTAAAGTGCCGGATATTGACCCCGAGGATCAGAGGGGTTTTATTCAAATCCAGGCCGAGCAGCAGTTGCCGTTGCCATTGAGTGAGGTTCATCTGGCGACATATGAGTTCCAAATCGGCAAACAAGATCATGCATTGGTGGTGGGTCTGCGAAGGGATACTGTCTCCAAACTGAAGGAAGCCGTGATCGCCAATGGATTTCAGGTGGCGAGTATTACGGTGGACATTGCTGGGGTTGTGGATCATGCCGTCGACGGCAACGATTCGCTTGCGGATAGCTGCCAGTTGATTCAGGGACAATCGAGTCTGACTATGGTTACCCATGCGGAGGGAGGGCCGACAGGTCTCCGCCACTTCCATTTGGCCAACGGAGGGATGGATGCTGCCACCCTTGAAAGGGAGTTGCGCATTACCCTTGGCCAATTTCCACAGTCTTCACGGCGCCAGTTGACCACGCTTCGTACCGCAAAACTTCCAGGGGCCAGTTCAGAGCAACCTGTTCCGATTTCTGAACACCGATCCCTCGCTGGTTTGAACGTGGTCGATGGAACTGAAACCTCCGATTTGTTTGTGCCCATTGCCTCATCGTTTTTTCTGAAGGGAACCTCGCCTCTTGAGTTTCTGCCTTCCATATCTTCACGCTTTGACAAGATTTATGGTCAGTTCAACTCCCGGCGAAACCTGTGGGTGGGATTGATGAGTGTTGTGGCCCTGACTGCCATTGCTTTTCTTTACCAAATTTTCCGACTGGACGATTTACAGAAGGATTGGAATCGTATGAAAGACAGAGTTGCAGTTGTTGAAGCAGCCCAAGGGAAAATCCGCGAATTCAGACCGTGGTTCGATTCGTCCGTTCCGAGCCTGACCACGGCCCGGGCCATCACCAGGGCTTTTCCTGAAACAGGAGAAATCTGGTTGAAGCAATTGAACATCAGAAACGATTCAAAGGACATGAAGAATGTGTCAAAGGTCATGGCCAATGGATCTTCCAGTGATCAAAGCACCCTATTGGATACACAGGACAAACTTCGCATCACATCCGGCATCTCCAATTTTAAAGGAAAATCCCTACAGGGATCGGATCCGATTTCCTTTTCATTCGAGTTTGATTGGAATCCAGCAGGCGTCTCGACTTCGACTCAATAATGCGAAACAAAAGAGAAAAACTGTTGCTGACTGTTGCTCTCGTCGTGGTGTCAATCCTTATAGGAGATCGATTGGTGTTGGGGCCGTTGGTTAACAGTTGGAAAATACGCAAGAAAGAAATTGAAAAATTGGAGGAGAATATTAACAAGGGCAATAAACTGCTAGACTTCGAAAAGTCCACTATAAAAAAATGGCACACATATTTGCGTGATAATTTGAATAGCACCGACTCCATTGCCCAGGCTGAGGTAGAGCGAGCCAGAGTTAACTGGACGGGCGATTCAGGGATTTCGTTTCAGTCGGAAAAGGGGGATTGGCGCAATCATGATGATCGTTATCAGACATATGATGTTCGATTGGTGGCAGAGGGGACGATGCGGGAAGTGGTCGAATTTGTTCATGCCATTGAGTCGGATGCACTTCCCTTGAAAATTGAACAACTCGAATTGGCCTCACGTGAAAAGACCGGCAAATTAATCAGTGTGAGCGTCCACTTTACAGGTCTCCAGCTTGGAGAGGCCTTGCAATGAAGTACATTAAAAATAAGAACCAATTTCCGAAGGTTGGGTTCAATGTCCTTCTATGGATTGGCTTGCTTTATGCATCGTTTGGCCAGGCGCTTGGCCAAGCGCCAGAAACAGTAGCCAAGTCTTCTGAAACAACTGCCGAGTCATCTGAAACTGGTGCCAAGCCTTCTGAAACAGCTGAACCTGCAGAATTAAAGGAGGAGGAAAGCGAGGTAACAAAGCCGGTTCCAGGTTCACTTGAAGATTTTGGCATTCTGCACTCCAACAACATCTTCGACCCAAACCGGAAACCTTATCGCCCAGACAGGAAACGCCAAGATCCCGAGCCGGAACCCCAAATAGATGCTTTCACTGTCATTGGTCTCATGGCTTATGCTAACCGGCAAATTGCTGTCTTGTCCGGTTCTTCCTCGGAATACAGTGGGGTATTCAAGCTCAATGATCAGATCGATAACTTGAAGCTGGTTTCCCTAAGTGATAAAGCAGTCGAGTTTACCGAAGGCGAAGCCACCTTCAACATGGATATTGGAACCAGCTTGAGGCGCGTGGATGGTGGTGCTTGGAAAGAATCCAGCGAGCGGGTAAACGCGGCCTCCAAGAGTCGTTCGTCGCGGAGTCAATATTCCAGTCGGGAAGGATCTCGCCGTGAAGAAAATGAGGATTCAGCAAAAGACGTTGAAGATAAAGAGGACGAGTCGGACGGGGCAACGGATTCTGAGGCGGAACTTATTCGCAAAATGATGGAACGTCGCCGGCAAGAAGTCGGGGAATAACGATACTTTACGTACAATGAAAACAAACACGATAAACAGAATAAGCCCAATGGGATTGAAGTGGATCATGTCACTTAGCCTGATGGGTGCCGCAACCCTGTTTGCACAAGAACAGGAAACAAACACCCCGGCCAGACCGCAAACAGGCAAACCTAGTACTTCGGCCACCGCTGAGGATCCTCAACTCATGCTGAATTTCCAGGATGTGCCTCTTCAATCTGTATTGGAGTACATGAGTGAAGCTGCTGGGTTCATCATCCTCGGGGATACTAAAGTGCACGGCGACGTCACGATTCTCTCCAAGCAACCATTGAATCGCGAGGAAGCAATCGATCTTCTGGACACAATCCTGAATGAAAAGGGGTACACCGCCATTCGCCGTGGACGCATCCTGAAGATTGTCGAAAAAGACAAGGCCCTGATTGAAGACATTCCGGTGAAGTCTGGAGCCGATCCGGTGGATATCCCCAAGAAGGACGTGATGGTCACCCAGATCATCCCGATTCGATTTGGCAATGCCGGGCAACTGATCGAAAACATCAGCGATTTGCTTCCGGATTATGCCACCATCTCCGCGAATGATGGCAGCAACGCAATCATCCTGACCGATACCCAGACAAATATTCACAGAATAGCCGAAATTGTCAGCGCGCTGGATACGTCCATCTCCAGTATTTCTGAAATCAGGGTCTTTCCCCTCGTCTATGCCGATGCGAAGCAACTGGCAGAGGTTGTTAAGGGGTTGTTTGAAAACAGATCATCCGGGTCGAGCAGATCATCGAGCAGTCGCGGTTCCAGTTCAGCCATCGCCGAGATGATGCGGGCAAGATTTGGTGGCGGAAGTAGCAGCAGTCGAAGTAGCGGGAGTAGTGGCCGTTCCTCCCGCAGCGGCGGCAGCGGCAGCAGCGCCGCACTGGCAGCGGCGTCTCGGGTGGTCGCCATCTCGGAAGAAAGAACAAACTCCCTCGTGGTCAGTGCTCCAAGCGATGTTATCCCCACCATAGAACAATTGGTCAAGGAGATGGATCGTACCATTGAGGATGTCACTGAACTTCAGGTATTCAAATTGAAGTACGCCGATGCTTACGAAATGGCGGAGGTACTCACCGACCTCTTTTCGGACAAGGACGAAATTGAGAATTCTCGTGGAGGATACCGTTTTGGCTCCTGGGGACGTTCCAGTTCCAGTTCCAGCAGGTCTCGGAGTAGCAGTAGCGGAAATTCAAGTGAAAGGATGCTCCAGCAAAAAAAAGTGGTGGCCGTGGCTGATCCCCGAACCAACTCGGTCATCGTCAGCGCCACCGCCGAGTTGATGAAGCAGATCGCACTAATGGTTGAGCGGCTTGATGACAATAAAGCCAAGCAACAGAAGGTGTACACCTATTCCCTGCAAAATGCGGACGTTGAAGGCGTGTCCGCAATTCTCCGCAGCATGTTCGAGCAGCAGAACGGCAATTTCAATTCCACCAGAAACCGTAACAGCAGCAACCAGCAAAACCCGCTGGATAACAGGAGAGTATCAGATCCGCAGAGCTCCAGTGGCTTCAGTAGCCAGAGGCGATAGGGCAGATAAACTTGAATCATCTTCACTGCAATTAAAAAGGAAAATCACACAATGAACCGTAATCAAACCTTCCGCAATCTCGTGGGTCCGCTGCTCGTCCTGGCCATTGGATTCGGATGCCTGCTTCCTGATGCGTTGGCACAATTTACCGGACGATCCTCCAGTGGAACAAGCAGATCTGGTGCAGGTGGAACGGGTTCGCGCCAGTATTTCAACAATACCATGCTCGGCGATGCGCTCATCGAGTTCGATGTTGAGACTCGATCGGTAATCGTCATCGCCGACGAGGAAACCAACCAGCAGATTAATGAGCTAATCAAGGAATTGGACAAGCCGAAATCCCAGGTGTTGATCAAGGTCGCCTTCGTCGAACTGACTCATAACGACAATAGTGATATAGGTATTGATGCCGTTTTCAATGGCTCGATCGGTGGAGGAGAAGGGAACGCGCTCACGGCCGGAACCGCATTCGACCTTGGCGGGTCAGGAGGCTTGGTGCAACTCAACTACGATGATGTCAGTGTTTCGATGAATGCCCTGGCCGAGGAGGGTCGGCTTGAGATTCTTTCCCGTCCGTCAATCCTTACACGGAACAATCGTGAGGCGCTCATCTCCGTCGGCAGTCTGGTGCCATTCATGCAAACCGGCAATGTTAACTCCGTAACGGGCGTTGCGATTCCCCAGTACGAGTATGAACCCATCGGCATCAGTCTCCGCGTCACGCCGTACATCACCCCGCATGGCTTGGTTGAACTGTCCCTTTTCCCGGAAATCTCCGAAACAACCGATGAAAAAATCGAGGTTTCCGAAGGGCTTAAATTGCCGGTTTTCGCCACGCGCTCCGCCCAGACGGTGGTGGTCACGCCCAACGGCAAAACCGTGATCATAGGGGGTCTCATGCAGGACAACAAGGTCGAGACCGTGCGCAAGGTGCCTCTCCTGGGCGATATCCCCATCCTCGGCTTGCTGTTCAAGCACACGGAGCTGAAAGACACAAAAACCGAGTTACTCATTTTCCTGACACCTTTCATTGTGCAAAACCCAAACGACCTCGTTTCCCTTACCGAGCAGGAGCGCTCCGGTTCTACCGTCAAAGCCGGCACCGAAAGTGGCAAGCGTTTGGACAACTTCCTGAATGCGGACACAGAGGGGAAATACATTGAAGCATCGCCGGTCCCGCCCCGGGACACCGAACCCAGAAAATAGGGGATGGAAGTTTGAGTCGCCTGATCACTAGCAAAAGATCAGCATTGAAGAAGCCCCTGGGGAGCCTGCTGGAAACCAGTTGATTAATTGAATGCCTTCACGGTACCTGGCTGGTTAATGTTCCGTACCGTGCACTGTCTTCCTTCTCATTCTGTCTTATCTCGATTTGCTGCCACTCTTTGGTTGCACACTCCACCAACAGCACGGCTGCGCTTGTTGTAAGCAGGAGATGTTTCATCACCTGTTGGCTCCCGGCATTTGGTTTGGCTTGATATCAACTTCCTTGATCAGTTTCTCTAGAATTTTTTCGGTTTGTGCAGTGGCTCTGGCATAACTGGGCTGGCCTGCAAGATTGTTCATTTCATTCGGATCTTTACTCAAATCATAGAACTCATAGTCCGTTGTGCCAGGAAATCGTACTAGTTTGTGTTGGCGGGTGCGAACGCCCCAGTGGAAATGTCCAGTCGCCCAGTAGGCATACCAGATTCCCTTGCGCCAGTTAGTCGGCTGGCGACCCTGTAAAAGTGGACCCAGACTCACTCCCTGCATAGTCTTTGGAACCGGAATCCCAGCGATACCAAGCAGCGTGGGTGCAAAATCTACATTGCTGCACAACGAGTCATTGACCGTGCCCGCCTTGATCTCCCCGGGGTACCTGACGATGAAGGGCATCTTGATGGAGCCTTCCAGAATAAGCCGTTTGTCATAAAGGCCGTGCTGGCCAAGCCAGTACCCTTGATCACTGGTGTAGATAATCACAGTTTCTTCCTTGATGTTCTCCTGTTCCAGAAAATCCATCACTCTCTTGATGTTGTCATCCACAGCTCCCACCGCACGGAGATATTTGTGGATCATGTGCTGGTATGCCGCCGTAGTCCTACCGCGAGTGGTGCCGTCGTGCGGCCACATGGGAGGGGCCTCGTCCCTTTCGTGTCGGCCAAAATAACCGTTTTTACGGACCATGTGCCAGGTGTGCACGCCCTTGAGCCGGGGACTGGTTTTTTCGACATCCTCATGCAGGTTGGGCGGCTCCGGTATGAGTGTGTCTTTGAGGTAATCCTTCCAGCGCTCTGGGTACTCATAGGAATGATGCGGTGCCTTGAAATGCAGCATCATGCAGAACGGTTTCTTGGTGTCACGTGCCTTGAGCCATGCCAAGGCCTGGTCTGTGTAGATATCTGAACAATAGCCGGTGTGTTTTTCACCTGGCACCGTTTCACGTTTTTTCCTTCTGCCATACCATTGCCCATTTTGCGTATAGAAAACCGGATCAAACCATGAACCCTGCCCGCGAGTGACCTTATAGGTGTCAAAACCCTTTGGACGGGAGGTAAGATGCCATTTGCCGAACACCGCAGTTTGATAACCGGCCTTCTTTAATTCCATGGCCAACTGCGGTGACTCTTCACTAATGGAGCCGTTGAGGTTTGGGACCCCATTCTTGTGGCTGTATTGGCCGGTCAGAATACTTGCGCGACTGGGTGAACAGATGGAGTTGTTGCAACAGACATTGGTAAAGCGCATCCCCTCTGCAGCCAGTTGATCAATCGCAGGCGTGGGACAATATTTTTTTAGCCATGACCCATATGCCCCGATTGCCTCTAGCGCATGGTCATCAGACATGATAAAAACAATGTTGGGTCGCTCTCCCAAAACCAAACTCGAGGCGAAGAACACGGCTGCGATTGTTGTGATTAGAATGTGTTTCATTGTTTGTCTCTTGGGCTTATTACGGTGGACTGTGATATAGTTATTCTTCCTGCTCTGGCACGACTGCGCGCGCGGCGCGGTCCTCAACTTCAAAGTATCCGAGCTTTTTCCCGGCTTTGCCTTCGGCCTCGGCGATCATCCACACCGCGCCGGGTCGGGTCTGTTGTCGGTATTGTGCTCCGTGGGCAATCACCACATAAGGTTTGCGGCCACCGGTGCGGTCCATCCAGAACAGCTCCACTTTGCGGCCGCTCCGGTTAATGAACACGACATCAAAGGGATTACCGTCCGGTTTTGATGGAGGCGCTTTCGTGGCGGCAGCAAGCGGTTTCCATTTTAGTGTCGGCAACGTTTCAACTTTCGGCTTAACGAACTTGGCAAATTTCTTCGGAGCCAGTGCGCGTAAACGTTCCAAGGTGGCTTGATGCGCTCTTTGATTTGCCAGATTTCGCCATTCATAGGGATCGGTATCGACGTTATAGAGTTCCTCACCGCCTCCTGCATAACGGATGTAGCGCCAGTGCTCCGCGCTTAAACCAAAGCTGCCCGGAGAGCCGAGATGAGTAATTGCGACGTGTGGCCAGTGGTCCTTTGGGTTCGAAAGAAGGGGGATAAGACTGGAGCCATCGTGGGCTTTAACGGGTGGGAGTCCGCATAGTTCTAGAACTGTCGGCGCCAGGCTAAGCAGGCTGACCGGCTTTGAACAGATGCCTGATCTCGTTCCCGTCGGTAGGCCGGGAGTCTCCGCTGGAACACGCACAATCAGCGGCACGCGGGTGCAGGCGCGCCACGCAGTAAATTTCTGCCAATGCTGTTTTTCGCCTAGATGCCACCCGTGATCAGACCACAGAACGACGATTGTGTCTTTGGCATTCGGTCCTTTTTCGAGAGCGTCGAGAACGTGCCCGAGCATGGTATCGGCAAAATAGATGGAGGCGAGGTAGCCTTGCACCGCACTCTTCCACTGCTTGTGGGCTCGGATGTGAGCAAAGTATCGGTTTGGTCCGATCCGTTTGCCTTCTGAAGGCAGATCATCGAGATCATCCTCCTTGTATCCGGGAGGCAACTGGATTTCCTCAATTGGAAAGGCATCGAAGTATTTCTTCGGGACAAACCACGGTTCGTGCGGCCGGTAGATACCGCAGGCGAGGAAGAAAGGTTTGTCGTGTTTCTTTAACAACTGTTCGCCGATCCACTCGGACACGAGATGGTCCCCACCGTATTCCGCGTCGGTGGCGTCAAGCGGGCCCCAGTCGGTTTCGTAGTACTGCCACGGCCCGCCACGCGGCAGACTCACCGGCCGTTTCTTTGGGTGCAACGTGCGCGGGAAAGGATTCTCTGTCCTTTTTTCTGGGAAGTATTCGTCCCAAGATTGCGCGTCGATGAAGTAGTGCAGCATCTTGCCCGACCCTGCAGACCAGTAGCCGGCGCGAGACAACGTTTTTGGCAACAACTCGGCGGCGGGCAGTACCTGACGCATCTTCTGGCCGTTTTGGTAAAGACCGGAGCGGTGTGGCGAGATCCCGGTGAAGATTGCGGAGCGTGAAGGATTACAGGCCGGCGCCGCGCAATGAGCGTTTGTGAATAGAACGCCTGAGGCCGCAAGTCGGTCGAGATTTGGTGTTCTCGCCTGTGGATGCCCACCGAGCACGCCGATCCAATCATTCAAATCGTCAATCGCGATGAAAAGCACGTTCGGCTTGGCCGAATGCAGCGTGGCGGCCAAAAACGTGGTGAGAGCCAACAGAAATATGCGTTTCATTTCTTTTCTTCAGCTTTCAATTTTTCACCCGGTATTGCACCTCAAACACATGCCGTCTCTTGGGCACGGCAAAACTCAGGTCGCCATCGGGCGTGGTGTGAACAGGCTCCCAAGCCCTATTTCCAGTTCTTCGCAGATTTATCGAGCTGTTGCTTTCTGAGCCCAAAAGCCTTGGCTACGCCACGGGCCATCATGATGTTGCCGGCCTTGTTCATATGTACCCCATCACTGGTTAGCTGCTTTCCCTTGGGAGCATCAACCGGGAATTTCTTTAAGGCGACCTGCATGTCGGCATTTAAATCGGCCAATAAACATTTCTTCTCCTTGGCCAATGTCCTTATGAATGCATTGTAGGGTAAAAGTTTTTGGTTGAGGTCATTGCCCTGGTCTTCCCTGATCATGGTCGAGGTCAATAGCACCACTTTTACTCCCGCAGTCTGAGCCTTGTTTACGATTTCTGTGATGTTCTTTTTGTAGGACTCCAGATCCACTCCGCGTTTGCCATGCCACACGTCATTGACTCCACAGCTTAAGGTCATCCAGTCAGGTTTGTGCCTAAGGACATCCCGTTCCAACCGAGCCAGCATTTGGTTGGATTTATGTCCGCTAATCCCGGCAAACACCGGTGTGGTTTCGATGCCTTGATCCTTTAGGGCGGATAGGACCAATTGGCAGTAGCCACCTTTTCTTCTGCCTGCAGCGGTAATGGAGTCACCCAAAAAGGCAATCTTCTCTCCGTTCTTGATGGCGATTTTTCCGGAACCGGGGTTTGCCTGATTATTTATCAGACCAATCATGGCGTTGGCAAATGAGTCACCCAGACGGACGAAGAACTTGCCGCTACCCAGGTAATGATAAGGCCGGTCGCTGCCCACAACACACCATTCGGCGAAATGCTTGGCCCAGCCACTATCATAGACTTTGCGTGCCTCCAGATCATAGACTTTGTAGCTTTCGACTGAGGCGACGTTGCCCTTGAATTCCGGAGCGGCGGCGGCTTCCCGTTGAGCCACCGAGACAGCGTTCTTGTCGACGCCCTCCTTGCTCATGTTGGTTCCCAGTACCCCAATCACAAAGGGCATCTTGGATGTTTTATATTCTTTGCGCACGTCCTTCACAAAATGGACCATGTTATCCCTGTAGCTGTTGCGAAACTCGTCGGAAAACTGATCGTTGAAGCCCTGGAACCAGACAAAGCCCGCAATGTCATAGCCGACTTTGACATCATACGCCGGATGATGTGTTTTCAGGTCCTTGAGTACATTGTGGACGGCTTCATTCATCATCCTCCAGTTGAGGCTTGCATTCTTACTGATGTCTGCGGCGTTCTTTGCGGCCTGTTCCTTTTTGTTCAGCTTGTAAGGCCCGGCTGACGGTGGCCGGAAATTATAATTCAAGGACTTGCCGCCCCAGGAGGTCTTGATGATCAGGATGGGGGCATCCAGTTTTTGCGCCAGTGAAAGTCCAAAACCGAATTCGGGTCCGATTTTGTCACGGTTGCCACCGTAACCCACTGTCAAAGGTCCGGAACCTCGATTGCCGTCGGCAATGGAAGTGATATAAACCTGCTTGGAGACGACAAAGGTGTCCTTGATTTCTTGCATCTTGGCATCGCACTGCGCCTGCAGTTTTTTTACCTCCGCCTGAGCGGCTGCTATCTTGTCCGCGCCTTCAATCTTCTTGGTGCGCAGATTCTTGTTGATCTCATCGCGCTTCATGCGGGTTGCAATCAGGTCCTCCACGACAGCTCGGGAAATCTTTGCGTCCTTTTTAAATACCAGATTCGCCAGTTCCCTTACTTCCGGTTCCTTTGCCGTAAGCAAGGTTGGGATGGTGATATAATAGGAATGCCCGACCATGTTCGATTGGCCGGCCAGAATGAAGATCTGTAGCTTCTTCTTGGCGGGTTCGGCCACCACGCCACGCGCCACGCTCAGGACAAAAAGGAACGCCACGCACATCTTCACAAATATCGCTCGATTTATCATAAGATTCTTCATTGAATGGAAAAATGATGCACAGAGTGCGAGGCTGATGCAACCGTTAAAACGGCTTGAAAACTGCACTTGACGCGGTGACAGTTCGCTCACCGCGAAACAATGAATGGGATATTAAAGCTTGGGGTGGTCTCTCTCTTGACAGCTGGGTATTGGCACTCTTCTGCCTTTGCCCAGAAATCAAACGATGCAAATGGAGTTTTTGATCCCAAGTCGGATATGATCTCACTTCATTACGACCACGCGCCGGATCGGGACGATGGCCACAGCGCCGCGGCAGATCGAACAATCCTTGAAATGCTGCAAGACGGGGAATGGATCAGAAAACACACGATTGGCGTGTCTGGGGCTTACGGTAAAAACAAGGGGAAGTTTAATGCCAAGTCGGATGCTGTGATGGACGCCGTATGGAAGGACTGCGGTGGGTGGCTTTCGGCTCACCGGGACTGGGATGGCACGGTCGCGGAACTGGCCATGCGATGGGGCGCCGTGCTCAAGACCGGGGGCGATGTCTGGGTTAAGGAAGGAGGGCAGTCGGACATCACCGCCGATGTCGTGCGCAGGCTCAAGAAGAAGCTGCCTAGAGTGGATACGACACGCCGGATCCACGTTGTCCAGCACAGCAACTGGAATGAAAACCAAACCGGTGATCAGGCTTTGGCATATAGCAAAAAGAACACGCACTACATCCGTATCCGCGATGCAAACCGTTTCCTCAACCGCAAGGGCGATGTTGCCTCTTTTGTGGAGGCTGCCAAGGGTCATCCGGTCCTTGGCCCAGCTTGGAAAGCGGCATTCGCCTACTACAACCCGGAGAAGCGGTTGGATTTTTCCGATACGGGTGAACTGATGCACATCCTTGGCCTGGGGGAAATCGGGATCGAAGCCTTCCGGAAACGGTTCCTGCCACCCTCACCCAACCCGTGAAAAGAATGAACCAGCCAATACCCAGGAACCTGCCGGTCTCCTCCGCAAACACGGCGGCAAGACGGGTGAAGAATTAAGATCTGAATAAATATATGTAAGGAAACTATGAAGTTGCTCATCAAATTAGTGTTGTATCCAGAAAAGTCTGTTAAAGCCTACTTGGGCGCCAAGATTAAAGAGGGAAGAGAAAAAACAACACGACTCAACTACTCGGATCGGGTTTCTAGTTTCACCAAACACTTTAAGGACAAGTTTACTATTAAATCCAAACCGCTGGCTTTGCTGTTTTTTTCCTTTTTCGTGATCAACATGTTTATTCCTGGCTTCGCCTGGGCCGTTGAGGATGGCTTGGTTTTCGATGCAAAGCTTGGACACTACAAAGATCTTTCTTATGAAGCCTTGTCCGACAAGGGGTTACCGTGGAAGGAGCGCACACAGTTGTTTGGAGGTGAGACGGTTCATTACGGTGGTTTAACGGATACGCAGCGCTTGGCCAAGCGGAGGGAACTCGAAGTGCTTCTGGCAACAATCAAGATGCGTGAAACGAGCAACTGGGCCGACCCGAAGTTGGCCGAGCGCGTTGAAACGGAAATTCACACTTGGCTTGATGCACAAATCCAAAATGTGCCAGAGAAGTATGCTGAAGCTAATGTTTACCCACTTCGAACGGGTGCGGTTGGGTTTTTTCGCGCTTACGAAATTTTCGGTGATAAAAAATATCTCGAAGCTGGCTTGAATCGTGCGGATGTAATTTTAAAAGCGCAGTGGCCGAAAGGACATTGGCCGTGGGGGACAAGGCTTGGGGAAAACTTCGTGCGAATTCAGGATGGTTTCAACAACGAGCCGTTTTGGATCATGCTCTATGCCTACAAATTGAGTGACGACACAAAGTATTTCGAATCTGCGAGGCGTTGCGCCGATGTGTTGCTTTCGCTGCAACGCAGGAATGGCGGTTGGCCGGACCAATGGTCGTTTAACGGTCGTTCATCAGGGCATTCTGGCGTTATGCACGGTGTGTCATTTAATGATAACGCCACGAATTCCTGCGTGCAAATGATGGTCGTCATGTATCACATGACTGGCGACAAGAAGTATATTGCCCGGTTATCTGAGTTGGGCAAATTTGTTGCCAAATCGAAAATGGGCGAAGGCATACTTGTTGGCTGGTGTGAGCAATACAATGACGACGGGAGACCGATACGGGCTCGCCAATACGAGATCGAATTGCCTTATCCACGTGCTTTGACGCGTGGTGTTGGGCCATTGTTAGTCTGGCTTTATCTGATGGACGACAATGAGGTGCATATGGATTTGTTGAGGAGAGCCTACTCTTGGCATGAACACGTTCGCCAAGAGGAGATTAAACCGCAGGTTCTTGCGCATTGGAGGGCGATGAGTCGAAGGTGGTCGCCTTCGCATCATTCGATGACGCAAAATTATTTGATGGAATATCGGCCGGGCTGGCCGGATGCCTATTTGCCGGATGGTTCGAATTGGGGGCGAGTGCTGAGCTTTCGTTTGATGCCGTGGAACCGTGTCACGCCGGAGCAAAAGAAAAAATACGACCGCTTTATCGACCATGGTTGGCCGCCAGTGGAGGAGTTGGCCAGGATGGCAAGTGCAAATCAGGCTCCGCCGCGCGGGTACAATATGTACGTTCATTGCCATTCATCGATCGGTAATTCGTTGAGCGAAATTCGCCGCGCACTGCTTGAACACAAACGCGGAGGACGCGAAGGGATGCTCAAGTATTATTCAAACCCAACCAAGTACACACCAGATCAGTATTTGCAGGCGCGTGTCGATGCAGCTAAGCGTGCTCTCGATTTGAGGAATCGGCGTATGGCTTATCCATTTGCGAATTCTCCAGGCTATACGGGAATGGCTGCAATGAAAGATTTTAACTTTCTCGGCTCCAAAAGTCGTTGGTATGGCAAGACCGGCACAAAATGGGGTGCTGCATTTCAAAATGTTTACCCGTCTCCCAGTGTAACTTGGTATCAATGGCAATTTATTTACGACATGAAGTTGGCGCATGGAGAAATTGATCCAGAGGCGGCTGCCCGAGGTGGGCGTGGCTTTGAAACGGTCGCCAGCCAAACTCATTTGGATTCTTGGGACGTACTCGGTGAATGGGGTATGGGAGTTCTGGAAAGGGAGAATCATTTCGACGTGCCGTTGGAGAGGAACTAGTCACTTGTCACAAGGAAGTCGTTGAACTGTGATTGCCAATAGTGCAAAGGTAAATGGAATAACTGATGATGATGGTCGACCCCGCCATGGAGCCTTACGCCCGCCTGAAGGGCCGTCTGCGCTTCACAGCAAGCGACTCTGCCCTGCGCCTGCACATCAAAAGGCCCCATGCCTATCGCCCCGTCCCGCACCTTGACCCCGCGCTCCGCGCTCGCCTACAATCAGCCCTGCAACGACCCGACCTAAAGCCCACTACCCGGGCCAAAATCGAGGCAGTCCTAGGCAGAAAAAATGAACCTCAAGAAACGTTATGTCCGAAATAAAGTTCATTTAGCCCTAATCTTCAGTTGCACTGTGGTGCAACTAGCCATTGCTCAAACCGGTGTTTCTAGAATTATACCCGTAGAAGAAACCAAAAAGCTTAAGGCGATTAGAAACGAGATCGGGTCGATCAAGAACCTCGATACGCTTTATGAAGATCGGAAACACAAAAACGGGCTGCCTTATCATTTCTATGTCCCGAAACATCTCAAGGCCGGTGTGAAGTATCCGGTGGTGACTTTTCTTCACGGCTATACTGACCTTACGATCGATACGCACAAAGGTTTCCCAAAGGGGGTGTGGTCGCTGCCAAAGATTCAAAAAGCCCACCCGCACATTCTTTTCGTGCCGCGGAATCGGAAGAAAGAGGACAACTGGTCGAGCGACGAATATCGAACGATGACCATCAACGCCCTTGATGACATGGTCGCTGAACTGAATGATAATCCAAATACCGCTAACGTAGACGTGGATCGGCTCTACCTGACCGGTTTTTCTCGAGGAGGCCAGGGTACGTGGAATTTTATCCGCGCATTTCCAAACAAGTTTGCAGCCGCTGCTCCACTATCTGGCTACTTCCACGGCCCGCAAAATGCTGAAGACGCAAAAGTCATCAAGCAAATCCCCATTTGGATCTTCAACGGTGATGGCGATAAAGGGGTCAAAGGCTCACGCATCAGCTTCAAAGCCCTAAAGGATGCAGGTGCCGCCGACGTCAGGTATCACGAATACAAATCACAAGGTCATGTTATTGACGACTTCGCGTACTTCACAGATGGGTTTATGGAGTGGATGTTCTCTCAGAATCGAAAGAAATGAAACACCTCCTACTCACAACAATCGCAGCCGTGCTTCTGGTGGGCTGTCAAACGGAAACAACAACTACTTTTGATATAGATAGGGCTCGCACACACATTGACAAACAGAACGCAAAGTATATGGAGTTTTTTAATAATGGAGATGCATCTGGCGTAGCTGATCTGCATGTGGATGAAGCAATAGTGATGCCCCCACATACTGACTTGATCAAAGGAAAAGAGGCAATTAAACAAGCAATCTCTGATGAAATATCAGCTGGAGCAACAGATATAGTTTTTACCACATTGGATATGTATGGGAATGAAGATTATGTTACCGAAGTTGGAAGATTTTCATTGAACATAAAAGATAATGGTAAAATTGTAATGAATGATTCAGGCAAATACATCGTGCTTTGGAAGCAGGTCTCAATGGATAATTGGCTCATGAAAGCAGACATATGGAATTCAGATTTACCAATAAAGGAATAATAAATTTGAATTAACGCCAAGACATTTAGCACTCAATTTCCACCTGATTGATATTCCCCTAACCCAATCCTAAAGCATCAGTTTTTAGGCGCGTCTATTCCCTGGGAAATACGAACTTTGTAGCACCGGTGCTAACAGCGATATCGACTTTAACCCCATAAACATTCGGATTGTAGAAACAACGCCTGTCTCGTTGCTAAGAAATTCAGGGATTAAAGATCTTCAAAAAAGAAGAATATTAAAGCTACTGGCAAATAAATAAATACCGTTCGATCCTTACTCTGTACTAAATTTGATCTGCCAGCTGATTCTTTTGCGTATCGGTTTCCTTGCCGCAAGCGCTGCAGTAGGGGAGAAGAGTTTGGGTGACTTCGTTGCAATCGCAGCATTGATCGAAGAGCGCTTCGCCGCAGGAGGGGCAGCTATAGCGAGATGACTTCTTTTGGCCAAATGCCTCACCATGTAGCTTGGGGCCTCTCTTGGTCCAGACGGCTTGCTGGAATGCGCCGCGAAGTATTGGAAAATTGCAGATGGGGCAGCGGTGGTTTTGGTACGCTTCGCGATGGCGATTCAGGAGCGTAGCTTTGCGCGGGCGCGCTGATAAACGAATAGCCCAAGCGAGGAACGCAGCCAGGATCCCGATCGTCGCAAGAATGGCAATGTATTTAAAAAAATCGCGTGGGAAATGATCCCACATCACTAGCCAAACCATCCAAAATGTCGACACCAAAGCCGCCCAATTAAAAGGTTGGTAAATGCTGCCTCGTTTTTTCCGAACGAGCCAAGCGGAGAGCAGCAATAAGGGGACAACAAGTGCTAGTTTAAGTGAAGCGACCTTCAAGTCGTGTGAGCGCCGTTCAATGTTGAACTCCGTTTGAGCTTTGTCTTGGAACTGTCGCAGTTCTTTGTTGATAGCTGCGATTGATTGGTTGAGTTGATGCCTCTCGCTGTTTAGTGAGACGATCGATTCGTTGGCTGACTCGAAGTCATCTTGTGCGGCATAAAAGCGGCTGCGTGCATTTTCCATTGCCTGCTGGTCAACTTCGCTGGGTTTTCCGCCTCCTTCAAGACTGAGTCGCTGCAAATCGGCAATTTTGGTGAGCGCTGTCTCCGAATTGATCATACTTTGCTGTAGGGTATTTTGTATTTCCTGTTGCCGTTTTATCTGTTTTTCGATCTCGGTGAGTTGAGCGCTTAATTCGTTAGCGGCGCTTTGTTTTTCCTCTGGAATGTGCCGCTGCTGGATTGCGTTATAATTTGGTCCCGGCAAATCGCCGATGTCGTTGAGTATGAAGCTGAGCAACCAAATAAAAAAAAGCGTGAGCAGCAGGCTTAGAAATCCGGTTGCCAATCGAAGGGGCAACGGCGCTTTTTGTTTTTGTGAAGTATCGGCCACGACTGATCATTACAAGCCGTGTTTAGTCCAGTCAATCGGAGAAATACTTGGTTACTTTCCGGTTCAGAGGCAACAAAATCTCTACAAAATCGGTGATCTCCAAGGAAAAAGCGCACAAATAATATCAGTATATTGAAACCAAAGGCAAATAATCGGCGATAAAATGCTACTCATCTCAACAGCGCCGAAAGCTCCATTATTAAGAGCTTTGGCCGCTTGATAAACTCATTGCAAAAATAATCAAAAAAGCTGAGCTTTGGGCGACATGAAAAACATACTAATCACAATCGCAGCCGTGGTGCTGGTGGGGTGGGATGAGCCATCAATTCACGATGCTGCAGTTTAGTGAAAAAAGAGATTAATTTTCTAGGAAAAACGTATATTACAGACAAATCCACCGTTTGTTTTGCATTTTTGTTTCTTGTGATTGGTTCGGCTTCAGCTGAGCAGAACTGGTGGCAATTTCGAGGTCCAAGCGGTGACGGTCATACGACATCAACTAATCTTCCGTTGAATTGGTCGGAGGCGGAAAACGTCACTTGGAAAACCGCTATCCACGATCGGGGCTGGTCATCCCCGGTGATTTGGGGGAGGCAAATTTGGCTTACCACTGCCACAGCTGACGGGCGGAAACTGTTCGCGGTCTGTTTAGACAAGGTAACCGGCAAGATAGTTTATGATCTGCATTTGTTCGATGTGGTCAAACCAATGAGGATCACGAAAGACAACACCTACGCAACTCCCACGCCGGTCATAGATGAACGTAGGGTAATACTGCACTTTGGCACCTATGGCACGGCTTGTCTAGACACTGAAACCGGAGATGTGTTGTGGAAGCGACGTGATTTGAATTGCGACCATGAGGCGGGAGCCGGGCCAGCTAGTTCGCCAACACTCCTCGGGGGCAAGGCGGTGGTTCACGTGGATGGTCGGGATGTGCAATACATCATCGCTCTCGACAAGACCACTGGTAAGACGGTTTGGAAAACGCTGCGATCGCTCGAGTATTCCAAGTTTCCCGTTCATCACCGAAAGGCCTATTGTATGCCGGCGCTGGTGCCGCGGGGTCAGGGCAAGCAGCTCGTAAGCCCTGCTGGCCGCGGTATTTACGCCTACGATCCGAAAACAGGCAAGGAACTGTGGTATGTACGGCATCGAGGCTGGTCGGTGGCACCGCGCCCTGTATCCGGCCACGGGTTGGTGTTTGCTACGGTGGATCGGGACCGGCCGGAACTGTGGGCCATTCGGCTCGACGGCAAAGGCGATGTAACCGACACGCACATTGAATGGAAGTCGATCCGCAGTATGCCACAACGTTGTTCGCCGTTGCTGGTAGGCGACCTGTTGTTTGTCGTGAACCGCGGCGGTATCGCGAGCTGTCTCGAGGCTAAGACCGGCGAGGTCGTCTGGAAGGAACGTCTGAAGGGCGTTTACTCGGCGTCGCCCATCTACGCAGAGGGGCGGATTTACCTGTTCAACGAGGAAGGGCTTGCCACAGTCATCCGGCCAACTCGCAAACTTGAGGTCATCGCCAGTAATGTTCTGGCCAGACAGCCGTTCATGGCGACGCCCGCCGTCGATGGTGATGCTTTGATCATGCGCACGGGCGGGCATTTGTATCGCATCGAGGCGCAGCGGTAGAACTCGATGACCTGCGGCAAGACGGGTGAAGAATTGAAAGCTGAAGGGAAATGAAACACCTCCTACTCACAACAATCGCAGCCTTGGTTCTGGTGGGGTGTGGGTCGAGTGTGGATATTTGGACGGCTGCCGCGCATAAACCGCACAAAAAATGAGACGAGATGAAACATGGTGCCGAGTTTTATTCGTGATGGCGCTGGTTGTTACTCTGGCGGTTTCAGCGGCTACCAAGCAACCCAACGTTATTGTTGTTTTTATTGATGACTTGGGCTGGACCGATCTCGGCTGTTACGGCTCGAAGTTTTATGAGACGCCACACATTGATCAACTCGCGAAGCAAGGCGTTATGTTCACCAGGGCGTACAGTTCATGCAACGTCTGTTCACCGACTCGCGCTTCCTTGATGACGGGCAAGTATCCCCAGCGTGTTGGCTTCACCAGTTGGCTCAATCCGGGTAAACCAAGCGGCGCGAACAGTGCCGCTACTCATCTGCCAGCCAGCGAAACCACGATAGGCGAAGCCTTCCAGCAAGCAGGTTACAGGACCGGTTATATCGGCAAATGGCATGTCGGTTCCAAAAAAATTGGAATGCCCAAACAGCATGGGTTCGATTGGCAGATGGCAACGGCCAAGCATGGCTTGCCTGGATCTTATTTCCATCCCTATAAGAAGAAAGGGCTGTCTACCGCTGACGTACCGGATCTGGAAGATGGCAAGCCGGGTGATTACTTGACCAACGTTCTGACGGAAAAGGGCATCGGGTTCATCCGGGAGACGGCCAAGGAGGGCAAGAAGCCGTTCTTTCTCATCCTCGGTCACTATGCGGTTCATACGCCGATCCAAGCCCCGAAAAAACTGGTCGCGAAGTACCAGGCAAAGAAGACGCGGATGTACGGCTCCACTCCCCTGAAGATGATCCCCGAACGATTCAACCGCAAGGTCCCGGCAAGACAGCAGAATCCCGTTTATGCGGGCATGATGGAGAACCTGGACACGAACGTTGCCAAGGTAGTTGATGCCTTGGACGAGCTTGGGCTGACAAAAGACACCATCATCGTGTTTACCTCCGACAACGGTGGGTCCTGCATGCCGGGTTCACCGGAAAAAAGGCCAACGAGCAATTATCCTCTCCGCGCCAGCAAGGGCTGGAACTACGAGGGAGGGATCCGGATACCCACCTTCATCACCTGGCCCGGCAAGATTCCTGCCATGAAAACAGCCCAACCGGTGATTACGATGGACCTTTACCCCACGCTCCTTGAGTTGACCGGGTGCAAGCAGTTGCCGAAACAGACCATCGACGGACGCTCCCTGGTTCCACTGATTGACGGCAAGACGAAGACCTTGGACCGGCCCTTCCTGGCTTGGTGGTATCCCCATTCTGGGCATGGAGCTCAGCCCTGTCAGGCGATCCTGAAAGACGGCTGGAAGCTCGTTCACTGGATGAATCAGAACGAGACCGAGCTTTACCATTTGGATGAAGACGAAGGAGAGAGGAACGACCTCGCGAAGAAGGAACCTAGGAAAGTGCGTGAGTTGCTTGAAACACTCAACAAGTGGGTCAAGGAAACGGGTCGAAATTAAAAGGTAAGCAAATGATGAAACTACGAATCACCGTTGCCCTGTTTGCCGCCCTGTCGACCCTGGTCGGGACAGCCGAAACAAAAAAAGCCGCTAAGCCGATTATAAAGAAACCTTTCCTGCCTCTGGAGTCGGCGAAGACGATGCGGGTGCCCAAGGGGTTCAATGTGACGCTCTTTGCCGCTGAGCCGGACATCAAGCAGCCGATTGGTT
>MPLX02154964.1_pt1 | contig 25293 bp, 27 predicted proteins | sample 1617341 | NCBI WGS metagenome assembly MPLX02 (sample SAMN05944804, study PRJNA350692) | marine metagenome | biome: marine; feature: ODZ; material: water; isolation source: 120 m water sample filtered on 0.2 um supor filter | place: Pacific Ocean | collected 2012-04-08 | depth 120m m | reverse complement strand
TATTCCGTTTGTATCGTGGTGATCATTGCCGCTGTGTTTACGGGATACGTATTGCCCTCATCCGGCTCCTACGGCTCCCTTAGAGGTTGGGGCACAGGAACTCCTTGGCTTGTTGGCGTGGTTCTGCTAGCTACCGTTGTCACTTTCTTTGAGGTGGCCCGTGGATTAGTAGGTCCTCCTCTTGCTGTAGGCCTTTTGATGCTGATCATTGGCTTGCTAGTCCTTGATCGTCTCGGTAGGCAGCTTTCCAGTACAGGTGGCTGAACATTTACTTGATGATAATTGCTTGATTGAAAAATTATTTAGCTAAGCAATAAAAAAAGCCCCCTTGAATGAGGGGCTTTTTAATGCTTTTTTCATTCAGGTGGTGTGGAATTTTTATTTTCGTCATTCACCGCTTCTCATATGTTCTTACTGGGTCTGGCATCGTGAGGGTTAGTCAGCTCAAAATGGTGGGTAAGCTCAAAGTCTGCAGTGGCTTTAATCGCATGCCTAGCTTCCTATATCTCTCAAGTGGTCTGGCCTCTGTTTACTGATGTTAGTTGCGCCTGGCTCTTCAAAACCGATTCACCTATTAGCCATTGCCTAGTGATGGCTAATAGGAATGATGCTTAGCTAAAAATCAAGCTGGTTTGAATGGCTCAGGCATCGGTTGATCCTTGTTTGCAGAGAGTTTCACTCTGCCCCCTCCCCTTCTAGGTGGAAGCTTTCAAGTTCTTTAGTGCCCGCACCAAAGTGCGCAGCTAGTAGTCACCACAGCAATAACTACCCCGCCCCATTTGATTACTTTCTGAGGAGCATTGAAGGTGATGCCCACCAGGATTGCGGAAAGGTTGATGACTATGAGCTGATCAGCAGAAGGCGATATGCCGAAAGGCCCTGTTGTGGCAAGGAAGTTCATGGTTTGTGCTTAAAGCGCACTGACCTTAGGCCGAATGTGTTCTTAGATACTGATTTATTGAGTTCACTTTTCAGGCTCTAGAGAAAAAAGCTGCTATCAAGGGCGAGGTCGGCCTAGGCGATAAAGGCCTGTGAATGTCTCGTGGGGGCGGGCAGCGAAGTTATTGATAGTGCCTTTGAGAAGGGAAAACTATCGGAGCTGTCGTTTGAAAAGCATATAGACCTATTGCCAGCGATACAACGCTTGCGTTATTAAGGAGTGCAAGAGGGAAGCGAGCTTCTAGGTCACCACCTAGGGGGTTTCTTCTTTAATTGTTAGGGAATTGTCCATCATGACTTTCACCCGTTTAAGCCGAGTCGAGATATTGCATGGGAGATTTGCAATGGCTGGTTTGGCATCACTTGCCTTGATTGAGTTCCTCAAGATGCGACTGCCCATCTCCTAGGAATATTTTTGAGTAGTCGTTGTGAGCAGCGATTTGGCATCATGGCCAGACCTCTTGCATTGCTATCGCTTGATCGCGGAGTAATTGGATTCAGCCTTTCTCAAAAGTATGGTGAATAGCAAAAGCAGCAGGTAGGTTTTTACGCTGCAAAACAGGCAAAAGCAATTGGTTTTGAAGGCTTTTAACGCTGTGTTGGTGTTGGCGAAAGCTTTTGCTCTGCTCCCTTTAAGCAGAGCAGGGGTAAATACTTGCGTGCTAACCCAATTGTGCTCGTGGTGACTAGGAGTAGAAATAAGGAATGGATTTAATTGCCCTCGATAGAAGAGCCGCACTGGCAATTCAGCATCGCTTCCGGTTGAGCAACTATCAGATGCTTTGCTTTGGTTGGTTTATCGGGCTTGTGATGGGCTTTTTCATTGCAGTCATCCTGCACTGGGCGGGATCACCACATGGCTAGCGGTTAGTTTTTCGTATACAGCCTCTTCAACTACGTCTCTTGTGAGATGGCTTGCTGCTGGTAAGGCACGCTTGAATTTTCTGCAGCGGCCATTTGGCATGGGGTTTTGGCTTTAATCCTTAATCAGATTCTCGAGGGCTGATGTCTATCACCAGCGTGAGCAACATTAGAAAGCTGATTCATTGGTCATGCCTGGATGAATGTGAACCATTGAGGAGGGGTGTTTGCATGACAATTGTTAAAAATAAAACCAGCTAAGATTTTTTTACGCTGCTTAATGCAACTCACTGTTCAGTAGCTATTGTCGAAGAAGATGTAATTATATTCATGGGCTTCTTCGATGGAATCACTTCGCATCTTAGAGGAGGTCCCGAATTCGACTTGGGGACCTTTGGTGACGAGCTTGCCTATAAGGTTGAGTGGTCACCATTGGTTGGCGGTGGAACGAACTTCACCACACATAGGTTAGTAAAGAGCCCAGGGTTTAGTCGTAACCAAATAAGAGTTGAGACATCTTTATGGGTTTATCTATTCGGAGGATTTTGTATATTCTTTACCTTTATCATTTTTCAATCTACTTTGGGTGGTAATGCAACTTGGACTGTCAATGGAGTCGATGGCCCGCCTCCTTCCTGGTGGCCAATTAGGGCACTCATGCCTGCTTCGATGGGCTGTGGCATGATTTGGTGGTTTAAAACGAAAGAGGGTATCTTTGACTATGCTGCTTATAAGTTTACCAGGGGTAGTCAGCATTTTCGCCTTGATGATGTCCATGCTATTCAGCTTATTAGTGAACGCGTAATATCAAGTAAGGGTGGTCCATATAGGAGCTTTGAATTGAATTTGGTTTTTGCTTCTGGCACGAGGATAAATATAGTCGATCATGGCTCTTTGATTGCGCTCAGGCGGGATGCGCATATGTTGTCAGAGTTCCTTAGAGTTCCTGTATGGGATGTTATTGGTTTCCGTATTGGCTCTATGGATGCTGGTCCAAAGGTAAAGATCTTAAATCAAAATCTAAGATCTTTATAATCTTTTTGTGCTGAGTATTGCCTTGTTATTGAAAAACGCCTGGGCTTGTGAGGCTGTAGGGAAATCTCGAGATAATGATTAATTGTTGGTTGATTCCTAACTGCTGCTATTAAGGCCCCCATTACCAGCTGTCAAAGTGAATTGTATTTTTTAAAATGATTTTCTCATCTGACATTCAATAGCTGCTGAGAATTAATAGGTCCCTTAGCGCATATCGCATAGAACTCTGCCGAATGACAGGCAGTGAATTCACGAGACTGCTTTGATTGATTGAACGCCCCCTGATGGATTCGAACCATCGACCGACTGCTTAGAAGGCAGTTGCTCTATCCAGCTGAGCTAAGGGAGCACTAGACCATTTTGGCAGTCATTGCTGCGTTGGCCGCTTATGGTTAGGCGCTGCGAACTTGCATCTGATGGCGGCCAGTCGGCTTAGCGATAGCCAGAAACACGAGCTTCTGGAGCGCTACCAAGCTGGTGAAGCCACTGCAAGCCTTGCTGCAGCCTACGGCTGCAGTCCTAATACCGTTATTCGTACTGTTAAAACACTCCTTCCGGCTAAGGCATATGAGGCTTTGAAGGCTTCTCGAGCTGGACGTGGTGCCATATCAAATGCTGTATCGGTTGTTGAGCAAGCAACCCTAAAGGAGCAATCCGATATTGCTGAGCAGCACCATGAGCCGAATCAACTAGAGCAGAGCACTTCGAAGCGGAATTCTCTTGAAGAGCAAACGGAAGCGGTGCTCGAGGTGGAGGAGTCTGCTGGCCCTCTAGCGCTTGATGATGCCGATGACTTTGGCCACGATCCTGAAGAGGAGTCTGGTGCCGACACTGATCTCGAGGTGGAGATAGGTGAGGATCTCGTTGTGGAGGTATTCCACGAGGTGGCCCCTTTGACAGCAGGTGTTGTCATTAATGACCGCCCGACGGTTAATTGTGAGCCTCTTTTGCCTGGCTTGTTACCTGAGAGCGTTTACATGTTGGTGGATAAGACGGTTGAACTTGATGTACGCCCGCTTAATGAGTTCCCAGAGTTGGGTTTGCTTGATGAGGCCGATCAACAGAGGCAGGCCCTTTGCTTGTTTGCTAATCCACGTTCTGCCAAGCGGCAATGTGGCCGTAGTCAAAGGGTTATCAAGGTTCCCGATACAAGCATATTCCAGCTAACTAGTTCCTATTTATTGGCTCGTGGCATCACTCGTTTGGTGTTGGAGGGTTCGCTTATTGCCCTAGATGCTCAAGCTTCATAAAGCCTTGGTAAAGCTTGATTTGGTTGGGATGAGTTCATTCTCTTGAATTGGGCAGCAGTAGTGCGGCTGTGCTGCCGCCACTGAAAACACCTAATACGATCGATATCCCCACCAGAAAGCCAGAAGGTAGCGCTGCGCTATTAGCAAAACCCAATTTGAGATTGTGGCGATCATTGAGGTTTTGGGCGCCAAGACAGAGCACTACTAGCAGCAGAATGCTGCTGGCAAGACTGATTGTTAGCACTCGCAGGCGCAGCAGCATGGGGTTGTCGTTGAAGGTTTTCTCAGTTTGCCGTTTTCATGAGGTTATTGGCTCTCTTCTTCTGCTGATTGGTGTAGCAGTGCATAAAGGGTTCTTTTTGATAGGCCTGATTTTTGGGCTAGCTGGCGAGCTGCATCACTTGCACTGATGCCCCCGGCGATCAAGGCTTCTAGTTCTGCTATCCAGTGCGCGTCGCTTTGCTTGGCTGGCACTGCAATCGGAGCACCTCCAAGTACAAGTGTGCATTCTCCAAGTGGTTTTTGCTCGATGAAATGCTGCAGGGCTGCTGCGATGGTTGGCCCTATTTGTTGTTCATGGCGTTTGGTGAGTTCCCGCGCCACCTGCAAGGGCCGCTTATCCCCGCAAAGTTGAGCCAGCTCTTTCAGAAGTTTTACCAGCCGGTGTGGTGCTTCATAAAGAATGGTTGTGCGGGTTTCGCTGGCGATCGCTACTAGTTGCTGCCGTCGTTCTTTGCCTTTGGTTGGTAAAAACCCTTCGAAACAAAAGCGATTACAGGGCAACCCGCTACTTACTAAGGCTGTTATTGCTGCACAAGGGCCGGGAATACAGATCACCTCGTGCCCTGCTTTGCGGGCTGCTGCGACTAGCTCTTCGCCGGGATCGCTGATACCCGGCAGTCCAGCATCACTGATTACAGCCAGGCTTTGACCAGTATTTAGTAGCTCCAGTAACTGGGGTAGGCGGCTCTGGGTGTTGTGTTGGTGGAAGCTGAAGCGATGACCTTGTGCGCCCAGGCTGTTTAGTATCTGGCCGCTATGACGTGTGTCTTCGCAGGCGATCGCTGAAACCTTGGCAAGCACAGAACGCGCCCTGGGTGATAGGTCCCCTAGGTGACCGATGGGAGTCCCCACTACGTAGAGCACACCGGCTGCTGGTTCCTGTCGTTGACTCACAATGTTGCTTCTACGCCCATTCATGATGCCGAGCGCACCTGTTCTTCCTGCTGGTGTGAAGTTGGAGGCCCTATTAGAGCAATTAAGAAGCCTTAGTTGGGGTGCTGCCGATATCTTGCGGGCCTATGCCCGAGGAGAACAGCCACCTCATGGATTCTCCAGGGCTCTCAGTGTTGATAATGGCGGCGAGGGACCGGTTTCTGCAGCAGATCTTGCTGTGAACCGCTGGCTGCTGGATGGACTAGAAGCGAATTTCCCCTCAGCAGATTGGACTTTGTTGAGTGAGGAGACAGCCAAGGAGCAACTCACTGAAGGAGAGCCGTTGGTGGCGGAATGGCTTTGGATTCTCGATCCATTAGATGGCACCAAGGATTTTTTGCAGGGCACCGGTGATTACGCAGTGCATTTGGCCTTGGTTCATCGTCAGAGGCCTGTGCTGGGTGTAGTACTGCTACCGGAGGTAGAAGAGCTTTGGTTTGGATTGGTTGGCTCAGGCGCTTGGTGTGAGGATCGCCAGGGACAGCAAAGTCCGGTGCGCTTCAGTAAACGCCGGGCGCTTGGTGAGTTGATGCTGGTAGCGAGCCGTAACCATCGCGATCAGAGGCTTGAGCAGCTGTTGGCTCGTCTGGCACTCGGTGGCACTAAGGCGGTGGGCAGTGTGGGCTGCAAAGTTGCCACGATTCTGCGAGGCGAAACAGATCTGTATGTCTCTCTTTCCGGTAGGAGTGCACCCAAGGATTGGGATATGGCAGCTCCAGAAGCAGTGTTGATGGCAGCGGGTGGCAGCTTCAGCCATGCTGATGGACGTCCGCTTCAATACAACACTGGTGACATTCGTCAGTCAGGATGTCTGATTGCTAGCCATGGGCATAGTCATGGCGAGCTCTGTGAGCAGTCGGCCCGGGCAATGGAAGATATCGACCCGGGATTTCAAGTTTGAGTTGGCCAACGGCCCCTCAGTTGAGAGGGGCTAAAGGAGTTGGTGCTGGTTCGGATTGAGCCTCTTCGCCGTTCTGTGGAACGCCTCTGAGTGTGAGGTTGATTCGACCACGATTGTCGATCTCACGTATGCGTACGGTTACCTCATCGCCTACTTTTACGACGTCTTCCACCTTCTCCACGCGGGCTTCTGATAGCTGGGAGATGTGGATCATGCCTTCTTTGCCCGGAAGGATCTCTACGAAGGCACCGATTGGAATGATCCTGGTGATGGTTCCGTTGAAAACCTCCCCTTCGTTTACTTTGCGGGTTAGCCCTTCAATGATGCGTTGAGCGGCCTCAGCGGCTGCCCCGTCATGAGAGGCAATCGTGACGATGCCGCCGTCTTCAATGTCGATCTTGGTGTTTGTTCGTTCGGTGATGCCCTTGATCGTTCGACCTCCTGGGCCAATTACCGTGCCGATTAATTCCGGATCTATTCGGAAGCTCAGCAGGCGTGGGGCATGGGGAGAGAGGTTTTGTCTGGGAGCATCGATTGCTTCCAGCATCTTTTCAAGGATGTGGATCCTGGCAGGTTGGGCCTGATTTACGGCCTCAGCAATGGTCTCTACCGGTAGGCCGGTGATCTTCATGTCCATCTGCAGGGCAGTGATGCCATCCTTTGTGCCAGCCACCTTGAAGTCCATATCACCAAGGAAGTCTTCGATGCCTTGGATGTCTGTGAGGATCCGAACCTCATCGCCTTCCTTGATCAAGCCCATGGCTGCTCCGCTTACCGGGGCCGTGAGTGGAACGCCTGCATCCATGAGCGCCAAGGTGCTGCCGCAAACTGAGCCCATTGAGGTGGATCCATTTGAGCTGAGCACTTCGCTCACCACCCTGATCACGTAGGGGAATGTGTCTTTAGCAGGCAGCACAGGAATGATGGCGCGTTCCGCTAGGGCACCATGGCCAACCTCTCGGCGGCCGGGGGAGCGCATTGGACGGGTCTCGCCGACGGAGTAAGGGGGGAAGTTGTAGTGGTGGAGGTAGGTTTTTTCTGTGTTCGGGTTGAGATCATCCATCTCCTGGGCATCGCTGGGAGTGCCTAGGGTTGCTGTAGAAAGCACTTGGGTCAGTCCACGTTGGAACAGCCCTGATCCGTGTACTCGCTTAGGTAGTACGTCTACTGCGGCAGTGATCGTACGCACTTGATCAAGCTTGCGACCATCAACGCGTTTACCGCTCTTGATGATTTGCTCACGCATTAGCTTTTTAGTGAGTGCCTTGAAGTTATTGCCCAAGGTTTTGCTATTGGCATTCACTGCCTTGCGAACGGCATCGTCTTCTTTGAGACCATCAATGGCTTCAGCTGCTTTTGCCTTGATGGCATCAAGCTTGCTGTCGCGTTCGGCTTTGGTTTGCTCAAATTGCTTGAGCACTTCACCGATGGCTTTGCTGCAATTTTTTTCTAGATAAGTCGGCAGCTTGGTTTCTGCGACTAGGGGTTCTGGATGCACCTGCTCGATACCAAGATCCTTGAGGATGGATTCTTGTGCCTTAATCAATTCGCAGACGGCTTCATAGCCAAAGTCGATGGCTTCGATTACGTCCTGTTCTGGTAGCTGGCTTGCACCGGCCTCAACCATTACCACCCCATTAGGGGTGCCAGCTACTACTAGATCTAGATCACCGCGTTCGATTTCTCGATAGCTGGGATTTAGAACGAAATCATCACCTAGAAGCCCAACCCTCACTGCAGCCATCGGGCCCTGGAAGGGGATGCCGGCTAGCAAGGTAGCCATGGAGGCTCCGGTGACGGCCAGTACATCTGCTGGGACCCGTTCATCGAGGGAAAGGCATGTAGCCACGATTTGGAGGTCATCCCTCATCCAGCTAGGGAATAAGGGCCTCATGGGGCGGTCGATAAGGCGGGCGATTAGCGTTGCGCGCTCTGGTGGGCGTGCTTCGCGACGCATGAAGCTTCCTGGAATGCGGCCAGCGGCATAGAGCCGCTCTTCGTAGTCGCAAATCAGGGGGAGAAAATCGATACCTTCCCGGCCTGAAGATCGGGTGGCGGTTACCAGGACGGATGTGTCGCCGCATTCCATCATCACGGAACCACCGGCTTGGGGGGCATATCGCCCAGTGGTCAGTCGTATCTCCCTTCCATCGAAGGAGACCGACTGTGTCTGACCTTGCACGTGCTCTTATGTTTTTTTGTCAATCACCATACTGACACTTGGCAGCGACAACTAATGCAGAACCTTGGAATTGATTCCTGTTGGTTTAGTGGCTTTGCAATAAAAAAGAGGGCCTTAAGGCCCTCTTTTTTATTGGTACGAGTCTTCATTACTGCCTTTGTAGAGGCAGATTGTGTAACTACCAGCTGGACTTGACTACACCTGGCAGTTCTCCCTTGTGAGCACGCTCGCGTAGCTGATTTCTGCAGAGGCCAAAATCGCGATATACCCCGCGTGGCTTACCTGTGGCCCAGCAACGGTTGCGCATGCGGTTTGGAGCACTATTGCGGGGGAGTCCTTGAATCTTGCGGTGGATCTCAAGACGCTGCATTGGATCCTTGGCTGCATCGAATGCTGCAATAAGAGCCGCTCTCTTAGCTGCGTAGCGCTCGACAAGCTTCTTGCGCTTTACATCTCGAGCAATCATTGACTTTTTAGCCATGCGGCGGTTTTAAAGAGAGCGTTTCGTTGAGCAAGTTTACCTTTCCAGCCTCCGTTGAGTTTGTGATCATGACGAAGGCTGCAGCTATGGACCCTGCTAGGGGTCTCGATCAGTGACCAATCAGTTGCTGCACCACCGAAAGCTGAGCGGTGTCACGAACGATCAGCACCACACTGAGCCCTACTAATAGTAAAAAGCCAGATTGCATAAAAGCCAGCTGGATTTTTTCTGGAATTGGTTGGCCTCGCACACCTTCTATCAGCAGTAGTAATAGTTGGCCGCCATCAAGCAGTGGCAGTGGCAATGCATTCAGCACGGCCAGATTTATAGAAAGCAATGCAGCGAAGAGCACCAGTCCAGAACTCCCCTGGCTGCTTAGTTGGGCACCCATCTCGACAATTTTTACAGGGCCACTGACTTGTTGAGCGGTTGTCCTGAAATCGGTGACCAGCCCTGCGTAGCCCTTCACGGTGCGAGTCAGCAGAGACATGAACTGGCTGTCAGCATGGTTAATAGCCTCTACGGGGCTGTGGGCTGGGCGGGTTCTACCCGTGACGTTGGCCTGTAATTGCGCGCCCACCCTGCCATTGCCCTCCTTCTCCTCTGGTGTGAGGGTGAGTTGGCTGCGATTGCCTGCGCGGATTCTGTCCAGTTGAAGTTTGCTTCCTGGCGAGCCTTTGATTTGATCCACCAGGCTTTGGACGGCTTCTTGGCCTCGCCCCAGCTCATTGCCATTCACGCTGAGGATGTGGTCTCCAGCTGCCAGCCCGGCGGCTGCGGCAGCTTCCCCTGGTTGAACGGCCATAACAAGTACACCAGGATCGGGCTGACTTGGTAGGCCGATGATGACTGCTTGGCCTATCAGTACCAGCCAAGCCAGAAGCAGATTGGCTATTACTCCTGCGCAGATAACTAGGGCACGCTGCTTGAGTGGGCGGTTGCGGAGTAGATCTGGATCATCGGCGGGGATTTCACTGTTTTCGTCGTCATCGGGGAATGAAACGAAGCCACCTAAAGGCAGTGCTCGCAGCGCGTAGGTGATGCCTCTTCGCTGGTGTTTGATCAGTGCTGGTCCAAAGCCGATCGAAAACCCATCAACTCTGATGCCCTGAGTTGTGGCAGCAAGGAAGTGTCCAGCTTCATGAATGACGATCAGCAGTCCTAGAACTGCCAGCGCCGCAAGAACGTTCATTCAGCTTCTAATAGTGGGTTCATTCTGGCTGGATTCGATCTTTACCGAAATAAGGCACGAGTGCCTTGGGAAGTAGGACGCTACCGTCAGATTGCTGGCCTGTTTCTAGAACGGCAGCCATGGTGCGTCCTACTGCTAGACCACTGCCATTGAGGGTATGGATCAGCCGGGTGCCTTTCCTCTCTTTGGTGCGAATAGCAGAGCGCCGGGCCTGGAAGTCGCCACAGGCACTGCAACTGGAAATTTCTCTAAAGGCCTTAGCCCCTGGTAACCAGACTTCGAGGTCGTAGGTGCATGAGGCTGAAAACCCCAGATCACCAGTGCAGAGTTCAATTACTCGGTAGGGCAATTCAAGGGACTGCAGCACGGCTTCGGCATCTGCTGTAATTTGGGCGTGGGCAGCCTGAGAGTGATCTGGGTGGACGAACCAGTAGAGCTCAACTTTGTTGAATTGATGAAGCCGAATAAGGCCTCTGGTGTCTCGGCCGTAGCTTCCGGCCTCGCGACGAAAGCATGGGCTGTAAGCGGCGTAGCGCAGAGGTAGTTGCTCAGCGGGGATAATTTCATCGCGGTGCAGCGATGTCAGCGGCACCTCTGCGGTGGGGGTTAGCCAGAGGTCGTCTTCAGCGCAGCGAAAGCTTTCTTCGGCGAATTTGGGCAGTTGGCCAGAGCCAGTAAGACTTGCGCTATTGACCAATACCGGAGGCATTATTTCCTTGTATCCCTTGGCACTGTGGAGGTCGAGCATGAAGTTGATCAGTGCTCGTTCTAGACGTGCACCCTGACCAGTCAGGGTGACGAAACGACTCTGGGCAATTCGTACGGAGCGCTCTGTTTCAAAAAGGCTTAGCTGCTCGCCAATTTCCCAGTGTTCCAGAAGGTCTTCGCCCTCACGTGGTGTACCCCAACGGCGTCGTTCTTGGTTGTCGCTTTCATCACGTCCTTCAGGGCAATCGGGTGAAGGCAGGTTTGGCAGTGTGAGCAGTTGCTCTCTCAGCCGCGCTGATAGTTGCTTTTCCTCGTCTTCTAATACGGCCACCTTCTGCTTGATTATGTTGCCCTGTTGGCGCATTTCGGCTACCTCACTGGCCTTTGGATCGCTGCCGTTCTTGATGAGTTGGCCGACTTCCTTGCCGATGCGATTGCCTTCTGCTTGCAGTTTGCTGCGCTGTTCTTCGAGATTCCGTTGTTGCTGGGCGATCAGCTGCAGACCGGTCAGGTCTACCGTCATGCCCCTTCGACCCAGTTCGCTGGTAATCAGATCGGGGTTTTCACGCACCAGGCGCTGGTCGAGCACGAGGGTTTAAAGGTCGGCGCCGGCAGCCTAGGTGTTGTTGATCCAATGATTGGACGTTCTGTAGTCAAGCCAAGTCAGCCTTTGTTACTGGATGCAATAGAAGAGGCCGCTCGAGCCCTGCCGCTGGCTGCCCATTCCTTGAGGGCATGCAGTTGCTCACGGGCTGTGCGTGAGAGGGGCACTAGTTGGCTGGCAGCGAGGATTAGGTCGCTTTCTGCTAATTCTCTGCGTTCGGCGAATGCCAAGTGCATGGCTTCAATCACAGTTTGTTCGAGCTCTGCGCCGGAGAAATCTTCGCTTCGATCTATTACTGCAGTTAGAGGTAGTTTCAAGTTTGGTCTTCTTCGCTGAATATGTAGCTCAAGGATGTTGTGGCGCTCTTCGCTTATTGGCAGGTCAAGTAAAAAAATTTCATCGAAACGACCTTTACGTAGAAGCTCGCCTGGTAGTCGTTCTACGCCATTGGCCGTAGCCACTACGAATACCGCTGAGGTTTTTTCAGCCATCCAGGTGAGCACGTTTGCGAGCACACGCTGGCTGGTGCCGCCATCACTTCGGGCATCACCACCAAAACCTTTGTCGATTTCATCGATCCAGAGAACGCAGGGCGCCATGGCTTCTGCCCGCTGGATTGTTTCCCTGGTACGTGCCTCGCTTGCTCCTACAAGCCCAGCGAAAAGGCGACCTACATCCAGGCGAAGCAGTGGCATTGACCAGCTGTGAGCAATGGCCTTAGCGGTAAGCGATTTGCCTGTGCCTTGGGGGCCGATCAGCAGCACGCCACGGGGTAGTGGCAATCCAAAGTGACGAGCTTCGTCGGAAAAGGCTTGATGGCGTTGCTCCAGCCAGCATTTAAGGCTGTCCAGTCCACCGATATCGGCAAGCGATGCTTCTGTGACGCAGTATTCGAGGACTTCGCTGCGAGCTACGGCTTGACGCTTTTCCTCAAGTACTTCGATGAGATCTGTGCGGCCAAGTTTGCCTCGTTGAGCTAGGGCGCGTGCTGCCACCTGACGTACCCTCACTTCGCTTAGGCCGCTGCAGGCATGGGTCAACTCTTCTAGAACTTCTGCTGATAGGGGAGAGCCGCTTGCTTGGGCAATGTTCTCGAGCAGGGTTCGCAGTTGTGGTTCTTGCGGCAGCGGTAGATCGAGAATGGTCAGGGCATCATCAAGATCGCTCGGTGGAGTCCATGGGCCGGAGCAGAGCACCACGGTGTGTGGTTGTTGGCGCAGGTGAATCGAAAGGTTGCGCAACATGCGTGCGATACCAGCATCTTCACAGAAGCGATAGAAATCTTTAACAAGTAACAGGGTTGGTTTGCTGGCGTCGAGTTGTTGCAGCCATTGCAGGACTGCCATCGGTTGTTGTGATCCAAGGCCATCTTCGTTAAGTACGCCTTTAAGGCCGCCAATAAAATCCCAGCTGGCAAGGCGGCGGGACTGCAGTCGCTTTGCTGCTTGCTCAAGTAGTACTTCTACGCGCTCTTCTTCGCTGCTGCGAATCCAGAGAAGAGGTGTTCTGGCTCTGATCAGCAGATCTAGTTGGTCATCCCAGCTCTTCATGATGAACTGAGCTTTCGCAGTGCAGCCCAGCGAGGATCGATATCAGGTTGCTGATGCTGAGTGCCAGATTTCTTGGTTGAGGGTTGAGGTGGGCCGGGGCAATCGGCGCCACAGCGCTTCACTAAAGGCATCTGTAGGCTTAGCTGTTCGAAAATCCAGCGTTCGGGATCAAAGCTGCCATGTGGGTCAAGGCACTCCATCAGGGCATCGATCTGATCGAGTTGGTTGGAATTATTTGGCTCGGCTGCCTGGCAATCTCTTACCCCCAGCCAGATCTGCTCTTCGGTATTAAGGCTGAGGCTTTGGTTGAATTCACCTAGGCAGCGATCGCAGCAGTGGGTGACGATGGTGTTGATCTTTCCTTTTACCTCAAGAATGTTGCCTTGATGCTCGGCGCTGATATTGCCTCTCAATGGGGTGAGAGATGGAATTTCATCAAGTTGTCCCTCGACAGACCAGTGTCGAGGTGCCGCTAAGACCTTCAGCTCAAGTAATGAAATGGCTTGAAGCCCAGGGATCATTTACGTTTTTTGGGTTCAAAGGGAAGGCGATCGGATGCGTCTATGCCTGCTGTTGCTAGGGCAGGTTTGGCCTGCTGTTCATTGAGGATTTTTTGTAAGTTCTCAGGCAGGGCTTCACGGCTCAGTAGAAAAGTTTGCCCTGCTTGAAAGATGTTGGCGATCACCATATACAGCAATACTCCCGCCGGTAGGGGAAAAAATAAAAACATGCCGGTGATCATTACTGGGGTGATCTTGTTGGCTGTCGACTGTTGAGGATTTGCCGGCAGGCCCCTTCCAGACAGCACTTGCGAAACTAAAAGCGTCAGGCCGAAACCACCCACCAAGATTGCGATGTCCCAGTTAATAGTTCCATCGACGTAGAAACCAACTTGGCCAAGGGCCTTGATGAACAGAAAGCCACTGCGGGCAGCCAGGCCGGGGATCTTGCCTTCAACCGTGGCATCCCCTTCCGCCAAGGCCTGCAAGCTGCCATCGGCAGACACCTTGACTAAGCCTTCTCCTTTGGTGACCTTCCACGTTGGGGTGAACTTGGATCCGCCTTCAACGCCGGAAAGCTTGCTTGTGAAGCTTTCGCCAGTGAGCGTTTGCAGTTTGACTTGGACCTTATCTCCAACTCCCAGCTTTGTACCGCTTGGCAGCGAGGCAATTACCGGGAAATGATTGGTTTCGCTAACGAAAATCGAATGTTTGCTACTCGTAAATGGCTTTGGTTCTACTGCGGCAATTTGATCGCTAGGCAGCACCTTGATGTTTACCAAGTAAGGCACATCAGCAAACGGTGACCCCCTAAGAGTTGCGAACAGTGCGAAGAGGATCGGCATCTGAACCAATAGAGGCAGGCACCCGGAGAGGGGGTTGCCGAACTCCTTCATGATTTTCCCGAGTTCCTCCTGTTGTTTCTGAGGATCTTTGGCATAGCGGCTCTTGATTTCGTCCTGACGCTTCTTCATTGCAGGCTGGGCGATCCGCATGCGACGTGCGCTTCGAATCGACCCAGCGCTTAAAGGAAACAGCGCTAAGCGGATGACCACTGTTAGGGCAACGATGGCTAGGCCGTAGCTCGGCACCAATCCGTAGAAGAAATCCAGGATCGGTAGCAGAATGTTGTCAGAGATGTACCCGATCACGATCGATTGCTGAGGGTGGAGGGAACTTTGATGCCAGTGTGCATCAGCACCTAGATGGTTGGTCTAAAAGTTGTGGATTAGCTAGGCCGCAAAACCTTTTAAATCTTGGGGTGAACCTTTGGGGCGGCGGGCGCTAATCCGCTCCTTGATGTATTTCTCAGTTTCTCTAAAGCGAGGTACTGAGCGCATCTCAAGCCGTGAACCATCGTTAAGTACCAGTACCATGTCGCCCCAGGAACCAAGGCCGCGGGGCACGGAGCGCAATTCTTTTATTTGGCTATAAATAACTTGGGTTTGATCGCGCCCAAGCCATCCGCCAGTCACTGAAACTCGTCGACTAGTAATCCGAAAGCGCAGCCATAAGGCTCGAATTACGGCTCCAACCGTAAAAGGAAGGCCAATAAGCGTCAGGCCCATCAGTAGGTTGATGATCAGATCACTTTTGGCTGGCCCTCCCTCATAGAAGACTTCTTCTGCGGTGGTGGTCATGACATCAAACCTGCCTCATGGAGCAATCTGTCGCATTCTTTTAGCAATAGGGAAGATTCTGTCGTGGAACAGACTGGGTTGAGCTTGATAAGAGCCCAGTAATTGGCATGTTCTGAGGCAACTTCAAGCCTGCGTCTTAGGTGATCGTGCAGTAGTCGACGCAAGCGATTACGGATAACGGCCCGTTTGCTCACTTTGCTGCTGATTACAACTGCACAGCGACATGCTTGGGATGTTTGGTGCCGATGGGGAGCCTTAAGCAGCTGATGATCTGCTTTTACGACACGTAACACCATTGCTGGTCCTCTAAAAGGACGTCCCGATCTTTGAAGGCGTGCAAAACACCGGTTTCCCCTCAATCTCATTGATGCAGGTAGCACCATCAGACTTTGGCTTCAATGGGTAAGGGTAGTAATTAAGTGATTTATTCCCACTGCTATGGGATTCAGACAGCAAGACGACTGCGTCCACGCTTACGGCGACTGCGTATCACTCTTCTACCTGTATGAGTTCGCATGCGTACTCGGAATCCGGAGACGCGTTTTCGCTTGCGGCTGGTTCCACCAAGGGTTCTTTTTGTCATTGAAGTAAAACGGCGTCCAGCTTGAAATTCAGATAGCTAATTTATCAGTTCAGTTGATGTCAATCAGCCAACTGCCAAGGTAGCCGCCCATTGGCACATCACCAGGAGCCTGTGCGAGGGCATTGAATTGGAACATTCCACGTTTGTTGGGGTTGAAGATTTTCATCACCACTGCATAGGTACCACCTGTAGGTATGGGAGTTTCAGGGAATACATCAATGTTTGTTTGGTCTTCAGAAACCTCGAAAACTGCAGGGATTTGCTCTTTGCAACGTGTGCGGGAGAGCATGCCGCCTAGATGCACTAGGCAAAGGCTCAGTCTTTCTGGGGGGATCTTGGCGTTGAAATAATCGGGAACTGTGATGGTCAGCTTGAGGATCGCGGTTTTGCGGTCCTTTGGTTTCAGCATCAGGAAGTAGTTCGCCCGGTCACGCCTGCGGGTTGAGCTCTGCCAGTAATAGAGCTTTTTGTAATCCTTAGAGTTCTCCCAGCGGAATTCCAGCAGCGAAGGTGTGCCCTGGGCTTGTGCTTTTGGCGGCTGAATGCCTTCAAGCAGCATGCTGCTACTGATCAGGCCTGCAGTTAGTCCTCCCAGCGCGAGGGTGCCGGGAATAGAAAATCTGACGAACGGCCGAACCATGGGATCAAAGCGGGTGTTGGTAAGCACCGGCAATCAAAAGTAATCAGATTCTCCTGTGATCTCATCTATGAATGATGGCTTCTAGGCCGGCCTAGGAGTTGTCAGTTTTTGCTGATCTATCTGGTCTAAGTAGTGAGGTTTCCCCCAGATAGGGATGTTGTGGAGGTTGATCCGAAGGTAGCCAGGCATGAGCAAGGATTCGGATACAGCGTTTTAGATCTCCCTCTACATACATTTGTTGGCAGTCAAGTAGTGCGATGGATTCCCATCCGCGTTGACGGCGGGCAATTGCTGCTGGGAAACAAGCGTTCAGGTCAGCCGTTACGGAGAAGGTGATCGAAACGATCTTTTCAGGGGTTAACCGGTTGCATTGCACCAGTGTGGTCACGAGCTCGCTTACGGCTGCTTCGATGGCTTCAGTTGTGTTCGCCAAGCTGGTTGTGGCACCCCTGAGCCCGTGCAGTTGGAGTTCTCCGTTAGGGATGGCCATGGTCATGGCAGGAAGAGCCAGAGCACCTGGCCACTATTGCCAAGTTCCAGGTTGAGGAGCTCTGAAAGCTTGGCAAGAATTTTGCTACCTGGCAGAAATCCCGCTAGTCGTTTTTTGGGGCGTCCCAATGTGACCAGGCGGGTAGTGGTTTCATCTAGGTCGGCGAGTTTGGCTGCCAGTTTCCGAGCATGTTCTTCATCGCCTAGTTCATCGACTAGTCCTATCTCCTGGGCCTGTGCTCCGCTGAATACACGGCCGTCGGCAAACTTGCGTACCTCTTCGCAGCTGAGTTGACGGCCTTCTGCCACAGCGTTTACGAATTGGTCAAAGCTGCTGTCAATAAGCGATTGCAGAAGCTGACGCTCCTCCTCTGTGAGTGAACGGTCTGGAGAGAGAATGTCCTTGTAGGTACCACTTTTTACTGTCTCGAAACGTATCCCGATACGTTCCAGCAATTTGGAGAGGTTGTTGCCACGCAGTATCACGCCGATTGAGCCGGTGATCGTGCCGGGATTGGCAACAATTTTTTCTGCAGCTACCCCTACATACACACCGCCAGAGGCAGATACATTGCCAAAGCTCGCCACAACATGGCAGCCCTTCTCTCTCACTCTGAGCAGGGCAGCGTGGATTTCTTGACTATCACCAACAGTCCCTCCTGGACTGTCAATGCGCAGTAGCAGTGCAGGGAATTCCCTCTCTTCAACCTCCTTTAGAGCTTTGAGAATCCGCTCACGTGTCGCACCACTGATCGGCCCGTTAATTGTGATGTGCGCGATCCGTCGGCGAGATTTGCGACGCCAGGGCCAGCCCATTTGATTCCTTCGTAGACCATTGGATCTTAAAAAGGAGCCAGCTGGCGGCCTTCATGTTCTCAACACGGCATTGGCTGTTGATGGTTCTGCCCTTTGCCCTTTGGGGTACGGCCATGGCTGCGATGGCGCCTTTGGTGATTACTGGCGGACCTCTTGTAGTTGCTTGTTTTCGTCTTTTCCCAGCAGGAGTTGCAATCCTGCTGGCCTTGCCGTTTCTGGGGCGGCACTGGGGTATCGCCTCAACAGACAGGATTTGGTTTTTGGTTTTTACGCTTGTCGATGCAAGCCTTTTTCAATTGTTTTTGGCTAAGGGTTTGGCTTATACCGGCGCAGGTATGGGCTCGGTCCTGATTGATTCCCAGCCATTGTTGGTAGCTCTTTTGGCTCGTAGCCTTTTCGGAGAGTCAATTAACCCGGTTGGCTGGCTGGGTTTGATGATTGGACTAGTTGGGATTATTTGCCTTGGCGCGCCGCCGGATTTATTGCGCCATTGGTGGTTGCTTGGCGAACAGGATTCAATCGCCAATTTGTGGGATCCAGGGGAGGGGTGGATGCTCGCAGCCGCTGTCGCTATGGCCCTTGGCACTGTCTTGAGTCGATATGCCTGCCGTAGGAGTGACCCTGTTGCAGTGACTGGCTGGCATCTAGTGCTGGGTAGCCTGCCGTTGCTGATCTGGCACGGCCTTGATCGCAAATGGCCGTTGTGGCCTGATTGGACAAGCTTTGATTGGGGATTGATGGCTTACGCAAGCTTGTTTGGCAGTGCACTGGCCTATGGATTGTTCTTCTGGTTCGCTAATCGAGAGGAGCTCACAAGCTTTAGTTCTCTAGCTTTCCTTACCCCAGTGTTTGCGCTTGCTGCTGGTGGTTTTTGGCTGGGAGAACGGCTTCAGCCTTTGCAATGGTTTGGGGTTGGATTGGTGCTGCTTTCGGTGCTTGTTGTGAGTCTGCGGCGTCGAATATGGGAACCGGCTGAAGTTGATTCGGATTTGTTTTCAGAGGAAAGTGGAGGATGAATTTCCATCCCTTGCGGTTAGTTGGCGAGAAAATCCTTTGCTGGGTAAGTCATCTGGCAGTGCATAAGGCATTAGTTCTGCGAAGGTATGGGGCTAGGGATGCCACCATCTCTCCATGGTGATGACGTTTGCTGCAACGGTTGTGGTGTCTCCTTTACAACGGCGTCGAGGCCTGCTCGTGATCTTGGCGTTGGGTGTGGCTATCTGCCTTTGGCAGTTGGGCGCTTCTGGTTTGGTTGATGAAACCTCGCCTCTTTTTGCTGCGGCAGGTCGTGCCATGAGTTCGACAGGGGATTGGCTGACGCCCAGGGTTAATGGCCTGCCTCGCTACGACAAGCCTCCGCTGGTTTATTGGCTGATGGGTTTGGTTTATGCCTTGCCCGCTCAGCAGCTTTGGGACCCTCTAGGCACCTGGGCTGCACGACTTCCTTCTGCGCTGGCATCTCTCTTGATGATGCTGGCCCTTGGTGACACTGTGATGTGTTGGCCCCAGAAAGGTGATACTTACCCGCGCCGCACGGCTGTTGCGGTCGCACTTGCCTTTGCGCTTTCGCCTCTGGTGATTCTCTGGAGTCGGGTTGCAGTTAGCGATGCCTTGTTTTGCACCACCTTGGGTGTGAGTTTGCTTCTCCAGTGGCGTCGTTTTACTAGCCCTAGTACCCAGCCATGGTGGATCGCCTGGATTGTTTTGGGTTTAGCAGTGCTTACCAAGGGTCCAGTGGCTGTTGTGCTGACCGGCATGGTGCTTGTTCTATTTGCACTACTGCAGTGGAATCTGGCCACCCTTTGGCGGCGGCTGCGCCCACTACCCGGTTTGCTGCTCACCGCTCTGATTAGCCTGCCTTGGTATTTGGTGGAATTGCTTGTCGAGGGACAGCCCTATTGGGACAGCTTTTTTGGATATCACAATCTTCAACGCTTTACAGAGGTAGTAAATAATCACGGGGAGCCTTGGTGGTTTTTCGGGCCTGTGTTGGTGGTTGCTTCTCTGCCATTCACTCCCTTGTTGTTGCTTGGTCTGTTGCAGGCCTTTGTTCCAGTCAGGAGAGGTGGTGCACTTTGCAAGTCAGAGCCTGAGGAGTCTTTGCAGGGCTTTGCGGCCTGCTGGCTTTTGGCTGTATTGCTGTTATTTACTTGTGCGGCCACCAAATTGCCTAGTTATTGGTTGCCGGCTACACCAGCAGCTGCACTGTTAATTGGCTTGGCTGCAAGTGCCTCTCCTCAACAGCGGCCGGGCCTTGCTTGGGCATGGGGCGGGTCAGTTGTTTTGGCTGGGTTATTGGCTGCAGGGTTATGGGCTTCACCGCTCTGGATTGAATGGATTGATGCCCCGGAAATGCCCACCCTCACGACTGATTTGCTCGCAAGTGGTCTTGTGCTTAGAGCAGCGGTGTTTTTTAGTGTCTTGGTTTTGCTTGGGGTCTGGTTGGCGTGGAGGCCGCGGCCAGGGCGCTTGCTGGCCCTTCAGGTGCCGTTGGTTGCTTTCCAGTTGTTTGCTCTCTTACCGATGTGGGCTTTGGGTGACAAGGTCCGCCAGTTGCCAGTAAGGCAAGCTGCCCAGCTGCTGCTCGATTCTCAGAAGCCTCTTGAACCATTGGTGATGGTCGGAGTAGAGAAACCTTCTCTTCATTTTTATACCGATCAGGTAGTGGTTTATGAGGGCAGCTCTGAGGGGGCACTAGTGAACGTGGCTGATCGTTTGCAAGAAGAAGAACGTCGGGGATGGTCAGGCCGGCCCATTGAGGGTCCAACAGGATCGCCAACAGCGCTTGTGGTAATTGATCAGGGCACAACGCAGAAGAGGTATTGGCAGGGTCTTAAACCTGAGCTGCTTGGCAAGTTTGGGATTTATATGGTTTGGCGTTTGGATCGTCGCAGTTTGGAGATGCGAGCAAATCAGCTAAAGGCAGAAGGTCTTCAAACCGATTGGCGTCAACCAAGACATGAGCGTTACTGATCGACTGGTTTTTGCTCGCGAAGAATTTAATTTTCTCTTCGCTATTTCTTGTTTTCAACCTTGTTTGGTTTTGGGTTATTGCATCCAGCAAGCAGGGTGATGAATTCAAACGTTTGTCTGGGGTTGAGCTGGTTCCGCAAGCTGTTTACTTCTACAGAAACCACATCGCCCCCAAAGGGCCATCTCTCCAGCTGGTGCAGGGCTGCCGCAGTTATTACAGGCGGCCATTCCGTGCACATCAATCCTGCTGGGATGGCGCGCCCAGATACTGGCTTCACTTTCTGGCTTGGGGGTCTCTTTGGGGTGATGCTGCTGAATACGCAGATCCTTTATTTCATGGCCCGCTGCACGCAGAGCTGCCAAGAGTTGGTGGCGGTTGTAGAGGAGGGCCTGTCTCCACTGAGGATGACTGGCGCCAATAACCAAAATCCCTTGCCGCATGCTCAGTGGTCGGCAATGGGGGGCAAGCTGAGGGCCTGCTAGTCGCGGCCATTCTTGCCAGAGACCAGCTATGGATCCTTTTTGTTGCCAGTCGCGCTTGAGGGTGTCAAGGCAGCTGGAGAGAGACGTTGCGGGTGCAGGAGGGGCTTGTTGCAGTACTTCTCCTCGGCCAAATCTTTTGCGTTGCTGATCGGGAGCTATGGCCATCTCAAAAGCTTAATTGGAGTCTTCAGCCAAGCTCGCTAGCCTCCATTAGGTCTTTTCAATGCCTCCATGGGCTTCTTTGACCGGCTTAGCCGGCTATTGCGTGCCAATCTCAACGATCTTGTAAGTAAGGCTGAGGATCCCGTCAAGATCCTTGATCAGTCGGTTGCTGATATGCAAGCCGATCTGGTCAAGTTGCGACAGGCCGTTGCTATGGCCATCGCCAGCCAGAAGCGACTTCGCAATCAGGCAGCTCAGGCTGAGGGCCAAGTCAAAACTTGGTACGAACGCGCCGAGCTGGCGATGCAGAAGGGCGAGGAGGATTTGGCCAGGGAGGCACTTAATCGTCGCAAGAGCTTTCAGGAATCCTCAACTGCGCTCAATACTCAGCTCAATGGACAGGAAGGGCAGGTTGAGACGCTAAAGCGCAGCTTGACGGCTCTTGAGGGCAAGATTGCGGAGGCCAGAACGAAGAAGGACATGCTCAAGGCTCGAGCCCAGGCGGCTCAGGCCCAGCAGCAGTTGCAGAACGCCGTTGGCGATCTCGGCACTAATTCCGCGATGGCAGCCTTCGATCGTATGGAAGATAAGGTTCAGGCCCTGGAAGCCAGCAGTCAGGCTGCCGCAGAGCTTGCTGGTGCTGATCTTGAGAGTCAGTTCGCAGCTCTAGAAGGAGGCGACGATGTAGATGATGAGCTGAATGCTTTGCGTCAGCGACTTGAAGGGGGTCCTCAAGCGGTGGCTTTACCAGCTGCGGAGACTGCTTCATTGCAGGGCAGCAAGGATGCCATTGGCTCTGAGGTGGAAGCCGTGAAGGTGGCGGAGGTAGATGCAGAGTTAGAGGAACTAAAGCGCGCTATTGACAAGCTCTGATACGGATGAGACTTATCGGCAGGGCATATCGCTTCAATAGGTCTTGCCTCCTTAGTGGAGCCCTCGCTAATAGGTTTTTTGTTGGCTTGGCTGATTGCCAAAAACCAGTTGCAGGGGTTTGTTAATGGCGACTTCTAGGCGACTGGGGAGATTGGGAAGCGGTGTTTTTGATCGCAATGATCGCCGCAAGCAGGCTTATCGATTTACCACCGCTGGTACTGATGCTTTGCCGCTGGTGGATTTATCGCTGGGGTCTACAGACCTCTTGCCTCCTGATGTGGCCCTTAAGGCCATAGAAGTCGCTTTAAGGACTCCTGAGAGTTCTTCTTATTGCTTGCATGCTGCGACGAGACCCTTTCGGGAGGCGGTCGCTACCTGGAGTCAGAGGCGTTTTGGTGTCAGCGTTGATCCAGACCGGGAAGTGTTGTTATTAGTTGGTTCACAGGAGGGAACGGCGCACTTGCCTTTGGCAGTTTTGGATCCTGGCGATGCTGCCTTGATCCTCGATCCCGCTTACCCCTCACATCGGGGGGGACTGGTATTGGCTGATGCCCGAATTGAAAGGTTGCTGTTGCGAGAGGAGCAGGGCTGGCGGCCTGATTTCAAAGCCTTGAGTAACAGCCAGTGGGATCAGCTGCGGATGATGGTCTTTGGCTTTCCCCATAATCCAACCGCTCAAGTAGGAAAACAGAGTTGGTTGACGGAAGCCATGGATCGGGGTGTCCGTCATCAGCTGGTGGTTGCTCACGACAATCCTTATGTGGATTTAGCTCTAGATGGTGATGCACCAGCTCTTTTGCTTTGTCCTGGATGGCGGGAATGGGGTATTGAGTTTTTCTCTTTCTCCAAGGGCTGGTGCTTGGGGGGATTCCGATTGGCCTTTGCAATTGGCGCTGAACCCCTGATCAAAGCCCTGCGTGAGCTCAAGGGTGTAGTGGATTTCAATCAGTCTTTGGCTTTGCAGCGAGGTGGCATAGCAGCCCTTTCTGATGCCCCAGATTGGCCGCAACAGATTCTTGGTGTCTACCGGGAGCGTCGAGACAGGACTCTGGCAGCTTTTGAAACCATGGGTTGGCATGTTCCTTGTCCCTCGATGGCGCTTTATCTCTGGTTGCCTGTTCCAGCCTGGGCCAGGCAGCAGGGCTTCAGCGACGAGACTCTGGCCGCCGATCTTTTGGAAAGAACTGGCATTGCTTTGACACCAGGATCAGGCTTTGGCTCTGGTGGTAAAAATTGGCTGCGCCTTGCTTTAGTTCGTCCAGCAGAAGAGTTGGAGGCGGCTGTCGCCCGAATTGGACCTTGGTGGCATGCACACGTTTGAGCCATGGACTGGTGCGGCGGCGGTTGCCCGCCTTTGGCGCACGCAGTCTTGTGGGGCGAATAGGCCATGGCAGTTGCGCTGGCAGCCGGTATGCGCAAGTACGGAGTTAGGGATGTCTGCTTGGCTTCAGCAGCAGCCGTTATCTGCAAATCAGCCTCGGGCATTATTCGCCGACCGTCAGACCCATGGCAGAGGGCAGCTTGGTCGAATCTGGCAAGCGCCGATAGGGGGGGTTTGGATCAGTGCTGCCTTCCCTTGGTCTCAGGCCAATCGCTCTGCAGGGATTTTGGGCTTAGCTGTGGCTGTGGCACTGGCTGAACGGCTCGAGCGGCGTGGAGTGCCTGTAAGCATTAAATGGCCCAACGATTTAATGGTGGGGGAACGCAAACTGGCTGGTCTTTTGCCGAGATTGGTTCATCGTGGTAGCAGCGTCAGGCTGGCGCGGATTGGTCTTGGCCTGAATGTTTGTAACCGTGTGCCCAGGGAAGGTATTGCTTTGCTCGAGCTGCTTCGGCCAGGCCAGTGCAATCCTTTGAACTGGACAGCAGAAGTGCTTTGGGCGCTGGATCGTGCCATCGCTCTGGTGGTTCGAGCTGATTGGGTTTGTTCTCAAGCAAAGAGTCGTCTTTGGGCAAGGCAGGTTCGCGATCCGAACACTGGTGATCTTTGGGAAGTGATCGGATTTGGTCTAGATGGCTCGCTCGAGCTGTGCCAGGGTTCGCAGACCACAACCTGGACCCGCTGGTCTTAATTGAATTGGATCTTTTTTTATAGTTTTTTGTTTGAGGAGCTGATCGAGTGCTGTTTCGCTGGTTCGCTGCTGCAATTCTGCTTTCAGTTCCGGCGCTTGCTGAGCCGTTAATGCCTTCGCTCGAGGCTTTTAAGGTTGAGACGCCGCTAAGGTTTGATCAATCTCTTGAGGCGTTGGAGCGCAACAAGGTGATTACTTCTGCGGAACGCCGACAGCTGGAGGGGCGTGAGGCGGGCTTGAGGATCGATGTACCTCGGATGTTGCAGGCTTGTCGTAGTGGTGCGCTGTCAGCTCAGGAATGTTCTAGTGGAGTTGCTTTGCGCTCAAGGGCGCGCCGAGGTCGTACCCAGATCTCTTTGAGGAGGCGGGGCCCAGGAGGTCGTCTGTTGCAGCCTCTTACGGTTCCGGTTTCGGCATTGCTAGCAGGCTCTAGTGGTGACTTCAGCTTGGCCTCAGTGTTTGCAGTAACTCCCAGACCACAGCCCTTGCAGGGCAATGGAGATAGTCAGCTTCTTTTCCCGATCATCGGAGGGGCCTTGACCAGTAGTGAATTTGGCTTGCGTTTGCATCCTGTGATTGGTAATTGGCTGATGCATGCGGGCAAGGACCTGGCTGCACCAGAAGGTACGCCTGTCGTGGCGGCATTGACGGGAACCGTGATCAGTAGTGGCCTTGCAGGGGGCTATGGCATAGCTGTTGAACTTGAACATGACAACCCGCGTAGGCGCACTCTTTATGGACATCTTTCAGAGATTTATCTGAAGCCAGGGCAGCGAGTTCCTCAAGGGGAGGTGATTGGTCGGGTTGGTAGTACAGGCCTAAGCACTGGTCCTCATCTTCATTTCGAATTGCGGCGCCCTCAAGGTGATGGTTGGGTCGCGATTGATCCAGGTGAGCTGGATTTTAATCCGTTGGCAGCTTCAGGTTTAGATGCGGTTTCAGTGATGATTGGTCAGTTGATCGGGAGCCTTGAACGGCCTTGATCTATCACTATTTATCCTCACGAAGGATAAATCCAACCCCACGAACTGTGTGAATCAAAGTGGCAGCATCTTTTTGCTCAATTTTTTGGCGCAGATAACGAATATATACATCTAAAAGATTATCATCTCCAAAGAAGTCTTCTCCCCATACAGCTTTCATG
>MPLX02082030.1_pt1 | contig 25400 bp, 23 predicted proteins | sample 1617341 | NCBI WGS metagenome assembly MPLX02 (sample SAMN05944804, study PRJNA350692) | marine metagenome | biome: marine; feature: ODZ; material: water; isolation source: 120 m water sample filtered on 0.2 um supor filter | place: Pacific Ocean | collected 2012-04-08 | depth 120m m | reverse complement strand
TAACGGTTCCCGTCATCAGGGTCCATAGGGGACTATCGCCAGATAGCCAGTGCTAAAAGACGAGCACCCCCAAGTCGCCACCGGACCACCACAGCCCAGTGAATGGCGCTTGCGCGCCGTGCGCCATGCCTGGCGCACCATAAAAAAAGACCCGCTATGAAACGGGTCCTTTTTGCATCTTGGGAAACTTGGGGGCGTTTTTTTAAGCCGCCGCTTTTTCCAACGCCTTTTTAACCTGGCGTTTAATGCTGGCGGCTTCAACCGTCAGTTTTGTGTTGGCGGTGTTCAGCAGGAATTTGTCCAGGCCACCCTTGTGTTCGATCGTACGGATGGTGCGTGCGGCCAGACGCAGGCGAACCTGCTTGCCAAGCGCATCGCTCATGATCGAGACAATTTGCAAGTTGGGCAAAAAACGACGACGCGTTTTGTTGTGAGCGTGACTCACATTATTGCCAGACTGGACACCTCTGCCCGTAAGATCACAGCGTCTTGCCATCGAATCGATCCTTAATTCAAAAACAGGGGACCGAAATACTTGAACGGCCATGAGAGGGCGGTTTTTAAGGGATTGGCCGGTGCCCGTCAAGGAGAAACGTACCGTTATAATCACCTACCGGCAAGGGAACCAACTCCCGAATAGAAACTGCTTCCTGAAAGAGAATTTTCTCGATGAAAGTCGTTGATTGCAGGGCAATTCTTCGCGCATGATAAACTCCCTCAAAAGGAAAATTGAATCATATTACTGGTTTATAATTAGTTAAATGTCCACAGGCCCTAGTGTCCTGCCCCAGAAATACGCACGCGTATTTCTGGGATAAGCAGGCCACGTAACATATTGATATCGTGTATTTCAGAATCATCACACTAGACAGTTTTTTAGTCCTATCGGCACCACATAGAGATTTTTCCTGCATTGCCCGTCAGGATATGAGTCAAGCTATCCATGGCTCATTTGCCTGACCTTAGCCGATTGATGCACGCAAGGAAAGATACCCTGATCCTAGCCCTGTGGGCGCAGGTGCAGGAGTTGTTGGCGGCGAACGCGACGTGCCGCCAACCAACAGACTCGGAACAAGCCATTCGGCCCTCAACCACCTTCCGCAAGGTCACCGGTGGATTCCGCTCCAACTGGGGGGGGCCGGCTTCCATGCCAGCATTCGCTCCGTCCTCAACACGGGAAGGTGCCAGGGCATGTCTGCTTTCCAATCCATTCAGGCCGTCATCGTCGAGGAACCATTGATCCAAACAGGTTGAGTCGTTACCTGATTCAAGATGGTTATAGGGCGAATAAACGCTTCAGGCTCAAAGCTTATAGACACGCCATCTGGTCGGTACTGGAAATTCAAGTAATAGGATTGAAATTAATTCAGCCCAATTGCGTCGATCAGGCTACGCACTTCCTGACGCGCGGAAATATGCGACATGGTCAGGTTTTCAGCGCCCAGAACATCGATGATATCCATCATCGTCAAACCGGCCAGAAACAGTTCTCGATAGATTACCCTTTCGCCAAAACCAGCGACCTGTCTGAAACCGACTCTTTGCGATAAGTCAGCCAACAGGCGTTCAATTTCTCGTTTGTTGCGGGCGTCCAGGTGGCTCAGGCGATTGCGCATGACGATCCAGTCGATGGAACCGCCATCGCGCTTGGCCTTTCGCATTTTCTCTTGCCAGACCATTTCGGAATAATGGCTGGGGTTCTTGATTCGCAGGGTTACCGGATCGACGTGAGCCAGCACGTCCAGATCGATAAAACTGTCGTTCAAGGGGGTAATCAGGGTATCGGCGAACGAATGCCCCAGGCGCGTCAAAACACTGTCAGCCCCCGGTGTATCGATAATGATCACATCGCTGTTAAGGGAAAGTTCGTCGATGGTTTCCGCCAGTCGCCTTTCATCATCGGCTTCGGCGGCGTCGCGATTGTTGTCGGTGCTGTGTTCGATAACACGAACTTCCGGCATCGGCAGGTTTTTACCCTTGTCGTCGATAAAGCGGCGACGATTGGAAAGGTAGGTCGAAAAAGTTCCCTGACGGGCGTCCAGATCAATACTGGCGACGCGTAAGCCGTCGCGCAAAAGGCCGACAGCCAGATGCATCGCCGTCGTCGATTTGCCGCTACCGCCCTTCTCGTTTCCGGTAACGATGACATGTGCGTGTTTTGTCGTCATGGTTTTTTCGCGAATCACCTAAATACTGATATGAAAACTCTAATCCGGCTGTTATCGCGAGGCAAACGCTTGTCTTATGATTTTTATGGTGAATTTCCAGCAAGCGGGTAAAATGTCACCGAATTCTTGGCTAGAGAGCTAAATAAATGAAGTTACTGGTTACAGGCGGGGCCGGGTTTATCGGCTCTGCCGTGGTGCGCACCGCTATTTCCGATGGGCGGGAAATCGTCAACATCGACAAGCTGACCTACGCGGCCAATCTTGAATCACTTGGGTCGGTCGCCGATAGCGCCGCTTACAACTTTGAAAAAGCCGATATCTGCGACGGCGAAGCGATGCGAAGCCTGTTCGCAGCGCACCAGCCGGACGCCGTCATGCACCTGGCCGCCGAATCCCATGTGGATCGTTCCATCGACGGACCTTCACAGTTCGTTCAAACCAATATCGTGGGCACCTATCAGTTGCTGGATGTCGCGTTGGAGTACTTCAAAGGACTGGAGGACGAAAAAAAGGAGCTTTTCCGCTTCCACCATGTCTCGACTGACGAGGTTTTTGGCTCGCTGGGCATGGATGATCCGGCTTTTACGGATACGACACCCTACGCGCCCCGCTCACCTTATTCGGCCAGCAAGGCGGCGTCCGATCATTTGGCGCTTTCCTGGCTGCATACCTATGGACTACCTGTCGTCTTGAGTAATTGTTCCAACAACTACGGCCCTTACCAGTTCCCTGAAAAACTGATACCGCTGATGATCATCAGCGCGTTGGACAAGCGCCCGCTTCCCATTTATGGCAAAGGCGAAAATGTGCGCGACTGGCTGCATGTCAACGATCACGCCAGCGCCCTGCTGAACGTGCTGGATAGCGGCAGGCCTGGCGACAGTTATCTGGTTGGCGGCGACGCCGAACGCAGCAATATCGACGTGGTCAAAACTATTTGCGCCCTGCTGGATGAAAAAATCGGCGGTGGCCCTCACGCGGAACTGATCACCTTCGTCACCGACCGGCCCGGTCACGATCATCGCTATGCCATCGACGCCAGTAAAATTCGCGATGAATTGGGCTGGCGGCCATCGGTAGGGTTTGAAGAGGGCCTTGAGCAGACTGTAGACTGGTATCTGGCGAGCAAGGACTGGTGGATACCGCTTATGAAAGAACGTTATGACGGTGCCCGCCTGGGGCTTGGCGCATCGGAAGGAAATTAACATGAAGGGAATTATTCTCGCCGGGGGATCAGGAACGCGGTTGTTCCCGGCGACCCAGGCCGTCAACAAGCAGTTGCTTCCGATCTACGACAAACCGATGATCTATTACCCCCTGTCAGCCCTGATGCTGGCGGGCATTCGCGACATTCTGTTGATCTCGACGCCGGAAATGCTCCCCCTTTTCAAAGAATTGCTGGGCGACGGCTCGCAAATCGGTCTCAACCTTCAATATGCCAAACAAGCCCGGCCCAATGGATTGGCCGAGGCCTTTATTATAGGCCGCGATTTTGTCGGCGATGACGATTGCGCCCTTGTCCTGGGCGACAATATTTTCTACGGCCACGGATTTATGGACTTGCTTAAAAAGGCCTCCGACAAACCAGACGGCGCGACGATCTTCGCTTACTGGGTTTCCAATCCCGAAGCCTACGGCGTCATTGATCTGGACGCGAGTGGCAAGGCGATAAAACTGGTTGAAAAACCATCCAGCCCGACATCCAACTGGGCCGTCACGGGGCTTTATTTCTTCGACAACAAGGTCGCCGATATAGCCGCAAAGGTAACGCCTTCGGATCGTGGCGAGCTGGAAATAACCGACGTCATTCGCGCCTATATGGATGAAGGGAACCTGGACGTTGAAATGATGGGCCGGGGCTTCACCTGGCTGGACACGGGAACCCATGACACGCTGTTGCAGGCGAGCCAGTTCGTGCAGACCGTCGAGCATCGCCAGGGCCTGAAGATCGCCTGCCTGGAAGAAATCGCGCTACGCATGAACTTCATCAATATAGATGATTTCCTGACAATCGCCAAGGCCAAGGCAAAAAGCGCATACGGTCAGTACCTGCTGGGTGTCGCCGAGGAAGTTCAAAGCGATGAACCCGGCTCACGCCTGCTTACCGACAAATAGTAATTAGAGCCTCCTCAGAAAGCCATTTCCAATAATGACAATTGTTTCAGTTTGCCGGTCTGGCGAATGGTGATGGTGTGCAGCCAGTGGATATGGGCTTCCAAAACCGCGGCCACATGGTGTCCCGTGTGCGTCAGAACCCGGTAACGTCTCCAGAATTAATTGAGTCGCCTGGGAGTCTTGTCTAACCTATTGAAATCATTGGTCGGAGTGAGAGGATTCGAACCTCCGGCCCCCGCCTCCCGAAGACGGTGCTCTACCAGGCTGAGCTACACTCCGACCAGTGTTGCACGTCCTGCAAAATTAAAGAGAACGTATGCCTGATGGGCCGGTTTATAGCGCCCAATCCTGATTAGGGCAAGTGGCCGTTTGACCTATGAACGACTGACTTATACATCCCATACATGAGTTCCCCTCCGAGAGCGTTGAAGCTCTCTGGTGGCAACAGAAAGGATAGCAGCGTAAATATTCGGCACATTATAAGTGCAGAATTTTAGAGGCTGAATCACACGATATCAATATGTTACGTGGCCTGCTACACATGGCTTTGAACCTGATCAAAAAGGAAGAAACAAAAGGCTCAAATCGCGTGAAGTTTAAACGTGCAGGTTGGAACGATGACTTCCTGATTAAGCTATGCGCAGGTGCAAGGAGTTGTTGGCGGCGAACGCGGATCTGACCAAGCGCGTCTGCTTTCCAATCCATGGGCAAAAAAACCAAGTAAATTAGTGGGATTTTCATAACAAAAATTTGACTGAAAGTAATTACGGACGTGAGGCTCTTTTGCTGTACCATCAACTCTGTTGTTTGGTATAAAACACAGGAAATTTATGAATAAACGATGGCTGCGTCCCACCGGATTTGGCCCATGCAACTAAACTAAGATCGGCTAAATCTGAATTATGAAGGAGATTTCAATGAAGTTTGCAACCGTTTCCGCAATGACTGTCGCGTTTTCGCTGAGCCTGTTCGCTGGATCCGCTTTTGCTGATGGCAATGCTAAAAAAGGTCAGAAGGTATTCAAAAAATGCAAGGCCTGCCATACTGTCGACGATGGCGGCAAGCACAAGGTCGGACCAAATCTGTTCGGCATTTACGGACGCGTCATCGCTGATAGCGATTTCAAGAAATACAAAGCGCTTTCGGCTGCCGATGGTAAATGGGATGAGGACACACTGGACAAATGGTTGAAAAACCCGAAAAAATTCAATGGCAAAAAGACGAGTATGGTATTGAAACTGAAAAAAGAAAAAGACCGTAAAAATGTCATAGCGTACTTGAAGACTCTTAAGTAACGACTTTCTTGTGTCGAATTTTAGAAGCTCCATTCCACCTGAAATGGGGCTTTTTTAATACTCGAAAGCCTAAATTTTTTATGGTTTTAGGGAATGGCATTGTCTATATATTTGCCAATTGATCAGTCGGTGTTTTTCTCTGGACTGTCTCACTAAGGATGTAACTCAAAGTGATGGTTATTCGACGAAGTTTTTTCATGGCAGTTTTTGCCCTGGTTTTCGCCCTGTCCCTGCAGCCGATTTTGGCTCAGGCCGAAAACACTGGTGTGAAAGCGGAAGAATTTATCTCCGGTCTGTCCGATCAGGCGATCGAGGCTTTGACGGCGCCTGACATTTCCAAAGACGAACGTCATGCAAAATTCCGGACTATGCTGAATGAGAACTTTGCGATCAGGACAATTGCACGTTGGGTTTTGGGCAGGCACTGGAAAAAGGCCACCAAGGCGGAAAAGGAAGAATACCTCGCTCTTTTTGAAAAAATGTTGATCGTTACTTACGTTGACAGGTTCTCGAAATACTCCGGGGAAAATCTGAAAATCGTCAAGTCTCTGGTAAACAATCCCAAGGACGCCCTGGTTTATTCGGAAATCGGTCGCAAGGGGACACCGCCGGTACACGTCGACTGGCGCGTGCGCACCAGCGACAGCACGACTTTCAAAATTGTTGATGTCACGGTTGAAGGCGTCAGCATGGGGCAGACACAAAGGTCGGAATTCGCCTCCGTCATCCGCCAAAACGGCGGCAAGGTCGAAGGCCTTCTTGCCGTGCTTCGTAAGCGGTTGAGCTAGCCTCCTGGCAGCCGAAACACCCTTTGTTGAGACACCTTCCGGCAAGAACGCCGAATACGAAAATTTCCCCGTCGGGTCAGTCCTGCTTTCCAGAAAGTTGCGCCCCCATGTTGCCTGTTTTTATCGGTTTGCCCGCGCTGCCGACGACATTGCCGATAGTCCGGAGCTTGAGGCGGGCGAAAAATTAAGGCGGTTGGAGGGTTTTGAGGCGGCCCTTAAAAACGAAAATGCAAATTGCCCGGCCTATCATAAGGCCGCTCAAATGGCCGAAAGTCTGGAGCAAACGGGAACATCTTCGCGCCACTGCCTTGATCTTATTGCCGCCTTCAGACAGGACGCTGTCAAATCGCGCTACAAAAACTGGGCGGAATTGATGGCCTATTGCCGCTTGTCGGCGGCCCCGGTCGGGCGGTACCTGATCGACCTGCACGGTGGCTCAAAAATAGGATACTGGCCTTCCGATGCTCTCTGTGCGGCGTTGCAGTTAATCAATTATTTACAGGATGTCGCAGACGACCATCGGTCCCTGGACAGGGTTTATCTGCCGATGGACTGGATACTGGAATCCGATGCCGATCTTTCTGGATTTTCCGCCGATTCTACACCACAAGCCCTGCGCCAGGTTATGGATTGGACTTTGATGGGAGTCGATCAGCTTTTGCGGGATGCTGTATCATTGCCGGGTGCCTTATACTCAATGCGGCTGGGTCTTGAAGCTGCGGTAATAATTCAAATAGCGAAGGCATTGAGTAAAAAGCTGGCAGAAAACGATCCATTGTCTCAACGCATTGAATTGTCCCGCCTGGAACTCGCGGCTTGTGCCGCCAGGGGCTTAATAACGGGGTTTATAAGCAGATGGTAGCGTCGGGGAGCGAAGATGCTGATACCTTCGCCAAGGCGACGGTAAAGGGGGCGCATAGCTCTTTTTACTGGGCGATGCGTTTGCTGCCTTCAAAAAAGCGCAGTGCAATGTATGCGATATATGCGTTTTGCCGCATCGTTGACGATATCGCCGATAATCCCGGAAATATCGGGGAAAAGCGAAAGCAATTGCAGCTTTGGCGGGACGAAATCGCGAGCACTTGCGAGGGACGACCCACGGGACCTATTGGACGGGCGCTGGCGGGAGCTAGGGCTCGTTTCGGGCTTCGTCAGGGGGATTTTCTGGCCATTATCGATGGAATGGAAATGGATGTCGGAGTGGGAGCGCAAGACGCCCAGGTGCGAATTGCGGACATGGAGGAGTTGAAACTTTATTGTGACCGGGTCGCGGGTGCTGTGGGTCGGCTTTCAAACCAGGTATTCGGTCTTGAATCGGGCCGGGGCGACAGGCTGGCTGATTCATTGGGACGGGCCCTGCAATTGACTAATATTCTGCGTGATTTGAAGGAAGACGCCTCACGCAACAGGCTGTATCTGCCGGTTGACCTGTTAAAGCGCCACGGAATTGACGATATCAATCCTGTGAGCGTCCTGGCTTCAGCGACGCTGCCGGCAATTTGCGCCGAAATAGCCGCCATCGCCGATAAGGATTTCAACGACGCCGAAACGTTAATGGTGGGGCTCAAACGCTCACAAATACGTCCCGTCATTATCATGAAGGATATTTACAAACCCGTTTTGCACCGCTTGATCAAAGGGCGATGGAAAGATTTGAACAAGTCCGTCTGCCTCTCCCGATTACGCCGACTGTGGATAGTCGTTCGTTCTGGTGTAATCGGACCGTGACGGTCCATATTATAGGTGCCGGGCTGGCGGGACTGGCGGCGGGGGTGCGCCTCACCCAGCTTGGCAAGAAGGTTGTTATACATGAAGCCGCAGGTCAGGCCGGTGGGCGCTGCCGGTCCTTCTTTGATACAACCCTTGATCGTCAAGTAGACAACGGCAATCACTTGCTGCTTTCCGGGAATATCCAGGCGATGGCTTATCTGAAGGCGATCGGTTCCATCGATTCATTTTCCCGGCCTGATCGTGCTAGCTTCCCATTCCTTGAACTTGAGAACGGGGAACGCTGGGAGGTCAAACCGGGACGCAGCCGCATGCCCTTCTGGTTGTTTCGCAAACACCTGCGGGTGCCGGGAAGTACGGCGATGGACTATCTGGCCGGACTTAAACTGGCGTGGGCAGGCGAGGATGCGACGGTCCGCGAAACGCTCGATCAATCCCGTTCCTTATACCTAAAATTCTGGGAGCCTTTGAGCGTCGCCGTGCTCAATACGGCCGCCGACGAGGCGGCGGCGAATTTGCTGTGGCCAGTATTAAAACAGACCTTTGGCGGCGGCGAGCGCGCTTGTCGTCCCTGCACATCAAAACGAGAATTGAGCGATAGCCTGATTGACCCGGCCGTTCGTTTTCTTAAGGGAAATGAAAGCCAGATTTTCTTCAATAACAGATTGAAAACAATAAACTTTAAAGATAACAGGGCCCAATCCATTTATTTCGCTGATAGCGAAGAATTATTGGCTCCCGAAGACACCCTGATCCTTGCTATCCCTCCGGATGTTGCCAGCGAATTTCTTCCGGGTGTTCGTTTCCCCGATCAATTCAGGGCTATCGTCAACGCGCATTTCCTACTTCCCGATGCCAGGCATGACGGGCATTTTCTGGGGCTTGTCGGCGGTCTTTCTCAATGGCTGTTTGTCAGGAGAGATGTGGCTTCAGTGACCGTTAGCGCGGCCGATCAGCTTGCCGAAAATCAATCCCCTTATATTGCCGCGACCCTGTGGCCAGAAGTAACCAAAGCCCTGAACTTAAGCGACCTTCCGTTGGCAAGGTATCGCATCATCAAGGAAAAGCGGGCCACATTCGCCCAGACCCCACAGCAGGTCGGATTGCGCCCCGAAACGAAGACTAAATGGTCGAATGTGCTGTTGGCAGGCGACTGGACCGCGACCGGCCTTCCCGCGACGATTGAAGGAGCGATAACATCGGGTCACCGTGCGGCGGAAACTCTTAGATAGCGGTAGGTTCCGACAATTCTTTCGGTAACTTGAACTGGATATTTTCGACAATGTCGGAAATCTCCTCGATCATGGTCTCCCCCTGGCTTGCCAGTTTTTCCAACAACTCATCAATCAATTCTTCCGGAGCGGAAGCGCCAGCGGTAATGCCAATGGTTTCGACATCATCCAGCCAATCAGGATTTAGCGCGTCGGCATCGTCAATCAAATGACTTTGAATGTTCATTTCCATGCCAATTTCTTTCAGGCGGTTTGAATTGGAGCTGTTCTGGGCGCCGACGACGAGGAGCAGATCAATTCGGGTGCTTAAATCCCTTACAGATTGCTGCCGATTTTGTGTGGCGTAACAGATATCCCTCAGGTCAGGGCCCTCAATAGCGGGAAATCTGGTGCGCAGGGCGTCAATAATGTCGCGTGTGTCGTCTACGCTGAGTGTCGTCTGGGTGACGTAGGCCAGTTTTTCCGGATTATTGACATCCAAATTCAGAATATCTGGCACCGACGAGACAACTTGAAGGCCGCCGGATACTCTGCCGCGGGTTCCTTCCACTTCTGGATGGCCGTCGTGGCCGATCATGATGACTTCCTGCCCGTGTTCTGAATGTCGGCGACCTTCGGCATGAACCCTGGACACAAGAGGGCAGGTTGCGTCAATAACGGGAAGTCCCCTGTCTCTGGCCTCGGTTTCAACAGCTTCGGAAACGCCGTGGGCGCTAAAAATCGTCAGGGCGTCGTCGGGGATATCTTCCAGTTCATTTACAAAAATAGCGCCGCGGGAGCGCAGGGTTTCGACAACCCGCTTGTTGTGAACAATTTCATGGCGGACATAAACGGGTGCGCCATAACGGTCGATCGCCTTGTTGACGATATCAATGGCGCGGACGACTCCGGCGCAAAAGCCACGTGGACGGGCCAGAAGAACCTTGAATTTCCTGCTCATGGGTGATGAAATCGTCTTTGAAGTTACTGGAAACCCCATACAATAAGACCGTTTGCGAAGAAGAAAAAGACAAGACTCACGCGAAGCCGCATTTTTCCTGACAAAACATGATTAACCCGAGGGTGTTCAGAATTCCGTGTCACTGGGTTAGTCCAGATATCCAGAACGTCGTCTAACCTAAGGTGACTTGAGGTGAGTGGTGCCCCCCGCCAGAATCGAACTGGCACTTCCTTACGGAAATCAGATTTTGAATCTGACGCGTCTACCAATTCCGCCAGGGGGGCACCGTGGATGGAAGCGGCCATCATAGCCAAGGCTTTTACCGGGTCAATCTTGATTTTCAGGCAAGCGTTGCAGATCGTGGCGGGGCCTGCTAAACCTCCGTCGCAACATTACTTTTTTGTTTATTTATCTGCGAGGGAAGCCTTTTTTCGTGATTAGGGGACTGTACGACTGGACCATGAATTTAGCCGGGCATCGCCACGCCCTGGCGGCGCTGGCGCTCGTCGCCTTTATTGAAAGTTCGGTCTTCCCGATTCCCCCCGACATCCTGATTATCCCGATGGTTCTGGCGGCGCGCGGGCAAGCCTGGCGCATCGCACTGGTCTGCACGGTGGCGTCCGTCCTTGGCGGATTGGCTGGATACGGCATCGGTTATTCGCTTTACGAGACCGTCGGCAAGCCGTTGCTGGATTTTTACGGTTACGGTGGAAAATTCACCCAGTTCCAGGGATATTACCATGAATGGGGGGCCTGGATCGTTGGTGGCGCGGGGCTTACGCCCCTCCCCTATAAAGTTGTCACCATCGCTAGCGGGGTCGCCGATCTGGATCTGATCGTCTTCACCGTGGCTTCCGTTCTGTCACGCGGTTTGCGGTTCTTCCTGGTTGCGGGCCTGCTTTGGTATTTCGGCGAGCCGATCCGCACTTTTATCGAAAAGAACCTGGGCATTTTGGCAACCGCTTTTTTTGTTCTGCTGTTCGGTGGATTCGCACTGGTTAAATTTCTTTTATAAGCCTATATCAGAAGCGTGACATACACTCGCCTGATCACCGTTTTCATTCTTCTGGTCGCCTTTGGTTCCCTGTCATTTGCGTTGACGGCGCAGTACGCATCTGGACTCGAACCCTGCATTCTGTGTTTGTACCAACGAGTCCCGTTTGTCGTGACAGGGTTATTGGCCATTCTGGCCTTCCGGCTGGATAAAAATTCCTCGATAGCCATCCTGATTATCATCGTCAGCGGGCTGATTTACCTGATCGGGGGCGGCATCGCTTTTTATCATGTGGGTGTGGAACAACACTGGTGGTTGTCGGGTTGTTCCGGCTCGCTAGACCAGGATATCTCCCTGGACCAATTGCGCGCCAGTTTGCTGCAAAAACCGGAGAAAGCGTGCGATGATGTCGACTGGACCCTGTTCGGAATCAGCATGGCGACGTACAATTTCTTTTTCTCGGGTATTCTCGGGCTGGCGACGGTCGTCGCCGGGCTACAGTTATCAAAAACGAAGAAGTCAAAGCAAGTGAATGATGGATAATATCAAGACCTATTCATCGAAAGACGGCCACCTGGGCACCTTCAACAAAATGGTCGGCGAACGACAGATACGCCCAACCGCCCTGGTCTAAACCGGTCCGCTCATGGCGATTTGGCTATCGCTACGGATTTAGTTTCTTTTATGTTCGTGCCTGCGGACAAGACCGGAAATCACGCCCCTGAAGGTGCGGACTTCCTGTTCCGTCATATTGGCCCGTTGGAACATGTTGCGGATATTCTGCACCATGGTCGGGCGTTTTTCCGGTGGCCTCAGGAATCCGCAGTCATCCAGTTCCTTTTCCAGATGCTCGAACATGCCAACCAGTTCCTGCTTGTTGGCGAGGCGCGTGTGCTTTGGAACACGCTCATCAATTCCTAAAGTTTCATCACCCGACTGAAACCATTCATAACCGATCAGCAACACCGCCTGCGCCAGATTGAGGGAACTAAAGGCTGGGTTCATCGGAATGGTGACAAGGGTGTCGGCCAGGGCAACGTCTTTGTTATTCAGGCCCCAGGCCTCGCGCCCGAAAATTACACCGGGTCGCCCGCCTTCCGCGATGACCTGGCGCATCTCTTTGGCCACCGCGCGGGCCGTCAGCACCCGCTTGGTCATATCCCGATCTCGTGCCGTGGTCGCATACACGTGGCTCAGGTCGGCCAATGCGGCCCCAGTCGTATCGAACACCTGTACTCCCTCCAGGACCACCTCGGCCCCGGCGGAAGGATTGACAGCCTTTTCATTAGGCCAGCCATGTACCGGATCGACCAGGCGCAGATCGGTCAGGGCGTTGTTCAACATGGCGCGGGCGCTCATTCCGATATTCTCGCCCAGTTGTGGATTAATCAGGACAATCGCAGGAGCACCTTTTACCGCCGTCGCGCTGGACTTCGGCAACCTGCGGGTTTTCGAGTCTTTCATCATCAGGCTTGTTCGACGCCGTCGCTATACAGTTTGTAGATAATGCTGTCACGAAGGGCTTCGTAGGAAGCCTCGATAATATTGGTCGAGACACCGACCGTCGACCAGAGATCGCCGTGATCGGCGGCCGACTCTATCATCACTCGCGGCATGGCGGCGGATGCATCGTTCGAGCGCAAAATACGGACTTTGAAATCAACAAGATGTAAGTCCGTCAGGGCCGGGTAAATTGGCGTCAGCACTTTGCGCAAGGCCATGTCGAGGGCGTTGACCGGACCGTTTCCTTCGGCTACCGCCATGTATTCCTTGTCGTGGACAGTAAGCTTGACCGTCGCTTCAGATACGATGACCAAATCGCCCTTGGCGTTCCAACGCCTTTCATCCAGCACCCTGAAATGATTGCAGTGGAAATAGTCGGGAACTTTTCCCAGGGTGCGCCGCGCCAGTAGCTCAAAGCTGGCCCCGGCGCCATCATAGGAATAGCCGTCGAATTCCCTTTCCTTCACCATTTCAACCAGGCGCATGACCTTGGGATCGTCGGCATCGACCTCGATGCCGATTTCCCTGAAACGAGCCAGAATATTGGATCGACCGGCCTGATCAGAGACGACGATCTTGCGCTGATTGCCAACCAGGTCGGGTTCCACATGTTCATAACTGCGGGGGTCTTTCTCGACCGCCGACACATGCAAGCCGGCTTTGTGAGCAAAAGCCGACTCGCCAACGTATGGTGCGCCGCGATTGGGTGCCCGGTTCAGATGTTCGTCCATAACCCTGGAAACATGGGCCAGTGAAGTAAGGTCATCCTTTGAAATTCCTGTCTCGTACCCCATTTTCAGGATCAACGAAGGAATGAGGGTAATCAGGTTGGTGTTTCCGCAGCGCTCGCCAAGGCCATTCAGCGCCCCCTGCACCTGGCGAACCCCGGCGCGAACAGCCGCCAGGGAATTGGCGACGGCGTTGCCTGTGTCATCGTGACAGTGAATGCCCAAGTTTGATCCCGGAATATGATGGGTAACGGCGGTGACGATTTCTTCGATCTCATGGGGCAGGGTGCCGCCATTGGTATCGCACAACACGATCCAGCGCGCCCCCGCCTCAAAGGCAGTTTTAAGACAACTGAGCGCGAATTCCGGGTTTGCCTTGTAACCATCGAAAAAATGCTCGGCGTCGAACATCACTTCATCGACTTTACTTTTTGCATGGGCGATGGAATCGCCGATCATGGCGATATTTTCTTCATGTTCGATTTCCAGCGCCACATCGACATGGAAATCCCATGTCTTTCCCACTATGCAAATAGCATTGACACCGCTATCCAGCAGGGCTTTCAGGCCGGGATCGTTATCGGTAGAGCGACCGGCGCGCCGGGTCATGCCAAAGGCCGTCAGTCGCGCACGTTTCAATTCCGGTGGGGATTCAAAAAAGGCGTCATCCGTTGGGTTGGCGCCAGGCCAGCCGCCCTCAACGTAATCAACCCCAAGATTGTCCAGTTCCTCGGCTATCAGCACCTTGTCAGAGGCGTTGAAATCAACGCCCTGGGTCTGGGCCCCATCACGCAGGGTACAGTCATAAAGGTAGACGCGGTTGTCGCTCATGGTCGTTATTAATCCCAAGCTACGTAACATATTGATATAGTGTGATGATTCGAAAAGACCGGACCGATTGGTACTTTAGTTATGCTGCCTGACCGCTCATTTCATTGAATGCCTACAGCAGTGTTTTGTATCCGGTGGTGGAGTGCAGCCTTTGGCTACTGTAGAACACTTCGATATAATCGAACAAGGTTGCTTTTGCCTGTTTGAAGGTCTTGAACCTGGTGCGGTGGACGCACCCTGTCTTCAATGAACTGAAGAAGCTCTCCATCGGGGCGTTGTCCCGGCAATTCCCCTTCACGGCATGGAAAATCATGTCCATATCGGCCTGCGTGAATGGGCGTTCGCAGTTGGCGCGAGGCTCAGGCTAAAAATAAAGGTCGTAAAAGCAGCAAATATAAAGTTGCTAATAGTGGCTCCCATTGTCTTCTCCCAAGATTTTGATTTACGCTCCTTTTTGTGAGGAGATGCTGATAGATATTCCCTTTTTTTAGCCACTCTAAACAAGAATTTTCTGGATAGACTTCCGCTTCAGTCTGGTTATGTTGTCGTCATGACTGAAATTAAAACCATCTGCGTGTTCTGTGGATCGCGCGCCGGGCTCGACCCGGATCATGAAAAAGCCGCCCGTCACCTGGGCCATGCTATTGCTGATCGTGGGATTAAGCTGGTTTACGGTGGCGGCGATATAGGCCTGATGAGCATCGTTGCCCGGGCTACTCTTGAAAAAGGAGGCCACGTTACCGGCGTCATTCCTGAATTCATTCAGGAGTTTGAGGTCGGCAATCCGGGCCTGTCCGAACTGATTGTCGTGGAAAGCATGCATGAACGCAAAAGCAAGATGTTCGAGCTCGCCGACGGCTTCGTTTCCCTTCCCGGCGGCCTGGGTACTTTGGATGAAACCCTTGAGGTTCTCACCTGGAAGCAATTGCAACAACATCGCAAACCTGTCGTTCTGGTCGATATCAACGATTATTGGCGCACCTTCAGGGAACTGCTTCAAAATGTAATCGACAGCGGCTACAGCCATCACGGCATCGCCAACCTGTTCAGCATCGTTGATGACGTCGATGATGTTTTTGGCGCCTTGGAGTCGGCCCCGGAACCGGATATCGAGGTCCTGACAAGCCACCTTTGATACGGATACCGACGCTGCTTCTTGCCAAAATCTTTATGCAGCCTATGTTCCGACCGTCCGTACAAAGGCCGTAGCGCCTCGACTTATTTCAGGGCGCACCCCGGCGGACGCCCAAGTAGCCACGGCTAAGATCAAGGACAATTGTTTCAGTTTGCCGGTCTGGCGAATGGTGATGGTGTGCAGCCAGTGGATATGGGCTTCCGAAACCGCGGCCACATGGTGTCCCGTGTGCGTCAGAACCCGGACAAACGAAAACCTGAAAAGTGCAAAACATTCAAAAGGGGCTAACTGATATGTCAGCTAACCCCTTGAAATATATGGTAGGCGCTACAGGATTCGAACCTGTGACCGTTCGATTAAAAGTCGAATGCTCTACCAACTGAGCTAAGCGCCCCTAATTCATTTGAATCGCACTGGATTCTAAATGCAGGCGTCCTACTTCTCCAAAAACCTCTTTGTACGAAATTATTGGGTTGGACACCGATAGGAGCCCGGAAAATAGGGACCGACGAAGGCCCGGTCAATACCTTTCCTTCACGATTTCAGTAATTATTCCAAAGTCACTAAAAGCCCTGGGATTTCAGCTCATTAAAGCGCTGAACGACCTTGTCCCTGACCCTTGGGGCGACAAAATGACTGATATCCCCACCCAGGCGTCCTATTTCCTTCACGAAGCGCGAAGCGATGAATTGGTGACTGTCAGACGCCATCAGGAAGACGGTCTCGATCTCGTTATTCAAACGCGCATTCATTCCCGCCATCTGAAATTCATATTCAAAATCCGAAACCGCTCGTAGGCCACGGATAATAACCGTGGCATTGACATTTTCGGCAAATTCCATGAGCAGGGAATTAAAAGAGCAGACCTCGATCTCGGATTTGGCCGCACTGCCCAAACTATTTATTTCGTTCTGGACCGTGTCCAGGCGCTCGTCGAGCGAGAACAGGGTATCCTTGCCGGTATGTTCGGCGACACTTACGATCAGCTTGTCTACGACCTTGGTCGCACGGGTTATGATATCCATGTGACCATTGGTCACCGGATCGAAAGTGCCGGGATAAATACCGATGCGGAGAGCAGACATAGGGCGTTCCTTAAGCAAAATCAGAATTCTTCGTCGGAATCCGGCTGGGTTTCAGGGTTCTGGGCCTCATCCTCGCCGCTTTCTTCCTCATTGTCATCATCGTCGCTCAAACGACTGACGGATACAACGCGCTCTTCATCAGCGACCTTGAAGATAGTGACGCCACGCGAAGACCGGCCGACGACGCTGATACCGGCAACCGGACATCTGATCAACTGACCGCCATCGGATACCATGACCAGTTCGTCTTCAGTTTCTACTGGGAACGAGGCGACGACGCTGGTCGATTGTCCTTTGGGCCGCTTCAGGTCAATAGCGGCGATCCCCTTACCGCCACGTTTTGAAATCCTGTATTCGTAGGCGGACGAGCGTTTGCCCATGCCGTCTTCGGCAATGGTCAAAATGTACTCTTCATTTTCGGCCATTTCCTGAAAAGCCGGCTCTTCCAGGCGGGTGGCGCGGCTATCGTCTTCAATTTTGTCGTCCGGTCTTTCGCTGTAATCGCCCCCGGCCAGCCTTTTCGATGCGCTGACGCCCTGCAAATAATCATCCCGGTCGGAAATCTCCGCCATTACGTGGCTCAACACGGACATGGAAATAACCCTGTCATCTTTATCCAGCCTGATACCACGCACACCGGTCGATGAACGGGACGTAAAAACACGCACATCGGTCACCGGAAAACGAATGCACTTGCCGTCCCTGGACGACAACAGAATATCATCGGATTCCGTACAAACCTGGACGCTGATCAACTGGTCGCCTTCACCAAGTTTCATGGCGATCTTGCCGTTGGATTTGACGTTAGCGAAGTCCGACAAGGAATTGCGCCGGGCGCCGCCGGAGGCGGTGGCGAACATCACCGACAGGTCGCCCCAGGTATCCTCGTCTTCGGGTAAAGGCATCAGGGTGGTGATGCTTTCGCCTTCATCCAGGGGCAACAGGTTGATCATCGCCTTGCCAAGGGCTGTCGGCGAGCCCAGCGGCAGTTTATATACCTTGAGCTTGTAAACGATACCCGTGGACGAAAAAAACAGCACGGGCGTATGGGTGTTGACGACGAACACCTGCGAGACAAAATCCTCCTCGCGGGTACTCATGCCGCTACGACCCTTGCCGCCACGCCGTTGTGCGCGGTAGGTAGACAAGGGCACACGCTTCATATAGCCGGTGTTGGATACAGTAACGACCATGTCTTCGCGCTGAATCAGGTCTTCGATATCATGTTCAAATTCGCTTTCCTGGATATCCGAACGGCGTGGGGTGGCGAACTGTTCGCGCATCTCCAGAAGTTCCTTGCGCAACACATCCAGTAACATCTCGCGAGAGGCCAACAGGGCCAGGTGACCTTCGATTTCCTTGCCCAGTTCGGCCAGGTCACCGGCGATTTTTTCACGCTCCAGTCCTGTCAGGCGATGCAGGCGCAACTCGAGGATTGCCTTGACCTGTTCTTCGGACAGCTTGTATTTGCCATCAACGACGGCCCTTCCCGGTTCATCCAATAACCTGATCATCGGCTCGACATCGACAGCATTCCAGTCGCGTTCCATTAACTGCTGTCGAGCCGTAGCGGAATCCCTGGCGGCGCGGATCAGGGCGATGACTTCATCAATGTTAGCCACGGCGACGGCCAACCCAGCCAGGATATGAGCTTTTTCGCGGGCTTTTCCGAGCAGATAGATCGTCCGGCGACGGATCACGACTTCCCGGAAGTCGACAAAGGCCTGAAGAATTTCCTTCAGGTTCATCATCTTCGGCATGCCGCCGTCGAGCGCCAGCATATTGACGCCGAAACTGGTTTGCAAAGGCGTGAAGCGGTAAAGCTGGGCCAAAACGACTTCGGCCATGGCGTCGCGTTTGATCTCGACAACGACCCGCACACCGTCACGATCGGATTCGTCGCGCAGATCGGAAATGCCCTCGATCTTCTTATCGCGCACGCATTCGGCCATTTGTTCGACCATGCGGGCCTTGTTCACCTGATAGGGAACTTCGGTGATGATGATGGCGAACCGGTCTTTACGGATTTCTTCAATCGTCGCGCGCCCGCGCATGACCACGGAGCCTCGTCCCGTATGGAAGGCCGAATGGATGCCCTGACGACCCAGAATCGTTGCTCCAGTGGGGAAATCGGGACCCTGAATATGATTTTGAATGATTTCGTCGATACTCATTGCGGGATTGTCGATCAGGGCGCAACAGGCGTCGATAACCTCACCCAGATTATGCGGCGGAATGTTCGTCGCCATGCCAACGGCGATACCGCCGGCACCGTTAACCAGCAAATTCGGAAACTGCGCTGGCAAAACCGTCGGTTCGCTTTCCGATTCATCGTAGTTGGGCTGGAAATCGACCGTGTCTTTGTCGATGTCTTCAATAAGTGAATGGGCCGATTTGGCCATACGGGCTTCCGTATAACGCATGGCAGCAGCTCGATCACCGTCCATTGAGCCAAAGTTGCCCTGACTATCGACCAGTGGCAGGCGCATGGAAAAGTCCTGCGCCATACGCACCATCGCGTCATAGATCGATTGATCGCCGTGGGGGTGATATTTACCCATGACATCACCGACGATACGGGCCGATTTACGGAACGGTTTATTGAATTCGTAGCCGTTCTCTTTCATCGAATAAAGGATGCGTCTGTGCACCGGTTTCAGTCCATCGCGAACGTCTGGAAGGGCCCGGCTGACGATCACGCTCATGGCGTAATCCAGGTATGAACCTCGCATTTCATCTTCAATGGAGACCGGGGAAATGTCCGATTCCTCTGCGGGCTCGGGCGGTGAAGTATCGCTAGGCGTCGTCACAAATAATTTTCCCAATAACTTCAATGGATTAAAAGAAAGATAGAGCCCTCTTTTCAGTAGCGACTCTAGACCCCGGAATTTAGCATGTTAAAGGGGAGGTTACAACCGCGCGAAGTGGCAAAAAATGGCGGATTTTCAAGGCCTTGCAAAGCCCCATTCTGGAAGCCGTCAGCGATATCTCGTTGGCAGTTCAAGGCAGTTGAAAATCCGACTAAACGTGTCGTGGCTAGTGTCCTGCCCCAGAAATACGTGTCCGTATTTCAGAATCATCACACCAGGAATTCCGTGTTCAAGAATAAGAAAAACCCGTGAAACCAGTATTTCCGCGAATAAATTGGGAAACACTGGTTTCACGGGGTTTTCCTTCGTCTTCTTTCCCTTTATACCTCAGGGCATGCCCATGATCACCAACACGGCGTCCCTGGATGCCTTTTGCAAAAGCCTTTCCGGAGCGCCCTTCATTACGGTAGATACGGAATTTATGCGCGAATCGACCTATTGGCCGGTGCTCTGCCTGATCCAGGTCGCTGGCCCCGATGACGCCCGCGCCATCGACGCACTGGCTCCCGGAATTGATTTGGCGCCTTTGTTCGATCTGCTGGATGATCCTTCAATTTTGAAGGTTTTCCACGCCGCCAGACAGGATCTGGAAATTTTCTATAACTTGATGGGGCATTTACCGGCACCCGTATTCGATAGTCAAGTCGCAGCCATGGTCTGCGGTTTTGGGGATTCGGTTGGCTATCAGACTCTGATCGCCAAACTGACCAAGGCCCGCATCGACAAATCCTCGCGATTCACCGACTGGTCCCTGCGCCCTTTGAGCGATCGCCAGATTTCATACGCCCTTTCGGATGTCACCCACCTTCGCGACGCCTATCAAAAGCTGAAGAATAAACTTGAAGCCAATGGCCGGGAACGCTGGCTGGACGAGGAAATGGCGATTCTTGCCTCGCCGGAAACCTATGCTCCCGATCCACATCAAACGTTTCGACGCATCAAGTCCAGAGACTCCAGCCCACGGTTTCTGGCGATCCTGCGCGAACTTTCCGCCTGGCGGGAACTGGAAGCAAGAAAACGAGACCAGCCCCGCAATCGTATTCTCAGGGACGAAGCCCTTCTGGAAATCGCCCACCACACGCCGAAAACGGTCAAGGAACTCGAACGAACCCGGGGCCTGGGACGAAAGATGGCCGAAGGTCCGTCGGGCGCTCTTTTGCTGGGGGCGATCAAAAAGGGACAGGGCGTCCCTGAAGAAGATTGTCCTCGACCGGAACACAAACCCGACCTTCCCCGGGGATTGGGGCCGGTCATCGATTTGCTTAGGGTACTGTTGAAAATGAAATGCGACGACGGTGACGTCGCGCAAAAATTATTGGCATCGGCTGGCGACATTGAACTGATCGCTGCCTTCGGCGAAGACGCGGACGTCCGCGCCATGAAGGGCTGGCGGCGCGTGCTGTTCGGCGATGACGCCTTGAAATTGAGAAATGGTGAAATTGGTTTTGTCATTAAGAACAAGCGCTTAAGCCTGATGAAACCAGCAGAAAACGGCGATGGCTAATTTATCGCAGATTTCAACCCGACAGACCGGGCCAGCGTCTTTAAGCGCCTTTCTACCGTCTCGCTGACAAAAATTTCGTCGCCTTTCGGTACTTTCAGGGACAGCTTATTTCCCCCGACTTTCAGGCGCGACTGGGCCAGTAGCCCCGGTGCGCTGCCCGAAAGGGTGTGAGCAAGCCTCAACGCCAGCCCGACGACGTTTACCCAGGCCTGCTGACCGGGATCAAGCAGGGAGCGAACGGGTGAAACCAGTTTCGACTCCGGATCACCGTTATAACGAACGTAAACGGCCTCAGCCAACAAGACGCGGTTGGGGTGGGTCAGTCCTGCAAAAGGAATTCTAAGCACCCGATAAAAGGCGTGTTCGGCTCGGTAATCCGGGTGTTCATTCCAGCCGATATCGCTAAGCAGACAAGCTGCGAAACGCAGGCGTTTCTGGGCCGGTTTTTCGTCTGGGAAAAGCGGAGCCATCCATTCCAGGATTTCATTGCCATGAAGGGCGAAGCGGCCCGTTCTGTCGGCAAAACTTTTACAGGCATCGATCAGGGGATCTTTCCCACGTAGCTTGTCGGGAAGAATTTCCAGCAACTGCCCTTCGCGCATGCCAAAGCCGGAGAACGTCAATTTCTTGGGCTCAATAACGCGAATCAACGTTTCCAGAACCATCGAAGCTGCCGACAACGTTTCCATTCTTCTGCGTGGAATACCGGGAATGCGTTTCAAGCTATCGCGACTTGAACCGGCGATCACGTTACTCAGCCGCAAGGCTTCGTCCTGTCGCAGGGTAAAATTATCGACCACATGCAGGGGATGGCCGATTTGATCAATGAAAATACGCGCCAGCGACCGCCAGGAACCGCCAATGGCATAAAGTGTCCGGCCTTTTGCCTGCCTTATCCAAGGCAGTTCTTTTAGGCATTTCTCTATTTGATTTTGGGCCGCATCATATCCTTTTTCCATGACTTCCGCCAGTCGCAGGTGCCCTAATGGTAATGTTCCGTGTTCGCCAAACTCGCCCCTATTCAAGGCGACCAGATCAAGACTGCCACCGCCCAGATCGCCAAGCACACCATCTGCTTTTGAGACGCCGCTTAGTAGACCAATGGCAGCCAGTTTGGCCTCTTCTTCGCCGCTGAGGACCTGTACATCGAGCCCGAAGCGGCGCTTGATTTCCGCGACAAACTCGGGGCCGTCAAAAGCATCGCGTACAGCCGCCGTCGCCACCAGTTTTAAATGGTCGGCCCCCATCGCTGTGCTCAGATTGATAAACCGGGACAGACTGGCGAGAGCAGTTTTCACTCCCTGCGGATTCAACTTGCCGGTCGCAGCCAGACCCCGCCCAAGCTCACACTGGGCTTTTTCATTAAACATCGGAATGGGAAGGCGCAAAGGCGCATCGTAAACGACAAGACGCACGGTATTTGACCCTATATCGACGATCGCCACCTTTCCGGGGCCGTCGGATGCCGGGTGAAAGGAAGAAACTACCCCGCTCATCAGGTTTTTTTCAAAACCAGGTGTGGGGAGACGCCGTTGTCATCTTCCCTTGCGCTGCCACGCCCCGAGAGGCTGGGGTTGGTCATGAAATAAGTATGCGCATTGAAACCAGAGCCCGGCTTTTCTTCGCTACAGGGGTCGTTGATGCGCGAGTATCCTCCATCCGGTCCCAGGGTCCAGCTTTGTTCCGTATCGTTCAGGTTTGCGACGATGATTTCGTCAAGTACCTGAGCGTGCACGGTGGCGTCATTCAGCGGAACCATTACCTCAACCCGCCAGTCCATGTTGCGTTGCATCCAATCGGCCGACGAAATAAACACGCGAGCTTTTCTGGAAGGCAATTTATGTCCCGAACCGAAAACAAATAACCGACTGTGTTCCAGAAACCGCCCAACGATACTTTTAACGCGAATGTTTTCCGACAAACCCTTGATGCCGGGCCTCAGGCAACAAATACCACGAACAACCAGGTCCACCTTAACCCCGGCGCCCGAGGCTCGATAAAGGGCGTCAATAATTTTCGCATCCACAAGGGAATTCATTTTCGCCCAAACATTCGCCGGCCGTCCGGCCCTGGCATGGTCGATTTCATCTTCCAGATATCTGACAAAGGTCGCCCTCATATCGATGGGGGCTGCCGACAATTGCTCCAGCTTTTCAGGACGCGCAGTTCCGGTCATGAAATTGAACATCTTCGCCGCGTCACGGCACAGTCCTTCGTCGCAGGTGAAAAAAGAAAGGTCCGTGTAGACTTTCGCCGTATCGGGATGATAGTTGCCGGTTCCAAAATGGACATATGTCCGCATACCTTTGACGCTGCTTGAGCGGCGTACGACAAGGGACACCTTGGCATGAACTTTTTTATCCGGCAGGCCGTAAACAACCTGCGCCCCGGCTCGCTCCAGATTGCGCGCCCAGCGAATATTCGCCTCCTCGTCGAACCGCGCCTTCAACTCGACCATGGCGGTCACGGATTTTCCAGCTTCGGCGGCTTCGATCAATGCCTTGACGATGGGGGAATTATCGCTGGTTCTGTAGAGCGTCTGTTTGATCGCCACCACTTTTGGATCCTGCGCCGCCTGCCTGAGAAACTGCACGACAACATCAAAACTCTCATACGGATGGTGGACGACGATATCCTTTTTGCGGATGGCGGCGAAACAATCGCCTGCAAAATCGCGAATGCGTTCAGGAAAACGGGCGTTGAAGGGTTCAAACAACAGGTCCGGGCGCTCATCAATAATCAATTGTCGGGTTTCCGAAACTCCCAGAAGTCCGTCCTGGTAAACAATATCATCGGGGCTAAGGCCCAGGTTTTCCGTCACCAGGGTGCGCAATTCTTCCGGTGTCTCGGAACTGAAGGACAACAAGATGGTGCTTCCACGCCGCCGCCGTTTAAGGGCAGATTCAAAAGTGCGCACTAAATCTTCAGCTTCTTCATCAATTTCCACGACGCTGTCACGAATCAGGCGGAAGGAGCCGGATTTTAAAAGGGTAAAATCGGTAAAAAGCTTGTGCAGGAACAGGCCAATAACATCTTCCAACGGAATAAAGCGAATATCATCGCCCGGCAGGCGGACAAATCGCGTCAAAAGATGCGGAATTGGCAACAAAGCGCTTAATTCATCATCGTTGTCATTACGGCATAATTTCAGGACAAGCGAAAAACCCAGATTGGGCATGAAGGGGAACGGATGGGCAGGATCAATGGCCAGCGGCGTTAACACCGGGAACACCTGTTCCATGAAGTGATCTTCCAGCCACCCCAGATCATCGTCAGACAATTCTTTCGACGCAAGAACAGATAGCCCCTCCTCACGCAATTCCCTGAACAGGGTATGCAGGCAGGTTTGCTGATCGGCGATAAGCTGACCGGCCGATTCGTGAATGGCTTTCAACTGCTGGGCCGGCGTCAGGCCGTCCTGGGACTGGGTGACGACACCCGCACGCACCTGGCCTTTCAGGCCCGCCACACGGACCATGTAAAATTCGTCCAGATTGATCGCCGATATGGAAAGGAACCGCAATCTTTCCAGCAAAGGATGGGTCGGGTTGTTGGCCTCGCCAAGCACACGCGAATTGAACGCCAACCAGGAAAGCTCTCTGTTGATAAAGCGTCGCCTGGTCTCCAGCGTAACGTTTTGCCATTCAACCCCGGCAGGCGATCCAACAAGCTTGGCCACCGTCGTGGTTTCCCCGCCCCTGCCCGATTTTCCAGCTTTTTTCAGCGTGTCTTCACTCATGTCGCTGATTCTACAGATTAATAACTGGCTTGTCATGCTACCCAGTGCATTTCCATCCACGGGCATACCCAGGCAAAAACATCGGAAATCTACACCAAGGGTGTTGAAAGGTGGAAACTGGCTGCTGATGCCCTGCGGAGATTGGAAGGGATGGAATGGTGAATGTGTCCCACGGGGAGATTTTGTGTGGGACACATTCACTCATAACGCATTGAAATAATAACATATTTCATGCCAAACTGGAGCGGGCGATGAGATTCGAACTCACGACTTCAACCTTGGCAAGGTTGCGCTCTACCCCTGAGCTACGCCCGCGTATTTTCACCGGATGTCATGGCGAGGCGAGCGAGATAATACGCATTGCTCCCAGCTTTGCAAGTCTCATGTTCACCTTGACAAAATCGGGGGCTGGTCAGCAGTAAAATTGATACCTATGATCGCCGCCATGCATGCAACATCAGACATATTATTCGAGCACTTGGAAGGGCTGGGCATTGAATTCAAGGCCCATTCCCACCCGCCTGTTTTTACCGTAGAAGAGGCCCAGGCACATTGCAGACACGCTCTAAAACCGTCATTTATGTGCCCATTACCGGTTTATCTACAGGCTTAAGAAAGCATTTTGTATAATGATTATAGAACAGGACGGAACTCCCGTCGGCCCAGCGACTGCCACAGGCGACTTGATCAAAGACAGCGACATGTCCAGTTTTGTCGCGGATGTTATTGAACAATCAAAAACCGT
>MPLX02331608.1_pt1 | contig 25463 bp, 26 predicted proteins | sample 1617341 | NCBI WGS metagenome assembly MPLX02 (sample SAMN05944804, study PRJNA350692) | marine metagenome | biome: marine; feature: ODZ; material: water; isolation source: 120 m water sample filtered on 0.2 um supor filter | place: Pacific Ocean | collected 2012-04-08 | depth 120m m | reverse complement strand
TCGCCCACTCGCGTGGTGCTGCTCCATGCCCTACGCAACGCCATGATTCCGGTGGTGACGATTCTAGCACTCAGCTTCGGCACGTTGTTCTCCGGCGCGCTGGTTACCGAAGCCATGTTCTCCTATCTCGGCATGGGCAAGCTGATTTACGATTCAATCATAGGCAACGACTACAACATGGCGCTGGTGAGCCTGATGTTCGCCACCGCCATGGTGCTGGTGAGCAATCTATTGGCAGACCTATGCTATGCCTGGCTAGATCCAAGAGTGCACTATTGATGCGTGCACAAAATATTATTATACCGTATTTATCACCAACGCAGCTCATGCTGCTACGTTTTCTGCGCCACCGCGCGGCGGTTGCGAGCGTTCTGGTACTGGTTGCGCTCGGGCTGGTCACGCTAGCAGCCCCTCTGGTCGAGGCGTTCCTGAATGTCGATTCCAACGAGGTAGATCTGCTCAATATCTTCGCGGCGCCCTCTGCGTCAAATCCGCTCGGCACCGACGAGCTCGGTCGCGACGAGTTGGTGCGCCTGCTGTATGGCGGGCGTGTTTCGCTCGTCGCGGGTCTGGCGACGGCCTTGATCTCGGCTCTTATTGGCACCGTGATCGGCCTGCTTGCAGGCTATTACGGTGGCCTGCTCGACAGGCTGTTGATGCGGCTCACGGACAGCGTCATCGCGCTACCTCTGCTGCCGCTCCTCATCGTGCTTGCGGCGGTCGATCTTTCGAAGTTCGGCCTGCCGCCTGACCTCGCGACATCGCCAGAGATCAGCCTTTATCGCATCGTCGTCATCATCTCGCTTGTCGGATGGACGACGGTAGCACGGCTGGTACGTGGGGCGGCGCTAACCTTGCGCGAGCGCGACTTCGTGCTGGCTGTGAGGAGCCTGGGAGCGAGTGGGCCACGCATCATGCTGCGGCATATCCTACCCAACGCCATCTCGCCGATCATTGTCGCGACAACGCTGTCTGTCGGCAACATCATTCTACTCGAATCGGTGCTGAGCTTCCTCGGCCTCGGCATTCAGCCGCCGTTTGCGAGCTGGGGAAACATGCTGACTGTGGCTCAGGAGAAAATTTACGAGGCGCCCATGCTCGCGGTCTATCCCGGGCTCTTGATCTTCGCTACGGTGATCGCCTTCAACTTCCTCGGCGATGGGTTGCAGGATGCCCTCGACCCGAGAGCCCATGACCACTGATCGGTAAAAAGGAAAAAATCATGAAACGAGCCCGTGTCGTGCGTTTTGGCGAGCCTGCGGAGGTTGTCTCTCTGTTCGATGTGCCGCTTGGAGAGCCCAAGGCGGGCGAGGCCCAGGTGGCGGTCTTGGCTAGCCCTATCAACCCGGCCGATCTACTGCGCATCCGTGGCGAGTACGGCTACGGGCCGAGCGCGCCGACGCTGCCGTTCTGGGCCGGCATCGAAGGCGTTGGCCGCGTCGAGGCGGTGGGAGAGGATGTCAGCAATGTGCAGGTTGGCGATCTCGTGATGCTGGCACGTGTAAACGGCATCTGGGGAGAGAAGCTCAATGCTGAGGCGGCCGGGCTGGTAACCCTACCGGCCGACGCGGACCCGCTGCAGGCGGCAATGCTGGTGGTCAATCCGCCGACCGCCGAATGCATGCTCAGCGACTTCGTTGACCTCGCGGAAGGCGACTGGGTGATCCAGAACGCGGGCAACTCCGCGGTCGGCCACCACGTTATCCGCCTTGCAGCCACCAAGGGCGTGCGCACCCTCAACGTGGTCCGCCGCGAAGGCTTGGAAGAGGCGTTAACGGACGCCGGGGCCGACGTTGTGCTGGTCGATGGCGACGATCTCGCCCAGCGTGTCGCCGAAGCCACGGACGGCGCCTTGCCCAGGCTCGCCATCGATGCGGTCGGCGGTGACGCCACGGGCCGGCTTGCCGGTTGTCTGGAGAAGAGTGGCACCGTGGTCGTCTATGGTCTACTGAGCGGCGAGGATTCCCGCGTGCCCGTGCCTCTGACGGTGTTCAACGACATCCGCATCCGCGGCTTTCTGCTGCCCCATGCGCTTGGCGCGCGCACGCCAGAAGAGGTGCAGGCGCTCTACGCCCGCCTCAACGGCCTGGTGCTCGCAGGCACCCTCGCAGTGACCGTTGAAGCCATCTACCCTTTGAGCGAGCTGTCCGATGCCCTCAAGCATGCCGAGCGTCCCGGTCGTGGTGGCAAGATTCTAATCAAGCCATAGGGGACTAAAGCATATTACACGAAAGGAGAGAGAAGATGCGCATCATGACATGTCTCATGGCATCGGCGGTCTCATGGGGCGCGATCCAAAGCTACCCCAGCCGTGTCTCCATACAGGGCTACGCCCCGCACGGACGATGCGGGGTCACCAAGTTTTGATTCGGGGTGCGCTCAGAATAGGATAAGCTTGGCGAGGCCGAGAAAGGCGAAAAAGCCGACTACGTCGGTGATGGTGGTGAGGAAAATTCCCGCGCTCAAAGCGGGGTCGACCCCGGCGCGGTACAGGCCGAGTGGGATCAGCATGCCGGCGATGCCCGCGACCCAGAGATTGACGATCATGGCCAGAGCGATCACGGTGCCAAGCACGGTGTCGTCGAAATAGAGGCTGGCGGCGAGCCCCATGATGGCGGCGAAGATGATACCGTTGGTGCCGCCGACTATGCACTCCTTCCACAAGGCGCGGCCGGCATTGGCGGCGGTCAGCTCACGTGTCGCCAACGCGCGCACCGCAACGGTTAGCGTTTGTGTGCCCGCATTACCACCCATTGAGGCGACAATCGGCATGAGGATGGCGAGCGCCACCAGCTGATCTATGGTCTCAGCGAAGATGGCGATGGTGAGTGATGCCAGTACCGCAGTTACTAGGTTGACTAGCAGCCAGATCCAGCGGCGTTGCACTGTGGCGAGCGCGGGCAAGTATAGGTCGCCCTCGGACGTCACGCCGCCCATGCGGTAAATATCCTCCTCCACCTCCTCCTGGATCACGTCGACCACGTCGTCGACGGTGATCTGGCCGAGCAGGCGGCCGTCGGTCGAGACCACTGCAGCGGAGGTGAGATTGTATTGGTCGAAGTGATACGCGATCTCCTCCTGATCCATATCGACGGGGATCAGGCGCGGGGCGCGATCCATGATGTCGTTGATCGATACCGGGCGCTTGTTACGCATGGCGCGGTATAGGGGCACGGTGCCGATCGGCCGGTGCCGTGGATCGACCACGAAGATCTCGTAAAACTCATCCGGCAGCTCGTCCGTGTCGCGCAGCCAGTCGATGACCTGGCCGACGGTCCAGAAGGTGGGAACTGCGACATAATCGCGCTGCATTAGCCGTCCGGCGCTATCCTCGGGATAGGCCAGCGCTGCCTCCAGGCGCTCGCGCCTGGCCTGTGGCATGGCTTCGAGTACCGCCTGCCGCTCGTTTGCCTCAAGGTCCTCGATCAGGTAAGCGGCATCGTCGGTGTCGAGCTCGGCCGCGGCAGTGGCGATCTCTACCGGCTCGATCTCCTCCAGCACCTCGTCGCGCACATGCTCGTCGAGGTCGGCCAGGGCTTCCGGCTCAAGCGCGGGCCCGAGCGCATCGAGCAGCAGCGAGCGGTCGTCGGGCCGCAGGGCCTCGATCAGGTCGGCGATGTCCGCTGCGTGCAGCGGCTTGACCAGTTCGGCCGCCGCGTCCGGGCGCCCGCCCTCGAGAGCGTCGGCGACTTCACGCACGAGATTCGGGTGAATGGCAGGCGTGACGGTGGTAGTGCTTTCGGCTACGGTGATGTTGCTATCAGGGCTCTGTGCCTCGGGCATGGCGCGATTCCCCTGGCTGGTGACCGAGGCCTCGGTCTTTTTGATGACCGGGCGCCCGTATCAAAGAGAAGGTGGTGCGGCCGAGAAGACTCGAACTTCCACGGGGTTGCCCCCACAGCGACCTCAACGCTGCGCGTCTACCAGTTCCGCCACGGCCGCGACGGCTGCGAAGTAGCAAATCCGGCGCCACGGCGCAACATGTGATACAGTCGGGCCATGTCGGCAGTGGAATGGACGATCAGCGAGGCGCCGGTCGCCTACCCAGATGCCGTGGCGGCGATGGAGGCGCGGGTAGCGGCGATCCGTGCTGGCGAGGCCGGCGAGCAGGCTTGGCTCGTGGAGCATCCACCGATCTACACCCGCGGCACGAGCGCGACAGACGACGAACTACTCGCGCCGCTGCGCTTTCCCGTCTTCGATACTGGCCGAGGCGGCCGTTTTACTTATCACGGCCCTGGCCAGCGCGTGGCCTATGTCATGCTGAATCTGCGCGATTCAGGGCGCAAGGCGGACGTGCGCGCCTATGTGCGCCAACTTGAAGGCTGGCTGATCGACACCCTGGCCGATTTCTCTGTCCTCGCTTTCCGCCGCGAGGGCCGCGTCGGTATCTGGGTCGAGACGTCGTGCGGCGAGGCTAAGATCGGTGCGCTGGGCGTGCGAGTGCGCCATTGGGTCACTTTCCATGGCATCTCGCTCAACGTGCAGCCCCAACTCGATCACTATGCTGGTATCATCCCCTGCGGTTTAGATGAATTTGGCGTGACGTCCTTGGTCGACCTTGGTCTGTCCGTCACGATGGCTGATGTGGACATGCGTCTACGGGAAAGATTCGAGCAAAGATTTGGCCATACTATTATGTGAAAAAATTATCGTATCTTACTGATAATTTACAAGAAATATAAAATTAAATCTTATATCAGGATGAAGTACATATCTGTTTCCACGGATGCACCTTCTGTCCCGCTTGTACGATGGCGATGAATGCCGTTTGCCCCAATTACGGCGGTCTAGACGGTCGGCTTCTGTGTGAAGCCGCCTGCGCTGAGGCCTGCGGCGGGTCCGTGCTCAACTAGGTCGACGCGGGCCGTGGGCGGGCCGCCGTGGCAGGCCGCGATCATTTGCTCGACTGCATCAGAAGGCCCTGAAACCAGTGCCTCGACGGTGCCGTCTCTGCGGTTGCGAACCCAGCCAGAAAGCCCGAGCGCCTGCGCCCGATCCACCGTCCATCCACGGAACCAGACGCCTTGGACACGGCCGTGGATGCGCAGGCGTGCCGCCATATGCCCTTCTGCAGCGCTCACGGCAGCCCTTTCCCGCGTATCCACACGATGCGGGTGGTGGTGGTTGCTGGGTGCGAGGTGAGGCAGCCCTTGAGGAGGGTCCAGTCCGTCGGCGAGATAGTCGAGGACATCACCGTTGATTGTCGTGGTGCTGAGAAAATAGCGCTTGCGCCTGACCCTGGCTCTGGCCGACCAGAGGCCGAGGTTCAATAGCGCCAGCAGCAGGTCGATGATTTGGATGCCAAAATAATCCCCGGCGCGTCCGTTTAAGGTGAATGGCAGGATTTGTGAGGTCCTGGGCGGCGGCGGTCGCGCGGCCGGCGCATCGTCTCTCTGGACGCGGCATTAGCATCGCTAATCTCTAACCATAATACGCGAAAGTTGACCGGGTCTCCATATGCATGCGTGCAGTATAGCGCGGCCGCTCGGCCTGGCGTAGGATTGCCCAATGACGAATCACCTGCGCGTTGCCTGTATTCAGACCAGCGCGACGCCGGATATGACGGCGACGATCGAAGCGGCTTGTGCGGCAATCCGCAAAGCTGCTCAGGAAGAGGCGCGCCTTGTCTTACTGCCCGAGAATGCACCACTGATGGCCGGGGCGGGCGAGACGCGCGAGCAGGCAGGCAAGTCCGGCGCCCATCCGGCCCGCGCCGCCTTTGCCGCGGTGGCGCGGGAGACCGGTGTCTGGCTGCTTGTCGGTAGCGTTAGCGAGCGCAAAGGGGGCAAGCTCGCCAACCGTTCCCTGCTTTTCGACGATGCTGGGGAGGTAGTCGCAGAATATGACAAGATCCATATGTTTGATGTCAACCTGGGGGCTGAAAGCTACCGTGAATCCGATAATTTTACCCATGGTGAACGCGCCGTGCTGGCGGAGACGCCCTGGGGTGGGCTTGGCATAACCGTCTGCTACGACCTGCGTTTTCCCGCCCTCTATCGCGCCCTGGCACAGGCTGGTGCCGGTATGCTAGCGATCCCGTCCGCCTTCACTGTGCCCACGGGGCGGGCCCACTGGCACGTGCTGCTGCGTGCCCGCGCCATTGAGACCGGTTGCTTTGTTTTCGCGCCGGCTCAATGCGGCACCCACTATGGCCGCCGTCGCACCTACGGCCACAGCCTGATCGTCGACCCCTGGGGGGAGGTGCTGGCCGAAGGTGGTGAAACTCCGGGTGTCATTGCCGCTAACATTGATCTCGGTGCTGTCGCGGAGGCTCGTGTTAAAGTGCCGAGCCTGCGCCATGACCGACCATTTGCGCTGCCGGCCCGGCTCGCCGCAGAATAGGGCAGCGCTATTCGCCAACCGAGAAATCTATTGCACTTGACAACGTGCGGCCGGCAAGGTCGTCGGTAGAGACAATATGACTAATATTAAGATGACTATGGTTTATGGAGCCCGTTATTGTTTTCATTCTCGAGCTCGATGACATGATTGCGGTGCTGGTGAAAAACAAAGTTACCACCACAGAGGATCTGCCGAAGCTATTACTCGGAAAATATGCTGCGTACCATAAGCTGTACTTTTAAATTCAAGGCATCACAGAGCTAGCAAAAGATGTCGATGACGATAAGGACGATGCCTAAGGTAGGCTCAACCGTGGCGGACGAAGTCCTGTGGGGTGTTGGCGAAGATACCGTGCGAGCACCGAAGGTTTTGGCACATCAGGCGAGCATCGTGGGCGCTCTAACGGTCGAGAGCCTCCTGAACGAAATTGCGCTCGTTTAACAGGGTCTTGGCGCCGACCATGGCGTAATTGTATTCCTCGACAGTGGGCTCGATATCCTAAGCTGCGACGACCGATACGCAGATGGTGCGTCCATTCGTAGTCGGTGCGCGCTAGGCAGCCGACCTGCAGGATGGCCAGTTCGCGCAGGCGTCCGTTGAGGCGTGAGGTGTTGCGGATGAACATGCCAAACCCCATGAAGGCGCGTGCGGCCTCGGGACTGTGGGTGGGCGCGCGCATGAGGTTGATGTCGCGGTCGAGAATGTCCTCGTGCTCGGGCGCCAGGTCGTCTAAGCCCAAGAGGGTATGCGTGCTTTGCTATGTTGCTTCATGCTCTTATCGCGCCTAGAACGCAACCATATTGTATTGACCGAAGGGAGCCACGTCATGGACTTCGCCGACCTCACCAAGCACTTTTGCGATGCCGCGTGCACCGGTGGCGCGGAGCTTGCCGTGCTGTTTACCGAAGACGGCATTTATCACGATGGCTTTTACGGCGATTTCCAAGGTCGCGAAGCCATCGCCGATATGATCGACGCACACTTCCACGGCGACGCAGAAGACCTGGTGTGGCAGATGATTGAGCCGACGTGTTCCGGCGACCGCGGCTACGCGCGTTATCTCTTCGGCTATACCTCTCGCATTCCCGGCTGTGAGGGTAGGCGTGTAGTCTTTGAGGGCATGAGCCGCTTTCACTTGCGCAACGGGCTCGTGGCCCACTACACGGAAATCTTCGATCCCGGCATCGGTATGGCGCAGCTCGGCTTCCCGCCGGAGCGCATCGGCAAACGCGCGCGGAAAAGCGGTGCGGTGTTGCGGGCGCGCGACGAAATGGCACCCTTCCTTGCCGGTGCGCCGGTGGTGATGCCGCAGTAACGCCGGTGCAAGCCGTCGCCGCTGAGGCCTTCTCAGATTTGGAACTTTCCTTGTGCGAGCCGGTTTCGCCAAGAAAATTCGCGCGCCCCACAGTCTTTACGTGGTAACTGAGGTGCGACGTCATTAGCCATTGTCTGGCGCATATTGTGGTAGGGGTTTAAAGTCATTTCATAAAGAGTCGCCGGCATGAATCCATCGCGATTGGCTAAGATATGTGCCGGCGGCTATGGTCCCGGACTTCGTAAAACTGTGGCAAAGGCCTGTTATGATCGATCTGTATACGTGGAGCACTCCCAACGGCCGCAAGATCTCCATCATGCTTGAGGAAATCGGGTTGCCTTACGAGGTCCATGCTATCGATATCGGTAAGGATGAGCAGTTCGATCCGGAATTCCTCGAGATCAGCCCGAACAACAAGATCCCGGCCATTGTCGACCATGACAACGGCATGAAGCTGATGGAATCGGGCGCCATCCTCATTTACCTAGCGGAGAAGGTTGCAAGCCCGCTCTGGCCGACGGCTATGGAGCAGCGCTTCGATGTGTTGCAATGGTTGATGATACAGATGGGTTCAGTCGGGCCGTTCCTCGGCCAGACCCACCATTTTGTAAAGTTTAATCCCGGGAAGTCTCCCTATGCCGAGGAGCGCTACAGCAAGGAGAGCGCGCGCATATATGCTGTGCTCGACCGTCAACTCGGCAAGCACCAATTTCTGGCGGGCGAGTTGTCGATCGCCGATATCGCCACGTGGCCCTGGATTTCGCGTTTCGAATGGCAGGAAATGGATCTTGCCGCCTACACGAATCTGGCACGGTGGTACACCGAGATTGCTGATCGCCCGGCTATCCTGCATGGGTATGACGTGCCTGCGCGCGGCTTGTCTATTCCCATGCCGTAAGTCGCATAGTCGGCTACTTGACAGGTGAGGGCGATATGTGGGTGGGCACAGGTTTGGTATGAGATCTCGCCGCCGCCATCTTCGCCGCTTATAGCATGAGCGGGCTTCCCGTGCGAGCGTCGGGTCGGCGTGACTTGGCGACATGGGCCTTGTTGTCCATGCGTTTACCGTAATCGGGATCCGTGTTTTGGGCGTTTTAGGTCGACTAGACCGAGGTGGTCCTTAAGAAGTTTCACGTACTCCGCTTGCAGCTTTACTCTTAATAGATGTTGAACACCGCCGATTTGTTGCTGCCGTTCGAGAGGTGGTCGTTGAAGCTGAGACCCATGCGCATAAACTTTGGCACTCTCGTCTGCATGCTGGCGCGCGCCGCTTCTCCGCTGAACTCAATGCAGCGCTTGGGCGCCCAGACGCCGAAGACCAGGTGTCCTATCTCCTCTTTGTGTAAGCCGACATTGACCTTGGTCCGGTTGGGGTTGTCTGGATGCGAGCCCAGTTCTTGGAGGCGGGCATCGACATCGATACAGGGACAGGCAAGCAGGTTTCATGCACTGTAGGCGCGGCCGAAATTCTCCATCACCTTCTTTGACAGTCGTAAAACCTCCTCGGGCTGTGGTGCGAAGCACATGTTCTTGGCCGCTGGCTGGCCGCCGGTATATTCTGGAAGGTCATCAGGTTGATCAGCGCTGTTCGATAGCAGTCTGGCAGGGTATCGCTGGCACCATAGGTCCACATGCCTCACCCTCTTTAAAAAGAGGCTATATGATACGTTTTTAGTAATAAGTTAAAAAAATGTATCATAATGACTTGCGTTGGTGTCGTGGCCGTTATCGAGATGACCCGTGCCGCCTGTCGTGCTATGCAGATTTACCGAGAACCTCATGCACATCTCCATCGCCGCCATGCCCAAGAGCTCCATAGAACAAGAGGCTCGCGATCTACCCAATCTGATCGCCCCCAAGGCGACGTCGCTTATCGTCACGGTGTTCGGGGATTCACTCGCTCCCCATGGCGGGCATGTCTGGCTTGGCAGCCTGATCGAACTCATGGCACCGCTCGGGCTTAGCGACCGCTTGGTTCGTACAGCTACTAATCGCCTGACCAATTCTGGCTGGCTGGAGCGTCTTACCAAGGGTCGGCGCAGCTATTTTGGTCTCAGCGAGACCGGGCGCATGCGATTCGAGCAAGCGACCCGTCGCATTTATGCGGAGACTCTGCCCGAGTGGGACGGCATCTGGCACCTGGTGGTGGTGGCCGGCACGGGCATGGCGCCCTCGCAGCGCGAATCCCTGCGCCGCGAGCTGTCCTGGCAAGGCTTTGGCACAATCGCGCCCGGCGTCTATGCTCACCCTGCGCCGGATCATGCGGCGTTGATCCAGGCGCTGGCCGCGGTCGGCATTGCCGAGGATGCACTAATTCTCGAATCGCGCACCGCCGGTCTGATCGGTGAAGATCAGCCGTTGCAGGCGCTGGTGGCGCGTGGCTGGGACCTCGACCGTTTGGAGATGGCCTATAAGCAATTCCTCGATCGCTTCCGCACGGTCCGTGGGCTGCTTGGCGCACGTCCGCGGACGCGGCCCGAAGTCGCCTTCGTGATCCGCTCGATCCTGATACACGACTACCGACGCGTCATGTTGCACGACCCTATGCTGCCCGAGGCGTTGCTGCCCAAAGCTTGGCCCGGGTCAGAAGCGCGCGAGCTGTGCGGCGATATCTACCGATGCATCTGGTTCCCGGTCGAAGAGCACGTGACCCAGCGGCTCGAGACCTTCGAAGGGCGGTTGCTGTCGCCTACCTTGCGCGGGCGCTTTGGCGGTCTGCCCGATACCGAACTTGACGGAGATGCCGCATGAGCGAGCCTGTGCCCCTGTCCGTGGTCATCGTCGGCGCCGGACCGGCTGGCCTCTATGCCGCGGATGCTCTGTTGCGTAAGCCGCAGCCCTGCCGCATCGACATTCTGGACAAGTTGCCGACGCCCTATGGTTTGGTGCGGGCGGGTGTTGCGCCCGACCATCAAAGTGCCAAGAACGTGATCAATGTTTTTGACCGCATTCTGCAGAAGCTAGATGTGCGCCTGCTCGGCAATGTAGGTTTTGGCAATGACGTCACCTACGACGAGTTGAAGTCGCTTTATGACGTAGTGATACTGGCCATCGGCGCACAGGTGCCAAGGCGTCTTCACATTCTCGGCGAGAGCCTGTTCGGCGCGGTCGAATCGACCACCTTTGTGGACTGGTACAACGCCGTGCCCGGCTCGCTCGACCTGTCGCGGGAGGTCGATGCCAAGGCGGCGGTGGTGATCGGCGTCGGCAACGTGGCGCTGGACATCGCGCGCCTGCTGGCCAAGACCGCGGACGAGATGGCGACGACTGATATTGATCTGGCTGCAGCAGCGGCGATCGTTGCGGCGCCGCTCAGGGACATCTACGTGATTGGTCGACGCGGGCCGATGCAGGCGGCCTTCACGGCGCCCGAACTCAAGGAACTTGGTCAACTCGAAGAGGCCATGCCGGTGGTGCCCGCGGAATGCTTGGCGCTGAGTGACGACGGTGTGGCGGACAATGATCGTAGGAAGCGTGAGAAGAACCGGGAAATTCTGCGCAGCTACGCGGATGCGGATGTTGCTGCCGACCCACGCCCGGTCAAGGTCCATTTGATGTTCTGCGCCTCGCCTGTGGAGATTCTCGGTGAGGATCGGGTGACAGGGGTGCGGCTTGAACGCACGCGGCTCGAAGGCGGCCGTGCGGTGCCGACGGGGGAGACGTTCGAGATCGAGGCGCAGCTTTTCGTCTCGGCTATTGGCTACCGTGCTGTGGGCGGTGAGGGCGGTCCGCCGATAGACGAGGCGCGTGGCATCGTGCGCAACCAGGGTGGTCGCATCGAGGCCGGTGCCTATGTGGTTGGCTGGGCCCGGCGCGGGCCCACGGGCGTCATCGGCACCAACCGCAACGACGCCCGCGAGGTCGTCGATCTAATCCTCGCCGACGGTGTCGTGGCCGGCGAAAATTCTGGCTCCGAGGCGCTTAACGCGCTCCTCGCCGTGCGCGATGTCGCGGTCACCACCTACGAAGACTGGGAACGTATCGACGCCGCTGAAATCGCTGCCGGCGAAGGCCAGCGCCCCCGTACCAAGTTCACCGAGATCGACGCCATGCTAGCGGTGGCCAGAAAATACGACTGAAGCGGATTAGTTTGCTCAGCTCCCGTTGGCCTTCGCCCTTTTGCGCAACAACTTTCCCGGCAATGCTGGCATCGCCAAGGGCGGTGTGGCTGCACGCCCCAGCGCTCGGGGGCGGTTTCAAGAGAGAGGTTTGCCTCGCGCGGTTCGAGCACCGAGGCAAGAGGCAGCAGGTTACGCGCCGTCGTCGCGGCACAGTATACTTCAAGGGAGACATGTTCACGCTGGATTCAGAGCCACCACCAGACGTTGCCACCGTCCTCGAGAGCGCTTCGCCCCTTGAGGTCTCGGGGTATCGCATCTTCGAGATGCCCTGTGAAGCCTGGTTCGGGCGCAAGGTCGACAACAACGCGAAACTACTGAATCGCCAGTTTTTCGCCTATCTCAACCGCGATTCTGTGCCACCCTGGGTGCGTTCCTTGTGCCGCGACTTGGCCCGGCGTGGGCGTGCGCCCGGTTTTGACCCAGCTCGCTACGGTATAGTGCGCGCGCCGCCGACGCGCACCATGATCTATCTCGGCATCCGTTACACCATATGGACGGCGCTCACGGTATCGGTCATCATCGGCCTCGCCCACTTCGCCGCCATCCCCGCCGGATGTACCTTCCCACCCTGTTATTGAACACGAAACATGCCCGATGGCCTTGATCTTATCTTCCTCGTTGCCACCGGTGTCGTCGCGCTGCATGCTCTGACCTGGCGCGATAAACAGGGGCGGTCCGACTGGGTGCGCCTGCTGTTCGGCTGTATTGCCCTGGTCTTCTTCCTGCGAGTGCTGCTGATCGACATCATCGGGCTCGTCTGATTGGCAAGCGGACAAGGCATGGGGCAAGGCTGGAGCATTTTCTCACTTTGCCTTAAGATATGTGTGTATCGTGCTGCGCGGCCCGCGCGGCGCAGCGTGGCCGGAGACGGGGAGCGGTGTCATGAAGAAAATCGAGGCGATCATCAAGCCCTTCAAGCTCGATGCGGTGAAGCAGGCGCTGCACGAGGAAGGCATAGAAGGCATGACCATTTCGGACGCCAAGGGATTTGGGCGTCAGAAAGGGCATACGGAACTCTATCGCGGTGCCGAATACGTCATCGACTTCGTGCCCAAGCTCAAGGTTGAGGTCGTCGTCGACGACGACAGGGTCGAGCGTCTGATCGAGGTGATCAAGGGCGCAGTACACACGGGCAAGATCGGTGACGGCAAGATCTTTATCACCAACATCGACCAGGCGCTGCGCATACGCACGGACGAGACCGGCTCGCAAGCGCTGTAGGCCCAAGGCAAAGAGGCAAGGGACCGGGGATAGCGGCGGTGCGCCGGGCGGCCAGCGCATCATGGGATTACAGAGAGAGGACGTTGAGATGCCCTTACGGAAACTGTTTGGCGGCACGGCCGCCCTGACCATGGCCTTGTTGCCGGCGACGGCGTTGGCACAGGATGCGTCGGTCATTGATAGCGGCGATACGGCCTGGATCCTCACTGCAACAGCGCTGGTTCTGTTCATGACCATGCCGGGTTTGGCGCTGTTCTATGGCGGACTGGTGCGTTCGCGCAACGTGCTGTCGGTCTTAATGCAATGCTTCACGATCTGTTGCGTGGCCTCTGTACTCTGGCTGCTCTTCGTCTACAGCCTGGCCTTCAGCGACGGCGGCGGGCTGAACGCGGTGATCGGCGGGCTCGACAAGGCCTTCCTCTCCGGTGTCGGCCTGGAGACGGCATCTGGAACGATCCCCGAAACCCTCTTCTTTATGTTCCAGATGACCTTCGCCATCATCACCCCGGCGCTGATCGTCGGTGCATATGTGGAGCGCATCAAGTTCGGCGCGGTGGTGCTGTTCTCAGGCCTCTGGCTGATCGTGGTCTATGCCCCCGTAGCCCACTGGGTTTGGGGTGGCGGCTGGCTCGCCGACATGGGCGTGGCCGACTTTGCCGGCGGCCTGGTGGTGCATATGACCTGCGGCGTCTCGGCCCTGGTGCTGGCTGCCGTCCTCGGTAGTCGCTCGGGCTTTCCGCGCGAGGTGCAGCCGCCTCATAACCCCGGCCTGGTAATGATGGGCGCGGCTATGCTCTGGGTCGGCTGGTTCGGTTTCAACGCGGGCAGCGCGCTCGCGGCCGGCACCAGTGCCAGCATGGCGATGACGGTGACGCACATCTCCGCTGCCACCGCAGCGCTGACTTGGACGGTGATCGAGTGGATGCGTTTCGGCAAACCGACCTTAGTCGGTATCGCCACCGGCGCCATCGCTGGCCTGGCTACGATCACGCCTGCGTCGGGCTTCGTTGGGCCCTTCGGTGGCTTCGTGCTGGGACTCGTCTCGGGTGCGCTCTGCTTCGCCGCGGTCGGCTTCATCAAGACCAAGTTCAAGATCGACGACGCCCTCGACGTTATGGCGGTGCATGGCGTGGGCGGTGCCACTGGCACCTTCCTACTAGCCTTCCTCTGTCTGCCTGAGCTGGGCGGTCTCGGCCTGCCGAGCGCTGACTCGGCCGGCAGCATGGCTCGCATTCAACTAACCGGCATCGTCGCAACACTTCTCTGGTCGGGGGTCGCCACCTTCGTCCTGGTCAAGATCACGCAAGCTCTGGTCGGCCTGCGCGTCGATGCGGATACTGAGACCGAGGGTCTCGACCTCATAGCCCACGGCGAGCGGGGTTACGACCTCTAGGAAACCGGCAAGAGAAGAGCGCATTATGCGCGGCGTGGTGTTTCTCGGCGATCGCGAGCTCGAGCTGCAGGAATTTGCCGATCCGACGCCGGGCCCCGGCGAGGTGGTGGTGGAGATCAAGGCCTCCGGCATGTGTGGCAGTGATCTCAAGTTTTACCGCGCCGCCAAGGACGGCGGTATCGCGGCGCTTGGTCTGGGCGGTGATGGCTCACCAGTCATCGCTGGACACGAGCCCTGCGGTATCGTGGCTGCTGCTGGCCCCGGGGTCGACGAACCCGAGGCTGTGATCGGCAGTCGCGTCATGGTGCACCACTATGCCGGCTGCGGGTATTGCAGGCACTGCCGCGTCGGCTGGTCGCAGCTCTGTGGCGAGGGTATCACGGTCTATGGAGTGACCGGCCATGGCGGCCACGCGCCTTACATCAAGGTTCCCGCGCGCACACTGGTTGCGCTGCCCGAGGCGCTCTCCTTCGAGACGGGCGCGACGATCTCTTGCGGCACTGGCACGGCTTGGGGCGCGTTGCGCCGGCTCGATTTATGCGGGCCGGACACTATCGCTATCTTCGGCCAGGGTCCTGTTGGGGCGAGTGCGACCCAGCTCGCCGTCGCTATGGGTGCGCGGGTGATCGCGCTCGACGTCTCAGCGGAGCGGCGCGCGCTGGCCGGCGAGTTTGGCGCCGACGTGGTCATTGACCCGGCTGTGGACGACCCGGTGGACGCGTTGCGCGAGCATACGGGCGGGCGTGGCGTCGACCTTTCGCTGGACTGCTCGGGCGTTGCAGAGGCGCGTCGTGCCGCGGTACGCGCGGTGCGCACCTGGGGCAAGGCCGCCTTTGTCGGTGAGGGCGGTGATGTGACGCTGGACGTCAGCCCGGACATGCTGCGCCGCCAGGTCACCATCATCGCCTCTTGGACATTCAGCCGCCACGGCCAAGCCGAATGCGCCGCCTTCGTGGCCAGCCGCGGCATCGATGTCGACAAACTTTTTAGCCACCGCTGGCAGCTCGACCAGGCGGTCGAAGCCTATCGGCTCTTCGACACCCAGACGACCGGCAAGGGTGTTTTTCTAAGTTAAGCATATGACAGGGAGAAATGCCGAGAGCCGTGCCGGCGTCCAGTGGTGGGCATTGGCAATGGCTTTGGTGGTGGCGCTGGCGCTTGCCTCGGGCGTCATCGAGTACGGCAGACCAAAACTAGGCCTCTTCACCATCGGCATCGTGCTCGGCGCCACGCTCTATCATGCTGCTTTTGGGTTTACCGATGCCTGGCGGCGGGCCATGGTCTCCCGCGATCTGTCAGGCGTCACGGCGCAGCTACTCATGCTTGCCGTGGCCATCGTGCTGTTCGCGCCCGGCCTTGAGCAGGGCGATATTTTCGGGCGCAAGGTCTCCGGCGCCGTGGCGCCGGTCGGCCTGTCAATGGTCTTTGGCGCTTTTCTGTTCGGCATCGGCATGCAGCTTGGTAACGGTTGCGCCTCGGGAACGCTTTTCGCGGCGGGCGGCGGCAGCGTTCGTATGGTGCTGGTGCTGGTCTTCTTCTGCGCCGGCGCTTTTTGGGGCAGTCTTGATTTGCACTGGTGGCACGAACTTCCTGGCATCGGCAGTGTTTCTCTGGGTGAGGGCCTGGGCTGGAAGCTGGCGGTGAGCCTGGAACTGGTTGCCCTATTGGCGATATGGCTAGCCCTGCGCGTCTTCGTCAACCGTGCCGGGCGGCCCTTGTGGCCGGCCGGTGGCATGCCGCGCACGACCTGGCTGCGCGGCCCCTGGCCGCTTCTGTTGGCAGCGCTACTGCTGGCGGGGCTCAACTGGCTGACCCTGGCGACCGCAGGTCATGCCTGGTCGATCACCTGGGGCTTCTCTCTCTGGGCGGCCAAAGTCGCGGCGGCGCTAGGTTGGGATCCTGCAAGCAGTACATTCTGGGATTCCGGCTTCCAAGCGCGCGCTCTCGGTGGCTCGCTGCTGCGCGACAACGTCTCAGTGATGAATTTCGGGCTCCTGCTCGGCGCCTTTGCAGCGGCGTCTTTGGCCGGCGCCATGCGGCCCAGCCCGCGCATCACCCTGCGCCCACTGCTTGCCGCGGTGATTGGTGGTCTGGCTATGGGCTACGGCGCGCGTCTCGCCTATGGCTGCAATATCGGTGCATTGTTCTCCGGCATCGCCTCGGGCAGCCTGCACGGCTGGGTCTGGCTGCTAGCCGCGATCCCCGGTAATGCCATTGGCGTCTGGCTGCGCCCTATCTTCAGCCTGCAGCGCCAATGAATCGATGACAGTTACCTTTTCCAACTGGAAACAGATAACTGCTATCAGTTAAACGTCGTCGTCTTGTAGGCGTCGCTTGGGCTTGCGGCCGCGTTTGGCGGGGCGCAGGCGCCGACCGCTGGCGGCTTCGAGGCGGTCGAGGAACGGCTCGCTACCGAGCGGCCAGCCGCTGGTCACGTGGCCGCGCAAGCGAGCCATTTCGACCTCGTCGTCATCGTTGTCGAGATAGCTGGTCCAGTCCGGCACGAGGTTGAGCAACGGCGCCACCTCGACCAAGGCATCGTCGCGGCCTTCGAGGTGAGCGCGTGCGCTCGACCAGCGCCAGCCCTCCGGTTGCCGCACCAGACCGGCGCGAACCGGATTGCGCTCGACATAGCGTGCCGCCGATGCCAAATGGCTCTCGTCCATGGCGAAGGAAAGGAAGCGCTCCTGCCAAAGATGTCCACGCCACCCTTTGCGGCGGTTGATCCGCAGGCCATAGGCGCGGTGCACGGGCGCCAGGGTGCTGCGCAGGCTGTCCTCGCTAGGCGGCACCAGAATCAGGTGCACGTGGTTCGGCATCAGGCAATAGCCCCAGACGGCGCAGCCGGTCTCCTGGGTGCGTGCGCCAAGGTGCTCGAGATAGGCGCTGTAGTCGTCGGCATCAAAGAAGACGGTTTGCGTGCGGGCGCCGCGCTGCACCACGTGGTGCGGCAGCCCGGGGACGACCAGTCGAGCTTGGCGTGGCATGCTACGGAACACCTTGTGTTGGCTAGTATGCGCAGCTTAGCATAATTTGGTGACAGTCACCAATTCGAGTGAGAAATAGAAAACGTTCTCCGGTTAATTGCTCTCTTCCAGCTCGAGCAGCCGCTCGGCCATGCGTGCGGTTTCCTGTTGGCGGGCCCACATCTCGGCGTAGAGGCCGCCGGCGGAGAGCAGGTCCGGGTGGCGGCCGCGCTCGACGATGTGGCCCTTGTCGAGCACCAGGATCTCGTCGGCATCGACGACGGTCGAGAGTCGGTGGGCGACCATAAGCGTCGTATGCCCCCGGCTGACCTCGCGTAGGTTCGTCTGGATTTCCTTCTCGGTCGCTGTATCGAGCGCTGAGGTTGCCTCGTCGAAGACGAGGATACGCGGCGCCTTGAGCAGCATGCGGGCGATGGCGACGCGCTGCTTCTCGCCGCCCGAGAGTTTAAGTCCGCGCTCGCCAACCAGCGACTCATAGCCGTCTGACAGCTCTGCGATAAAACGGTCGATATGCGCTAGGCGTGCGACCTCGGCCACCTCGGTCTCCGAGCAGTCCGGGCGCGCATAGGCGATGTTGTAGAGAATACTGTCGTTAAACAGCACCGTGTCCTGGGGAACGATGCCGATGGCGGCGCGCAGGGAGGCTTGGCTGACATGCGCGATGTCCTGGCCATCTATGGTGATGCGCCCGGCATTCACCTCGTAGAAGCGAAAGAGCAGCCGGGAGATGGTTGACTTGCCCCCACCGCTTGGCCCGACGATGGCGAGCGTGTTGCCGGGCATGACCGTGAACGAGATGTCGTGCAGGATCGCCCGCTCGCTGTCATAGGAAAAATCGACGCCCTCGAAGGCAACCGCGCCGTCGCGGACCGTAAGTGCCGGGGCATCCGGCGCGTCAGTGATCTCGGGGCGCTTGCCGAGCAGCTGGAACATGCGCTCCATGTCGATCAGCGATTGGCGAATCTGGCGGTAGACGAAGCCGAGTAAGCCGAGTGGCTGATAGAGTTGCAGCATAAAGGCGTTGATGGCGACCAACTCGCCGATGCGCATCTCGCCGACTGCTACGGAATTTCCGGCGATTAGCAAGACAACAGTCATGCCGCATGCCGTGACCACACCCTGGCCTATATTGAGTAATGAAAGGGATACTTTGGTGCGTACCGCTGCATTCTGATAGGCGTGCAGGGAGTTATTGTAACGGCAAGCCTCATGGTCTTCGTTGCTAAAATATTTTACTGTTTCATAATTGAGCAAACTATCAATGGCCTTAGTATTAGCGAGTTCATCATTATCGTTCATGCTTCGAATAAACTTGGTGCGCCACTCGGTAACAAAGAAGGTGAAGCCAATATAGGCGATAACGGACACCGCCGTGATCAGGGCATAGACGGCGTCATAGTTCCAGAGCATGACGCCGACCACGAGGCCGATCTCGAGCAGCGTTGGCAACACGTTGAAGAGCATGAAGGTGAGCAGAAACTCGATACCCTTGGTGCCGCGCTCGATGACACGGCTAAGTCCGCCCGTGCGTCGGTCGAGATGAAAGCGGAGTGACAGCCCATGCAGCTTGCGGAAGGTCTTCAGCGCCACTTCGCGGATCGCCTGTTGCGCGACTTTGGCAAAGACTGCATCGCGCAATTCGCCGAAAGAGACTGACAATAGACGTGCCAGGCCAAATGCGACAATCAGTGCAATAGGCACTGTCACTACGCTCATGCCTTCTCCCTCGAGCCCGTTAACGATGCGGCCGAGTAGTAGCGGAACCTGGATGACAGCGATCTTGGCGCCGATCAGGAATAACATGGCGATGACCACGCGTACCTTGAGATCGAGCCGACCGGCAGGCCAGAGATAGGGCAGAAGGGTGGCGATGATGTGAAGGTCGTTACGCTTCGGCGCCACGGCGTCCGATGGCGCGGGCGCGGCCGGCCTCATTCGTCGTCGGGTGGGGTCGGCACTAGAAAAATCTGGCCAGGATAGATTAGGCTCGGCTCGTTGATCTGGTCGCGATTGGCCTGGTAAATGATGGTGTGCTGGACACCGCGGCCATAGATGCGTCGGGCGATTCGCCAAAGGCTATTGCCCGGCTGCACGACCACTAGTCCTTCGGCGATGTTGGTTTCTGTCACATCGGCCATGGTAAACGGCGTCTGGATGCGCGAGACGATGACCCCGCCGTCGTTAAGCTGATCGACGCGCAGGGTATACAAGCCGTGTTTGACGGTCTCCTCGGGTACGATAGTCCAATCGCCAGCGCTAGTAGCGTGGGTGCTGCCGACGTCCTGCTTGTCAAGGTAGGCAGCGATCTTGTTTTTCGGCAGGGCGCGACCGCTGATGGCGAAATTTCCGACTTCGTCATAGGTGACGCTGTCTAGGCTGAGGCCATGGGCGCCCTCGATGCCGTACCCGAGCTCGCCGTTCTGCATTAGGCGCGCGATGCCGGTATTGCCGCGCGGCAGGGATACGGCGACGGGGTCATGGTCGATGTCGCTCGGCGCGACTTTAGCGGTTCCGGGTACGTGCACCATGACGCTTTCCGACAGCACATCAGTGCCCGCCTCGCCGCGTGCGGCGAGGCTGAGCTCGCGGCTACCCGACGGCAAGGGCGTGTCCGTGATAACCACCCATTCGCCGCGGGCGTTGGCTAGTGCGTTGCCGACCACGTCATCGCCGTCCATCACAGAGACGGATGCGCCTGGCTCGGCCCGGCCTTCGAAAACGCTGTGGCCGTCTGCGGCGATGAGCACAGTGCCGAAGCTCGGCGCTGTTAAGTCGAGCGCCCGCGGTCGTACTTCTGCTGGCGGCAGTGCGGCAGCAGCATTCGGTTCCACCGCCACCTCCGGCTCTTGGGGCTCGGGCTCTACCGTGCCCTCGGGCTTGGCAGCAGTCTCGGAATCTGCCGAATCGGTTTCGCCTTCGCTATTGGCATTTGTTGAGGCTATATTGGCGTTGCGGCCCGCAGGCTCGTCGGTTGTTTCACGCGGCTCTCTTACTGGCGGTGTTGGCTCAGATTCGGCTTCGGCAGGGGGTACCACCTGGACATCCGCATCCGACTCGGGTGCGATCGCGGCGATTCGCACTGGGGCAGTGGTGTCGCCCGGCGCGCCAACCTGCTCGAGAATGGTATAGACGATGACCGCGCCTCCCGTGAGCACGGCTGTAGCAATGATAATCAACAACGGACGTTGCACAGGCAGGCTCCCTGCTGCTGCATTGACGGCACCTGAGAGACTAATATGGTGCACACCTTACTGCAATCTTAACCGGAAAGCCCAAGTGTCTCAGATTCAATCGCTTTGTGTGTTTTGCGGATCGCAGGTCGGCGAGGGGCCGACAGCGGCGGTGCTCGCCGCGGCGCTAGGGCAGGCCTGTGCCGTGCGCGGCATCGAGCTGATACAAGGCGGTGGCGCCATCGGCCTGATGGGTGTGGTGGCGGATGCCGCCAAGGCGGCTGGCGGGCGGGTAACGGGAATAATTCCTGATTTTCTTGAGCGGCCCGAGATTGCCCATCAGGGTCTTGACGAACTCGTGATCGTCAACAGCATGCATGCGCGTAAGCAACGCATGTTCGCCTATGCCGATGCCTTTGCTGTCTTGCCGGGTGGTATCGGCACGCTCGACGAAATGGTCGAGATCGTGACCTGGAAGCAACTGCGTCAGCACGATAAGCCGGTGTTACTGGTCGATCCAGAAAACTACTGGGCGCCCTTTCAGACGCTCATCGCGCACATTGTCGCCCATGGCTTTGCCCCTGCCGATACAGCTGCGTTGTACCAGGTTGTGGACAGCGTAGATGCGCTATTCGCGGCGCTTTCTGAGACGCGCATGGCGCATCTGGTGGGCGATCCGGAGCGTTTATAGGTCTCAACTCTGGGCAAGGTCCGATGGCCTTGATATGGTCCGCGTCGCCCCCTGAAACATACTCTCCGGAGATCCCCCGTATGGCTAAGATCAAGGTCGCGAATCCGATTGTTGAGCTTGATGGCGATGAGATGACGCGCATCATCTGGCATTTCATTAAAGACAAACTGATTCTTCCTTACCTGGACCTTGAGCTGAAATATTTTGATCTCAGCATTGAGGCACGGGACGCGACCGACGATCAGATCACCGTGGATGCGGCCGAAGCGATTAAAGTTCATGGTGTCGGTGTCAAATGTGCCACTATTACGCCCGACGAGGAGCGGGTTGAGGAGTTCGAGCTCAACCGTATGTACCGCTCGCCCAACGGCACTATCCGTAACATTCTCGGCGGTACCGTGTTTCGCCAGCCGATCATCTGCAAGAATGTGCCGCGCCTAGTGCCGGGTTGGACCCAGCCGATTGTCATAGGTCGTCACGCTTTTGGTGATCAGTACCGTGCTACTGATTTTGTTGTACCAGGCAAGGGAAAACTGACCATGCGTTTCGAGCCGGAGGATGGTGGCAAAGCGCAGGATTTCACCATCTTCGACTTTCCTGGCGGCGGCATCGCGATGGGCATGTACAATCTTGACGACTCGATCCGCGGCTTTGCTCGCGCCTGCCTTAATTACGGTCTCGACCTCGGATGGCCGGTCTATATGTCGACTAAGAATACCATCCTTAAGGCCTATGACGGGCGTTTCAAGGACCTCTTCCAGGAGGTCTACGACAACGAGTTCACCGACAAGTTCGCCGCCGCCGGTCTGACCTACGAGCACCGTCTGATCGACGACATGGTGGCCTGCGCACTGAAGTGGGAGGGCGGTTTCGTCTGGGCCTGCAAGAACTACGACGGCGATGTGCAGTCGGACACCGTGGCCCAGGGCTTTGGCTCGTTGGGGCTGATGACCTCGGTGCTGCTCACCCCCGACGGCAAGACCGTCGAGGCCGAGGCGGCGCACGGTACCGTCACACGCCATTATCGCCAGCATCAGCAGGGCAAGGAAACTTCGACCAATCCCATCGCTTCGATTTTTGCTTGGACGCGGGGACTCAGCTATCGCGGGCGCTTCGACGACACGCCGTCCGTCGTGTATTTTGCCGAGACACTGGAACGCGTCTGCGTTGACACGGTCGAGTCCGGAAAGATGACCAAAGATCTCGCCATCCTCATTGGTCCGGACCAGGGTTGGCTGACTACTAACGGCTTCCTCGACGCGCTGGATACCAATCTTCAAGCCGCTATGGGCTGAAAATGATCTAGGGCGCCCAGGGTGTAGACTTTCTACGGTACCAAGCTCCGAAAATGGCGGAATTTTCGCACGTGTTCACCCATAGTGAGTGACGGCTATATCGCGGGAGGAAGCTCTGTGTTGCGCGTCTTGATCGTTTGCATTAGCGGTCTACTGTGTTTAGCGGGCGCGCATGCCGCCGAAAGAATCAACTACCGCTCCGGTGGTCTCACCTTGGCCGGATATCTGTGCCTACCGGTGGGGCCGGGCCCGTTTGCTGCCGTGGTCTACAATCATGGCGGCGTCGGTGATCGCGTCGGTGGCGCCCCGCGGGAGACCTGCGAGGTCCTGGCTACGGCCGGCTATATAGGCTTCTCGCCGATCCGGCGCGCCACCCGGTCGCTCGACGGTCATGGCGACGATATCCGTGCCGCCCTGGCTCGTCTGCAACAGGTGGCGGGCGTCGATGCGAGCCGCATTGCCATGATCGGCTTCTCCCGCGGCGCTCTTCTCACTTACCAGGCGGCCATCGAGACACCATCGCTGAAAGCCGCTGTGCTCATGGCCACCGCGGTGCCACCACGCCAATTCGCACGATCGATGGGTAAGCCTGCGGACATCGCTATGCCGCTGCTGTTTCTAGTCGCAGAGAACGATACCGGCTCGCGCACCACTAAAGGCCGTAATACTCCCAAAGGAACCCGCAACATGCACCGCGCGCTGGCCGATGCGGGCAAGGATGTCACCCTCATCGTCTATCCGCCGTATGGCGATGACGGTCATACCCTGTTCTTCTCGGTCGGTGCCTATATGAGCGACGTGCTCGTGTTCTTGAGTGGGCACCTCTGAGGCCGGATCGGAGATTCGATACGACCCGTCTATGATCATGCAATCGATGTGTGCAGCAACTATTGTCTAAGAGCATTGGGCTCTGGTGATATCGAGATGCCACACTGCCATGTCTCAGATATCCAACCTCAGAGTGACCTGAGCCCCGAAAACTCCCTCATCTGATAGGAGAGGCCGTTACAGAGGAGACGGACATGAGGCAATCACGGTTCACCGAGGAACAGATCATCGCGATTTTGGCTGAGCAGGAGCGTGGCCTGAAGACGGCGGAGGTCTGCCGCGAGCACGGCATCCCGACCACTCGTTAATGCAACTTGGCTATTGAAACAGGCGCCCGGGCCCCTGGGGCGGTTCCTCAGGCAGGGGCTTGGACTGGATTTTGCGAGAATGGAGCAGCTCTTGAGTGTCTGGCAGTTACGATTACACTAGATCATAATTTTTGACACCAAAACTGGTACATACCGATAAACGTATCGGGATTATCAAGCTCAAATGCATGCCACAGGGGAAGTGAGGTTCTGGCGTTAGTGTTCGGGTGAGATTCCCTAAACTGCCTCAGAGTTCTTTGATCCCGTATTTCGAACCCGAGAAATTTCAGATGTAGAGATTTTAGAGCCGCCTCAACCTGTGGCAGGGTAAATCGGTGCTCCTGGACATGAAACAGAAGATCCCGACACTCGCTCATGTTGAAGAAATCCGATATGTTACATATTTTTGCCATTGCAGAGTTTCCGCCTGCAGCCAGACCGATGACTTTCTGCCGACATCGGCGAATGTTATCAGGAGAGGATGAATAATCCGCCTCGGCAATCAGGAATCGCTCAGCAATGATGTGTTGGCGTCCAATTTCGCTATAGAGGCCGATCTTCATGACTCCTTCCGGACGCAAAAGGTTCACCAAGGTCTGCCAGCCAGCCAGAGGATCATCCAGATGGTGAAGGACCCCGACACACTCAATAAGATCGAACCTTCTTTCGAGTTTTTCTAGTTTCGTAAGGTCCCCTTGAACGTACTCGATATTAGAAAAACCAAGTTCTTTGGTTTTTCTCTTTGCATAGGAAAGACTGCTTAAGCTCAAATCCACAGCCAGCACGTGCGCGTTCAAATACCTGGAGGCTGTACCCAGGGCATGTTGGCCGGTGCCACAGCCCGCTACTAGAATTTCTGGACTCTCCGGGAAAGTGTAGTCTCCTAAATCAAACGATAGCGGGGAATCCTTCAAAATAGCGCCAAGGCTCCTGCTTTTGTAGGCTATCCCAGTTTTGATCCAGCGGGGGTACGGGTTTTCCTCATACTGTGCACGAACCAATTGAGAGATGGCATTTTGTGTGTCGGTTATGCAGGGGATTTGATCGCGTAGAGACTGCTCTTCCAGCGGTTCGGTTATTTGCCGCTCAATCACGCTCTTGGTGTCGTCTTCCCACTTCCGTTCACTCAGCCTTGCAGCCCAGGAAAATTGAAAGAGTGGCCGATAGGCTCCGAGTGCAATCATGAACGACGGAGGCACGGGACGGTCCTTTTTCACCAGCGTTGCTATCTGTTGTTCCAGCTTCTCGACCGCTTCTTTTTCTTCCTCGGTTTCTGCAAAGACATACTCGTTGGTGCAACAGTTGTGGGCCAGAGCCGTGGAAAACGGGAATACCTTCTTCTCTGTCTTTCCTTTGATTGTTTCCTTGAGCATGGCGTGGCGCAGGACGGTGAGCATTCGTTCTATCTCAAGGTCCCTGATAGGTGTCAGTTCCAGAATTCGAAGAAAGAGCGGAATCGTTGACAGCTGTTTGGCGATATCGCCATAGAGAATTTCGCTATCCTGCTGGCTGGAACCAACCGCCTCTACGATCGCCGAGAAGTCCGGATGATGGCGAAGTGCGCTGATGACTGATCGGGTAATGTAAGAAGGTCGCACCGTGGAATGCTCTAACAGTTGCAACAGATCCTGATAAAGATTGTCGTCAACAGAAGCGAACGAGACACTCTCTAAACACGATGCAAAATTGGTCCAGAAGAAGTCGTTCTGCGGATCGAGAAAAATGGCACGTCGGTACTGCGTTAAAGCCTCCACAGGTTTGCCAAGGTCTCGTAGCGCATTGCCGAGAT
>MPLX02108425.1_pt1 | contig 25524 bp, 23 predicted proteins | sample 1617341 | NCBI WGS metagenome assembly MPLX02 (sample SAMN05944804, study PRJNA350692) | marine metagenome | biome: marine; feature: ODZ; material: water; isolation source: 120 m water sample filtered on 0.2 um supor filter | place: Pacific Ocean | collected 2012-04-08 | depth 120m m | reverse complement strand
CATCATTGGTGTGAGCGGCAGCGGGCGACCAGTTGAAGCTGCCTGTGATCACTGTTTTGTTGTCGATCACTGCGAACTTGTGGTGCAGCTTGTCACCTCGAGCCAGGCGTGGGGTGCCCACACCCTTCAAAGGTGAATCAAATGGCTTATTAGCTGCTTCTATCTTGCAAAAGCGATCAGGTAGCGCAACACCCAAGAGATCCAGGACTTCTGAATAGGAACGGCTGGCGAAAGCAGGATCAGCTATTAGACGTACTCTCACTCCATGTTTCACTCGCTCTTGCAACTCGTTAGCAAGACTCTGGGCTGAAAAGACAAATAGAGCCATGTCAATATCTTTTTTTGATTTGGAGATTTGCTCACCAATAAACTTAAGACCATTCAGCTTTTGATGTTTATCATGTGGAGGGAAAAGCACCTCAATCCTTGTGTTGCCAACCCGTACAACTTGAATACCAGATGAGTTTTTAGCCAACCCAAATCGACTATCTTTTGCACCCCCAGGGCCATCTCCCCACATCAAAAGAAACTCCTTCTTGAATAATTCTGCTAGCTCTGTGCTGTCGAAGCGCAGCAAATGATTAACATTACCGCGCGTTTTCCTTGCACCGGCATCTCCGTGTATACCCGAACTACTGAAGTTAGCACTACCAGTAATCACAATATGACCATCAATTACCAAGAATTTGTGATGCATAAGCCCGCTACCTTTACTGCCATCTTCTGTATCATCAATCAAGGGAATTTGATGGCGCCTGAGGATTGCCACCGCATCACCGCGCCGGAGTTCTTCCACGCTAAGAGTATTGTCACCATTGCGATCTGCCAACTTCTTTAGTTGAGTTAATTGGCGCCGTCTGTCAAGAGAAAGATCTGCTTCATGCAGATCCCCCCATGGTTGGCTATAGGTGTTCTCCATAACCATTTTAATGCTGACACCTCGTTGCTTAGCAGCAACCAGAGCTTCCGCGATACCAGGCAAGCTGAGTTCTTGCACGGCTACAAGAATTTCTTGCTGGGCCTCATTTATGGCGTTGACTATGAACTCCTCAAGGTTGTCGCCATTACGCCACTGATCAGTGAGAGGACTGCGGTATCGCGTCAAATCGCTGTGGTTAAAAACCACATGAATCCCATCAGGGACCGGCAGCTCCCCTGGAGTAGAGCCACTTACAGTTCCTACCTTGCTGCAACTGGTGCAACCCAGGATTATTAGCAATATCCACTTCAAGGTTTCTCTGCCCACTACCTCACTTCAACTACATAGTGAGGGGATTCCACCAAGATTTCAATTTCTTATTTCAATGGGGCATCTCAGCGGTGCGCAGCATAGTCACAAACCAGAGGCTGCCAACAATCAGCGCAACCAAAACTCCTGTGCCAATGCCAAAAAGGGCCATGCTTAAAGGCACCGCAAGGGGGAAGATAATTGCCCCAGCTAGAGGGGTAAGGGCAACAAACCAACGCAACATTGTCATTTTCCAGAGAGTTTGCTTAGAACCATTCTGAGAGTGTTTGGCTTTCTGGGTTTGTATTGTCTTTTGGTGTCGTCCTTTGAAAATTTAGGGTGATATTGCGCTTTTCTTCCCCATCTGCTGCAGTGGCCTCAATCGCATAGGTCTGTTCTCCATCACGAAAAGGAACTTGAATGCGGAAAGTTCCATCATTTGAGAGAGGCACATTTTCACCGCCAATGGTTAGTCGGGCAGAGGGATCTGTTGCGCCATAAATCATCAGCTCTGCGTCGGCAACAAGCCAGAAGGTCTTCTGACGTGGAGCCACTCCACCAACTCCAGACTCGTTACGCCCACTGGCCCATAGACCGATGCCTGAGTCATTAAGGCCGCTTGCAGTAGCACCCATGCCGCTGTGCTCCTGGAAGACTTCAGAGCCGACTCTGCGACTGCGGAAGTGTTTTGTGGCGCTCTGATAGAGCCGCTCATGCAATCCGCTGCCTGTGGGATCGTTTTCAACAAGTGGTGTAGTGGGCATATCGTTGGGCAGAGGGCTAGTTGTAATTCCCTCCAGGCTGAAGGGCACAAATTGATCCAGAATCTGCTCACTAGGTTGCAGTGCCGGAACCCTTGCTACTGAGGAGAAAGCTAAGGACATCCAACTCGTCCCAAAGCGATAACCAAGTTCTACGCGATAGTCGCGATCACCCATTGGAACAGGTAAATACCACTCTGTGCTGTGGCTATCTACAGGCACTTCCTGGAGGGTATGGGGATGTGCTGTGTTGTCATTTATTCCGGTCACATCAGTTAGACGTATACAAAGCCGATTGGCACCTTTAGAGAGCGCCCGCATGCGATCAGTCTCGGAGATCTCCCAGAAGACATAAGCCCATTGTGGATCTCTTGGCAGGAACACCACCCGCGTATCTGCCTTGAGCCTGGATGGGGAACTAAATTGAGCTTCTAGAGACTGCCGCTCGGCTTCTTCCTTTCCCTGACGCAGCGCAATAGCGCTGAGCAATTGTTCCTTGCTCTTCCGGCTGTAAAGGGTCACACCCAGCTCACTAGCCATCCGACGGAGCTGACGAAGGGTTAGACGTGCCATAGAAGATAGGGCCTGGGTCACGTCTAAAAACACTCCGTTTTTGTTTGGGATCACATTCTGTGGGCAAATGACTGTTTACGGGTGCTTAAAGCTCTTGCAGTCAGCATCTACTGACCACACTGGGATCTGTGACATGCAGTTGAGAGCACTTGAAAAAAGTAGGCTCTCCTCCCACCTCAGTGAATAGGGTCAGCAATGAGCCTGATCTGGAGCTGCGGTATTTCAGCTACCTATTTGTGCGGTAAGTAACTTTAGAGATTTAATTAATAACGAGGTTGGCTCATCTTTGACCTTTGAGTCCTCAAGGTTCGCTAGGCCAAGAGAACTCTCCGCTTAATTCTCTAGCTCAGCTATGCCTGAGGTGGAGTGGGCTTGAGCTGAAAGCCACAGCAGTGTCCACATTCCAGACGCCAATTCACCCGATCCACCAAGCAGTCGGGAAATGTCTGCCGTATTAACTGTAATTCTTGCTCGCAAACCGATGGGTACTCCTCGGCAATTCGCTGTAGGGAGCAGTGAAAGTCGTTGATGCACCAGCCAATGCCATCTGGCGCTTGCTGCCATTCAGTTACATAGCCTTCACGACGACGCAATTCCACCAACTTCTCTAGACGATTCTGAATCGACCCTGAGCCGATCTGGTGGCGGTAAAGGTTGGCTTTTGTAAGTGCCTGCTGGCTAAGTAGTGCCGCAAAGGTCTCTGGAGGAAGATTGGCAGTCAAAGACTCCAACAAGCCAAGGGCAAAATGCTCACTGCCATCTGGGAAGCGACTGCGTCCCTGTGGTGTTAATTGCCAAAGGTTCGAGGGTCGCCCAGGGCCCGAAGGCATTGGACTGGCTTCAACTAGACCATCATCCTCAAGGCTGCGTAAATGACGACGCATTGCTTGCACGGAGATGCCCAATGATGCCGCCAGATTTGCGGCACTAGTCTCCCCCTGCCGCAACAACAGAGTGAGCGTTACTTCGCGTGTAGGGGTCTGCGCCTCTGCGGTCATGAATCGCAAGTGCTTATACAACCATGCCACGCAGATCGAAAAGTTGACAGCAAAATCTGTACTTGATCTGACGATGGCTTGGCGCAGGGGCAAGTTCTAGAGATGCTCTTAAAGGCTCCGGCTCCTTAGCCTCTCAGGATAAAAAGCCTGTCACCTCAAAGTCCTGTGCACTAGGCTCCTGAAAACGAAACCTTATTGTTTCGTTTCTTTCCAGGGGCAAAACTTCCTCACTGCTATTTGATCGGCTATCAGCCATGAACAGCCAAAGCCAAATTGAGCAGTTCGTTTCGCAGCCATACAAATATGGCTTCGTTACTGATATCGAAACCGAAAAGATTCCTAAAGGCCTTGAAGAGGAAGTTGTTCAATTAATCTCGTCTAAGAAAAATGAACCGGAGTTTTTGCTAGATTTTCGACTTAAGGCCTATAGGCACTGGCTGAAAATAAAGGAACCCAATTGGGCTGAACTTAGCCACCCGCCAATCGATTATCAAGACATTGTTTATTACGCAGCACCTAAACAGAAAGCAAAAAAAGATAGCCTCGACGAGGTCGATCCAAAGTTGCTGGAGACATTCGATAAGCTAGGGATACCACTTAGCGAGCAAAAGCGTTTGTCAAATGTTGCCGTCGATGCAGTATTTGATAGCGTTTCGATTGCAACCACTTACAAAGAGAAGTTAGCCGAGCATGGTGTTGTGTTTTGCTCAATCAGTGAGGCAGTTAAAGAGTACCCCGAATTAATCAAGCTTTACCTTGGCTCAGTTGTCCCAATTAATGATAATTATTTTGCCGCACTTAATTCTGCTGTTTTTAGCGATGGCTCTTTCGTTTTCATCCCTAGGGGCGTTGAGTGCCCGATGGAATTGTCCTCTTATTTCCGCATCAACTCTGGTGACACTGGACAATTTGAGCGAACCTTAATAATTGCCGAGGAGGGCTCTTCAGTGAGCTATCTCGAGGGCTGCACAGCCCCAATGTTTGACACCAATACTCTTCATGCAGCGGTTGTAGAGCTAGTGGCACTTGATGATGCTTCGATCAAGTATTCCACCGTCCAAAACTGGTATGCAGGCAATGAGGATGGAGTAGGAGGTATCTATAACTTTGTCACCAAGCGTGGTCAGTGCCGAGGTGCTCGCAGTAAAATTAGCTGGTCTCAGGTAGAAACTGGCTCGGCAATTACCTGGAAATATCCAAGTTGCATATTACAAGGAGAAGATTCAGTAGGCGAATTTTATTCAGTAGCACTCACAAATAACTACCAGCAAGCAGATACTGGCACCAAAATGATCCATATAGGGCCCCGCACTCGCTCTACGATTGTCAGCAAAGGTATCAGTGCTGGCCATTCTTCAAATAGCTATAGAGGCCTAGTCCAGATGGGACCAAAGGCTTTTGACGCTAAGAATTACAGCCAATGTGACTCAATGTTAATTGGGGACCAAGCTGCCGCAAACACCTATCCCTACATGCGTAGTCAACAGCCTGATGCAAGTATCGAGCATGAGGCCAGCACTTGTAGGATCTCAGAAGATCAACTCTTTTATCTTCAGAGTCGTGGAATAGATTTTGAAGAAGCTATTTCAATGATTGTGAGCGGCTTCTGCCGCGATGTTTTTAGTCAGTTGCCAATGGAATTTGCAGCTGAAGCTGATAAACTATTAGCACTTAAGCTGGAAGGTTCCGTTGGCTAATTAATCAGCCTCTTTGCCTAATCCTTTCCCTTTATTCTACTCCAGCTGCCTCCCCACCCGTGACTTGCCCCGACGCACCTGTGCTAATTGAGATTTGCGATTTACATGCCCGAGTTGATGATCAGCCCATTCTTAATGGAGTAAATCTCTCCATTCGTGCAGGCGAGATCCATGCCTTAATGGGGCGTAATGGCAGTGGCAAAAGTACTTTATCCAAAGTCTTAGCAGGGCATCCCGCATATACCGTAACCAAAGGCAGCGTTAGTTATTGCGGCCAAGACCTACTCACTCTGCAACCAGATCAGCGATCTCGTCTCGGTGTATTTCTTGGCTTCCAATACCCGGTAGAGATTCCTGGGGTAAGCAATCTTGAATTCCTAAGGGTATCTACAAATGCTCGCCGCATAGAACAAGGCAAAGAAGAACTGGATACTTTTGCATTCGAGGATTTTGTGCGGGCACGTCTCAACTTGGTTCAGATGGATCCAGTTTTTCTAGATCGTTCGGTAAATGAGGGCTTCAGCGGTGGCGAAAAGAAGCGCAATGAGATCCTGCAGATGGCTCTTTTGGAGCCCCTTGTGGCGATTCTCGATGAAACCGACTCTGGCCTAGACATTGATGCCCTTCGCATCGTGTCTGCAGGAGTTAATCAATTAACTAATGCTGAAAATGCAATCCTTCTGATTACTCATTACCAGCGATTACTCGACCTGATCAAGCCGGACTATGTGCATGTGATGGCTGCAGGAAGAATTGTGCGCTCAGGCGATAAAGCACTGGCTCTTGAATTAGAGCGCAATGGTTATGAATGGGTAGATCGGGAATTGGATACTTTGGAGATGACCTGATGGTGGAAGCTCCTATCAAGCATTGCTCAGCTCTTAATAGTTGGTGCGACATGCTTTTGGATCGCCTTGAGCCACCATCAGGGCCAATGGCTGCCTTGCAATCCATATCTCGCAATCAACTTGAAGCCCTTCCTGCTCCTGATCGTTCCCAAGAGGACTGGCGATTCTGTGATCTTGCACCTGTTGCTGAAATTGAACCTCAACAGATCTGCTCTCTAAGCAAGCCAACAGCTCCCGTCATTGCCAATCAAGTGACTCGTGTAGTGATCGGTACTGATCAGGATCCCCTCGCTGGAGTTGCCCTTCCTGATGGCCTAACCCTGCTCAACGAAGCCGAGCTTCAACAAGCCCTTGGGCCTAATTCGAATTTGGCGATAGCTAAAGACCAATGGCCTTTAGAACTAAATCAAGCCATCGCTCCACGGGTGATTGGTCTGCGGGTTAGCGGCTCAGTTGAGAAGACGCTTGAACTCATATGCGATGCAGGCACCAACAGGGGTGTAATCGCAGCGCGTCTGCTCTTAATTCTTGAAGAGCAGGCCAAGCTTGAGCTTTTACAAGTTCAATTAAGTGCCGGTAGCAACCTCACCAGTGTGGTCGTAGGGGTTCACTTGCATAAGAAGGCTCACTTGCGACATGGCTTACTGGCCTTAGGGCATCCTGAGGCTGCCTTGTTGACTCATCTCGCAGTTGCACAGGAACCAACTAGTGAGGTGTCTCATATCAGTGTCTGCCAAGGTTGGGGAGTGATGCGCCATGAGCCCCAGTTGAATCAGTTGGATGGTGGTGCCCACTCTGAATTACGAGCCCTTCAGTTAGTTCATTCCAATCAACTTGCTGATACCCATTCGCGCGTGCGCTTCAACGGCCCAGAAGGAGCCTTAGATCAACTGCATAAAGCAGTGGCAGCTGGTAATGGTCGCAGTGTTTTCAATGGAGTGGTTCAGGTGCCTCGTGAGGCGCAGCGAACCAATGCCGCTCAACTCAGTCGCAGCTTGCTGCTCTCAGATCGAGCCCGAATTGATACGAAGCCTGAGTTAGAGATTGTTGCTGACGATGTGAAATGCGCCCATGGGGCAACAGTTAGTCAGCTACAACAAGATGCACTTTTTTATCTGCAAAGCCGTGGGATAGCACCTCCCCAGGCCGCGCAGCTTTTGCTTCGGGCATTCTGCGATGAGGTGATTTGCATGCTCCCTTCTGCGGCTCAAGCCTGGCAGCCACTGGCTCGATTTTTAGATGGAGCTTGAACCGATCATGACCTCCTCCGTTAATGCTGAACAAAGCTTGACCTCAAGCATTGCTGCTGCAGAAGTTCCAGCCAATCTGGCAGCTCTGACTAGAGCTGATTTCCCATTACTAAGTCAGACCGCCTGCTTAGGGCAGCCCTTGATCTACATGGACCACGCGGCGACAAGTCAAAAACCCCTTCCGGTATTAGAAGCACTACTCCACTACTACGACCATGACAATGCAAATGTGCATCGCGGTGCTCATCAACTAAGCGCACGTGCCACTGAAGGCTTTGAGCGAGCACGCCAGAAGGTGGCTGATTTCATCAGTGCCTATAGCTCCCAGGAAATCGTCTTCACTAGAAATGCAAGTGAGGCCATCAACTTGGTGGCTCGCAGCTGGGGAGATGCCAATCTCCGAGAAGGTGACGAGGTGCTGCTCACCTTGATGGAACACCACAGCAATTTAGTTCCCTGGCAGATGCTCGCTAGCCGTACAGGCTGCGTATTGCGCCATGTGGGCCTAACTGATTCTGGTGAACTTGATTTAAACGACTTTCAGCAGCAGCTTTCAGAGCGCACTCGTTTAGTCAGCATGGTGCATTTAAGCAATGTCCTTGGCTGTATCAACCCCATTTCAGAGGTAACAGCACTAGCCCATGACTTAGGTGCTCTGGTGTTGGTCGATGCTTGTCAAAGCCTGCCACATATGCCGATAAATGTGACCCAACTTGGCTGTGACTTCCTAGTGGGTTCTTCCCATAAATTGTGCGGCCCAACAGGGATGGGGTTCCTATGGGGTCGTGAGGAGTTACTAGAAGCTATGCCCCCATTCCTGGGAGGTGGCGAAATGATCCAAGACGTATATCTCGAGCACAGCAGCTGGGCTGATCTGCCCTACAAGTTTGAAGCCGGTACTCCCGCCATAGGAGAAGCCATTGGCATGGGAGTGGCTCTCGATTACCTGCAGCAACTTGGCCTCGATCGCATCCAAGCTTGGGAGCATCAGCTCAAACTGCAGTTGTTTGATCGCCTGCAAACCATTGATGGGTTAAAGATTCTTGGCCCAAGCCCTCAACAACAGCCTGATAGAGCAGTTCTGGCAGCCTTCACAGTGGATGGATTACATCCCAATGACATTGGTGCCCTGCTTGATTCTGAAGGCATCTGCATTCGTAGCGGCCACCACTGCACCCAACCTTTGCATCGCCACTATGAGATACCTGGTTCAGCTCGTGCCAGTCTGAGCTTCACTAATACACCTGAAGAAGTAGATCGCTTTAGCGATGAGCTGATTTCCACAATTGGTTTCCTAAGACAGAACAGCTAAAGGCTTAGGTGGGTACGAAAGAATTTCTCGGTTGCTTCTAAGACCTTGATTTTGGCAGCACTATCACGAAAACCATGGCCTTCCTGCTCAAAAATGTGGACTTCAACTGGTATCCCGTTTTGACGCAGAGCGGCAGCCATCCGTTCTGTCTGCGCAGGGGGAACCACCTTGTCCTGGAGTCCCTGAAAAAAAATCACTGGACATTGAATCCTGCTGGCATGCAGAAGAGGTGAGCGCTCCTCGTAGAGCTCTCTTTGCTCGGGCCAATTGCCAACCAAACTATCCAGATAACGTGCTTCAAATCGATGAGTGTCCTCTGCCATAGCGGTTAGATCACTAACTGCATAACGACAGGCACCAGCACGAAATACGTCGGTAAAACAAAGGCAGGCCAGGGTGGTAAAACCACCTGCACTACCGCCCTCAATGGCGATTCGTGTCGAATCCGCCTTGCCACAAGCCACTAATGCTCTTGCCGCTTCTGCGCAGTCAGTTACGTCTTGCTCCCCCCAACTACCAAGCAGGCGTTCGCGATATGCCCGTCCGAATCCAGTTGAACCGCCGTAGTTCACATCAACCACTCCCCACCCCCTTGACGTCCAAAATTGAATGCCGAGGTTTAAACCACAACTGGCCATACTGGTAGGGCCGCTATGGCTTTTGACCAACAAAGGCGCAGAGCTATTGCTGCCATTGATTGGCGGGTAATACCAAGCCTGGCTAGCCATCCCGTTACTCCCCTCAAACCAGACCGGCTCCGCAACGCTGATCGCGTTAGCACTCACTACAGGTTCACAAGCTGGTGTGTGCTTCCAGTTACCAGAATTCAAATCGAGTTCTAGTAGCCCAGGACCCTTCGTGGCATTGCTAGCGATGGCTACAGCTCGACCTGCTTGCGCATGCAGACCAGCTAAATCATCAAATGGTTGGTCAACATTGCTGATCTGGCCATCATTGTCCAGACGTCTCAACTGCCAATATCCTTGCTCGCAGATGGCGCTTAGAACCTGTTCTCCATCCCAGGCACTCGTCCTCATGCCGTACACCCACTGCGGCATACCTGTTTCCGCAGCCATCGGCCAGGGGTGACGCCAAGCAGGGAACGGAACTGGTTCAACAGCCTTATCTGTCACCATCAGGTTCCACCACCCACTGCTGTCTTCACTGACTACTAGCTCTCCGCTAGGTAACCAAAAGGGCTGAAAAATAGATATTTGTTTGTCATCCATTGGCCTACTGCCGGCCAAGCAAATCGAGTTTGCAATCAAACCAGCTGGATTAAGGGAAGCCCACCAGAGCTCGCTGGCCTCCCAGGGCATCGCCGGATGTTGCCATTCCACCCAGGCCAATTGACTTCCATCGGGGCTAAGCGTGGCGTAACCAGCAAAATCGGCAGGGCGATGTAAAACCTTGGCAGGCTGGTTCTCATGGTTTAAAGAGAAGGTCACCAGCAAGTCCTGTTTTGCCACTTCCATGACTCCAAGCCAGCGTTGTCGCGGCAGGTCAATCAAGCCATCGCCAAGCTGAGCTTCTTCTAAGCATGAGAGGCAAATCGGAGGATTGATCGCAGACAAGAGATCCCCTGCTCTCAAGGCTTGCTCGAAACCTTGCCAGCGCTGAAACCAAAGGCCGCCATCGGCAGCATCGATCCAGGCCAACAACAGCTGATCACCCTGAAAAGCCGTAGCAATTACACCTCCCCCATAATCGTGAACACGACTACGCAAATTGACTGGAGCAGGGGTCAGCTCCTGGGCAGAGCGATCTGGTTGCCCCCATGGACGAATGAGAGCGGTTGTACGACCTTGCTCATGGGGACGTTGCTCCAACCAAAGCACCCAATCACCAATCAGGCGCGGTTCCTTGAAGGTGGGAGTTCTTCCCAACGCGAGCTCAGCTGACAGTGGTTGAACGGGCTTGCTGGAGTTCTGGTAGTTATGTCTTTTGTTGTCCATAGCGGTTTGGGGTTAGGTGTTCGTTGGATTTGCCTAAAATCAATCAACTGATACTGAAACTGTTCTTTGGCTCGAAGCTTCGCTCAGCTGGCACGCACGGCAGAAAAAGACAAGGGCTCAATCGCCGTCTCGAAGGAGCCGCTTGAAACTCCACCCCTTGAAATCCACACCCTGGGTAATAGGGCTTTGCGGCAATCCACCCGCAGGATTGGCAAGGTTGATGAGTCGATTAGAGAATTGACAAAAGACATGCTCCGCAGCATGTACGCAGCCCGAGGTATTGGTCTAGCCGCTCCGCAGGTGGGAATTCATAAACAACTCTTAGTGCTTGACCTCGATCTGGAAAACCCCACTACACCGCCATTGGTATTGATCAATCCCGAGATCAGCAGCTTCAGTGCCAGCATCGAAACCTACGAGGAAGGTTGCCTGAGCATCCCCGGTGTTTACCTCAATGTGGTGAGGCCCGCTGCAATCGTGCTTAGTTTTCGCGATGAGATGGGACGACCGCGAAAGATGAAGGCCGATGGCCTCATGGCTCGATGCATCCAGCACGAGATGGATCACTTAGAAGGGGTGCTTTTTGTTGATCGGGTCACAGATGAAAATGAACTGAACCTTGAGTTAAAAGAGCACGGCTTTAAGAGTTCTGATGTTCGTTCAATTGCCTGAACGATGCAGGCGAAAACTCTCTGGGGGCTTCCCATGACAGGGTTTTATCCGCATGAAATCGCCACCAACAGTTCCGTCCTTGTATTGGGCTAAAGCAATTCCAGATAAAGACCTTGGCATGAAAAATGATCTGCTTGCTTGTGGTTCTTGCCTTCTCAGGCAAGGTCCAATCACTTTTAGTAGTAAGTCGACTCAATAAACCGGCCTTATCGGGGGAGCCGATTGCTCGGCAGACTTATACGATCCGCTCAGCACCTACCAGGCCTAGATGGCTAATTCATTCTCCTTCGCTGTTGCCATAGCTCTGCTTGGGACAACGGGCATTATTGATTGGTCGTCATCCGCTCAAGCCCAGGGATCCCTATTTACCGCAGCCCCTGTTGAGCAAAGCAGATTCATTGTGGTGAGGGCTCCCATTGGTAATGGTGAAAGGTCGCAGTTAAATATCTACGAACAGCGCAGTAACAAACGAGCCTGTTTTGCAGTTGAAGGAAGCTCACCGGCTGTTGTTGATCCTCTGCTCGCGAAGTTTGACTTCACCGGGATTTGCAATCGGTACATCGACGGCAATGGTTATTCACTGCGGATTGGGGGCGATGACCTTGGGACTCGCTATCGATTGAATGTGGTGAAAACAAATGAGGATGTGCATTTGCTTGCAATCCCCACTAGGGATACATCCAATCCAACCCTGGTCGTAGCCAGGGCCCGAGGGGCTGTTGTCTCTGACAATGATTTTTTGAAGTTGGTCTTTGAGCCTGGCTGGCAATTGATGCGTCGCCAATACGGCCAACGCACTCTGGGTCACATCTATGTATTCAGTGAAACTTGGCCCGATAACTCCGAAAAGGTTGCTGAGGATTCAAGCGCTGAGGCCACAAGCACTGAGGACACAAGCTCTGAGGACACAAGCTCTGAGGATTGAAGCGTTGCGCCTACCAATCCTTAAGCGAGGTCATCTTGCTAGTCTGCTTTGCTCGATAAGTTTGCTTGCTGAATGACTCAGGTCACGGTCGGAGAAAATGAGGGCATTGAATCAGCCCTGCGCCGTTTTAAGCGACAGGTGTCAAAGGCAGGAATCTTCGCTGATCTAAAGCGCCTTCGTCATCATGAGACGCCTGTAGAGAAGTACAAGCGCAAGGCTCAACAGCGCCGTCGCCGTCGCTAAAGCCAGCCAAGCCAATGGCATTCATGCAACTCACTACCAAGCGGAATGGTTAGCAGGAGGCTTGGCAGGCGCCCTGCGCTTAGCCGAATTAATTACTAGAAAACCAACAATTTCCTTGGCCTTAGCTTTTAGCTTCTGTTTTCTATCTAGATCCTTGCTAGATCCACTTGCACAAGCTGAGATCATCAGAGAAAAGATCTCAGCTATAGCAGGGCAAGTGAATACAGCTGAAGGACAATTATGACGAGATCAGAATTGAAATTACTAGCCGCGAAAACCACTATTTCGACAGCCAAACCAGTTTTATCCCAGAAAGCCGTGAGGTTATATCCACTTCCCCTAGGTCTTAAGGCCTAGGGGGCAATCAATCAGGCAACGTGCCAGCATTTGCTAACAAGACGGTGCATAGATTTCATGCACCAACCGTCCCATTCCCTTACTGCGTCAGCCATGGCTAGCGACACCATTTTTGGCCGGATGCTTCGCGGTGAGATTCCCTGTGATGAGGTCTATAGCGATGAAAAGTGCCTGGCCTTTCGCGATATTCAGCCTCAGGCACCGGTTCATGTGCTTGTGATCCCTCGCAAAGCATTAGAAAGTCTTGATGCAGCTGTAGCAGAAGACGCAGAGCTGCTTGGTCATTTGTTGCTAGTGGCGGCCAAAGTGGCACGTCAACAAGGCCTCACTGACTTTCGGACGGTTATCAACAGTGGGGCTAAGGCCGGCCAAACTGTTTTTCACCTCCATGTACATGTAATTGGTGGTCGTCTACTAACTTGGCCGCCTGGTTGAAACTGGTCGCGGTAGTGCTTGTGAGAAGCCACAATGCCAATATCCAGATCAGCCAATGTCCCAATTACAGGCATTCCGAAATCAGCTAATTAAGCTCCGCCGGCTTTCTCAGCCCTATTTCCTTCCCTACAGCGAAACCAACGGCTGGCTGTTTGTTGGGCTATTGGTGGCACTGCTGTTCTGTGTGGCAGGAACAGTTCTCTTCTTGATAACGGGTCTAATGGGCCTGTTAAGCAGCCTTGCACCTGGGCTCACAACGCAATTCCTCGGCGGTGTCCAGGGATCTCTCCGGACAATTTGGGGGAATTCATGGGGTGTGGCAATCAGTGGCCTTTTTCTGGCTGGAATCTTTTGCTTCGTAGCAGCACGCAGTCAGCTTCGGCAGGGTCGATGGCTGCCATGGTTGCTGTTGGGGGTGATCATTCTGATGCTTTTGTCAGTGAACGGCATTAATGCCGGCATCACATTTCTCGTCAAGGACCTCACCAATGCCCTTATTCAGAAGAACCAGGAATCAACATCTCTAAACCTTTGGATCCTTGGTATTTGCTTTATCGTTGCATTGCCAATCCGAAGTTTCCAATACTTCTTTACTGCCAAACTTAGCCTGCTTTGGCGCGAATGGTTATCAAAAGGCTTGATCGGCGATTACATGCAGAATCGAGCATATTACATCCTTAACCCTAATGAAGAAACCGCTACGGAAGTGGACAACCCAGACCAGAGGATCACAGAAGATACTAAAGAATTTACCGAGCAAACTCTGGAATTTTCACTAAATATTTTCGACTCTATCTTGACCTTTTCACTGAATATATGGATACTTCTAGCCATTAGTCGTGAACTGACCTTCGCGTTGATTGTATACGCAGCATTGGTTTCAGCATTAATTATATACGCAGGAAGAAATCTTGTACGTATTAATTACGACCAACTGCGTCTTGAAGCCGATTTTCGCTATGGCTTGGTACATGTTCGCAACAATGCCGAATCAATTGCTTTCTACTCCGGAGAGGCGCAGGAGGGCAAAGAGGTAGGCAGAAGATTGGGATCGGTTGTACGCAACTATAACCTGCTAATTATATGGGAAACACTGTTAAAGGTTCTTCAGCGATCAGGCATATACGGCGGAATATTCATCCCATACCTAATCCTTGCCACTCCTATCCTTAGCGGGCAAATGGACTATGGCAGTTTTTCTCAGGCCAATCTAAGTTACAACTTACTAGAAGGCTCATTGTTCTTTATTATCTACAAAATAAGAGAACTTACACGTTTTTCAGCTTCAATTGGTCGACTTGAAGGTTTTCAATCCAATGTGGCCGATGTTCACCTAGAAAAAAGTGAAGATTATTCCACTACGATTCAACCTTCAAATTCAATTATCCTGCGCAATGTGACTGTAAGAACACCGCGCACGGAAAATGTTTTAGTCAGCGATCTAAACCTAAGTGTTCAAGCTAATCAACGGCTGCTAGTGGTTGGCCCATCGGGTTGTGGCAAAACATCATTATTACGTGTAATTAGTGGCCTTTGGGCATCTCCAACTGGTCAGGTCAGTTCACCACTTAACGGAGAGCTGTTATTCATACCTCAGAAGCCTTATATGACCTTGGGATCTCTACGTGAACAGCTTTGCTACCCCCTCGATAACGCCCGCTTTAGTGATGATCACCTCCAGGCTGTTCTCGAGGAAGTGCAACTCCCCAAAATGCTTGAGCGTTATCCAGATCTCGATGTCAAGCAAGATTGGCAGCGGCTGCTTTCACTAGGCGAGCAACAAAGGCTCGCCTTTGCGCGGCTATTGCTCAATTCTCCCAAGTACGTGGTATTAGATGAAGCAACCAGTGCAGTGGATGTTGCAACCGAGCGCCATCTCTACAAGCTTCTAAGTCAAAGGGAGCTCGCTTTTATAAGCGTTGGTCACAGACCAACGCTTATAAGCTTCCACGACACGGTGCTTGAGCTATTTGGGGATGGAGGCTGGCGCCTGATTCCTTCGGCAAGCTATGACTTTGAATAAACCTGAGCTCGTTTGATGATGACAACCAATCAAGACCTCCCAAGCGAGCAAGCTGAATTACAGAATTCAGGAAAGGGCTCTGAGAATGCAATGGCACAGCCACCGCCAAACAGTGCGACCACTGGAGACCCTCCAGCGTTCGGCTGGAGTGCCTATGCCGAACGAGTCAACGGACGTTTCGCCATGATCGGGTTGGTTGCGGTGTTGCTAATCGAGGTTCTTAGTCGTGAGACCTTTTTGCACTGGGCTGGGTTTGTACCTTGAAGATTCAAATCTTCTTTTCAGATTGAAAGTCGGATCAAATCAACATCCCAACGGCCGTCTCTACTGACCTGAACAGCCAGTATTCGGCCAGGACCATCCAGGCTCACCTGGCGAGGAATACCTTTAGCACTGAGTTCTAACCGCTGAACACTGCCAAGACTGCGGCGATAAAGCAACAGTTCCGTTTGATCATCACGCTGTCTTACAAGCGCCAAGCGCTCACCATTGGCACTCACGCTCACACTGATTGGTTGTGCATCGGGTCGATTCAGGCCTGGTAACGGCACCGGTCTACGGCTACGCAGATCAATCAATTCAATTTTTTCTCGACCCTTTTCGTTACTAAGGCTGGCCAACCAGCGCCGGCCAAGGGCCGGTTCGCGACGACTGCTTGCGGATTGAAGCAGGAAGCGATTGAGACCTTGAATTGGCCTCAACGCTTCTCTACCGCAAGCAGCCAAACCAAAACAAAGCAAAAAAGACGAAAACCAAGTCGACAGACTTAGCAAGTGCAGATATCTCATGAGCCGAGCTCAGTTGATGGGATTGAGCGTTGCAACCCTGCAGGTTTGTCCGGCTCAAGTATCTGAGACAAATCAAAGAGCTCCACGCGCCAATGACCCTGATCAGCCACCTGCAGAGCTACCTGACGTGCATCTGGTGCCAGGCTGAGGCGTACAGGATCTCTCCCGCCTGGTAAAGGAAGCGGATGGACTCGTCCACTCAGGCGGTCTTCAATGATCATCAAGCGTCGGTTACCTCTTTGGGTAATCACTGCCAGATAACGACCATTCCAGCTCAGAGAGGGTGAGCTATGAGGCTGATGACGAGAAAAATGGCGTAGAGGCAGGATCTTTCCGTTTTGAATGTCCCTGAGCTGAACAGTTGGTCGACCTCGCTGATCGACGATCACAGCGAGCATCTCTCCATTGCCGCTTAAGGCCGGATCCTGCTGACTGCGCTGCAGAATTCCACCGGGTGCTCTTTCAACAGTATTGGTGCAACTTCCAAGGGCTAAACAGCCCAAAAGCAAAATCAGTTGCTGCAGATTGTTAGGGATGCGCTTCAGTCGTCAAAACGGGAACTGTTATCCCGAGGACGTGAACTGCGAGGAGCTGAACGCCTGGATTCAGGAAAAGATGAAGAAGGCGGAGCGGCTTCCTTTGTGTTTGCTGAAGGACCAGATTGTGGCTTAGAGGATCTTGTTCCAGTGGTAGGTCTTGTTCCGGCAGGTCTTGTTCCCGTGGATCTGGGCTTTGCTGGTGAATAAGCTGCATCTTCAGCCTCTGAACGAATCGGAGATCCCTGCGGAACACCAGGTGTTGTTGACGATGCATACTCCCCTCTACTTTTAGGCCTTGAATCGTTGTCTAATTGCCTTCTACTAGTGGTTTGTTGTTTAGCTGAAGGACGGCTGCCTCGGCGTTGATCTTGGCGAGTATTGCGACGCTCTCCAAAATTGGAACGACTATTTCCCTCATCATCTTGACGACCGAAGCGGGCCATGCGCCGAGAACGTTCTGAGTCCTGGGACCAAGACTCGTCCTCTTGGTTGCCACGGCGACGGCTTGCTGCTTGTTCAGGTATTGCGGCTCTTGAGGTCCTGCGAGGCCGATAAAGATCTCCCTCAGAGCGATCGGCATCTTCACCATCTCCATCTCTACTGGAGAAGCGTCGCCGAAGTGGCTGGGGTTCCTCAAAGCGGTCATAAGACTCATCCCAGCCACCGCTCAACCCTCCTGCAGGGTTAATAGACGAGGGGGCTGGCTCATCATCGAAATACGACGAACGTCTAGCCCCCTCAACAGCAACTCCTCTGAGTCGGACACTTTCGTAAGCGAAGAAAATGGTGGTACCCGCGAGCAGGAATACGCCGAACTGCAAGATCGGATCTAGGCGCCATCCCTGAAAAAAGAAAACCCCCCCACAAAGCAGACCAATTGCTGCAAAAAAAACGTCGTAATCCCTTGCTAAGGCTGGCTTAAACGAACGCATGAAATAGAGCATCGCACCGCCTACGCAAAGCACGATCCCAACAATGCTTCCCCAGTTAAGACTGGCATTGACCACAATTGCGCTCCCTGAAGACGCCTAAAAGCGAGGCTGAAATTCAGCCCCTTCGCAATTCAGTCTAAGGAGCGCGCCAAGGGTGCTCAGATCTTTGCTTGCCCCCGATCACTTGCGGGAAAGTCGATCGTTCTGACTGATCAACACAAGGGCAACTGTGGCCGGTATCACCACGATGACTGCGGCCCATACGAGGCTGCTCAGATAATTAGCAAGAGAAGCGGTCATAGCAGTGGTTCTGACTTGGGCAAGGCCATAAGGATCCTAATGATTAAAGGTGACTTTCTACGATGCAGCTGCTGATGCTTTGAGCTTTGTGACACCAGTGCTAATTGAGGCTCTCCCAACAGTGCATCTAGTTCTGGCCTTTTCTCTAGGGGCATGGACTCTGACATTTATCTTTCGGATCGTGCTCACCTGGTATCCCCAGGTAAAGCTCAGTGAGGGTTTTTGGCCTTTGGTTAGTTGGCCCACAGAGCCTCTACTAGTGATCACCAGAAAGATGGTGGCTCCCATCGGTGGCGTTGATGTAACTCCCGTGATCTGGGTCGGGGTGATCAGTTTGTTGAGAGAGTTGCTGGTCGGTCAGCAGGGACTTCTATCTCAAATGCTTTTAAAGAGCCAGGCCATAGCTTGAAATTGGATAGAAAGGCACAGAAGAGCTCCTCCGTGCTGTCTTCAATCGAGCATTTCCTGCTCAACGAATTTGGTATGCACCTCTCCTCTTAGGAATTCTTCTCGATTGAGCAGTTCAAGGTGGAACTCAACTGTGGTGGGGATACCTGTAACTGCACACTCATTTAGTGCCCGCTTCATTCGTTTAAGAGCTGCGTCGCGATCTTTCCCCCAAGCGATGACCTTGCCAATTAATGAATCGTAGAAAGGAGGTATGTCATAACCGGTATAGACGTGGCTATCGATGCGAACCCCTGGCCCACCAGGTGGCAACCAGCCCGTGATTTTCCCAGGTGAAGGACGGAAATTATGGGTGGAGTCTTCAGCATTGATTCGGCACTCGATGGCATGACCTCGCAGCTGAATGTCCTCTTGCTTGAAGCTGATCGGATCACCACCTGCGATGTGCAGTTGTTCTGCGATCAAATCGATGCCTGTAACCATCTCTGTGACGGGATGCTCAACCTGAATGCGGGTATTCATTTCCATGAAATAGAAGTCACCACTGCGATCAAGCAGGAATTCCACAGTTCCAGCGCCTTCGTAATTAATGCTCTTTGCTGCGGCGACCGCAGCCTCACCCATTCGCTTACGTAATTCTGGATCGAGCGCTGGGCTAGGGGATTCTTCTAGAAGTTTTTGATGACGACGCTGAATAGAGCAATCACGTTCGCCGAGATGCACTACGTTTCCATGTCGATCTGCAAGCACCTGCACTTCCACGTGACGAGGAAAGTCGATAAATTTCTCCATATAGAGACCAGGGTTACCAAAGGCTGCTTCAGCCTCTCCCTGGGCGGCCTTAAATAAATTCTCCAGTTGATCTGGCGTATTTACCAGACGCATGCCGCGGCCACCACCACCTGCAGTGGCTTTAATCATTACTGGATAACCCATCCCGGCCGCTAATTCAGCTGCCTCCTCTGGGCTCTCTAACAAGCCCTCGCTGCCTGGCACAGTCGGAACACCAACCTGTTGCATGGTCGCTTTAGCAGTCGACTTATCTCCCATAGAGCGGATCGCATGAGGCGAAGGCCCAACAAAGATGATGCCGTGGTCCCGGCAAATTTCAGCGAATCGATCATTCTCAGCCAGGAATCCATAGCCCGGATGAATGGCATCTACGCCGCGTGAGGTAGCCGCCGCAAGGATATTGGGAATATTCAGATAGCTCTTGCTGCTCTGGGCTTCCCCAATGCAGACGGCCTCATCAGCAAGTTGAACATGCAGCGCATTGCGATCCACGGTGCTGTAAACAGCCACCGTGGCGATACCCAGCTCCCTGCAGCTACGCAGAATTCTGAGAGCAATCTCGCCGCGGTTGGCGATCAGCACTTTGCCGATGGACATCCCGCAATAAAAAGTCTTTGGGCGGATCGTATCAGCGCTCCTTGCCAAACATGCTTTTAAACAGTTGAACCATTGGTCGGTATGATCCACGATCGACGAAGCCCGCGAGGTGGAGTCAACTACGCGGATGTGGTGGAATTGGTAGACACGCACGTTTGAGGGGCGTGTGGCTTCGGCCTTGCGAGTTCAAGTCTCGCCATCCGCACTATTTCCTCAAAACTTGACCTCACTACCTCCAGCTGTCATGCAGGAAGCTTCGTTGGTGGTGGTTCTGGTCTCCAATGGCCCCGGCGAACTAGCCACTTGGGTTCGGCCCCTTGCCGAGAGTCTGCACAGAAGCGTTTTGATGCGTCCCCGTGCCCTGATCTCACCAATTGGCCTAAGGCTTGTATTGGTGCCCTGCCCTAATGGCACAGGCAAGGAAGCAGATGCAGCTGGGCGTTGGAGTCAATTTGAGCAGATCACTCCCGCCCATCAGTTTTGGGATTTGTTACTCCGTCCCAAACGATACGGATCATGGCCTCAAAAAGGGGTCGTGGTTTTCCTTGGTGGTGATCAGTTCTGGAGCGTGCTGCTTTCAGCACGCTTGGGTTATCGCCATCTCACCTATGCCGAATGGGTTGCTCGCTGGCCTCGTTGGAATGACCGCATTGCTGCTATGTCAGACAAGGTGCGTGATCAGCTACCTAATCGCTTCAAACAGCGTTGCAGTGTGGTTGGCGACCTGATGGCAGATTTGTCTTGCCATGCTCGAGCGGAAGCTCCACTGCCATCGGGTAAGTGGGTGGCCCTACTGCCGGGATCCAAGCGAGCCAAGCTCTGTGTGGGTGTTCCTTTCCTATTGGAAACTGCCGACCGATTAGCGGCGCTGCAACCTGAATGCCGTTTTTTGCTGCCTGTGGCGCCAACCACAAGCATTAAGGAACTGGAACATTTTCTCGGCTCAAGTAATCCAATTGCAGCTGACTATGAATCTGTAATTTCCATAGTCAAACCACCAGAACCCAACCAACCCTGGGCAAGGTTTATCACCAAGGCCGGCACGGTGATCAATCTCCAAGAGGAACATCCAGCTCATGGGCCCTTAAGCCAGTGCGATCTGGCGCTGACCACTGTGGGAGCTAATACTGCGGAATTGGGAGCACTGGGTGTACCAATGATTGTGATAGTTCCTACCCAGCATTTAGCTGTAATGCAGGCCTGGGATGGTTGGATTGGCCTACTGGCGAGACTGCCCGGGTTGCGTTGGTGCATTGGCCTATTACTCAGTGCATGGCGACTCCGTCGTCATGGTTTCCTGGCCTGGCCAAATATCTCTGCGGGCCGCATGGTCGTCCCAGAGCGGATGGGTGCGATTTCACCGCAGGACATTGCCAATGAAGCAGATGGTTGGCTTTCATCACCTGAACGTCTCAACGGACTGCGAGAGGATCTCCGCAGCCTGCGGGGACAGCCTGGGGCTGTATCAGCGCTTGTTCAAGAAGTGCGTGACTTACTGCCAAAGGCCCTTGGTGCTTTCAAAGGTCTTTAAATTCTTATTTCCCCTTTAATTCATGTCTAGTTCTGATTACTCAGCCTCTGATTCAAGAGAGTGGATAAATCTCAGCTCTGAGGAATGGCAAGAGAAATTAAGCCGTGAGCAGTATCAAGTTGCCCGTCAAGGGGGCACTGAACGAGCATTTACAGGTGCTTACTGGAACCACAAAGAAAAGGGGATGTATTCATGCATCTGCTGTGGCGCACTACTTTTCAGCTCAAAGTCAAAATTTGACTCAGGTACGGGTTGGCCAAGCTTCTGGGATGGTGTCAAAGCTGATGCCATTAGCACCCATCAAGATCACAGTCATGGAATGGAGCGCACTGAAATCAATTGCTCTCGTTGCAAGGCCCATCTAGGTCATGTCTTTAACGATGGGCCTGCCCCTACTGGAAAGCGATACTGCGTCAACAGCGCTTCGCTGCAATTTCTTGAAGAGCAAAAGTCATGAACTGATCGACCATTACCAGGGGTCGTCCAGTTCTGCTCCATCCCTGCGAGATTGAGACTCATCAGCCTCTGCAGCACGTCTATTGGGATCCCGACTTGCAAAGTCGAGAGGCTCTACATCGAGAGGATCACCAGGGCTTTGAGCAGGTCGACGGGAAGCTGGCCTTGGTCTCTGAGGAAATTGATCTTGATAGGCCGAGCTTTGCTCATAAGCAGGTTTCTCTTCGTAAGTAGACCTTTGTTCATAAGTATCTGACTCTTCGTAATTCGTCCGTTCGTCCCTGTAATTGCGATAGCTCGACTGAGAACTTGAGGGCGTCTCATCTAGATAACGCCGCTGGGGGATGGCCTCCTGTTGACGCTCTTCAAGTTCAACATATTCAAGCTCTTCTTCTGGTTCAAATGTTTGAGTAGTGGAAGCCTGAAGTCGATGCTGCTCCTGTTCAGAGGGCTGCCCTGAAGCCAGCTGGTTCTCTACTGGCACAAGATTCATCCGATAGCGCTCACGCTCCTGTTCTTCCCAGCTGGGGCCACCGACACCCAGTTTTTCGAGGAAACCACTATTTAGTTGCTTGAGTTTCTCCTCGGCACCCTCATAAACAATGATCCGATCAACACCGCTGCTAACCACTTCTTCCACCGGCATCTCCCAGGTACTAAGAACCCCTTCTCCCAGCAAGGGGACACCAAGTGCTCCCATAACCAAAGTTGTGAGCTCGCCCGTTTCAATATCGAAGGAAAAACCCAAGACCCTGCCTAACTGCTGTCCGGATTCAGTGATGACCTGACAGTTAATTACTCGGCTATAGCGATCTGGTGTGAAGCCTTCTTTTAAAGAATCAGAGGAATCTACGAGGATGACATCCCCTACCTGTCGGATGCGATCCAGGGGCATCCAGCGTGGAAGGCCAGGTAAAAAACGGGTCATGGGGTTATCGCGCAACCCCAGTGCGACCACTTCACGGCGGTCAATGTCAACCACGACTTCACCCACTACGCCAAGACGACGTCCAGTGTCACGGGTGATCACGTGTGTACCCATTAGCTCTGAACGTAGCCAGAGGCGATCACTGGGCACCGTGGCCAGTTGGTCGTTAGATGGTGGGGTTGTGGTCAAACGCAGGCCCTCAGCAGGGGGCGAATCGAGTCATTTTGACTCAAGGACTTAGAAGAACTACCTCAAGCAGCATCGGGTAACCCCACTACCTGAGTATGAGCACCACGAGCCTGGGTTACACCAATGGTGCGATTAGAGGCTCCGATCATTGGCCGGCGGTGACTCACAACCATGAACTGGGCCTGTTCAGCCTGACGGGCGATCAGGGCAGCAAGGCGCTCAACATTCACCCCATCTAGGAAACTATCCACCTCATCTAGAGCGTAGAAGGGAGAGGGGCGGAAGCGCTGCAGAGCGAAAAGGAAGCTAAGCGCAGTGAGAGATTTTTCTCCACCAGACATGGCGGCAAGACGTCTGACAGCTTTGCCTTTCGGATGAGCTACCAGGGTAAGACCACCTTCGAGGGGATCATCAGGGTTATCGAGCTGTAGATGGCCATCGCCCTCAGAAAGGCTGGCAAAGATCTCCCGGAAATGCCCATCGACTGCTTCAAAAGCCTCCATAAAGGCTTCCTGCCGCAAGGTGGCAACAGTCTCGATACGAAGCAAGAGTTCTTCTCTCTCTTGAGAGAGAACCTCAAGCTTTTCAACTAGATCTCCTAAGCGCTTTTCGAGTTGTTCTAGTTCCTCAAGAGCCAGCATGTTTACTGGTTCTAAGGCTTCCATGCGACTTTGAATCTGCTGCAGATCAGCTTGAAGTGCTTCTAGACCAGCACTGCGAAGCTCTTCTGGTATCTCCGGGGGAGGATCTGGCAGTGTCTGCTGAAGTTCTTTAAGTCGGATAGCCCCGCTACGAAGCTCTTCTGCAAGGGCCTCGCGATCATCTCTTAATCGTTGCAGTTTCCACTGAGCTTCTTGCAGGTGTTGACGCTGATCAGCCACTTCTGCTTCGGCAGCATCCCTGGCACGTCGTTGTTCTCCAAAGCGAGCTTGTAAGTCTTTTTGTTGGTTTTCAAGTGTTTTACGACGCTCCTGAAGCTCTTGCTGTTGCTCACGCCATTGAGCATGAACAGTTGCCAAGGACTGAACTGCATCCTGCAGTCTTTTTTCTTCTGTCACCAGAACGTTTTGCTGATCGCCTAGTCGTTCAAGTGCCAACTGACGTTGCTGCTGAGCATTCAGCAACTGATCCCGGTCATTTCTGGCTTCCCCTAGCGCAACATCAGCAGCCTCAAGGTCCGCTTGCAATCGTTGCCAGTTCTCCGCATCGCCATCAGCCTGGGCTTCCTGTTCCTGTTGATCTAGTTGCTGTAGCTCAAGAATTAGGGGAGCCAACTCTTCGCTCAGAGATTTGAGGCGCTGCAGTTGTTGTTCTTGATGTGTTTGTAATCCATCAACTTTTTGAGAACGTTCACGCCGTCTTTCCATCAAGGGACCGTGAGAGCGGCGAGCGGCGCTGCGTTCGGCTTCCAAAGCGGCTTGACGTTGTTCCAAATGCCTTAAAGAGGGACGTGCCTCCTCGAGGACCTGGCTGAGCAGGGCCTCCTCTCGACGGCAAGCGACCAAGGTCTCACCAAGTTCAAGCAACCTGCGGCGAAGGGGCTCAGCCTCATCACCATCATTGCTGCTGCCGAAGCCAAGGCCGTTGCTGCGACCTGAAAAGCTGCCACCTGTCATGGCACCGCTCTTTTCCAGTAACTCCCCATCAAGTGTTACGGCCCGAGTTCGTCCCAACTGCAAACGCGCAGTTTTCAAGTCAGTGAACACCAAGGTTTCGCCGAAGACATAAGCAAATACATCGCTATAGATGGGCTCGAAGCGCACTAGCTCAAAAGCTCTGCCTATTAGGCCCTTGCCAGCATCACTGCCACCTGGCTTCTGACCACGAGTTAAGGCGCTATTGCTAGTAACACCAGAAGCTTTGATGCGATTAAGAGGCAGAAAGGTAAGACGACCGGCCCGTCTGCTTTTAAGCAATTCGATTGCCTTAGCGGCTATACGGTCGTCATCTACTACCACCTGAGAGAGCCTTGCTCCAGCTGCTACTTCCAAAGCAAGGCGATGGCGATCGTCCACTTCTCCAAGCTGAGCAACAGGGCCATGGATACCTTCTAAGCCGGCCTCAAGCAGCAGTCTCAAAGCACCAGTACCGCGACTCTCATGCAGGGTCTCGCGACGACTTTCCAGCCGAGCGATTTCTTTCTCCAACCGGGCTTGTTCTTGCTCCAGTCGATTGCGGGTGCGTTGCTGCACTGCCAAGCCATCTGCAGTTTGCTGAACCTGCTGCTTCTGGTCGCTGATCTTCTGGATCAGTGCCTGCCACTCCTGCTCGAGCTGATCCAACTGTTCTTGTACTTGCTGGTCTTCGGCACCATCACGCTGCTGCTCCGCTTCGAGCTCCACTCGCCGCTCACCATCCTGACGCTGGCGTTCTTGAAGCTGTTGTTGCTCTTGCTGTCGTGGAGTAAGGATTGATTGGAGTTCCTGACGGCGCGAGCTGCGCTGCCGTTGCTCCTCAAGCCAAGCACCAGAACGACCGGCCACGTCACCAAGTCGACGCCTAGAAACCTCTACGGCAGCTTCAGCCTCCCTGCAGGTCTTCTCGGCAGTCTCTAAGGCATTGCGATGGGGATCTTCAGTCTGACTTTGGCTGTCCTGTTGCAGCTTCTGACGGCGGTCAGTGAGTTCTTGGCGGATCCCTTGCAGACGTTTCCCCTCATGCTGATGCAGCTCAGCCTGCCGCTCCAATTCACGAGCTTGTGTATCTAATCCCGCTAGTTCAGCTTGCACTGCAAGCAGCTGATCTTCACCGAGGGCCTTCACGTTCTCTTGAAGTGTCTTCAAGTTG
>MPLX02127231.1_pt1 | contig 25609 bp, 30 predicted proteins | sample 1617341 | NCBI WGS metagenome assembly MPLX02 (sample SAMN05944804, study PRJNA350692) | marine metagenome | biome: marine; feature: ODZ; material: water; isolation source: 120 m water sample filtered on 0.2 um supor filter | place: Pacific Ocean | collected 2012-04-08 | depth 120m m | reverse complement strand
CTGGAAAGAAGAAAACCATATTGAAGAAATCTGGAAAGAATACCGGAAGCATCATGCCGGTGCAAAACACGAAATGGCCCCCTATGAAGAGCTGAAAAAACGTCCTGGTATACAATGGCCTTATGTCAATGGCAAAGAAACCAAATGGCGTTTCAATACAAAATATGATCCCGCCACCAAAGGCTATGATCCCGAAGGAAAAGAGAGTTTTGACTTCTACGGCAAAAAAGATCACCGGGCCTGGATCTGGTTCCGGCCTTATGAGCCTCCACCAGAAATTCCTGACAAGGAATATCCTTTTTGGCTCAATACCGGACGTGTGGTTGAACACTGGCACAGCGGTTCAATGACCCGAAGAATTCCTATTTTGCACAAGGCAGTCCCTAATTCCTATGTGGAATTGCATCCTACTGATGCAAAGGAAAAGGGAATCTTAAACGGTGATCCCGTCAAGCTGACAAGCCGCAGAGGTACGCTTACCCTTCCTGCAAGCATCGACCAGAGGGGGCGACCTGTCCGGGGGCAGGTATTTGTTCCATTTTTTGACGAAAATTATCTGATCAATGAACTGACTTTGGATGCATATTGCCCCATCTCCAAGCAGCCTGATTATAAAAAATGTGCTGTTAAAGTAGAAAAAGGATGAAAAAAGAAATCTCTGAATACCGAATCGTGTTTATTGGTCTATGTGTTGTCCTGATGGCTGCATCAATCTTTTTGGTCGCAGAAAGTCTCAGCCAGGAACGGTCCGGTTTGTCAAACGAATTTCTTGCAAAAGATGATTCAGGGACTGAGACGGTATTCCCGGACATTGCTCAGGAAAAAGAGGTCTTTGCTCTTGCAGGAAAGGCAATACAACTTGGAATGCAAACCACTTTTTCTTCCAGGGAACGGACCCTTTCTAATTTCTATAAAAGAAGAGCGTATCCGGGTGCACCCCCTAAAATTCCCCATGAGGTTCAACCGGATATGGCAGGAGGGAACAATTGCCTGACCTGCCACGACAACGGAGGTTATGTCGCTAAATTCAGTGCTTACACCCCTCTAACACCGCACCCTGGCATGGAAAACTGCCGTCAGTGCCATGTGCCTGAAACAACGAGCACCTTATTTCAGGAAACTGATTGGAATACTTTTGATCCACCTGAAATCGGCCGCTCTGCTCTTCATGGCAGTCCACCTCCTATTCCTCATTCTCTACAATTGAGGGAAAATTGTCTCGCATGCCACGGAGGAGCAGCAGCGGTTAGAGAAATACGAAGCAGTCATCCTGAACGAATCAATTGCCGTCAATGTCATGTAAAATAAACGACCCGCATCAATTTACGGTAAAACAATCATGAAAGGCTGGCCTGTATTATTAAAAAGCTGGATGGAAAATATTAATCGCAGCCGCCTGATAAAACAGATGCAAGTAAAATTTCTGACCTTTGGGCTTCTACTGGTATTTCTCTTTGCTTGTGACGCTCAGGCTCCTGAAGAGCACGTTAAACATGAACCGTTTACTTTTCTGATCCAAAAAAAATCTTCTGAAACACCCAATGGTGGTTTAACCACAGAACCCTTTCTGCAGGGCATTCAACGTGAACAGGTGCAGGGGTTCCCAGACCGCTCCCCATTTTTCTTAGCGGAAAGAGTGTCAAAAATCACCCATTTCCCCTGCGGTGAATGTCACACCCGAACGGTCTCTGAATTGAAGAAACTGGAAAACTCACATGCACCAAAAGCGCACTGGGATATCAGCCTGCTGCATGCGGGGGAAAAACTCATGAATTGTCAGACCTGTCATCCAAACTCCGGGATGAACACTTTGCATTCCCTCCAGGGAGCACCGATTGAATTCAATCATGCGTATCAGTTGTGCGCTCAATGTCACTTTCAGCAGGCCCGTGACTGGTCTGGAGGTGCACATGGGAAGCGTTTGGGGGGTTGGGCATCTCCTCGAGTCATTAAAAACTGTACCGGATGCCATAACGCACATAACCCGAGGCTTGAAAAACGATGGCCATCCCGGTCCAGCAACCTACCTAATCTTACTCTTGAATAACAGTTCAGATGTTCTCATTTCTCGATAAGATCTTTCCAACAAAACGCGTCAAACATTCTGACGTCTCTTCGTCCAAGGAACCCTCCCTTCCTGAAGATCCTGATTCAACACACAAAAACTCTGGATACCAGCAGGTTTTCAATCAGAAACAGAGTCGGCGTAAAGCGATGGGAACGATGTTCAAAGGCCTCACCGCCGGCACGGCTCTCGCCAGTTCATCCTGCAGCCCTTTTATGGACCCCGATCACAGAGAGGAAGCAGAATTAAAATGGGACGAATATTTCAAGGGGCATTACCAGTTGATGACGGTTGAGGAAAAAGAAGAAACGGTCCAACGTCTGACTCGGTTGCATCAATTGAAAACCCAGCAGCATTTAAACATGAGTACAACTCCTGCAAAAAAAGGAGTGCTCTTTGGGTATGCGTTCAACATTTCCAAATGCAGGGGATATATGGACTGCGTGAATGCCTGTGTGAAAGAAAACAATCAGGACCGCAAATCCAAAATGCAGTACATCAAAATTTTTGAAAATAAAAAAGGCAGCATGGGGCTTGAAACGGCTGACAGTAATTATTTCCATGAAGTCCCGGCAGAGGGTCATTTTTATATGGGAACACAATGCTTTCAATGTGAAAACCCTCCCTGCACAAAAGTTTGTCCGGTCAAAGCAACCTGGAAAGAACCCGATGGCATTGTTGTTATTGATTATGACTGGTGCATCGGCTGTCGCTATTGCGAAGCCGCATGCCCATACTGGGCGAGAAGATTCAACTGGGGCGAGCCTCATGTGCCTCAGGAAGAGGTAAACCCGAACCAGCATTATCTGGGAAATCGCATGCGCAAGAAGGGGGTGATGGAAAAATGCACATTTTGTATTCAGAGAACCCGGACCGGGAAAAATCCTGCCTGTGCCGAAGCATGCCCTACAGGCGCACGCATTTTTGGCAATCTGCTTGACCCCGATAGTGAAATCCGTTGGGTTTTGAAAAATAAGAAAGTCTTTCGTCTCAAAGAAGAATTGGGTACCGAGCCTAAATTCTGGTATTTCATGGATTAAGGAATTTTGATGTCTGCTTCCAAATCGACCATTTTAAAAAGTTTTCTGCTGGATGCCCTGGATGCCGTCACAAAAGGCGGAATTCGATACCACATCTGGATGGCAACCCTCACGATGATCATGCTTATCGGCGCTTATGCTTATTCCATTCAACTCGAGTACGGGCTGCAGGTGACAGGAATGAATGATCATGTGAGTTGGGGATTGTACATTTCGAATTTCACTTTTTTAGTCGGTGTTGCAGCAGCAGCAGTGATGCTCGTCTTGCCGACTTACATTTTGAAGGATATGGATTTCTCCAAAGCAGTACTCATTGGAGAAGGTATGGCGGTATCCGCATTAATCATGTGTTTGGCTTTTGTAACCGTTGATATGGGAGGACCTGCAAGGCTCTGGCACATCATCCCAGGCATTGGAGTATTCAACTGGCCTCAGTCGATGCTGGCCTGGGATGTCTTGGTGCTGAATGGGTACCTGCTCCTCAATCTGCTGATTCCTTTTTATATCCTCTTTACGCGTTATTCGAATAAAACCCCGGAGAAGAAATATTATGTCCCCTTTGTCATTCTATCCGTGGGCTGGGCTTTTGGCATACATCTGGTGACTGCCTTTTTGTATGCAGGCCTCATAGCCAAACCTTTCTGGAACTCTTCCTTGCTTGGCCCAAGATTCTTGGCTTCTGCATTTGCCGGCGGCCCTGCCTTGATGATCATTGCGCTCGGGGTGATTCGTAAATTTACCATTTACGACATCAAGGACGAGACCATCAAAAAATTGGCATTGATCATCACCGTCGCCGCCCAAATCAACCTGGTTATGTTGGGATCTGAAATATTCAAAGAATTTTATGCTCCAACTGAACACAGCGCCAGTGCCATGTATCTGTTTTTTGGGCTCCATGGACACAATGCCCTGGTTCCCTGGATTTGGACGGCGATCTTCATGAATATCATTGCAACCTTTGGCCTGACACTGCATCCGATTCGTAATAACCTGAATCTGCTTTTCCCGTTGTGCGGTTTTTTGTTTCTGGCGATTTGGATTGAAAAAGGAATGGGATTGATCATTCCCGGATTCAACCCATCTCCTTTGGGAGAGATTGTGGACTACTCTCCTACTTGGGTAGAAATTGCAATCACGGTAGGAATTTGGGCCATGGGGGCTTTTGTGTTTACCGTCCTCATACGTGTTGCCATTCCCATAGAACTAGGCCAATCACGATATGTGACCCCAAATGCTGATGTTCCCTAGTTGAATGAAAATGAAAATCTTTTTCTTTGTCTTAAAAATGTTCCTTTGAGGGGATTCTGTAGAACATTCCATTAAAGAATTGTAACAAGACGCTGAAGAGATCTCAGATAAACAAAAGAAACACTGATTCCTGATCAACTTTTCTGGAGGCCTTTGCAGGGCTGGAATAGAACTTCCAGCCCTTGAATGGAGGGATCTAAGGTCTAGAGGGCACTTTCCCCGGTCTCCCCGGTTCGGATACGAACCACGCTTTCGACCTCGGTAACGAAGATCTTTCCATCTCCGATCTTTCCCGTTTTGGCAGCATCCGTCACCGTATCGATGACTGCTTCGACTTTTTCATCGGGAACAACAACTTCGATTTTGATTTTCGGCAGAAAATCGATGGAGTATTCTGCACCACGATAGAGTTCGGTATGACCCTTTTGCCTGCCGTAACCTTTGATCTCTGTGACTGTCAAACCCTTGATGTCATTTTCAGACAGTTTTTCTTTTACATCTTCGAGTTTGAAGGGTTTGATGATGGCTTCTATTTTTTTCATGATCTTTTTTTAGAGGGTTATTTGAATTCAGGATAAGCTTCCACACCAATTTCGGAGGTATCGAGTCCAACATCTTCGTCCTCTGCTTCAGATCTGAGAGTGAAGAGCACGTCAATGATTTTCAGAAAGATGTAACTGGTAATGAATGTCCAAACGATGATGGAAAGCGCTCCTATGATCTGTGCTCCAAAAGAAGCATCATCAGAAGAAAAGGGTACCGCGAGGATGCCCCAGATGCCAACCACCCCATGAACAGAGATCGCACCTACAGGATCATCAATCTTCAGGTTTTTGTCTATGAAAATAACAGAGAAGTAGACGATGATTCCACCAATCAATCCGATCAAGGTTGCCAATCCTGCCGACGGAGTATCGGGGCCTGCAGTGATGGCCACGAGCCCAGCCAGTGCACCGTTGATGGCCATTGTTACGTCGACTTTTCCGCCGAACAGCTTCGACATCAATAACGCACCTATCACTCCTCCAGCAGCTGCAGTGTTGGTGTTCAAAAAGACCTGGGCCACAGCGATTGCATCGCTGGCTGTATGAATCGCCAATTGGGAACCGCCGTTGAAGCCAAACCATCCCAGCCAGAGAATCAATCCTCCCAATGACGCGAGAGGGATGTTGGAACCGGGAATCGCCCTGGATTTTCCTTCGGAAGTGTATTTCCCCATCCTCGGACCGATGATTAAAACGGCGGTCAAGGCTGCGGTAGCACCACAGAGGTGCACCACACCGGATCCTGCAAAATCAGCATAGCCTAACTGATCCAGAAAACCGCCTCCCCACTTCCAGTATCCCTGGATGGGGTAAATGAATCCGGTGAGGATGATCGAAAAAATGAAAAATGGAATCAGTTTCATCCTTTCGGCAATCGCTCCGGAAACAATCGACATAGCGGTTGCAACAAAAACGACCTGAAAGAAAAAATCAGAAGCTTCAGCATAAGAACCATAGCTTTTGTCCTGACCACCCATGGTCAGTCCCAAATATTTAAAACTGAAATCTGGAAGATAGGCATTTATGGCGGAATCTCCAGGATACATAATGTAAAACCCACAGATCAGATACATCACACAGGCGATGGCATAAAGCCCTATGTTTTTGGTGACGATTTCAGATACGTTCTTGGAACGCACCAAACCTGCTTCAAGCATGGTAAAACCCGCAGCCATCCACATCACCAGGGCACCAGAAAAAAGCAGGTACATTGTATTTACAGCAAATTCTATATCACTCATTGAATTCCTTCTTTAAATTTTGAGGGGTCAGTTCACACTCACCCCTCCGATTGAACTTGAAGGCAAAGCATGCCCGGAGTGGTTCGATGAATTCGACCTTAAAGCATCTTTGCCTGCGGATGTTAAGGCACCGTCCGCTGGCCCATCCTGTAGAGCATCAATTTTCAGGAATACCATCCTAATTACAAAATGGATGCCATATTTTATATTATTGATTTTATTGATTAAATTTAATTTGTGAGTAAATTAATGAGTAATTTTTAATCACATTTTATTTGAATATGATTATTATTGATTATTTTTTAATCAATCGTTGTGGCTTGAATTGAAGTAGCAAAAAATCGACCCAAGGAGGAACAAAAGAGTTCTTGAGGGGAGAGGGGAAATGATGAGGGAATAGGAAAATCCGAAATTCAAGCCTGCTGAAAAAGCAGAAACTGACTTCTCAGCCAAAGCATGATATTTCTTGGTATTCTTGATTCCAATTCAGGAGACGTCATGAGTTATCGCGGACCTGACTCTTCTTCCAGGGAGAAACAACTGGAACAACGTATCCGCAACCTTAGCAAAAATCTGGAGCGTGCGGAGCAGAAGATCCATGAGCTGAAAAAAGCGCTGCGAGAAAGCCAGGGAGAAAACAAAAAATACCAGCTCAACCTAGAGAAGGCGCTGAGTAAAAGTCAAAGGCTCGATGATTTGATGGAAGAACTCAAAACCATCAACGAGCGCCCAAAAGCCTACACTGAGGAAAACTCAAAAAATTGACACCCCAACCCCAAATGATTCTGGAGGCCTGTCTGGAAAATGCAGAAGAGGCCTGTTCTGCCCATCATCAGGGCGCCCATCGAATAGAACTCTGCAGCAACCTTGAAGTAGGAGGCCTCACTCCCTCACGCAAGATGATTCTCCGTTGTTTGGAAACTACGACCTTACCCATGAAGGTTTTGATCCGACCCAGAGCTGGGAATTTTGTATACAGCGAGGAGGAACTCCTGAGCATGGAAGAGGAAATAGATTTCTGTAAAAATCATCCCACCAGTGGAGTGGTACTTGGGGTGCTCAAGAAGGAGGGAAAGATCGACCTGGATGCTACCCACCGTCTTTCAAACCGAGCTCATCCTTTATCGGTCACTTTTCATAAAGCCATTGATGAAATACCTGAACCTCTCGAAGAACTGGAAAAACTTTCAGACATTGAAAACGTAAAAAGCATCCTCACGTCCGGAGGGGCTGGAACCGCGCTGAAAGGAGTGGAAATGTTAAAAAACATGAAGCTTCATTTCGCCAATAGATTCAACCTGATCGCGGCGGGATCCATCACTTCTGAAAATCTGATGAAACTTCATCAATTGATTGGATTTCGCGAGTATCATGGAAAAAAAATCGTAGCGAACGGACAAGCCAGTAAAAGCCTCGAACTGAATCACTCAGATGAAACATCCAGACCAAAATCCTCCTTTTGAATCAAAAGTATCCCCGCAATCACCAAAAGAACGCCTAAAACTCTTGAAATACTGAGTTCCCTGAATGGAATTTCAAACCAACCAAAACGATCGGTCAGTAATGAAATGAAAACCTGACCAAAAACCACACAGGTGAAAAAAAGAGCCATTCCCAGTTTAGGACCCAGCACGATCGCTCCGGCCACAAACATGGCTCCAAAAACCCCGCCAAACCAGATCCACCATGGCGCATTCCACACTGTTTCAAGGCTGGGAACTTTTCGGACCATGACCACCACAAACAGAAGGATCACCACCAAACTGATGGAAATCGAGAAACTTGCACCCCAGTAGGGGCTTCCCAACCTTTTACCAATCCACGCGTTGATTGGTGCCTGAATCCCTAATCCCATACCCAGAAAGATGGCCGTTAACAGCAAGGGCCAGTTGTATAAATTCATGATTTCTCCTTTGTGTGTGTTTGCCCGCAAAACATCATTCACTTGGCTTCTCTTGTTAATCCATAGCCTCTATGAATACTTCATTCGTAATGGATCTCATCATTCCGGGTTACCCATAACAATTTTGTTTGTCTTGAATAAACACCTTCATGAAATAAAGTTTCATTTATTAATTATCCATGAAATCAATACTAAGTGGAGAGGTCCATCTGATGAAAAAAATAATCCCCTGGTTTGTTCTGCTGATGCTCATTTCAGGTTGTTCACGTGGGCTAACCGGATGTGCTGTGGGGGGAGTGACCGGAGCCAGTGTAGGAGCCAACGCCGCCGGGGCGATTGTTTTCGGGACTCTGATTGGCTGTACGGTAGGTTATAGTCTTTGATGCCAAGACTGCATGAGGCCATTTTTTAGACCAGGCATTCATGACCGAGAATAGCCAAAGGGCATCTTCTATGTCTTAATGAGAATCTTCACGCGATGGAAAAAGAACACATCTGAAGTCGCATTGGCTAGGAAACTGATTTGGGTTGATTCCAAGAGGGACTTCTGAAAAACCATCCTAAGTTTCATTCAATGACTGTGAAGCTTTCCTGTGGCGAACACCATTCAATTTTGAAGGAATAATGAGATCAGTTGTAACACATTATTGAGCAATTACATATCAAGGGATTCAGGGTGATAATTACTCAAACCCTACCTTGCACTCACCTTTAGTGCATTCGTGTTTGCCTTCTTCCCAGTGGTGACATTTAGCTTCAATCGAGGTTTCAAGAACATACAATTGAAAACTATCTTTAAAAACATCTACTGAACCCATGTGTTTTTTTCTGTTATGCAGATGATCAATTGTGTCCACATAAAGTATGCAATTAGCATCACACTCCCCCTTTTTTTCCGTTAAGGTGAATTCAAATGAGGGTTTCTTAGTCGCTAAGCTTTCATTGTCATTACATCCATAATTCTTAACCGTTATTTCAACTTCTACTGCTCCATCATTACATGAACCCAAGAATATAACTGAGATAGCAAATATAAATCCTAGTTTTTTCATCCTCACGGTATATCCCGGGACCTTTTCCATATTCAAGCTGTAAGACATAAGTGGACTGTTGAAGCGGGAAGACCAAGCCTCTCTCCCTCAAGAAAATGGGATGAAGTGTAAATTATTCTGATCACAGAACCCCAAGCCAATGCTACTGCCCACAAAACCAAACAATGATTGAACATCACCCATTTGTGAAGAAGGAGGTGATGTACAAGATGTTAGGAGAAAACTGGCCAGCAATTATCTGGTTCAGGGATGTTTTGAACGCTGGCATTGGAATAGATCACGGCCAGTCGCAACTCGCAAAGGTTAGAACTAGTTGTTAGGATAATTATCGTATTCTTCCAATTTTTTCACAAAGGTACCTAGATAATAAATCTTTTCGATGGTTATCGGTTTGTCACCACCTTTGATATTTTTTGCACCCTGCTTACTACAAGTAGCGATTAATTGCTGATTATTTGCTTCACATGGTCCTGTTTTTTTAATCTCATTTGATATTTTTTTTGTTTGCTTTGCTGTTATATTTCTTATCAAGTACGCGGTTTTTGCTAATTGATCTGAAGCCATGCTTGCTGAAAAAAAAGAAACCATAAACAAGGAAATGGACATGAATCTCATGATGAACTCATTCAAAGAAAGTAGAAGATATGCTATACCCTACCTCTTAGAACGGTTAAGACAAGACAATATTTATGTTAAATTAATTTTTTATCATCTACTATTTCGCTTTTAATTTCAGAACATTTATAAGCATTTACTTCAATATGATCTCCTCCCAAATAATGATTATAGTATGCAACTACAGCAATATAATTTGCCCCAATCTTTGAAGCCTCATTACTTGCATAGTCTAAAGAGTTTTGCTTACGAGGTATGTTTTTTATTTTTATGTATGCCAATTGTTCACATTTTCTTTTTTCAAGAATAATATCAAAAAATTCTTTTAGAGTGAACACATTGACTTTTGTAGGTTCAACGGGTGCATGCGTCTGACCTACTATTTTAGTATTAACACTAACACAACCACTTAACAAAAACATAATGCCCCATACGATTAGAAATATTTTCATTGATTGAACAATAGGTATCCCACCTATGGAACAGTTAGATTTTTGAGAAATACTGAGATAACGTTTATCCGTTTTTTGCATTAAAATCACCTCAAACGATCCACTCGGTACTTGTTACTAACCATGGATGAGTAGATGAATGTGCAACCCCCCACCAGTCCCCCTCTTCTTCCTACTGAAACCAAATATAGCCAAGCAGTCAAGCCATCTACAAGCTTCAGGGAACTTATCAAGGAAGATCTGACTGAAATCCATGCTGTATTGAAGAATCTCCACTTTCGGGTTTTAGAACTGGGTGAGAGTTCCAAGGGAGAATGGAAAGCATGAATATCAAAGACATTCTTCCAGGAAAGATAATCCCCTTTCCTTATCAGAATCCAGATAAGAAAGTTGATTAGCGTGCTGCTGTGTGGAACCTAATCGCTTGTTTAACATATTTTTTATCATCATGTAATAATGTAATGCACCATCATACATTGAACTTCAAAGCCCAATAAACATAGCCAGATGTGATATGGCATATTGTGTATAAGACCTTACCACGAAGAGCTATTGAGAAAATGAAATTCCAATGTAACCCATAAGATATAATAAAGAGTGAACCTGCTCATACTGAGTGTCTTCAACAATGTGAAATTATAGTTAATTCTTGTCGCAACTAATCCTTTCTCGCATCCAGTTCACCATCCTTTCCATAGCTTTCTTGTTCAGATCGACTGCTGGGCCAATTTTGACATCTCTTCGTTGGATCACTCGGCCAGTTCAAAGACACTTTCCATCAGACTAGTCATCCCTTAGGTTATTTTTCCTTGAGATTTTACAATTTCGGTTCTTAATGAAAATAGGAGGCTTAATTCGTATCCGTGTACTGTGTGATCACCTATCTTTCAGTAAAAGCATTCCCACTCCAATTTCCGGTCATTCAGGCCGGAGTGATCTGTTTTTTCATTCTCAGTTCCAATTGCCCGTACCGGCATGAGCAAGCCCGTTCCTGAAAAAAGATGCATTAATATGATTTACAAATCGACATCAATCAGGAACCCGAGTACAAAAAATAATCCTGAAGAATCTGCCTACAAGGTATACTTTAAATCTTTCATGAAACAGCTCCTCGCAATGTGTGCTGTCCTCCTCTTGTTCCCCTGGTCTATTTCTGCAGAAAGCTGGGATCTGGGCCTGGGAGTTCCCTATATGCAGGGAAGGATGAAACAGTATTTACCCCTTTTCCTGGAGTTAGGTGTCACAAGTGTCAAGGGCTATGGATTCAGCTGGAACTACCTGTCTTCAAGTGCAGGACTGGGTGAAAGTGAATTCAAGGAATATGAAAAAACCAACACGGAGACCTACAGAAGCAATTCATCCCAGGAAAAATACTGGGAAAACACCTTTAAGACCAGACTGTCACTGAGTAGCAATGCCTTCCATTTCTATTACCGCATCGAGCAATACGTTCACCGCTGGGACCTGGGGATGATATACAACACAAACACTTATTCGGTGCGACATAAAAAAGAGGTAAGGGACTGCACCAGATATATCAGTTGGGGGAAGCACCATCTGCAGTTCATCAACGACGGGGGCCCTGGAGGAAAAAAGCAGTGACTACGAGGTGAACTACCTGGGTCCTTTTGCACAGTATTCCAACACGCTGACCGGTTATGACCGTCAGGACATTTACTATGGGATACGTCTATATTCCATGAGTCGGTCAACGATCAACAGTCGCGGTTTAGAGATGATCTCTTCCAGTGACTCGATACTCCAGGAGAGGAATACACAATACAAGCAATTCATTCTCGACAACAATCCGGTTTCAACGTTTGGAATCAACCTCAGCCTGGGGATGCGCTTATGACCAGGATCCTGATAGGCTGCTGTCTGCTGCTGGCGGGTTGTGGAAAGCGTTACGTTCAAGTGGACGAATCCAAGATCAAGGAAGTCCGCATTCCAAATGGATACATCCTGGTTTACTGCAGCTGCATGGAGCATGACTTGCAGCGGGAGGTGGTGGGAAAAATCAGGTCACTGGGGATTCCGGTCCGTGAAATCTCCAACTTCGACCAGCTTAAACAGATCCAAAGCTCCAAAAATTTTGTGCTGTTCAGCATGGAGCGTAAGGTCGATGGCACCCCGCGCAAGTACAACATAAGCCGGCTTGTCTCCAGGTCTGAATCCAGTAGTTGCGGGAAGAACTGCAGCTACTCGCGGCAATGGAACGAACTGGTAGTGAAAACCGTTTCCACCAACGGGAAGGCAAAGCATGAAGGCGTAATGCTTTACCGCATTGACGAGGGAACGAAACTGATGCTGGCTTTGAATTCCGGAGATAGATACAGCATCCGCCTTACGAGTGATGCTGAAACAGGTACCGCTGAAAACATAATCGAAGAATCCCGGGCCTATGAAATCACTCATTAGCCACGTCGTCTATATGGGCATCCCGCTATTGCAGGTCCTCTTGCTGCTGGGGGGCTGCGGCAGCAAGCATTATGTTGAAGTCAACCGCAAGATCAGCAACGATCTCGATTTTGCGGCTGCTCGCACGGTGGTCCTCGACGTGAGTGTGGATAGTACGCCCTTTGTGGAACGCGACATCTCCATTCATTCCAGCCGTATCCTGAAAAAAGGCATGCTTCAGCCGGATCGGAAGATCATAGAACACGCCTTGTCGGAAGCTCTGAATTTCGATGAGAAATCGGTACTGACCATGGAACAGTACCGTTGGATGGAATCCAGCCTGGCTTCCATCCGTCCCCCTTCGGGATACCGCAGTCCGAAGATCGACGCCCTAGTTCGTCTGAAGGTTTCCTTCGGTATCCAGTCCGGACGCTACGAACAGCAGAAGGTCTACCGATTTTTTCGTAAAGCCACACGCTGCCAATATCTAAAAAATCCGCCCAAGGATTATAAACCCTGCCGGGAGGTCGAAGACCGGGCCTGGGATGAGATTCATACTGAACAGAATGCGCTTGGACGGGTGGACTTGTGGTATGCCGGTGAAATTTTTCTGAACCGCAACGACGAATTCCAGCTGCATCGGAGTATCGAAGGCGCTGTGGTGCTCAACACGGCATACGAGGATGAGCGGGCAATCAGCAGGAAAGTGGCGGCAGGACTGGGCAACATCGTCAGTAATGAACTGGGAATTGTAAACCTGAAAGTCCGGCTCCAGATTGACGAAGGGAATCATTCGGATTCAATCCGTCTGTTGAAGCAGGGCAGTTTGGAGCAGGCTCGCAGAATGCTGGAACAGGACATCGATTCCAACTGGTTTGCCTCCTCCACCGACTTCTATAATCTTGGGCTGATCTATCACACATATGGTGAGCTCAAAATTGCCTCCAAATACTATGAACGCGCGATCAAAGCAGGTGGCTACAAACGGATCTATATTGACGCCCTGAACAACCTGGAGGTGCTGGATGCAGAGAGCACGCTGGAATAAAAGACTGCAGACCCTTCTGCTCGGCTGGTTTCTGCTGGGGTGCAGTGCCTCGACCGAACTCAAGGTGCGTTATTACCGGAATCCCGCTGAACTGCTGAGCAGCAAACCAATCCTGGTTCGCCAGGTCGATTCTGCTTCAAGGCAACTCGCCGATCAGGTCCGTAAAATTCTTGCGGGCAGTGGCTATCGGATACTGCAGGACACCGAAATCACTGCGGTGATGCTGGAACCCTTTGGTTCCGGACAGGTGCTGCCCCTGACAGACTATACCGAGATTGAGGTCAGGCTGAGCCTGGATTCTCCCCGCCATGACTCTCAAACAGGCACAAGGAAGGTCAATCTGCAGGATTGCAACTATCTGCTAGAAAAAAGCCCCTGCAGCAGTTGGCACGGGGAGGTGCGTTTTCTTACCAGCAGAATTTTGAGAGAGGCAAAGGGTGAACTGCTTATCCGCAATGCCAATCAAGACCCGGTTCCTCTCCGCTTTTCCGTTTCCGTTTCCAGCAGCGGAGTCCTGCCTGCTTCCACCAACGCAGAGTTGTCAAAGGCCCTGAACGACGCCTTGCGGGACTTGCTGAAAGGGTACTTGAAGCAGAATATCAGCGAATCGACAGGACTGAAGATCGACGCCCTTGCCCATGATTTGATTCAGGGAAAACTATACGAAGCCGCTGCGATCCGGATCCGGAGACACGAGGATGATCACGATGCCTACTATTATGCTCTTGGTTACATTGAAGAATTGCGCGCTAATTTTTCCGGCGCGCGCGAACACTACCGGACGGGGGAAAAGGATGCCGAGCGGCCTCAACTGTTTAACGCGGCAATCAAAAGGCTGGGGCTTTTAAAAACTCAGCAAGAAGTCAATGCTGATTCCTGAGGTTCCTACTGAAAGACACGGGAATTCCTTTGTTCGAAGAATCGGCCCGAACGGCTGCAAACTTTTGTTAAACTGGTGCCCAGGGAATCCTGGATAGGCCCCAGAGGACACACTAAGGCCCTACCCCTAAATACATGGGACACCGGCTGCATGAATTCATAGGGAATGATAAGGCAAAGACCTTAATCATTATTGACTAACTCCTCACCGAGACCAATCTAGGGGGGCAAGTCAATCCTACTTTTGCATGCTTATCTTCCGTATGCAGAAATCCTTTCGATGAAGTTTTTTAGGGATGGAGATCCGCTGCAACCTTGTCTAACCCCAACGACAACAGCCGTTCCTACTGGGCACCCCCCCACCAGTTCCCCTCTTCTTCCTACTGAAACCAAATATAGCCAAGCAGTCAAGCCATCTACAGGCTTCAGGGAACTTATCAAGGAAGATCTGACTGAAATCCATGCTGGATTGAAGAATCTCCACTTTCGGGTTTTAGAACTGGGTGAGAGTTCCAAGGGAGAATGGAAAGCATGAATATCAAAGACATTCTTCCAGGAAAGATAATCCCCTTTCCTTATCAGAATCCAGATAAGAAAGTTGATAAGCCTATAAATAAGGAAGCTTTTGATACAGAAGGAGAGCACATGCAATCAACGGGAATCCTCGGAGAAAGGCCTCTACATGGCTTTTGATGGTTCTAGGGATCTATAAAAAAGGTCGATTTGCTTAATTCCCATGCATCTTCAAAGGTCAAAGACAAAACAATCGGGATACCAAGAGGCCACTGCATCCTGATAGTTCTATTACCAAAATCATTAGAGATAAGAATGAGTACATTTTCAGTTGATTTCAATTGATAAATATAAATTGTTGGGTACATTAATAAAAATCGCATACTAATGCTTTGTTTTTGAATCGATTATAGATCATGAATTTAGATCAGTTTTTAATTAAAATACCAAAAGCAGAATTACATGTTCACTTAACTGGTTCAGTGTTCCCAAAAACTCTCGAGGATTTATCAAAAAAAAACTCTATCAGATTGCCAAAATATCAAAAAATTGAAGATCTTTATGATCGTAGTCAGTTTAGGAGTATCTTACCCATGCTACAAGTTGCAGTTGAGGTAATACAAGACAGGACTGATTTTGCAAGGATTGTGTATGAAACAATGCGTGAAGCTGCTCAAAACGGAGTACGTTATCGTGAGATTTTTTGGAATCCAACAGATCACATAAGTATTACAGGCTTTGACTATAAAAAAGCTATGGATGGCATTATAGGGGGATTAAAAGAATCAGAAGAGGATTTTGGAATTATTGGACGTTTAATTCCTTCTATCAACAGAGAAGAATCCAGTCAACTTGCAGTAGAAATGGTAAAGACTGTGCTAGAGAATCCATTTGAAGAAGTAGTAGGTTTAGGGATGGATTATTTGGAAACAGGTAATCCTCCTGAAAAATTTTGGAAAGCATACAAACTTGCACGTGAAGGTGGGCTACATTTAACTGCACATGCCGGAGAATTTGGAGAACCATGGAATAATGTAGAAACAGCTTTAGAATTATTAAAATGTGAAAGAATAGATCATGGATACACTATTTTAAACAACCCTGAACTAATGAAGAAATGTGTTGATGATGATGTTGTTTTCAGTGTTGTTCCAACAAACTCTTTTTATAGCAGAACTTTAAAGAAGGAAGATTGGATCACTAAACATCCAATATTTCATATGGGGCGTGAAGGAATAAAAATATTCCCAAACAGTGATGACCCGCCATTGCATCATACAAATCCAGGTAAATGCTATATTGATATGGTCAAAGAGTTTAAATATAGCATCGAAGATGTACGTGAATTCATTGGCAATTCAATCAATGGTTCATTTGTTGATGATTATACTAAGAAAATATGGCGAAATGAGTGGCTGGAAGAATTTGATAATTTAAGGAATTTTTTTGAATTAGAAACACATCCATGATAAACCTCAAAAACTATTTTGTTATCAATAATCAATTGATTCTGGCCACCAGCCGTCTTTTCTTTTTTTCAATAAAGGGGATTTAATTGCTCCTTTTATTAATGGTATCATATTTGGATTAATTGAATTAAACATTTTTCGCCATTTATCAGATTGTAGCATTGCTGCACCAATTGATATAGGTGATACCTGGACGATCTCTAAAAGATCCATCCCAGATTTTATGGATGCCCCACTACTTATAACATCATCAATGAGACAAACCCGTCGACCTTTAATTAAAGGTTCCATTCGAGGATCCAGATAAAGTCGTTTCTTAGTTTCTGGACTTGTGATTGAAGACATTGAGACAGAAAGTCGTTCGTCATACCAAAATTTTCGAGATGTCCCAAGTGGGATATATCGCTTATGACCGAGCAGAAGCGAAACTTCACGAGCTAAAGAAAGTCCTAGAGTTGGAATCCCAACGACAACATCAGGCTTGTCTGCCTTGATCAATTCAACAAGAAATTTCGCTAATATGTTCTCAACTGCAAAACTTGCTTGATTCAATATTAAAGACGCCAATCCATTGTTTGTTGCTCCAAGTGAACGAATAGGTAACATTAAAACTGATCCATCTTTTAACTTGGAAGGATAATGCGTATTGTATGGAGGTGAATTTGAATATTTCTCTGGCAGTATTTCTTGCCAAAATTCATGAGGTTCCACGGTCAATTTTTAAAAGTCATAATTAGAAATATAGTACCGTTCTAAAAAATACTTAAAAATTTAAGACACTTTTTTATTCGATTCGGTTTTGTTATTTTGAAGGCATGAAAATAGAAAAATATACAAACTTAGATGCTTTAACAAGACTTCGAAGAGATCTCCATCAAAATCCAGAACTTGGTTTCGAGGAAATACGTACATCACGGGTTGTAGCCGACCATTTGGTTGGCTTAGGGCTTGAAGTTACTGAAGGGATTGCCGAAACAGGTGTTGTTGCAACATTGAAGGGAAAAGGTCGGTCTGTTGGTCTGAGGGCTGACATGGATGCTTTGGCTATGACAGAAACGAGTACAATACCTTGGATTTCAAAATCTCCAGGTAAGATGCACGCATGTGGACATGATGGTCATACTACAATGCTTTTAGGTGCAGCTGAGGTACTTTCACAATCTCCTCCAAGTGGCACAGTCCATTTTATATTCCAGCCAGCTGAGGAAGGACGTGGTGGGGCAAAAAAAATGATTGAAGAAGGATTTTTAAAGAAATTCCATTGTGATACAATTTTTGGCCTTCACAATATGCCTGGACTCCAAACTGATCAGATAGCTGTTACAGAAGGACCACAACTAGCTTCCTCCGATAGTTGGAGTGTTGTCTTTGAAGGAAAGAGTACTCATGGAGCTAAACCTCATCTAGGTCGAGATAGTATAACTGCATCAGGCCATTTCTTAACAACTTTACAAACAATTGTAGGTAGATTAATAGATCCGCTTCAACCTGCTGTTGTGAGTGCATGTTCTCTTCATGGAGGAGATCCTAAAGCACTAAATGTCATTCCTGACAAAGTAGAAATAGGTGGAACTGCCAGAGCATATACAAAAGAGGTTAGAAAAATACTTGAAGAAGAAATTGGACATCTAGCTAAAGGTATAGCAAATACAATGGGAATTGATTCAAATTATGAGTTCATAAGACGAATTCCTCCAGTTGTGAATGACCCAAATGCCACAAAAATTGCTCAAAATGTTGCTAAGGCAATTTGCGGAAATAAAGCAATAACTAAGTATCCACCTTCAACAGCAGGGGATGATTTTGCATTTTTTAGTGAGTCAATACCAGGAGCTTATGTTTGGCTGGGAAATGGCCCGGTTGAGAACGGGGCACTTCATCACAACTCTAGTTATGATTTCAATGATGACTCATTAGTGACCGGAATTTCCTTCTGGGTTGAAGTTGCACGACAAGCTTTAAAAGCTTGAGAAAGAATTTTGGAGTTGATTCCAGTGTTATAAAATTTCTTACCATTTAGAAATGAACTCTCTAACATTTTTGGTAATATCATCTAAATCAGAATTCACTAGAACGCTATCTTGTACTACTTGTTTTCCAGAAACAAAAACATCCTTCACATCACCAGCCTGTAAAGAATAAACAACAGTTGAATAAGGGTCATGAATAGGAGTATGTCTGACTGAATCAGAATTAAAAATGATCAAGTCTGCCCATTTTCCTTTTTCTATACTTCCTGTTTCTTCTCCTTTACCTAAAGCATTTGCGCCTCCACAAGTTGCCATAAATAAGATCTCTTGAGAGTCAAGTAAGGTTCTGTCCCGTTTTAGATTTTTTTGAATCGGAGCAGTTATTGACATTTGCCTAAATAAATCAAGGTTATTTCCACTCATCGGACCATCAGTTCCCAAGCCAACAGTAATTTTTTTTTCTAATAATTCATACAAGGGGCAAGTTCCATGGGCACCTTTTGTATTTGCAACAGGATTATGAGATACCCTGCATTGATGGTCTAACAACAAATTCATATCATCATTATCAACATGGATACAATGGGATGCTAGAAGCCTTTCGCTAAGAAAATTCAGTGAACTAAGATAATCAACTGAACTTTTTTGATCTTTATTTAAAATATATTTTTTTTCTCTATCCGATTCTGCTACATGCATCTGAATATCAACATCATTCGCATTTGCAAATTCATTAATTTTATTTAATTGCTTTTCTTCAAGGGAGTAGGGTGCATGTGGTGCTATACAAGGTATAACTAAAGGATGCTGGCTCCAGTCTTTACAAAATATTTTTGCTCTTATTAAACCTTCCTCAAAATTTTTTGCATCAGGAATATTTCTATTCATCACAGTCTGCCCTGCCAAAACACGTATCCCCATTTTCTCTGCAACTAAGGCAACCTGTTCTTCAAAAAAATACATGTCTGCAAAAAAAGTTATTCCTGATAGTAGCATTTCTGCACAAGACAATTCCGTTCCAATTCTCACAAATTCAGGAGAAACATGTTTCATTTCAAGGGGAAATATATAACGAATTAAACGATCTGCCTCATCATCACCTAGGCTTCTAAACAAAGACATGGCTGCGTGTGTATGACAATTGATCAAGCCAGGGATAACCAAACCTCCTTTTGCATCCAGAATTTTTTCAACTTCTTGTGAGTTTTTCTCAAAGTTATCCCCAACAGATTCAATAAGTCCGTTTTTGATTTTTACAAAACCATTAGAGAAAACATTGAACTGATTATCCATAGTCAGGATATTTGCATTTTTAATCATTGTGGAATTGTCTGACATCATCCTGTTTACAATAATACCATCATTTCTGGAATCGGTTGGAGTAAAACATTTGAATGAACATGGTGTTTATTTTCTTCACTATCCACAATCATTTCTCCTAATTTTGTTCCAATCAGATAACGGTATCCTTTACCAAGATACGTTTGGACATGAACTATACCTGGTATCAATGTTATTCCCCCTTTATCTTCTGACAGGATTTCAAAGCCACTAGGTCGGAAAGCAGCAGTAGTAGTTTTTCTTTTTATTGAATGTGAATTCATTATTGGTATTTTATTCCCTCCTAATTCACTAGAAAAGTATTGAATACCTTCTGATTCTATGATTTCTCCTTTCATAAAATTTTCAAAACCAACAAATTTAGCTACAAATTGTGTTTGAGGCGAAGAATATATTTCTTCAGGTTTTGCTAATTGTTCAATCAACCCATGATTCATTATTGCAACACGGTCAGAAATTGAAAAACATTCCTCCTGGTCATGAGTTACATAAATTGTTGTTATAGAGTGTTCCTGTTGAATTCTCCGGATTTCCATGCGCATCTTGATTCTGAGTGCAGCATCAAGATTACTAAGGGGTTCGTCAAGCAACAACAGGCTAGGATTAATGGCCATTGCACGGGCCAAGGCAACTCTTTGTTTTTGACCTCCTGAAAGTTCTTTTGGGCGTCTCATTGAAAAATCTTTCAAATCGACTAACTCGAGCATTTCAGCGACCTTATTTTTGATAACATCTGATTTCACTTTTCTCTGTTTTAAACCAAATCCCACGTTTTCTTCAACAGTGAGATGTGGGAATAAAGCATAGCTCTGAAACACGTATCCAAAACCCCTTTCATTAGGTGGTTTCAATGTGATGTCTTCTTCATTAAGTATTACACTTCCTTGTCTAGGTTTTAAAAATCCAGATACTATTCTCAAAGTAGTTGTTTTGCCACATCCACTTGAACCCAAAAGTGAGAGTAATTCTCCTTTATGTATTTCAAGTGATAAATTCTTAAGAATTACCTCTTTATCATAAGAAGCAGTCAGATTTTTTAATTGAAGATAGTTCATTCTTATTTTTTTGTAAAAAAACTTAGACCCATAGTTGCTTCTATTAGGAACATAATGATGATTGTCAACAACATGAGTAATACTGAAATCGCTGAAACCGTAGGATCAAAATAATATTCTACATAGCTAAGCATCTGAATAGGTAAAGTCGTAACTCCTGGACCTGTAAGAAAAATAGTTACTGGAACGTCATTAAGAGACGTTATGAATGCTAAGAGACACGCTGCTAGAATTCCTGATTGAATATTTGGGAGAACAACTACGAGGAATGCGTGCATACGCGTTGAACCTAAACTTACAGCAGCTTCCTCAATTTCTATAGGCACATTACTAAGACTGGAAACGATGACTCGAATTACATAGGGTAACATTATTAACACATGCCCTATTGCTAACCCTGTCCATGTTTCTATTTCTAGGGGGATGACGATATGTTTGAGGACAGCAAAACCGAGAACTACACCTGGGATGATTACAGGAGATAAAAACAGAGATAATGCTGGTTGGCGCCATTTTGATTTTGTCCTTGATAACGAATATGCTGCTGGTAAACCAACCAATAAAGAACCAACTGCTCCAAACAATGACAGTAAAAGAGAATTCTGAAATGCAGAAATGAACATCTCACTTTCAAAAATTCTGTAAAACCAACGTAGAGAATAATTTTCAGGGGGAAATGCCAAGAATTCACTTTCATTGAATGCAGATAAAACAATTATTATTAGTGGACTAATCAGAAAAAGATATACTGCAATTAAAGAAATAATAAGTAATTTATTATTCTTCATGTATCTGGATTCATTCTGTTTGCTAAGGCTCCAATCAACTTCATCACTAAATAAGTAGTAAGAATCATGATAATGGCTATAACAGAAGCTGTATCCCAATCAAATAAAGTCATTGCGTTTTGATAAATGAGTGTAGAAAGAGTCATGGCTTGATCCCCCCCAAGTAATCGAGGAGTGGTATAAGCCGTTAAGCTTCCTGTAAAGACAAGAATGGATCCTACTAATAATCCTGAAGAACTTAACGGCAGAATTAACTGAAAAAAAACTCCATTGCTACTAGCCCCGAGACTCTTGGCAGAATCCAAAAGATCCTCTTCAATATTTTCCATAACACCAACAAGTGGTAAAATCATTAGTGGTAAAAAAAGGTAGGTAAGTCCTATCACTACAGCAAACTCTGTGTAAAGTAATTGTATCGGTTTTTCAATGATTCTTAGCCATATTAGCAAATCATTGATAAAACCATTTTTTCCAATTATCACCATCCAGGCAAAGGATCTTACGACCGGGCTAAGTAAAAGAGGAAAAACTGCTATAACAATGAAAATACTTTTATATCTTTTACCTTTTAATGCAATATAAAATGCACATGGATATGCTAATATTACACATATTATTGTTGTTAGTAAGGCAACTTTAATCGTCCTAAATAAAATTTTCTGATGGAAAGTTTTATTCAGGAATTCTTGGTAAAGATGGAAGGGATCCTTTAGAACAGGAATCGTATCAATAAGAAGCAGAAAAAGAGGGATAATCAGGAGTGCTGTGCAGACCAACACTCCTGGTATTAACAAAATAGTGAGAGAACGATTACTCACTATATGAAAAGTTTCTTAATTTGAAAATATTTCATTCCATTTTTCAATCCAACTCTTCTTTCTTTTATTTATTTCACCCCAATTTACATCTTGAAAACTATCGATCAACTCACCGCCATATGTCAATCCTTCGGCTTGATCATGATCCAAGATTACTTTCATATTCACTGGGGAGTCAACTTTAACCAATGCAATATCTTCCTGTATTTTTTTGCTAAGAACAAAATTAATATATTTTTCTGCTAATTCTTTTTTGGGAGATCCTTTTACAACATTAATTGTGTTAATATTTACGAAGGAACCTTCTTTAGGATCTACCCATACTGCACTAGGAAGTGCTTTTTTAATCCTTGGCATAACAAAATTCATTGCAACACCTGCTGCGATTTCTCCTTGGGCAAACATATTCGCCAAGTTTGATGATCGATTATAAGTTTTAAGAATATTATTTTTCAGATCTTTCAATGCGTTAAATGCAACACTTGGTTGATTAAATGCATCAACATTTTTATGTCTTCCTGCTGTGAGTACAATAGTTGGACCGGCAGTAGTAGTTATGTTTGGAACTGAAACCTTACTTCTAAGATCCGTGCGCCACAGATCATTCCATGAATTAATAGGATTCTTGATTTGTGCTGTATCATAGATGATGCCTACTCTCATCACCGTATAAGCTGGCCCGTAATCTGCTCCGAATGGAGATCTTGCAACTGGATATATTTCAGATAGATTTGTCAAATTTTTTCTATTTATTTTTTCAAACAAACCTAACTCAATAGCATCCATCGTATAAGAACTAGCAAGATAAATCAGATCTATTCCTTTACCCTTTCTAAGCTTAAGTTTGTTAAGTCTGGCGGCATTATTTCCAGTTTCAACTACAATTTCTACTCCATATTTTTCTTCAAATGGATCATATATATATTTTTTTAATAAATCACCATTATAACCCCAAGTTGAAATTACTAACTTCTCCTTAGAATGAAGAACACCCTCAAATGATAAACATACCAGCAACATTAAAAAAATTATTTTTCTCATTTTTCCTCTTTATGAAAAGAATTAAGTAATTATATTAACTTACATTATTTGAAAAATCTTGTTCAAGATGAAAATGAAAAAATGAATTTATATAAAGGTCTTAGCGATAAATTTAAGGTTTTGGGCTCTCGGATAGGAAGATTTGAAGAATCAGAAAAACTCCAACTTCATGCTAATACAACCATTCAAACTGAGTAGGGAATTTGCTCTAGCCTAATTTTCATGGGTGTTAATGCGCCTGCGATGGGCCTGTTAGTAGGTGACCAGGAAAAAAACCTCAAAATCCTCTTCATATACAAAACATAAACCTAGAATTGGGGATGGTGGACGAAAGAAAAGATAAGGAGTTACACAGAAAGGAAGGTTTTCTTTGAACGATTTCATAGCTATCAGTACAACATCTTAGAAATTCTAGCTTCCATTTCCTGCTGGGTTTCAATAGTTCCGTGATCGCCAGTTTGATCTTTAAGTATTTCCCCCATACTTGGTAATTCTGAGCGTGGTTGAATGCTATCGGCATCCCAAAGTTTCGATCGAATCAATGCCTTACTGCAGTGTAGATAGACTTCATCGATATCAACTCTAATCACAGATATAGGCAAACGATCTTGTTCCAAAAAACGATTTTGGAGTTCAGAGTCATTTATAATTTCAGCAAGACCGTTTACTCTGAGAGTTTCTTTAATTCCAGGAATTAGAAAAACGAGGCCAATACCCTGATTGCAAAGAATATTTTTAAGACTATCAACGCGATTATTGCCTGGCCAATCAGGAATTAGTAATGTTTTATCATTAGGACACTGGACAAATCCCGGTTTACCACCACGTGGTGTCGCATCCGCTAAACCATCTTCCCCATAAGTTGCTACGATGCAGAATGGTGATAAATTTATAAAGCTTAGGGTATGTTGATCCAAGTGATCTAGCTGTTTTGTAACCGCTCTTCCTTTGGGCTGCTTATAAATTTTCCTCAACTGTTGTTCAGAAGTAATACGCATGACCTCGCCTCTCTTTATTGATCGATTTACACTTTCCTATGATTAGCGAATGCTATTTTTCAATACCTTCCACTAGATCCATAATGATATCCGTAGACATCAGCTCCATCTAAATTGAGCAATTTTGATTCTCCCATCAGACTTTCCCATTCACCTTTAATCAGTTTGTCATCAGGCAGGGTTTGTATTTCCTGTGAATGATGACCTGGGTCAATTAGCTTCCAGGGATCATTATCCATAGCATTGTAACTACAAATAATTAAACTTCTGTGCTTATCTATTCTTAGAACTATTGAAATTATTGATTTATTTTGGCGCGGGCGAGAGGACTCGAACCCCTAACCCTCAGATCCGAAGTCTGATGCTCTATCCAATTGAGCTACGCCCGCGCAGGGCCATTGAAAGGGAGGAAACAGGTGGACTGGGGCGAGCGAAGGGATTTGAACCCTCGACCACTGGAATCACAATCCAGCGCTCTACCAGCTGAGCTACGCCCGCCGTCCAAGCTTAAAAGTTTAGCTCTAGTTGAACCGGAAGACAAACCCTTTCCCTTCAGGCCACACAGATTTTACCAGAAGGGCTGATTCAGTCGATCCATTCAACAGCCATAGCCGTTGCTTCGCCACCCCCGATGCAGAGGCTTGCAAGCCCTCGTCGTTTGCGATGATGTTTCAAGGCAGCCAGAAGGGTGACGAGGATCCTTGCGCCGGATGCCCCGATCGGATGTCCAAGAGCACAGGCTCCTCCGTGGACATTCACTTTTTCAGGATCCAGTTCAAGATCCTGAATGGCTGCCATCGTAACGACAGCGAAGGCTTCATTGACTTCATAAAGGTCCACATCTCTAGCATTCCATCCAAGCTTTTCAAGCAGTTTTTGGATCGCCGACACCGGGGCGGTGGTGAACCATGCAGGCTCATGAGCATGCTCAGAATGTCCAAGAATCCTGGCCAGTGGGAGCAATCCTCGTTCTAGAGCTGTCGATTCGCGCATCATCACCAGCGCAGCCGCACCATCGGAGATCGAGGAGGAATTGGCTGGTGTTACCGTTCCATCTATAGAAAAAACCGGTATGTGTGTTGGTATCTTCTCTAAATTCGCTTTGAGCGGAGTTGCATCGGTTTCGAT
>MPLX02399953.1_pt1 | contig 25649 bp, 33 predicted proteins | sample 1617341 | NCBI WGS metagenome assembly MPLX02 (sample SAMN05944804, study PRJNA350692) | marine metagenome | biome: marine; feature: ODZ; material: water; isolation source: 120 m water sample filtered on 0.2 um supor filter | place: Pacific Ocean | collected 2012-04-08 | depth 120m m | reverse complement strand
TTCAGACGGAAGCTGTTCAGACGGAAGCTTTACTTCTTCTTGCCGGCCACGGTCTTGCGTGCCCCACGTCGGGTGCGGGCATTGGTGCGTGTGCGCTGGCCGCGAACAGGCAGGCTCATCCGGTGGCGGCGACCTCGGACACAGCCGATGTCCTGGAGTCGCTTGAGTGCCATGCCTTCCTGGCGGCGCAAATCTCCTTCGATGGTGAAGGCCTCGGTGGCTGCGCGCAGTTTCTGCACATCGCCATCTTCAAGATCCTTGACCCGTATGTCTGGATTCACTCCAGACTTGGACAGGATGGCCTGTGCCCTTGTCAGGCCTATGCCATAGATGTAAGTGAGGGCAATCTCAACCCGCTTGTCACGGGGAATGTCGATGCCGGCAATCCTTGCCACTGAACAATCAATCGAGGGGAACGGAAGCCGCTTCAGGCGGCATGAGCAAAAGAGAGAACTGGCGCAGCGTTGATGGCCGCGGTGCTTGGTCTTGATCGGTGCTTGGCCTTGATCGGAATCCATGCACCCAGGCCGAGGCCTGATTCAACCTTGGCGCTGCTTGTGCTTGAGGGTTGTGCAGATCACCATGACACGGCCATGGCGACGAATCACCCGGCACTTCTCACACATTCTCTTAACCGAAGCTCGCACCTTCATGGGGTCGGGCTCTCCAATTTCCAAACGGCTAGTTTACCATACGGGTCAACAAAGTGCTTTCTCTATGCGCGCTTTGATCTCCTCGATGGTCCCCTGGGCTTCCACTGCGGTGAGCATGCCCTTGTTGCGGTAGTAGTCAATCAGGGGTGCTGTTTTCTCTCGGTAGACCTCAAGGCGATTGCGGATCACAGCTTCGGTGTCATCGGCGCGGCCCCGGGACAGGAGCCTTGCAATCAGAACCTCATCATTGAGTTCGAGAAGCACCACGGCTTCAATCGGCTGGGAAATCTTGGCGAGCAGTAGTTCCAGGGCTTCCGCCTGGGGGACGGTCCGAGGGAATCCGTCGAGCAGCCAGCCGGCCCGTTGTTGATCGAGCTGGCCCTCAACAATCGCTAGAACGAGCTCATCGCTGACAAGCTCACCCTGATTCATCACCGCTTCGGCTTGCTTGCCAAGAGCGGAGCCGGCCTTTACCTCACTGCGCAGCAGATCTCCAGTGGACAGGTGGGCGAGGCCTTGGGCTGCACAGAGGTGCTCGGCCTGGGTTCCCTTACCAGCACCGGGGGGGCCGAGGAAGAGGAGACGTTGCTTCATGGATGGCAGGAGAAAGGGATGGTGGATTGCCGCTTCACTGGCGAACGAGACCCTCGTACCGCTGTGAGATCACGTAGGTCTGCACCTGCTTGGCGGTGTCAATCGCCACCCCGACCAGGATCAGCAGAGAGGTGGCACCAAGCCCCTGAAATGTCTGAACATTGGTGGCCCGTTCCACGGCGGCGGGGATGATTGCCACGGCACCTAGAAACAGGCCACCTAGCAGGGTCAGCCGATTTTGCACTCCAGAGAGGTAGGTGGCCGTTGCACTGCCTGGGCGAACACCGGGAATGGCCACCCCAGCACGTTTGAGATTGCTGGCGATGTCAACAGGATTGATGGTGAGAGAGGCGTAGAAATAGGCGAAGCCGAGAATCAGGGCAAAGAAAACCACGGCATAGGGCCAGGGGTTGGCAGCTCCTGGATTCAGAGCACTGGCCGTTCGGATCAGGAAGGGGTTCTTCGTGAAGTTGGCCACCGTGATCGGCAGGAAGATCAGCGCCGAAGCAAAGATGATCGGCATCACCCCGCCGGCATTCAGCTTCAGGGGGAGATAGCTCTGACGATTGGGAAGAATGCTGGCGCCGCCAACCTGACGTTTGGCACTGACGATCGGCAGACGGCGTGAGCCTTCCTGCACGAAGATGATGCCGACAATGGTCACCAGGAAAACCAGGACCAGGACCATGATTCCAACAACATCGTTGCGGTCGCCGGTCTGGGCTTTCTCAATCGTTGAGCCGAGAGCCTGGGGCAGGGTTGCCACGATATTGAGGAAGATCACCAGGGATGCTCCCTGACCGATCCCCCTTTCTGTAATCAATTCACTGAACCACATCACGATCATTGAGCCGGTCACCAGTGCCAGGGAGGTTTGCACCACAAAAATGATGTCGCTAAGCCCCTCCACGGCGTACTGACGCAGGATCATGGCAAAGATCACGCTTTGAACCAGACCCCAGCCCAGAGCCACATAGCGGGTGATCTGAGCAATCTTGCGTCGACCGGCCTCCCCTTCATTCTTCTGAAGGTCTTCAAGCTGGGGGATGGCTGCGGTCAGCAGCTGCAGGATGATCGAGGCATTGATGAACGGCAGGATGCCGAGGGCGAAGATCCCCAGCGTTGAGATGCCACCGCCGGTGAAGATGTCGAGAAAGCCGATCAGCTGCCCGCCCTGCTGCAGGAAGGCCTGGAAGGCTTCGCGATCTATCCCAGGCATGGGGATATAGATGCCAAGACGGACCAGCAACAAAAGCCCGAGAGTGGTTAGCACCCGGCCGCGCAACTCTGGGTTGCGCACCAGCTGGGTGAGCACCTCAGCGGCACTTGGATTGCGTCCGCGACTGAGAAGCATGACCTGAAGACAATGGGGTTAGCTGATGCAGCGAAACCGCCCTTAGAGCAAGTGCCCAACAGACGGCTCAGATCTTGGACCTGCAGAGGATCGAATTGATCCCCTTAATTGATCCCCTTTCAGTCGAGGATTTCGCAGCTGCCCCCGGCCGCTTCAATCTTGCCGCGGGCCGAAGCGGTGAATGCAGCTGCCTGAACGGTGAGTTTCACCTTGAGCTCACCATTGCCAAGCAGCTTGAGGGGATGCTTGGGGCTGGTCACAACACCATCCTTGACCAGGGAGTCGAGATTGACGGTGCTGCCGCTCTTCAGATCATTGAGGGCAGAAACATTCAACACTGTGAACGATTTTGGGTTGACCAGTGGGAAATGCTTGAGTTTTGGAACCCTTCTGTAGAGGGGCATCTGGCCGCCTTCAAAACCAGGGCGTGTCGGTTTGCCGGAACGGGATTTCTGGCCACGCATGCCGAAACCGCAACTGGCGCCCTGGCCGGCGGCGATTCCCCGACCTTTGCGCAGTTTGCGGCGTCTTGCACCTTTGTTGGCTTTGAGTGATTCGAGTCGAAGTGTTGTCATGGGAATCAGGAGTAGATCTGCTCGAGGGAGATCCCCCGTTCCTTGGCGGTCTCCTTATGGGTTCGGAGCCCGGTCAGGGCCACCATGGCAGCCCGGGCGTTGTTCAGGGGTGTTTTGCTGCCCAGTCTTTTGGCCAGCACGTTCTTGATGCCAGCCAGCTCAAGGACGGTGCGGATGGATCCGCCTGCAATTACACCAGTACCCGGAGCCGCTGGTCGGATCAGCACACTGGCGGCGCCATCACGCCCATTGGAGAGGGTCGGGATGGAGCTGTGACGGGTGAGTGGCACCTTGACAAGATGTTTTTTGCCATCGGCGACGCCCTTGCGGACCGCACCGATCACATCACCTGCCTTGCCGACACCAACGCCGACCTGGCCACGTTCGTTGCCGACAACAACGATGGCTCTGAAGCTCATTTTCTTGCCGCCTTTGACGGTCTTGGAAACGCGTCGGATCTGAACAACCCGCTCCTGCCACTCGGAATCACGTTCCTGTCCGCGACGGTCACCACGTCGGCCACCGCCTCGGCGGTCACGATCGCCGCCACCGCGGCCACCGCCTCCACCGCCGCCTCGGCGTTGTTCCTGCTGGCCTTCCGCCGCTGCAGGAACGTCTGCCGCTGCCGGGGTGTTGTTGGGATTGTTCTGGGTGTTGGGTTCGGTCATGGTGAGAGAAGGGATCAGAACTGAAGGCCCGCCTCCCGGGCGGCATCGGCGAGTGCTTTCACCCGACCGTGAAACAGGTTGCCGCCGCGATCGAAGACCACCTGCTGAATGCCCTTGGAGATGGCGCGCTTGGCGACCAGCTGACCAACGGCGGTGGAGGCATCACAGCTGCTGCCATCAGCCTTGAGGCTGGGGCGAAGCTCCTTGTCAATTGTGGAGGCAGCACAAAGTGTGCTCTGAGCCTCGTCATCAATGACCTGGGCGTAGATGTGATTGTTGGAACGGAACACAGCAAGTCGCGGACGATCTGCCGTGCCGGTGAGATGGCGGCGCAGGCGTCTGTGCCGCTTCTGGGTCTGCTGCTTTCGGGAAAGAGTCGACATGGTGGGTAATGGGGGGAGATGTCAGGCAGACCTTTATTTCTTGCCGGACTTGCCGGCTTTGCGTTGAATTCTTTCACCCTCGTATTTGATGCCCTTGCCCTTGTAGGGCTCGGGGGGGCGAATCGCACGGATCTTGGCCGCTTCATTGCCCACCAACTCTTTGTCACTGCCTGTGACCGTGACGTTGGTGTTGTTCTCAACCGCGAAGCTGATGCCTGCAGGCGGAACCACTTCGATGGTGTGGCTGTAGCCAGCACTCACCACAAGGTTCTTGCCCTTGACCTGGGCACGGGAGCCCACACCAACAATCTCGAGTTTCTTGGAGTAGCCCTTGCTCACGCCTTCCACCATGTTTGCCACGAGAGTCCGGCAGAGGCCGTGACGTTCCCTGGATTTGCGGTGTTGGCTTGTGGGGCTCACAACAATGGTGTTGTCGACCTGACTGATGCTGACGCCATCCGGAAGGGTGCGTTGGAGTTCCCCTTTAGGGCCTTTCACGGTCACGGAGAGACCGTTGAGGGTCACCGCCACCTTGTCCGGCACTGGGATTGGGTTTTTACCGATACGAGACATAGTTAATACTCCTGATCAGTAGACGTAGCAGAGAACTTCTCCGCCAACACCCTGTTTGCGGGCATCGCGGTCGCTCATCACACCTTTGGAGGTGGAGATGATCGCCACACCGAGGCCGCCAAGCACCTTGGGCAGGCCGCGGGTGTTCTTGTAGATGCGCAGACCAGGCTTGCTCACCCGTTGCATCGAGCGGATCGTGGGCTGACGGTGCTTGCCGCTGTATTTCAGCTCAAGCACCAGCTGCTTGTGGACACCCTCTCCGTCTTCACTGATTTCGGTGATGAAGCCCTCCTGCTGCAGCACTTTGGCAATGCTGCGAGACATCTTGGAGGCAGGGACGCGGGTTGTCTGGTGTCGCTTCTCACTCGCATTGCGGATGCGGGTGAGCATGTCGGAAATTGGATCGTGGTTGGCCATAGTCTTCTCCGAGGAGGGCTCAGTTGCTGCGGAACGGCATTCCCATCTCGCGGAGGAGGGCCCGGCCCTCTTCATCCGAACGGGCGCTGGTCACGATGGTGATGTCCATGCCCCTGATGGCGTCGATCTTGTCGTAGGAGATCTCGGGAAAGATGATCTGTTCCTTCACCCCGAGAGTGAAGTTCCCACGGCCGTCAAAACTTTTGGGACTCACACCCCTGAAGTCCCTGATTCTCGGCAGTGCCAGGTTGATCAGCCGCTCCAGGAAGGCATACATCCGTTCACCACGCAGGGTGGCAACGCAGCCGATCGGCATGCCCTGACGGATCTTGAATCCGGCGATCGCTTTCTTGGCCCGAGTCACAACAACCTTCTGGCCGGTGATGTTGGCCAGTTCTGTGATTGAGGCCTCAAGGGCCTTGGCGTTCTGGGCGGCCTCACCAAGACCCCTGTTGACGGTGACCTTCACCACCTTGGGGACTTCGTGAATGTTGGAGAGACTCAGGTCCTTAAGCAATTTGGGCTGAATCGTCTCCCTGTAGCGCTGTTTGAGTGACATGACTTGGGTTCAGGGTGCTTCTGGTCGTGGTCAGAAGTGGATGGTCGGGACGGACAAAAGGGGTGGACGAAGGTTGGATGGTCGGGTTCCGCTGTTTGGGATGAACAGCGGCGGTCAGTCGATGACCTCACCGGTTTTCTTGAGGCGGCGTTTCTTGCTGCCGTCCTTCTCCACGACCAGCTCGACGCGGCTGGCCACTTTTTTCTCCGTGGAATAGAGCATCACGTTGGATGCGTGGAGAGAGGCCTCCTCGGTGACGATTCGACCGCTCTCGCCCTCCTGTGTCGGTTTGACGTGGCGGGTGCGCACGTTGATGCCCTGCACCACCACCCGGTTTGTGTAGGGCAGAGTGCGCAGGACCTCACCGGTTTTTCCCTTGTCCTTGCCGGTGATCACCTGGACGGTGTCGCCTTTGCGGATGCGCATCTTGATGCGCTGCGCAGGTTTGGCTTTGGGGGTTGCGATGGCCATGGTCAGATCACCTCCGGAGCGAGCGAAACGATTTTGGTGAAGTTGCGTTCGCGCAGCTCCCTTGCGACCGGTCCGAACACCCTGGTGCCCCGCGGGTTTTTATCCTCATTGATGATCACGGCGGCGTTGTCGTCAAAGCGGATGGAATTACCGGTGTTCCGCCGCAGGGTGGCTTTGGTGCGCACCACAACGGCTCTGACAACATCCGACTTCTTGACTCCCATGTTTGGCATGGCGTCTTTGACTGCGGCGACGATCACATCACCGACGTGGGCATAACGTCGGTTGGTGCCCAGAACACGGATGCACTGGATGCGCTTGGCGCCACTGTTATCGGCGACTGTGAGGAAGGTTTCCTGCTGGATCATGGGGATACCTCCTTGGCTTTGGGGCTTTTGCTGAGAACCTCAGCAATGGCCCAGCGCTTGGCGCGGCTTAGGGGGCGGGTCTCCGTGATGCGGACCCGGTCTCCGACGCGACAGGCGTTGTCTTCGTCGTGAGCCTTGTAGCGGGTGGTTCGGCTGACCGTCTTCTGGTAGATGGGATGGGGGAAGCGGTTCTCCACCGCAACAACCACCGTTTTGTCCATCTTGTCGCTGACGACGGTGCCGACCCTTTCCTTGAGTGCCATGGGTTCTAAGGGGGGAATCAGGAAGAGGCGGAGGAGCGATTTCGCTCCTTCTGCACCGTCAGCAGCTGGGCCAGCTTGATGCGGCTCTCCCTGAAGCGGTGTGTATTGGTCAGCTGGCGGGTGGCCTGCTGAAAACGCAGATCGAACATCTCCTTGCGGAGGTCGTTGATCTGCTCTGTGATGTCGGCGTCGGTGAGCTTGCGCACCTCGGCAGGGCTGGGGCGTGACATGGTCAGGACTCCACAGTGACGGCGGCTGCGCCGGCAGTGTCATGGCTGCCTGCGTCCTGTTCCTGGTCCTCAAGGGATAGGAACTTGGTTTTCAAAGGCAGCTTGTACTGAGCCAGTCGCATGGCTTCTTTGGCAATGGCTTCGGTGATCTCCTCACCGCCCATTTCAAAAAGAATCCGACCGGGCTTGACGACGGCCACCCAGAATTCAGGGTTGCCCTTGCCTGAGCCCATGCGGGTTTCAGCAGGGCGCATGGTGACGGGTTTGTCCGGAAAGATTCGAATCCAGATGTTGCCGCCCCGCTTGACATAGCGGGTCATGGCTCGACGGCTGGCTTCGATCTGACGGGATGTGACCCAGCCACATTCCTGGGCTTGCAGGGCAAACGATCCGAAGGCAATCGTGTTGCCTCGGGTTGCAACGCCGCGCATGCGGCCACGTTGCTGTTTGCGGAATTTGACGCGTTTTGGACTCAGCATGGTTCAGGTCTCCTGATCACCCCTCGTTGGAGCGGTCTTCGAACTGTTGGGGCCGGCGATTGCCCCGACGACGCGGGCTTGCGCCCACAGGTACTGGTTGGGCTTCATCGCCGAGAACTTCGCCCTTGAACACCCAGACCTTGATACCCAGCACCCCGTAGGTGGTGCGGGCAACTTTGGTGGCGTAATCAATATCGGCACGAAGGGTGTGCAGGGGTACCCGCCCTTCACGTGTCCACTCCGTGCGTGCGATTTCAGCACCGTTGAGGCGTCCTCCGACCTGAATCTTCAGGCCGAGCACACCCGCCCGCTGTGCCCGTTGCACGGCCATGCGGATCGTGCGGCGGAAGGCGACACGCTTCTCTAGCTGCTGGGCGATGTATTCAGCCAGCAGGAAGGCATCACCATCCACCCGCTCGACTTCCACGACATTGATCCGAACCTGACGGCTCTGATCACCGACTGTCTTCTGGATGCCGCTGCGCAGCTCCTCAATGCCGCTGCCCTGGCGGCCGACAAGAACACCTGGACGAGCTGTCTTGAGTTCAACCTCAAGCTGGTCGGCCTTGCGGGCGATGAGCACATCGCTGATGCCGGCAGATCCGTATTTCTTGTGAATGAACTTGCGGATGCGGTCGTCTTCCTGCAGAAGGGTTGGATAGCTCTTGCTGGGGGCATACCAGCGGGACCGGTGTTCCTGGGTGATCCCCAGGCGTAAGCCGGTTGGATGGATTTTGTGTCCCATCAGTTGGGGTCCTCGGGGGTCAGGAGTCGGTCTGGGCCGCCACAGCAATGCTGATGTGGCAGGTTTGCTTCTTGATCGCGAAGGCGCGGCCTTGGGCGCGGGGCCGGTAGCGCTTCATGGAGGGTCCCATATCGGCGCTGGCCGTTGTGATGATCAGAGAAGCCGGATCGAGACCGAGATTGTTCTCGGCATTCGCCACCGCAGACCTCAGCACCTTGGTGATTGGGCCGGTGGAGCGATAGGGCATGAACTCGAGCATGATCAGCGCATCGCGATAAGTTCGCCCGCGGATCTGGTCGAGCACTCGGCGCACCTTGGAAACCGAGCCGCGGATGAAGCGACCGTGGGCCTTGGCGATGGAGGCAGTTGGAGATGAGTTGGTCATGATTTCAGCGGCCTCCTTTCTTGTCTTTGATGTGACCTTTGAAGGTGCGTGTGGGAGCGAATTCCCCCAGCTTGTGACCCACCATCTGCTCGGTGACGAAGACAGGGATGTGGGTTCTGCCGTTGTGAACGGCAATGGTGTGGCCGATCATCATCGGCAGAATCGTGGAAGCACGGGACCAGGTCTTGATCACGGACTTGTCATCGGCGGCATTTTGCTTTTCAACCTTGCGAAGCAGGCTGTCGGCAATGAAGGGGCCTTTTTTGAGTGAACGTCCCATGGCGGATTAAGCGAACGGCATAGCGGTGAGTGACATCAGGAATCCCGTCCGCCACGGCTCCGTTTGGAGGTGCGGCGACGTTTCCGGAGGACGAATCGGTTGCTGGGTTTGTTCCGCTTGCGGGTCTTTAAGCCAAGAGCGGGTTTACCCCAGGGCGTGACTGGGCCTGAACGACCAATCGGTGCTCGGCCTTCGCCACCACCATGGGGGTGGTCACAAGGATTCATCACACTGCCGCGAACCTGGGGGCGACGCCCCAGCCAGCGACGCCGACCAGCCTTGCCAAGACTCGTGTTGCGGACTTCAGAGTTGCCCACTTCACCGAGGGTGGCGTAGCACTCGCGACGCACGAGCCGCACCTCGGAAGAGGGCAGCTTCAGGGCCACGTAATCCCCCTCTTTGGCCATGACCTGGGCACTGGCTCCGGCGGTGCGTGCCATCTGGCCACCACGTCCGGCGTAGAGCTCGACGTTGTGAACACTGGCGCCCAGGGGAATGTTCGAAAGCGGCAGAGCATTGCCGGTCTCAATCGGGGAGTCAGGACCTGAAATCACCTGCTGACCAATGCTGATCCCAGCAGGGGCAAGGATGTATCGCTTTTCGCCATCGGTGTAGAACAGCAGGGCGATCCTGGCGTTGCGATGGGGGTCGTAGTGAATCGCAGCGACTTTGGCTGCTATGCCGTGCTTGTTACGGCGGAAGTCGATGACGCGATAGAGACGTTTGTGACCACCACCACGATGTCTGCAGGTGATGACCCCGCGATTGTTGCGACCCTTGCGACGGTGCTTGGCCACCACAAGGGAGCGCTCAGGCTTGCGGCCTGTGAGTTCACTGAAGTCCGTGACAACCCTTGTGCGGGTGCCAGGTGTGTAGGGACGGAAGGTACGAATTGCCATGACGTTTCAGACCCCTCAGGACTCAGGGAAAAGTTGGATCGAATTGCCCTCGGCCAGCCGCACCACAGCTTTTTTGACCTGGGCACGCTTACCCGCGAAGCGACCGACACGTCGGGAGCGCCTGGGAGGATTCATGGTGCTGATACCAATCACGCGCACATCGAACATTTGCTCGACAGCGGCTTTGATATCCGGTTTTGCAGCGCGATGATCAACCTCAAAGGTGTACTGGTTGGCTTCCAGTGCACGGGTTGCTTTTTCAGTGATCAGGGGTCGGCGGATCACATCCGCCAACCGTTCGTTGAACCGCTCAGTCATCGCCGTAGACCTCCTGGATTGTTGCGAGAGCGTCTTCTCCCAGCACCAGGGACTTGGCGTGGAGCAGATCAAAAACGTTGAGTTGATCAGCTGAGATCAGCTTCACTTTCTCGAGATTGCGCATCGAGCGGCGAATGATCTCGGATGGTTTGGAGAGAATCACCAGCACCTTCGTGTCTGCGGCGATGCCGAGACGCTGAAGAGCATCTGTGATCTCCTTTGTCTTCGGGGCTTTCAGCTCTGAGCCGAAGTCCTTGACAACCACAAAATCCGCCACCCGTGCCATCAGGGCGGTGCGCAGTGCCAACCGTCTTTCCTTGCGATTCATCGCCAGGTTGTAGGAGCGGGGCTTGGGTCCGAAGATGATGCCGCCGCCAGGACGCAGGGGCGTACGGATCGAACCCTGACGGGCACGTCCTGTTCCCTTCTGCTTGTAGGGCTTGCGTCCACCACCGCGAACCTCGGCTCTGGTGAGGGTGCTGGCGGTGCCCTGGCGACTGTGGGCCTGTTGGCGCAGCACAGCCCTGTGCATCAGATCAAGGGCGGAGGTCTCCTTGGCCACGCTGAGATCAAGGCTTGCCTTGCCGGCCTCCTTGCCCTGCCAGTCGCGAATTACACAGCTAGCCATCACTTACCTCCCTTGGCAGGCTTGGAGCCAACCCGATTGGCGGGTCGGATGTTGAGCAGTGCCCCTGGTTTGCCAGGAACGGAGCCTTTGACCACAAGAAGATTGTGGTCTGCATCGACCTTCAGGATGGTGAGGCCTCTGGTGGTGGTTTTCTTGCCGCCATAGCGACCCGCCATCCGCTTGCCTGGGTAGATCCGGCCCGGGGTGGTTCCTGCACCGGTGGAGCCTGGTTCACGGTGATTTTTCGAGCCGTGGCTCATCGGCCCCCGACTGAAACCATGCCGCTTCTGATAACCAGAGAAGCCGCGGCCCATGGTGTCACCACTGACGTCCACTTTCTGGCCAGCTGCAAAGTTGTCGACTGTGATCGCCCCACCGAGTTCGAGACCGTCCAGTGCATCCACGCGGTATTCCCGCAGGTGACGCAGAAGGTCTTCACCTGATTTGGCGAGATGTCCTTTTGAAGGCTGGTTGATCAGCTTGTCGCGTGTTTCGCCGAAACCGATCTGAACCGCGGCATAGCCATCGGTGTCACAGCTCTTGAGTTGGGTGATGCGACAGGGGCCCGCCTCGATCAGGGTGACCGGGACGGCTCTGCCTTGATCGTCGAAGAACTGGGACATGCCCAGTTTCTTCCCAAGGATGCCGATAGACATGGGAGAGAGGAACGCCAGCGTGAATAACAACCACCATCCGTTAAAGGCTGGTGGCAGAGAGAAGCGCTGATCTTTGGTGACGCAGACGTTGCCGGAACTTGTCAAAAGCCAGTGAAGGCTTTGAAAATGGACCGGTTGGGGCTAGCGAGCGAATCAGCTGGCTGGGACTTTGCCGACCGAAGGGGACGGAGAGTTTCCCGGCAGTCAATGGTTGTGCCATTGCTGCACTGGCCTGGGGATCCAGCGCAATCGCTGGACCTGTTTCGCGCTCTGGAGGCCCGGCTAGCGGACGGGCACAGATTGCGTAACAAACAAAGACCATACAACAAAGAGTTGCCCAACATCAATGCCCCCAGGGCTGCCAGACTGATGTTGATTGGAGTTGAGGTCATGCCGCTGCTGCTCACCGGTCGGGGTTTCCGCCGTGACCTTGAAGAGTGTGGTTGTGTGGCCATGCATGTGCCCCTTGAGGGTGGGGCTGAGACCCGACTGCTCAGACGCTTGCGAGCAGCTGGCTATCGCACCCATCTGACCTCGGCTCGGGGACTTGGAGACCCGGAGATCTATCTGCTTCGCAAGCACGGTTTCCGGCCGCCCCACCTGGGCCATCAAAGTGTCGGCCGCGGAGCTGCTGTGGGCGAGGTTCAACAGGTGATGCCTCAGCTTTTCGACTTTGCTCTCGATGACTCCCCCGTGGTGCTCTGGTTGCTTGAAGGTCAGGTGTTGAGCAGATCTGAGTTGTTGACTCTCTGCGATCTCACCAACAGAGAGCCGCGCCTGCGCGTGGTGGTTGAAATGGGTGGGGCGCGAAGTCTGCGCTGGCAGCCGATGCGGGAACTTCTGAAGGCCTGAACTCAACCCTGTTGCTTGACACTCCCTGTCGGGGTGATCGTGGCGAGGTTGCCCTTGCCAGGGGCACCTGGGTCAAGCTGATCTGTGGAGCAAGCAACCAGGATCTACCTGCAGTGGCTGATCTCTGCGCTCTCTATGGGAGTGCAGGTGTTCACTGTGTTGATGTGGCGGCTGATCCGGCCGTTGTCGCTGCTGCACGGCAGGGGCTTGACTGGGCCGAGAAGCGCTATGGCCACCGCCCCTGGCTGATGGTCAGTGTCAGTGATGGTGCGGACGTGCATTTCCGCAAAGCCTGGTTTGATCCGGCTCGATGCCCTTGTGATTGTTCACGCCCTTGTGAACGGGTCTGCCCTGCTGATGCCATTGGCCGGGTTGGGGGGGTGCTGGCCCAGCGCTGCTATGGCTGTGGACGCTGTTTGCCGGCTTGCCCACTCGGTTTGATTGAAGCCCAGGATCAGAGGCTCGCGCAGCCAGCGTTGGCGTCTCTGCTGGCGGAGCTGCAGCCTGATGCTGTGGAGATTCACACGGCTCCAGGGCGGAGTGAGGCCTTTGGCCTCTTGGTGAAAAGCCTGATGGAGGTTCCCTTGTCCCTGGGCAGACTGGCGGTGAGCTGTGGCCTCGAGGGCCATGGCCTCAACATTGACGATCTGGCCTGCGAACTTTGGCTTCGTCATCAGTGTCTGCGGCGCTATGGACTCCGGCCTCTCTGGCAGCTGGATGGTCGGCCGATGAGTGGTGACGTTGGTGCCGGCACGGCGCGCGCTGCGGTGACCCTCTGGCGGCAGGTTCGCCCAATGGCACCCCCAGGCCCGCTTCAACTTGCCGGTGGAACCAATGCCCATACCATTGCACTGCTCCCGGAGGAGCATGGACCGGCAGGCGTCGCCTTCGGGGGAATGGCACGACGGATGATCAAGCCCTGGTTGCTGGAGGCAGAAGCGCGACAGGTGAGTCTCAGGCACTGGTCAAGCGGTTGGCTGCAAGCCCTCGCCAGGGCCCAGGCCCTGGTTGACCCATGGCTGTGTCGTTGACAAATGGCTGTGTCGTTGACAAATGGCTGTGTCGTTGACCCAGGGCTGTTTTATTGGCCATGCCTGTTTTTTGGCCCATGCCTCAACCCTGCTGGCGCTTGAACCTTGTTGGCCCCTAACCCTCCTGGCTGCTCAAGCCTGCTAGAAGGCTTCTAGTGGCTCCCTCGCTCCATGGCGGATGCAGTGAAGGTCATGCCGCCGGAGCGGATCACCGACGATCTGGATCGACTGCTCCAATTGTTGCCCGATGACGTTCAGCGGGCGCTTGCTGCTGAGGAATGCCGCAGGGAGCTGCTTGAAGTGGTTCTTGATCTGGGCAGGGTGCCTGAAGCGAGATATCCCGGGCGAGCCATGGCTCTGGGAGAGGCCCATCTGACCCGACAGGATCTGCAGGCCACTGTTGATCGTCTCGGGCAGTTCGGTGCTGACAACCGGGCCGGTATCGAGAGGACCCTGCATCGCATCAGTGCGATTCGCAATCGTCAGGGAGACGTGGTTGGACTCACCTGCAGGGTTGGACGTGCTGTGTTCGGAACCGTGGTGATGGTTCGTGATCTGCTGGACAGCGGCCAGTCGCTCCTACTGATGGGGCGGCCTGGGGTCGGAAAGACCACGGCATTGCGAGAGATCGCCAGAGTTCTGGCGGATGACCTGCAGCGACGTGTTGTTGTGATCGATACCAGCAATGAGATCGCTGGTGATGGTGACATTCCCCATCCGGCCATCGGTCGTGCCCGTCGCATGCAGGTGGCCCTGCCTGAGCAGCAGCACCACGTGATGATTGAGGCGGTGGAAAACCATATGCCCGAAGTCATCGTCATCGATGAGATCGGAACTGAACTGGAAGCGCTGGCGGCGCGCACCATTGCGGAGCGGGGCGTGCAACTGGTGGCCACCGCCCATGGCAACGCCCTCGCCAATCTGATCAAGAACCCCACCCTCAGTGACCTTGTCGGCGGCATTCAGTCCGTCACCCTCGGCGATGACGAGGCCCGTCGCCGGCGCACTCAGAAAACAGTGCTGGAGCGTGCGTCGGCACCCACCTTTCCCCTTGCCGTTGAGATGCACACCCGCAACCGCTGGTCCATCCACACCGATGTGGCGTCAACTGTGGATCTGCTGCTTCGTGGACAGACCCCACGTCCTCAGGAACGGGAATTGACTGTTGATGGATCGGTGCGCTTGGTCGACAACGGGCCATCCCCCGGAACGCTTCAGCAGCGTCCGGCCCTGGCCACGGTGCCCCTACCCGATCCTGCAGCCGCTTCTGGCCGGGAACCAATGCAACGGGGACTGGCTGCGAGGCCTGGCCAGCGGCTGGATCCAGCTGCCGCGGTGGATGCAGATGCTGAGGGGGAGGCAGGGGAGATCCTGCAGGTTCTCTGCTGTGGGATCACGCCCCATCTCGTGGAGGAGGTGATCCGTCGTCACCGCTGGCCTGCCCGCCAGGTTTCCGCCCTTGATGAGGCTGATGTTGTGCTCACCATCCGGCAGGGCCTTGGCAAGCAGCCAATGCTGAGGCGCCAGGCCAGGGAGGCGCGGATTCCGATTCTGGTGATCAAGGCGGATACCCTTGCCCAGGTTGAACGCGCTCTCGAACGCTTGCTGGCCCGTCGGGCCGAGGGATCGGCAGAATCTGGCGCGGCCATGGCCGTTGATTGCGGCGATCAGGAGGATTCCCTGGCGGCCCTTGAGGAATGTCGCCAGGCGGTGGAGAAAGTGGTTGTTCCGCTTGGACGTCCTGTTGAACTCCTGCCCCGCAGTGAAAGGGTGCGTCTGATGCAGGCGGATCTTGTGACGCGCTACAGGTTGCGGAGTGATGTGTTCGGTCAGGCGGATCAGCAGCGCTTAAGGGTGTTCCCCCCCTGATCGCTTGCTTTCGTGGGCAATGGATTGACGAAAGTCACTCTGCTGTGGGTAACTATTTGCACGCCAGTTGGGTCCTCTCCGTTGAGTGGCCGAACTGGATTAATGGGCCGTCGCCAAGCGGTAAGGCAGCGGGTTTTGGTCTCGCCATTCCTAGGTTCGAATCCTAGCGGCCCAGTTTCTTGGTCATTCCGGTGTCAGCCCGTCCATTGCTGGTCTTTGATTTCGACGGTGTGATCGTCGATGGCATGGAGGAATACTGGTGGAGTGCCCGTCAGGCTTGCCTTCGGCTCCTCGGTTCCCGCTTTGGCGACACCCCCTGGCCTGAGGCTGTCCCGGATGCCTTCCTGGGCTTGCGGCCCTGGGTCCATCACGGCTGGGAGATGGTGCTTCTCGCCGCTGAGCTGCTGCGGGCCGAAAGTCCGTTGCTCCGCCAGGGCATTGATTCTGTTGCCGGGAGCTATCCCCAGTTCTGTCAACGCTCTCTTGAGGCCTGGGGATGGCGTTCTGAGCAGTTGCAGCAGGCCCTGGAACAGGCTCGTCGCGATGCTGTTCTCACGGATCGGCAGACATGGCTGGCCCGTCACCGTCCATTCCCCGGTGTGGTGGAGCGGTTGCGTTCCCTGCCTGCTGAAGGCACAGACTGGGCTGTCCTCACCACCAAAGGGGCTGAGTTCACGGCTGAATTGCTGAAGTCCTTTCAGCTCAGCCCTCAAGGGCTTTTTGGCCACGAGTCGGGCAGTAAGCCTGAGGTTCTGTTGCGGCTGGCTGCGGAGTGCCCGTTGCGTGGGTTCGTCGAGGATCGCCGCGCCACCCTTGAGAGGGTCCTGGCCACAGCGGGATTGCAAGACCTGCCCTGTTATCTCGCCAGCTGGGGTTACCTCAGACCGGAGGACACGCAGGGCCTGCCCCAGGGCATACGCCTGCTTGATCAGAATGTGCTGGCGACCCCCTTGGCGACATGGCCTTGATTCGTTAACGTACACCTGTACTACATGGGACGGTTCGCGCTGGCGGTGGCATTGGACTCTCGACCGATGTTCGCCAGCTAGGTCGCGGCGCTTTTCGCGCCGTCCAGGACTGAACCCGGCGACACCCGTCTGCCCTTTAACTACGACTCATCGTTATGCCAGCCGACGTGAAAGCAGCACAATCCTCCGGGGCCGACTCCCGACAGCCTTCGTCCCGCCCGGGAGAGCGAGACAAGGCCCTCAATCTTGTGCTTGGCCAGATCGAGCGCAATTTCGGCAAGGGTTCGATCATGCGCCTCGGGGATGCCTCCAGGATGCGGGTTGAGACCATTCCCACCGGTGCTCTCACCCTCGACCTTGCCCTTGGTGGTGGTTATCCGAAGGGTCGGGTCGTTGAGGTTTACGGACCGGAGAGTTCCGGTAAGACCACCCTCACCCTGCATGCCATCGCTGAGGTGCAGCGGCGTGGTGGTGTGGCTGCCTTCGTGGATGCTGAACATGCCCTGGACCCCGTGTATGCAGCCTCCCTCGGGGTTGATATCGAGAACCTGCTTGTCTCTCAGCCAGACACCGGAGAGATGGCCCTTGAGATCGTGGACCAGCTTGTGCGCTCAGCTGCTGTTGACATCGTTGTTATCGACTCCGTGGCGGCCCTGACTCCCCGTGCGGAGATCGAGGGGGAGATGGGTGACCTCGCGGTTGGCAGTCAGGCTCGCTTGATGAGTCAGGCGATGAGAAAGATCACCGGCAATATCGGAAAATCCGGCTGCACCGTGATTTTCCTCAATCAGTTACGCCTCAAGATCGGCGTGACCTATGGCAACCCGGAGACCACGACCGGTGGAAATGCCCTCAAGTTCTATGCCTCTGTGCGTCTGGACATCCGTCGGATTCAGACCCTCAAGCGCGGAACAGAGGAGTTCGGTATCCGTGCCAAGGTCAAGGTGGCCAAGAACAAGGTGGCGCCTCCGTTTCGGATTGCGGAATTCGACATTCTGTTCGGCAGAGGCATCAGCACCCTCGGCTGTCTGCTTGATCTGGCGGAGGAGACCGGTGTGGTCACACGCAAAGGGGCCTGGTACAGCTACGAGGGTGACAACATCGGTCAGGGGCGTGACAACACGATTGGCTGGCTTGAGCAGAACCCTGAATCCTCTGATCAGATCGAGGTGATCGTCCGTCAGAAGCTTACGGAAGGGTCTGAGGTGACGGCGAATTCCATGCGTCCCCTGGCGGCGGCGGCACGCACGGCGACAAAGGCTTCAGCAGAAAAGGCTTCCGCAGAAAAGGCCTCAGCAGAGAAGACCTCAGCAGACGCTGTGGCAGAGGCGGCTTAATCGCCTCTGCCAACAACGGTTGTGTGAGTCACCGGCTGTGCTCAGACAACACCGGCTGTGTTCAGCACTGAAGGCTTGCCGCCGCTCGGCTGGCCAGCCTTCAGGGATGCTGTGTGCAAGGCCAGGAATGCCGAGTCAAGGGCCTGAGGTCCTGAACAGGTCGCTTTAACCTCTTGAGCTTGTGGGCTCGAGGGGGTGAGGCGAGGGATTGATGCGAAGGGTTGATGCAGTGCTTGAGGGGGGGATCAAGTGATGAAGTTATGGCGCATCGGCAAGGGTCCACCAGCCGGCCGCTGGACCGATGAAGCGCACCACGATCCAGAAGACCACGAGAGCTCCGATCCCAATCCAGGCGCCTCGCGTAGAGACTTCGACAACCCGTGTCGCCTGATTTTTGGTCAGGGGTAGCCAGGAAAAGATTCTCGGGGAGTCATCTTTCTTGGCTTTCTGTTGACGTGGTGGCAATCCCTTGAGGGTTCTGCGGCGGGCTTCTCCCATGGCCTTTCGATCAGATCAACTATCTGAAGACTAGTTGGGGGCTAATCGGGCAGCAGGCGATGCAGCGCAGTCCAGGGTTCGAGCTTGGCCAGAATCTGCCGTCCCCAGCTCCGGCGCCGTAATCGGCCATCCAGGATCGCCAGACGTCCGCCACTCTGGCGGATTGGGGCCACTGCCGGTGCGAGCAGAGTCAGGGCGTCAGGCAGCAGTAGTTCTCTGAACCAATCGCGCCCTTCACGTTTCAGGGCTTCCACCCGTGCGGCGGTGACCGGACATTCCAGGCTGGCCAGAGGCAGCAGGGCAATGATCAGCTGTTCAGGCTGGGGCAGCTGCAGCTGCTGCTTCAGCCACCATGACCAACGGCAGCAGATCACGCCGTTGATCTCCGGTGCACAGGCCTCATGGATCACTCTGCGACCGAATTCCGCTGCCAGTTCACTGGTCAGTTGATGGCGCAGCTGTTGATCATCCAGCAGCACAACAGTCAGACCTGAGCGACCCAGGATCAGTCTCCGAGCTTGTTCGAGCAGGTGCTCTGCGTAGATCTCCGTATTCGGAAGCGGTTGTCGCCGAGGGGCAAACAGCGCCAGCGGTTCCTCCAGTCCCCGATCAATCAGGGAGGCGGTGACGGTGGCGGGAAATTTCGCGGCATCGAGCTCTGCGCGCAGTGATAGCGATTCCCCCGCTTGGCTGAGCAGGGTCGCGGGATGGTCACGGAGCAGTCCTGACAGCAGTTGCAGGGGATTGAGAGGTTGCAACTGCCAGTGCCACTGAAGCAGTCGGTGATCAAGTTCAGCCCAGCTGGCCCAGTCCATGGAGTTGGCCTTGAGCATGGCGGGCCATGGCGCAGGTGCTTCTCCCAGAACAGCCATGAGATCTTTCAACGCCACGATTTCGCTGCCATCAAGACGGATCAGCGCATCAGCCCTGGTGGCCTGGGTAAAGAGTCTGCGGCTGAGTCGCTCGTGCAGTTCCACAACGGCGGCATTGGCAGTGGGGTGGGCGCGCCGCAAGCGTTCCCAATCCTCCGGCTTGATCGTGATGGCCATGGCTGCCCGCAGGCGAGCAGACAACTGCTCAGCTTCGGGAACGATCAGTTGCCTGGTATGGAGACGGCCCTGCTGGTGTGCATCGATCAGCTCGAGCGGATCCAGTAACCAGACCTGTGCAGCGGAGGGTGGATGGTCGCCTTCCCAGCATGAAATCTTCAACCCTGCTGCCTGTAGGCGGGGAAGTTCCACCTGCAGCAACCGTTGGCGTTGATCGTTGGCAATCACAAGTGCGGTCCCCTTGGGCTCCAGGGCAAGGGGGACAAGCAGGCCAGGCCACCAGAGGTTGTGGCTGTTGGAATCCAGCTGGATCAGCGTGTGGTCACGGCGTCTGAGGCTGCGGCCGACCAGGCGGCTGAGAGTCAGATGATTGGGCCAGGCCGATGAATCTTGCAGCAGCAGGTTTTTGAGTTGGTGGTGGGCCCTGGCTTCCAGCATGGAAAGAGCCTAGGGATAGGCCGCTGTTTCAAGTGTCGTGCTGGTTGTTCCATCAACATGGGCTGAAGCGCAGATCAAGGCAGTGATGGATCAGCAGATCAGGCCTTCGGGTTGTGTGGGGGTGGTGGGCCTGGGCTTGATCGGTGGCTCCCTTGGACTCGATCTTCAGCAGCTCGGCTGGCGGGTGAATGGCCTGGTTCACCGTTCGCTGACAGCAGAACGTGCCATGGCAAGAGGGCTTGTTGATGAGGTGAGCCTTGATCCGAAGAGTCTTTCGAACTGTGAGCTGATCCTCCTGGCGCTGCCGCTACAGCAGCTGCTCAACCCGGATCCAGCCCTGGTTGATGCCTTACCAAGAAACGCTGTGGTGACGGATGTCGGTTCGGTCAAGGCCCCTGTCCTCGAGATTTGGAGAGACCTGCATCCCCGCTTTGTTGCCAGTCATCCGATGGCCGGCACGGCAGAAGCAGGGGTTGATGCAGGCTTTCAGGGTCTCTTCGCCGGTCGTCCTTGGGTGGCAACACCAGAGACTCAGACGGAGCCCGAGGCCCTTGAGACGGTTCATCAGCTTGCGGTTTCACTGGGCAGCGACTGGTTCACCGCCGAGGCTTCCATTCACGATCAGGCCGTGGCCCTGATCTCTCATCTGCCTGTACTCGTCAGTGCCGCCCTGCTGCGGGTCCTGGGGGAGGAGCGGGATCCGGCTGTGCGGGATTTGGCCATGGGACTCGCCTCCAGTGGCTTTGCTGACACCACCAGGGTTGGTGGTGGAAATCCTCTGCTGGGAACGGCGATGGCGGCCACGAACACCGCCGCTGTTCTGCGTGGTTTGGCGGCCTATCGCTGGAGTCTGGAGCAGCTGGAGGAAGCCGTGCTGGCAGGCAATTGGTCACAGCTGCAAGCGGAGCTTGAACGGACTCAGGCGTTGCGTCCAAGCTTTCTAAAACCTCCGGGCTGAGCTCAGCTGGCCAGGCGCAGATCACGGCCACGCCGAGCCATCAACTGGCGGCATGCCATCAGGGCCGAAACACTCACGCCTGCGGTGCCTTCGCCAGGGTGAATCGAATCACCGCAGAGCCAGAGGCCAGGGAGGGGTGTTCGACTGGCCAACCCGAATGGACCGAAGCGTCGCGGGTGCTGTCCCAGGCCGCCAACGATTCCCTCCGGTCGACCGGTCCAGGCAGCGAACCCTCTTGGTGTGGCCAGCTCTTGATGGCTCCATTGATGAGAGGGGGGGAGGTTCAGGGCCGTCTGCAGGGCTGCACGGATGGCCTCGAAAGCGGCCTCTTTTTTCTGCTGATAGGCGGGCTCGATCAGGGAGCACCAGTCAGCTGTTGGCGTGAACATGCTGGCGATCACGGTGGCCTGGCCTGCAGGAGCGCGGCCGTCTCCCTCACAGCTGATCGTGATGAACAGGGAGCCTGCCTCGCCGCTATCGAACTGGAGGTGAACAGGGCACTGGTTTGGCAGTGCGGCACGGTCTGTGGCTCCATAGAAGACAAGCGCGCCATTGGGTTTTGGCAGCTTGCTCAGCTGGCGGAGATAAGCCCCTGAGCGTTCATCTGCTGCTGAGATCAGCCTCGGCAGGCACTGGGGCGGCAGGCTGCAGATCAGATCTGCTGCAGAGAGGTGCTCGGTCGTGCCGGCGGCTGTCTGCACATCGACATGCCAGAGCGAGCCTTGAGGATTGCCCTGAAGGTGGACGGCACGCTGGCGGAGCCGCAGACGGCCGCCATCTCTGAGCAGTGATTTCACCAGCAGATCGCTGATGATCTGCATCGATCCGTTGAGATGCCAGAGCCCGAGAGGTGCCTGGGCCATCTGCAACACGGTTGCGCCGTAGAGGGCTGCGGTTTGCTCCAGGGGTTCCTGGGAATAAAGCTTGATCTGCAGATCCAGGAATCTGCGCAGACGAGGGTCATCTCCACAGCGGCACAGCCGCAGCAGATCAGCGACGCTGAGGCCACTCAGCAGGCCTGAGCCCAGGGTCCCGGGCCCGATGGCCTTGAGCAGCTGGTTCAGATCCCAGAGATTGCGTGGCGGCAGCACGGGGTCCCGGGATGCAAAGGCCCAGTTGCTGCGATGCAGCGCCCCACAGAGTTCCCAGAAGGATTCACTGCCTGGGAATTGCCTTTGCCGCTCTTCCCGCCAGTGGATGGGGTCATGCCACAGATGGATAGGTTGCGATCCATCGGCCAGATCCACCACGCAACCGGGATTGAGAAGTTCAGCTGCGGGGGGCGGCAGCTGCAGATGGCGGAAAAGTCGCTCATGGCTTCCCCCAGGTTGCAGGCCCGCCACCTGGGTGGCGCCAACATCGAAGACATAGCTCCCACGTCGGAACGTTCCCGCACAGCCTCCAGGTTGATGATGGGCCTCCAGCAGGGTGACGGGAATTCCTTCCCTGGCGAGCAGGGCTGCTGCGGTGAGACCGGCGATGCCGGCCCCGATCACGATCACCGGATCTTCAGCCATGGGGCCATGCTGACAAGCATGGGTGGAGGTTGTTGATGAACGATCGGCTCCGGCGGGCTCTTGTGGCGGATGGAGGACCATTGTCTGGAGCTGTGATTCAGCGGCTTTCGGGGGTATCAGGAGGGTGCATTCATCAGTCGTGGCGGTTGTGGTTGGAGGATGGGCGTTCCTTTTTTGCCAAGGCCGGAGACACCTCGGTAGAGGCCATGCTCGCTGCCGAGGCAGAGGGCCTGACGAGCCTGCGGCAATGGGCTGACCCGGCGCTGCTGGTGGTTCCGGAACCGCTGATGCCAGTGCAGAGGTTGGGTTCGGATGTGGTGTTACTGCTGCCCTGGCTTGATCTCTCTGCTGGGGATCAGCGCCAACTCGGCAAGGGGCTGGCGCTGTTGCATCAGGCGAGCGCTGCGGATCATCCGGGCCGCTTCGGTTGGTCGTCCGATGGCTTCATCGGAGCCGGTCCCCAGCCAGGCGGCTGGAGCAGCTCCTGGGGAGAGGCCTTTGTGGAGTTGCGCTTACGCCCTCAGATCAGGCTGGCGGCTGGCTGGGGGTTGCAGGCTGAAGAGCTTGAACCTCTATTGCAGTCTCTGGGTTCAAGGCTTGACTTGCATCAGCCGCTGCCGGCGTTGATTCATGGCGACCTCTGGGGGGGCAACGCCGCGGTTCTGCCGGATTCAAGAGGTGTGCTGATCGATCCGGCTGTCTGGTGGGCTGATCGGGAGGTGGATCTGGCGATGACCAGGATGTTTGGGGGGTTCTCCCGTTCGTTTTACGAAGCCTATGAACAGGTTGAACCTCTTCCGGCAACAGCTGAATCAAGGGTTGAAATCTATAATCTTTACCATTTAATTAATCATGCAAATCTGTTTGGTGGCTCTTACCAAAATCAGACAATACAAAGCCTTAAATATCTTTCAAGCCAAATCTTGTGATCGCAGCTTGCATGGCTGATCCCTCAGCCAAGATATTCTTTGCGCAGGCTTTGCACCCTGTTGGTCAATTCAGTGCGTTTTTCACTGGTGGTGAGGTTTTTCCAGCTCCAATGGCCCACTACCACAACACCAAGAAGCTCAAGCAGGCCAGGAATCACCGGCAGCAGATTGATGGTGTCAAGGATGCCCTTGATCAGAACCTGAACCACAATCACTGCAGCCAGGATCCCAACCACCTTGCCGATTCGACCCATCTGGCCCCAGTCGACCTTGTTGAGGGCCTCGTTTACCTTGCCAAGAACTTCGCTGTAGCGCTCAGAGAAGTTAATGCCTTCTTCCTGGTTGTCAGTGCTGGCCGAAGGATCAGGGCTCTCAACGGCTGCAGGCTCTGTCGTGGCGGTGTCGGTGTCGCTCATGAAGCCTTGAATGACCATCAATTCTGAATTGAGGGTATCGGTTGTCTTCGTGTTATGCCATCGCTGCTTGAATTCGATCCGCGTTGCCTGATCGTGCTGCGTCAGAGTCTCCTGGCTGTAAGCCCCGAGGAGGGATGTGCTCTCCTGCTTGGGGATGCTCCGCCTGAGCTGTTCAATGGCTCCCAACGTCGCCCGCTGCAGCAGACCATGTCACCCCTGCGGGTCAGATCCATCTGGCCCTGCTGCAACGTCTGGCGCCCGGGGATGCCAGGCCTGCGGGAAACGTCCCGCAGTGAGGATGTAAGGCCTGGGGTGTTGCCCAGATCACGGAAGACGCGATTTGCCCTTGATCCCCGCGAACAGTTGCATGCTCAGCGCTGGGCAAGGCAGTGGCAGTGGCAGGTTCTCGGTAGTGCCCATTCCCATCCCAGCAGCGAACCCCTGCTCTCGCCCTTGGATCGCCGCTGGGTTGTTCCTCCCAGCCTGATGGTGATCGTTTCCGGTTCAGGGCGGATCGGTGCATGGTGGGTGGAGGAGGACCTCTGCGCAGAGGCGCCTTCGTTCACCCATTTGGGAGTGTGGTGATGACCAGCAACAGTGTTCCTTCTCAGATGTGTGCCGTTGCTGCGAGGGGCATGGCGCTGAGCTCTGATGAACTGGCTCGTTCTGCCCGCCATCTGTGCCTGCCTGAGGTTGGGCTTGCTGGTCAGAAGCGCCTCAAGGCGGCATCCGTGCTCTGTGTTGGCACCGGTGGGCTTGGCTCGCCGGTGCTGCTTTATCTGGCGGCTGCAGGGGTGGGACGCCTGGGAATTGTCGATTTCGATGTTGTGGAGGCTTCCAACCTCAACCGCCAGGTGATTCACGGCACCAGCTCCCTGGGCAAGGCCAAAACAAGCTCCGCCAGGGATCGCATCCTTGAGCTCAATCCCCATTGCGATGTGGACGTTCATGATGTTGCTCTGTCCTCTGAAAATGCGCTTGAAATCATCGGTGAATATGACATTGTTGTTGATGGAACAGATAATTTCCCGACTCGTTATCTGGTGAATGATGCTTGCGTAATACTTGGTAAACCAAATATCTATGGATCAGTTCAAAGGTTTGAGGGCCAAGCCTCAGTCTTCAATCTCAGTGCAGCAAGTCCCAATTATCGTGACCTTGTGCCTGAGCCTCCGCCGCCAGGACTTGTCCCCTCATGCGCAGAGGGTGGAGTGATTGGTGTGCTGCCAGGCCTGGTCGGCATTATTCAAGCCACGGAAACGATTAAGATCATCACGGGTGTTGGGGAAACATTGAATGGCAGGTTGTTGTTGATTGATGCTCTGACCATGAAATTTCGTGAGCTTGTGCTCAAGCCAAGTCCGGACAGGAAAGTGATTGATCGCCTGATTGATTATCAGGAATTCTGTGGTGTCGCTGGACAGGCCGATGAACAGGCTGAGGACAAGGAGAAGGTTTCACAGCTGAAGAGCCTCTCGGTTCAAGAGCTCAGGCAGGCTTTAGATGGCGGTGCTGATGATGTTCTGCTGATTGATGTTCGTAATCCAGATGAGGCTGAAATTGCTTCGATTGGGGGATCAGTTTTGATTCCGCTGAGCACTATTGAGAGTGGAGAGGCTATTGAAAAGATCCGTCAGTTGGCTGCAGGGCGCAGGATCTTTGCTTACTGCAAGTTGGGCGGTCGTTCCGCCAGGGCACTGATTTGCATGCAGCGCCATCGCATTGATGGAGTCAACGTTGAGGGTGGAATTGATGCCTGGGCTGAACACATTGATCCTCTGATGAATCGCTATTGAGGCCAGCTTGATTTTTTAATCCTGTCGATCAGTAATCAACGCCCCGCTTAAGGCCTACGCCCTTCTCGGCGTAGGCAAAAGCCCTTTCTCCATGACTAAAAAATAAGGGTTTTGGGTCTTTGAATACAAACTCTTTGCTACCTTCGGCCGAGGTCGTGGAGGGTTCTTTATGCCAATGATCGCTGCATAGATAGGTAAACCGTGATCAAGCAGATCGATGCAGCATTCCATTTGATGGCAAAGTTTTGCGGCATCGAGATGATACTTAGGGCGACTAACCACCTAAGATCACTGCTAAAAGCATAATAACTCGGCAGTTGACGCTCAGCGTTGATGACTTTCTTTCCGGTGAGAAAGCGAGTGCCGAAGCTGGGTTGATTGACCGGAAGACCTACGAGAACAAGGTTCGTGCCTGAGGATGAAGATGCTTCTTTATTTGCTAGACAAAGGTTGCTCACATTTTCAGCATATTAAGATGAAGACGTTTACTGAT
>MPLX02012272.1_pt1 | contig 25691 bp, 22 predicted proteins | sample 1617341 | NCBI WGS metagenome assembly MPLX02 (sample SAMN05944804, study PRJNA350692) | marine metagenome | biome: marine; feature: ODZ; material: water; isolation source: 120 m water sample filtered on 0.2 um supor filter | place: Pacific Ocean | collected 2012-04-08 | depth 120m m | reverse complement strand
CTACAACTGTCGCACCGGTAACTACAACTGTCGCACCGGTAACTACAACTGTCGCACCGGTAACTACAACAAGAGGTGGCTCTTCTGTACCCGATATAAAATATTATTCTGAAAGCAAATCTGATCGTTTTTTAGTCGATTTTGATGACATTATTGCTGGACACCCTTTTGTTGGTCAACGAAGTCCAAAACCACATAATGATGCGCAAGTCTATTTCTCAAATAGTGATCCTCGATGGGAACAAGCGCTTAAGCCATCTGATTATCCAGCGGTTTATGCAGTTGCGGATGGCATTATTTCAATGGCAGAAGGAGAAATGGGATATTACAACGTACGGGATAAATCGTATTATCAACCTCCCTGGTATCACGTTATCTATGGCTTTAATCTTCATTTCGCAAACATAAATGGTGAGAAATTAATGTTTCATTATTCTTTGGAGCCATACATAACACTCCACGATAAGCCGAGAGATTTTTATAAGCAGTTCATTTTGGTTGAAGATGGACAAAGAGTTGAGAAGGGTGACATTCTTGCTTACATGTATGTTTCTCCTTTCGCAGAACGTATTACCGGTCCGAATTCAGCTCATATTGCTTTTAATTTAATGTTTGAAAATAAGGGGCCATGGGATGTATTTCCACCTGCGATATTTACTGAAGAGGTCGTCAATCAATTCCATGAAATATATAGCGAACCGAAAGAAGGATGGAATAGCAAAAGTTACGGAAATGATTGGGACCGAGCAAGGGGATTGCCCCCTGCAATGGGATGGATGATCGGTGCAAGTGAAAATCCATTTACAAACATTCCACTCGATGTTCTTATTCACGATGGGATTAAAGATAAAGAATTAGATGGAGCTGCTCGTATTTATCCGAAGTCTCTAGCTTTTGAAAGTACGGATTTAATCCACCAGTTCGAGGGAACGGAAAGTGTCATCACGGATGAATTTACTATAAGCGAAAACTGGCGAGCAGTAGTTGGCGTAGTTGGTGGACCCATTCAGATTTCTTTCATAACGTCTGAAAATAATGGCTCGACCAGGGAAGGGACCCTTTTTTCGGTGAATCAAGGAATGTCTTTTCAGCAAAACATCACTCCAGCTATGTCGCCAGGCACGTATCAGTTGAGAATCTCAAATTCAGGAGGCTGGCCTTGGGCTATTGGGATAGCTTCTAGTGAAGTGGATTATTCGCTCCCTGGTGAGAATATTCCAAATGGTTTTTGTCCACCTAATTGCCCTGATGTTCCACAGGGCTGAGCAAAAACGTCACTAATAAAGACTTAAGGGGCTATGTGAAAAACGATTCCATCTCATATTCAGACCCACTACTTCAACCGTTCCAGATAGCTAACGTGAAATTAAGGAATCGAATTTTTTCAAGCAGTCATGCTCCGGGGTATAACACAGATGGAACACCGAATGAACGTTACATCGCATACCACGAAGAAAAAGCTAAGGGCGGTATCGGACTTACCATGATAGGCGGATCAAGTAACGTCTCGCCTGACTCACCTTCTTTATGGGGGCAGCTAAATTTCGGGTCCGACGCAATTATCGAACCGATGATTGAAATGACGGAACGCATTCATCAATACGAAACAGCGATTATGTGTCAGATAACCCACATGGGTAGGCGGAACGTTTCTAATGATGGAGACTGGTTGCCAACAATATCTCCATCGCCGATTCGCGAGCCGATGCATCGCTTTTGGCCAAAACAGATGGAGCTTCACGATATTCGTCGTGTAATAGAGGATTTTGCTACCGCAGCGAAACGTGCACGATCCGGAGGACTTGATGGCATTGAACTTTGTGCGACAAGTCATTTGATAGATCAGTTTTGGACACCTTTAGTAAATCGAAGGACGGATCATTATGGAGGCTCAATTGAAAACCGTTTACGTTTTACTTTCGAGGTGCTTGAATCAATACGAGATGCTATTGGCAATGATATAGCTGTTGGTATTCGAATGATCGGAGCTGAAGAGCAAATTGGGGGACTAAGCACTGAGGAAAGTATCGAGATCGCACAACGACTTGCAAATTCCGGATTTCTCGACTTTATCAACGTTACTAGCTCATCATTAGCGACCGAAGAGGGCCTCTCAAAGGCTATACCGCCGTCAGGGACACCGCTTATGCCCTATACGTCTTTGGCGGCTTCCATCAAAGAAGTGATCGACATTCCGGTCCTCCACGCAACGCGTATTACCGATATAGGGTCAGCTCGTCATGCTATTTCCACAGGACTAATTGATCTAGCTGGCATGACTCGTGCTCATTTTGCAGATCCCCATATAGTGAAAAAACTGGAGAGGGGAGATGAAGATCGTATACGAACCTGTGTGGGGGCGTCTCTTTGCATTAATCGCCTTCATCAGGGGCTTGAATCAGTTTGCATACAAAATCCGGCCACAGGCCGAGAAGAAAGTATTCCTCAATTAATCACATCAAAAGCAGAATCAAAAAAGAAGATAGTTGTTGTAGGAGCTGGTCCGGGAGGTTTGGAAGCTTCTAGGGTTTTAGGAGAACGCGGTCATAGCGTCATACTTTTCGAAGCGCAAAGCAGGGTAGGAGGTCAAATTAATCTCGCTGTACGCGCTAGTAAAAGTCAGGCTGAGCTCTCTGGGATAGTTGGATGGCTTGGAGAGGAGGTTATACATGCAGGTGTTGATATCAGATTAAACACAATGGTAGAAGAGAGTGATGTAATCAGTGAAAAGCCCGACGTTGTGATTATTGCAACCGGTGGCCTTCCAGATACAACGTTTCTTTCTTCTGATGAAAACCTCATATGCACAACACGGGATGTACTGAGCGGGCACAAAACTCCTAAGGGTAAAGTTTTAATATATGACGATCACGGCGGTGAGAACGCTCCGTCAGTAGCTGAATTTCTTGGAGAACGAGGAGAGTCAGAAATTGAGCTCGTTACCCCTGATCGACAAGTGATGCAAGACCTCTCCGCTACGATCGGACCCGCATATTTACGCATGCTTTACAGAAATGGTGTGACTATGACTCCGGATCACCGGTTGATGAACGTCGAAACTGATGGATCAATGATTAGAGCATTAATGGTGAATGTACACACACGCGAAGAAATTTTTAGAACCGTTGATTCAGTAATCGTAGAGAACGGCGTTCTTCCCAATGATGACCTTTACCTTGATCTCAAAGAGATGTCTTCTAACGGTGGAAGTGTGGATATAGATGCATTTACAAGTGGCAAAGCACAACCGATGAGTAACGATCGATATGAGTTATACCGAATCGGTGATGCAGTAGCCAGTCGAGGCATTGCAGCAGCTATCTATGAGGCGCGCAGACTCTGTATGCATATTTAAGAATTAGATGTAATTTGTCACATTGACTCTCTGATAACCGAATTAGCCCTATCTTTGAGAAGTGACTAAAAGACCAGAGCTTAGAAATATTGCTGTAATAGCACATGTGGATCATGGTAAAAACACTCTCATAGATGCTCTTCTTAAGCATTCCGGAGCGTTCAGAAGTAACGAGGAAGTTGCTGAAAGAGTGATGGACTCTATGGATTTAGAGCGTGAAAAAGGAATTACCATTCTCGCTAAAAATACAGCGATCAAATACGAGGATGTAAAAATAAACATAGTTGATACTCCCGGTCACGCTGATTTTGGTGGTGAAGTTGAACGTGCTTTAACGATGGTCGATGGGGTTTTACTTTTAGTCGATTCAGCGGAAGGACCTAGACCGCAGACACGTTTCGTTTTACGCAAGGCACTAGAAGCGGACCTGTCAATAGTTGTCGTTATAAACAAGATAGATAGACCGGACGCGAGAATAAGTGAAGTAATAGATGAGATATATGAACTTTTTCTTGACCTAGATGCTTCAGAAGCTCAAATTGATTTCCCTATTGTTTACACCGATGCCAGATTGGGGATCGCAACTTTAAATCCTGATATTGAGGGAACTAATCTTGATCCCTTTTATGAAGTGCTTCTTGAACGAGTACCGGCCCCAACTGGCGATGAAAATGCACCACTCCAAGTTCATGTAACTAATTTGGACGCGTCTCCCTATTTAGGTCGTCTAGCCGTATGCCGAATTGTAAGTGGAGTTTTAAAACAGAATTCAACTGTTGCTTGGTGTAGAACAGATGGATCGATAGAACAAGTGAAAGTAGGATCGGTAACTTTAACGGAGGCTCTTTCACAGGTAGAGGTTACAGAAGCTGGACCGGGCGAAATAGCTTATGTTTCTGGTGTTGAGGGCGTAACAATTGGCGAAAGTTTCACGGACCTAGAAAATCCTCACCCATTGCCTGTAATTTCAGTAGACGAACCAACACTTTCTATGTCGATTGGTGTCAACACTTCACCGGTGGCAGGCAGTGATGGTGACAAATTAACAGCACGCCAAATTAAAGCGCGTTTGGAAGAGGAACTTATCGGAAACGTTTCTATAAGAGTTCTACCCACTGAACGTCCAGATGCTTGGGAAGTTCAAGGCCGAGGAGAGTTGCAGTTAGCAGTTTTAGTTGAAACGATGAAGCGCGAAGGTTTTGAAATGACCGTAGGTAAACCATCGGTTTTACTGCGAGAAATAGATGGCAAATTCCACGAACCGGTTGAAGAGCTGACAATTGAAGTTCCAGAAGAACATGTAGGTGCGGTGACGCAACTCCTTGGAGAACGACGCGCAGAGATGAAAGAAATGAAAAACTATGGAACTGGATGGGTGAAAATTGACTACGTGGTTGCTTCTAGAGCATTAATCGGTTTTAGAACAGAATTCTTAACAGAGACTCGTGGTACAGGAATTCTTAGTCACGTGTTTAGTGGTTGGGAGGAATGGATGGGAGAAATGAGGCTTCGCCAAACTGGCAGTGTTATAGCGGATAGAAAAGGTTCAGTTACAGGACACGCCATAACAAACTTGCAAGAACGAACCACGCTTTTCGTTTCCCCTAATGATGAGGTGTATGCGGGCATGATTGTTGGCGAAAACCCTCGTGCTGAAGACATGGACGTGAATATTTGCAAAGAAAAGAAGCTAACGAATGTCAGGGCGGCAGCTTCTGATGACACAATACGCTTAACACCGCCAAGAAAACTGTCGCTTGAACAAGCTCTTGAATATATAGCTGAAGATGAGTGCGTAGAAATAACTCCGAAAATCGTACGTTTGCGAAAAACTGTTCTCGACTCAGGTGAGCGTGCACGTACTCTGAAAAAGGCAAAACAAGGAAGGGTTTAATTATGGACTTGGTCTGGTTTCCCGAAGATTTCTTCATCGATGACAAGACCCAATCCTGGACCGCCTTTGGGTAGTTTGATTATACCATTCTCTATTCGCGGTCCATTTACAGGATCGTAGTGGACTTGGTGATATGTATTTGCAAGCCAAGCTCCACGGTTTAAAGAACTTGGAACTGTTGTTCCGAGGGCGACACCCGCAGCTCCTATAATGTCGCCCCCCCATGCATCATCTGAACTCATAGGAGTTTGAGTTTCAATGCAAAAGTCGCGTACGGCTTTCATAGGGGTTAATCCACCGATTCGCGTAATTTTCAATCCAAAACCGTCAGCAATTGAGGCGGAAACCATTTTGGAGATTGTGTTCATATCAGTTGCACTTTCATCGACTATTAAAGGGTGAAAAATTTTGGGTTTAAGTCTGTATAGCTCTTCTTCACTAGCGCATGGTTGTTCCATAGACATAGATACTTCCAAACATGCGTTAGATACTTGTATCGCTTCATCTTCCGTCCAACCGCGATTAGTATCTACATCTAAAACTGTTCCACCTTTAAGAACTCCAGATACAGCTTTTATTGCTTCAATGTCATTTTCAATAGCTCTGCCTCCTGCTTTTAGTTGGATTCTTGAGATTCCTTCTACTTGCAGTCTTTCAGCTTCTTTTTCTGCGTTTTCAGGGGAGGTTATGCCAACCACATGGTAGGTGATTACTTCATCTGTGATGTTTCCTCCTAAAAGCTCAGCTACACTTTTCCCGAGTCTTTTCCCAATCAAGTCCCAGCATGCAATATCAATTGCAGCTTTCGCTTCGGTCTCACCTTTTAGTGAATTTTCCATTGTCGAATTTATTAAGTCAAGTTCCATCGGATTAATGCCGATGACAGAAGGGGAGAGAATGGATAAAGAAGAACGGATACTGTCGTTATTCGCCTCTTGCGCTTGGGGAGTCGCCATACAAGATTCTCCATAACCAATTACTCCATCACTATCAATCAACGCCACGATCGTAGATTCCGGTGTTAAAACCGCCGAACTAGACATGTTGTAGAGGGTTTTAGCAGGGAGAGGCATTCTATAAACACGGATCTCTTTAATAGTTGGTGTAGTTTTTCGCATACTAAATTGACTTTACTTCTCATATAGAAAGGAGTCATAAACTGGGTGGTACAGTAACGGTAAATCTACTTAGGATCCTTTATGGCTGAGTTCTCTTCCCAACAAATGGAGAAACGAGACGAGCGTTTGATAGTAAGCCCGTATCGAGACAGGTTCGAATTACGGATTGTTGCTGAATTTCTAGTGTCGCTTTTTTTGTGGGTCTCAATCGTTGTGTTGGGAGTCAAAGGATTTATGCCACTTTGGTTGGGGTTGTGCTGCAATATAGTTATTGCGACGACCTTCTATATGCCGATGCACGAGGCTACACATGGGAACATTTGGGGTAAGAAATCATCGCATCGATGGGGAGAGGATTTAATCGGCACGATTTCATCGATTCCCTTGGGATTCGATTATTGGAGCCACAGGATTCAACACATGAGACATCATGCATTTACTAATGACCCGAAACGTGATCCGGATTATTACACAAAGGGGCCCATTTGGGAACTTCCGATTTCATGGTGGGGAGCCTCAATTCTCAGTACTTTCTTTCCTGTTTTCGCGTTCTCTAAACATGCATTTCGTCTTTTACCAAAGAAAGTGAAGAACGTCTTCATCACTCAAGCAGAAGCGAAAGGAGAAGTATCGGAATCTACATCTATTAGAAATGGAAAGTACACATTGCGCTACTGGGCCATAATGCATTTGTTGCTACTTGGAGGGTTTCTTTTTGGCATTGGATGGGATTCGATCTTGCTGTGGTACATACCAGCACGTATTTCAAACGGTTGGCTGATTTTCATTTTCGCGTGGTATCCGCATCACCCTGCGGATAAGCAAGGCCGATATGTTGACACTAGAGTCGCAGTTTTTCCAGGTTCAACTCTGCTAATAAGAGGACATGATTATCATGCTTTGCATCATCTGTTCCCTCGGGTACCTCATTACCGCCTTCCAAAATTATGGACAGAAATTGGGCCGAAGCTAACACCTAAAGGTGTCAGAACAGAAGGGCGTGCTTTAGGGGCAAACTCTTCAGTGATATGGAATTAAAATCTTAAGTAATTATTTCTAACTCTGAAGCGGCACGTCTTGACAGTAACTCAACGCCATCCGATCGAATAACAAAATTTTCCTCATGGACCATGATGTGATCATCTCCCCAGAAGATATTGGGTTCGACCGTCAAAACCATCCCTTCTTGAAGAACGGTTCCATCATTGCGAGTGTTTGACGGCCATTCGGTTACTTGCATGCCGAGTCCATGTCCAAATCGTCCAACAGAGTCATTCCTAGCTGATTCTGTTTCCAATACGGAAGCCATTGCCTCCCAGAGATCACTGGTGGTATTTCCTGGTACGGCAACCTTAAGAGCGGCTTCTGTCGCTTCCCATACGATTTTGTAAGCAGATTTTGCTTTATCATCAGCGAATTGAAAAGCCATGTTTCGATCAAAATCACTAAAATAACCGTCATAAGTCGACCCAGTATCGAACATTACGAGATCACCTGGTTCGATCACGCGGTCGGATGGTTGTTTAATGATGTCGGAAAAACCAGGTCCCGTCGCTCCAACAAGGTAGGGGACTTCGTCAGCTCCAAGTTCAAGAAGTTTGAGTCGAAATAATTGAAACGCTTCTCTTTCGGTCATGCCAACATTGAGAAGGTTTGAGAGTGAGGCAAACCCATCAGAAACAATCTCACATATTTTGGTAATTTTGGCAATTTCCTCTTCAGACTTAATACACCGTAAAGTTTTAATAATCTCAGTAGCATCCACGAAAATGTGTGGAGAAAGTTTTTCGTTGAGTTGTTGAAAGTCGATCAAGGGCATTCTTAAATGAGTCTCATTTCCCATTGGAAGTCCGATTTTTAAGCTTTCATTGGAGATTTCACAAGGTGTATCCAAAATTTCTCTCAAGGTTTCAGCAAGTAAGGAAACTCCTTCGTCTGATGGATTAGGAGAACTCCATGTCCTTATATCGTCTATCCACGTTTCACTCATCGAAGCCTCGCCAATACTGGGAATCACTGCAACAGGTTTGCCAGAGCGCGGCAAAATTACAAACCACGGGCGCGTGGGGCTTTGCCAAAAAGGAGTGTGAAAGCCTGTTAAGTACCTAACTTCAGGTTCTGTGCATACAAGAAGTGCTGAAATACCCTCTTCGTGTAGCAGCCTCTGTGCTCTATCGACCCTTTTTTCAAATTCTTCGTTGGAGAATCCTCTTAGAAGACCGGAGTATGCCATTTCTGTTCAGTTACCTTTTTTGCTTCATCTCGTCAAAGAATAGCGAATATTAAGATGAACCTTTAGTCCAGAATGTTTACTTTCAACTATTCCTCATAAAAGGGAGGTGATTTAGTAAGTTTCTTATATGGAAAATATTCACCCAGTTAATTTGAGTAAAAGCGGTCCACCAGAGAGCATCCTTCCAAATGAAGACCCATCAGCTGTTGAAGCATTAAATCAAGCATTAGAAAAAGAACCCAACCAACGACGAGATGCTATAGCAAAAGTAATAGCAAAGTGGCCAAATAACCTAGAAGCATGGGCCTGTTTGGGTGAGTCGGGAAGGGATCAAGTCGAATCATATGCCGCCTACAGAGTTGGATACCACCGTGGATTGGATCGACTGAGGCAAAGTGGATGGAAAGGCTCGGGTCTTGTACTTTGGAACAAGAAAGAGAATCTGGGATTTCTTCGTTCTTTGGAAGGATTAGCAAAGCTATCAAATGAAATCGGCGATGCAGAGGAAGCTGAACGTTGTTATCAATTTTTGAAACAATTGGATCCAAGTTACACAGAATAATATTTAAAAGAAGAGTCATAGCTAGCAATGCTTAACTTAGAAAAAAGAATGAAACCGCGTGAGGCTTTAGAGGTTTCACCATTCGACACAGGTGTATTTACATGGAAAATGAATACACGTTCCATTGAAGAGAATGAATGGCTTCAGATCGATAATTGCAGAGAGGAAGATCTGTCGCTAAAAAATCTAGGACCTGTGGGTAATCATTTGAACGGTTCAGAATCAACAAGTCTAAAACTGTTCCAAACGATCGAGAGTTGGTTGAATAAAAGGTCATTTACTCTTCCTGTGGTCGATAATTCCTTACACCCGATAGATAGATGCGGACGTCTAATGCAAGAAGACGTCTGTCTAATGGAGCGTATTTCGGAACGCTGGACTCTCACAGCAGCAAGTGTCTGCTTCCCAACCCACTGGGATCCCTTCTCAAAGCTTGGGCTTCCTTTAGACGATATACATGAACCTGTACCACGTTATGAACAAGACTTAATACCTCGCCCTGGTAATTTCATGGATCGTATTTCTGATGAGATGATTGTCGCAAGAACAGGTTGGTCTTTAACAGCTTGTAGCGACTTGGCTTTAGGTCATGAAAAGCAGATGGTCGAAGAGGATCCTTCTGAGCTAATAGTAAGAGTGGAGCGTCAAACCTTACGAAGAATACCGAATTCAGATGCGATTGCGTTTACAATCCGGATCCACAGATGGCCATTACATGTCATTAGAGATGACGCCGACTTGGCAAACGATCTGTTAACTTCTTTGAAACAGTTACCTGATGAAATCAAAACTTACAAGACAGAAACAGTCGAACTTTCCCCAATAGTAGAAAATTATTTAAACAATAGAATTAATCAACTTTGAAGTATTTGTCTGAACGTCAAATTTATTCTCTCGGAAACCTTTTTACTGCTCTTAGGGACACAATGAATCCAGTGGGTTTGAGTTGGTGGGTGCATAATCATCAAATCTCCATGATTTAGGTATGTTGAAAAAATTTCCCCATCTTTGGTTTTGTGTCGAACCTGGAATTTTCTAGTGGCACCGAAACTTACTGAGGCAATAGTGGGAGATTCACCGAGCTCTGGTTCATCATCCGAATGCCAAGCAACACTGTCTTTCTCGTCTCTGTACCGGTTAAGTAAAACAGAATTAAAAGTAGATTTGCAAATATTTTGGATGCGTTTACGAATTTCTTCTAAAAACGGAAGCCAGTTCTTTGCTTCATTCGTTATTCCAGAATAACTGTAGTTGATGCCAGGATCTCCATACCAAGCTGTTTGCCTCGGCTCTAAGTGCTTCTTTCCAAAAACTATGATTTCGTTTTGACTCCATTGAATTTTTTGAAGTATCGAGAAAAAGCGATCAGATTCCGTTTGCGAGAAGTGATCACGGTAGAGACTGATCCGAGAATCTTCTAAATCATTGAAATCATCGATTCGCCATAAACTTTCCTGCATTTAAAGAGATTATTACTAATTACTGGATGTTTCTTATTTTAAAAGTGGCAGAATATTTAACCTAAAATATTGTGTGGTATTTTCCATTTATGGAAGTTGAATATCGAGACGACAAAGTTGGATATGACCCTGGTGTTTTCGAGGTTCCACCCTTATTCAGATCACCACCTCAACCGCTTCAAATGCTTAAATGGTTTATTTCTAAGTTCATGTGGTATCAGTCTGTGCTTTGGATCCTGATTTCTTTTATCTGTTATAGGTATTTCACTCCTGAATTATCAAACTTTCAAAGTTTCAAAATCGATTCATTTTTCTTAATCTGGTTGCGCAATATCTCAATTATGTTTCTAATTGTTGGTTTTCAGCACTGGTATTTGTACACCCGAAAAAGCCAAGGCTCAGACTTTAAATACGACAGTCGTTGGCCAGCAAAAAAGCGACGCTCATTCAGCTTCGATAACCAAACTAAGGACAACATGTTTTGGAGTCTGACTAGTGGATGTGGAATAGCGGCTTTGTACGAAGTTTTTATGTTTTTTTTACACGCAAATGATTCCATAGGAAGGGTCGATTCATTTATTCCAACGGCATTAACAACTGTTTCACTGTTTTGGCTTTCTTCGATTCACTTTTACGCAAACCACCGGTTGTTACACATCAAACCTTTATATGAAATTGTTCATTCCGTTCATCACAGAAATGTGAATACCGGACCTTGGAGTGGAATTTCAATGCATCCTTTTGAGCACTTGATTTACTTCTCATTGCCTCTGGTATTTGTTTTTATACCAGCTTCACCGTTTCTCGTTACATTTAGCTTGCTCTATCTGATTCTTGCTCCGTCGCCTTCCCATTCAGGTTTTCATAGATACCGATTCGCAAACACAGAGATTCCTGCCGCTGACTATTTTCACTATTTACATCATAAATATTTTGATTGCAACTATGGAACTATTTTGTTCCCGCTTGACAAATGGTTTGATACTTTTCACGACGGGAGTGTGAAAGCTCATAAAGAAATTATTCAAAAACGAATGTTGAATAGGAAATAAATTTTGAAAATAACTGCAGCGGTGCTGAGAGAACTTAACAAGCCATTATCAGTGGAAGAGTTGAATTTGTCGGATCCTAAGAGCAATGAAGTTCTAGTAAAGATTGATGCCTTTGGTATTTGCCATAGCGACTATCACGTTGTCACGGGATTGGCAAAACAAGAGTTGCCGGTAGTTTTGGGGCATGAAGGGGCTGGCACGGTACTCGAAATAGGGGATGGAGTCACTGACGTCGAGGTCGGTCAAAATGTTCTCCTTAATTGGTTCCCTTATTGCAAGCAATGTCCGCAATGTTTAGTTGGGAACACAAATCATTGCAAAACCTATATGGAAATGTTGGGTCAAGGAAAAATGTTAGATGGAACGACTCGATTAACTGATTCGAATAATAAACCAATTTTGCAGCTATCCGGATTGGCCTGTTGGTCTACACATGTGGTTGTCCCAGATATTGTTTGCACAAAAATGCCTGAAGAAACCCCACCAGAAATTGCGGCATTAATTGGTTGTGCCGTAACTACTGGTGTGGGAGCAGTCTTAAACCAAGCGTCAGTTCATGAAGGCTCATCAGTGGTTGTCTACGGTGCAGGTGGTGTGGGCCTTTCGATAATTATGGGCTGTGTTTTTGCTGGAGCGGAGAAAATAATCGCCGTAGATAGATCAGAAGCGAAGGAAACCATGGCACGTTCTATGGGAGCCACTCATTTCATAAAAGCGGGTAAAGACATGTTAGGAAACGTAAAAGAATTAACTGACGGACTAGGGGCTGATTATGCCTTTGATGCAGTTGGAAATATAGATGTTGCTGAAATGTTATTGCCTTCACTACGTGAAAGAGGCCTTGCATTACTGGTTGGAGTGCCACCGACAGATTCAAAAATACGAGTAGATGCTACTGATGTGTTCAGGCAAGAGAAACGATTAACGGGAACGATTTACGGAAGTGCAGACACCGGAGCGGATTTTGAGAGATTTGCTCGAATGTATCTTTCTGGACTCCTGCCAATAGACAAATTAATCTCAAAACATTACAAGATCGATGAAATAAATCAAGCGTGTGAAGAGATGTTAAATGGATCAATCGCTCGAGGTGTTGTAATTTTTTAGTTAGAAATTGAGGATCACGTAGTCGTTGTATAGGAATACCTTCATACACACGTTCTTATCGAATGAACCGGCCTCATCATTCGAATACTTATTACGGAAGAAGACTTCGCTACATAAACACCGAGAATTGATTTCGGCCGTGGTCTTACTGACTAAATTTTCCTTACGTTTATACGCAAGAGATCTCGCTAATAATCGCATCAGTAATCGTTTCAGAAGATGCTTGTCCTCCAATGTCTTTGGTTCTAATACCATTGGCAATTGTTGATTCGACAGCTTTTGCGACAATTGCAGATTCTTCAACACCACCAAGGCCATACTCTATAAAAAGAGCGATGCTTAATATCATTCCGACGGGATTTGCAATATTTTTACCAGAGATGTCAGGTGCAGTTCCATGTACTGGCTCGTAAATTCCTGCCGTACAAGTTTCACCTATATTAGGAAGACAGGGTAGCGATGCAGATGGGAGCATTCCTAAAGACCCAGCTAATGAACCAGCTTGGTCAGAAATAATATCACCAAACAGATTGTTACTGATGATGACATCAAACTGGCTCGGGTTGACGGCTAGTTGATAAGAGCAGTTATCTGCATACATATGCTCTAATTCGATATCGGGAAATTCATCTCCTACTGATTGAACCACTTCACGCCACAAAAAACCAGATTCCATGACGTTTGACTTATCAACTGAAACAACCCTTTTCTTACGTCTTCCTGCAAGTAGGAATCCAACTTTAGCGAGCCTTTTGATTTCGAATGTAGTGTATGCAGCAGTGTCATATCCTCGTTTTTCAGTTGTAGACAGCACTTCAATACCTCTCGGTTTTGCGAACATCACGCCACCACACATTTCACGCAATACCATTATGTCAACCCCGTTAGAAACCTCACGACGATAGGGAAGTTCGTCTAAAAGCGCATCGTTTACTATTGCAGGTCGTAACCCTGCGAAAACGTCAAGCTCTTTTCGTAACCTCATAAGTCCATCATTTTCTTCAGGGTCGGAGGAATGAGGTAAGTTTTCATTACCTGCTTGACCAACTGCTCCTACTAGTACACCATCAGAATTTTTGGCTATCTCTACTGTTTCATCACGGCAAAAGGTTCCAAATTTTTTCCATGCCGAACCGTGAATCAAATCTTCCTCAATGGAAAGATCAAACTGAAAGATTTCGGACGCTTTCGTTAATACACGTAACCCTTGTCTCATTACTTCTTGTCCGATTCCATCTCCGGGAAGCACGAGTATGTTTGCTGTTTTTTTCAATTTGTAGCTTCCGAATAGGACTCTTGAAGTTCTGTTTCTTGCTCATTTTCAGTTAGTGACATTTCCGGGGTGCTCATAGCTCCTTTACGTAAAAGCCAATTTGAAAACCAGTAGGTTAGTTCTGGTAGGGAATCGCATGAATTAAGCATTTCTGCTAATGCAGTAAGCTCATTATCATTTACAGAAAGGTTCCAACGAGCTTTAATTTCAGTCCACGAGTAGGCATATTGACACCAGTATTCCTCATTTGACGGCCGCCAAACTTCAGGCCCTCGAGATCCCTTGGAACGATTGGCAGATGAACTAACCGCTATCAAATGTTGAGGATCATTTAGATCGTTATAAAAGTTAATTTTCGTTTCCGTTGGCCAGTGCGATGCGCCAGAAACGTGTGCATTATGAAGTGGAACCATGTGATCAATATCTAATTCAGTAGGATCAGCGTAAAATTCACCTGAAAAATAGTCATACCACTTCCCTTTGATCACCTTGCACCCTCGGTCTTCGAAAGTCACCTCTTCATAAGATTCTTCGATTAATACCTCATGGCGAGTATTGATGCAGTTGTAATTTTCGTCAATCCATCCCGGACCCCATTCTTCACGCACATAAAGTGTTTCAAAATCTGGTGTTGCGACACGAAGTTCGTTTAGGAGGTCATCTCGCCAATCTGTACTTAATTGACCGGCTGATTCAGCATCGAAAAGAAACTCTGGTTCGTCATTTGTGGGTTCTTTTTGGAAAGAAGTGGTAGTAGTTATGGTTGATACAGTCATCGAAGCAGTTGTTTCGGTCGGTGAATTTACGCTGCTGTCATCTTTCGCTCCGATTACCTGCGGATCCTCTGATTTCCCTGAACAGCCTTGAACCAGGAGGATAATTATGAATAATAGAAGTGTGTTAAATCTGAAACTCATTTTGACGGACGAAGAACGCCTATTGAAGGTCGAAGGTTTGCACAACGTTGAGATTTTTAAACTGAACTTCACCAAAGTTGCTTGTGTCTTCTTCCGATGCTCTTTTTGTGACTTCTAAGTCATTGTTAATCATTGCGTTTTCGTAGGAATCGAATTCAATTATTTGTAACAGATGGCCTGGATTGTCGCGATCTTCACAAATTGTGGCCTTTTCAACTGTTGTTTCGGCACCAGCAATAGCAATGTAGTTGTTTATTGAATCTAGTGCTTCTTCTGTACTTCCAGTGAATTCCATGATTTGAACAAATTTCATTTTCGCTCCTGTCTTTAGAGAGAGAGTTTATTACTCAAATATATGTTTCGGCGAAACCAGCTCAACGCCTTTTTTATCGTACGGAGAGAAGAAGCCAAGGATGGGATTGACCAAGGAATACCCCATCAGATCTCTTAGTTCAACAGGTAGTTCCGCTGCAATTTCTGGCGGGCAAGAGAGATATTGATTTTCTTCCTGTCTTAGCCAAGAAAGTGTGTAATGAATCAAGACAGCCAACCTCTTATCCGAGTCAGTAATGTTGCTTCCACCACCATGCAAAATTGAGCCGCCATAAAGTAGAACAGATCCAGCTGACATTTCAGCGAAGGTAATTTCTTGTTCACTTGGTTTTCTATCTTTATCCCATTTATGGGATCCTGGAACTAAGCGTGTAGCTCCATTTGTCTGCGTAAAGTCTGTCATTGCCCAGATTGTGCTGAATTGTGTCTCAATTTTTCTATTAAGATAGCCGCCCCACACGCCGCGGTCTCTATGAAGTGGTTGGATCGTCTCTGACGGAGATATCTCGATTGCCTGTGTAAAGTTCAACTGGTACCCATCAGTGAAATCCTCTAAAAACTTCGAACACAATTCATTAATTAGTGGTTTAAGTGCCAAATCTCGACAACCTGGCGAGCGCGCCATTAAAGCTCCTACGCGTTTGGTTGACTCTCCTGAGAAGTCTGTTAGACCATCTGAGCACGCGTCTAAATAAGGTCTTAATTCAGTTGAAATTTGTAAGGTAGTTGACTTCGGAATCAAAGAGTCAATGATTACAGCTCCGTCGGTTTCCAGAACATCAAGAATATTGTGAATTGGTTCTGTGTCATTTACGTGATGTATCACAATTCATCCTTTCTCACCTACGGTTTGATTTAATTACCAAAGGCAGCTGCATTCAACAACAGACTCTAATGCCTTCCAGCGAAAAGGAGTTAATTCAGAGAGAGCACCACACCCAGTGCATTGAAGGACATATCCACCATCTGTTTCAAATAATTGAACTGGATTTTCACCTGTAGACAGTCTTTCGGACTGCGTGCGGGTCTTTTTTTCTTTTGAAATCTCTGGCAGTAACGGAGTGTCAAATTCCAAGTACGGAGGTGTGACAGTTGTGACTGGGGGATTACCCCAAACTTCTTGGTGCCGCTCAGTGATCTCCTCCCAAGACAAGTAGCTTAACCATGCATATTCTTCCACCGGGTCAATACCATCTGGTAGTTGATCAAGGTCAGACATAGGACCGATCTTTCGAATATCAGGAAGAATTTTTGGACCTGCATACTCAAGAAAAGAGGCTAATTTGTCGTATTCGTCTACGTCGAAAATTTTGGAAGTTTCACTAATATTTTCTATTTCTTCCATGAACCCGTCCCTCTCATTGGCTGTTGGGTCTTCAAGAGTGTCACGAGAGAAAAGAATTACGAAGCGAGCACCGCTTCCTATTTCTTTACGTCTGAGAATACGCCCCATTCGTTGAATCATCTGACGGCGTGTTCTGCTTGCGCTGATTACTACGCCCAAATTAGCGTCGGGAACGTCTATTCCTTCATCAAGGACACGCGGTGCAGCAATAACATCGAGCGTTCCTTCTCGCAGAGAGTTGAGGAGTTTCTCTCTCTCATTTCGTCCTGTAGCTCCTGTTATTAGATCGATTTTAAGTAAAGGATCTAATCGCGTAATTGCGTTATTCGCTGCACTAACTGTTTGAGTGAAAAGGATTGTGCCATTCGAACCTTCCATCACAGGAGCGAATCTATTTAGCACTTCGTATTTCGTTTTACTTCCAGCGACAATTTCGCGTCGCCTGCTAAAAGCGTCTAGATAGGCAACAGCAGCTTTTCCATTTGGACCTGCGTCTTTTTCAGCCAGATAAGTGACAGCAGAGAGGAAAGCACTGAAAGGGTTTTGTGGCATATCTTCTATTTCTCTTAATGTTTGTCTTGCTGTTACAAGCGTCGCTTCTGTATCTTCGTATTCACTACGCTCTTCTTTTGATAAGGGAACTGCAACGAAGGCGACTCGCGGTTGAGCACAAACACCGTCTTCGATTGCTGTCATAAAGTTGTACCTGTAACACACACCACAAAAATACGGAATTAAAGTTTTATCTACTGCGTCATCAGATCGTTCCAATGTGGCGGTTAAGCCAAGTCGTTCTTCGTATTCATGGAGGAGTGACTTCCTTAGAACACCTCCGCCGAAACCGTGACACTCATCAGCGACTATAAGTCCACTCATATCATCAGGCGGGAGTGGTTTCTTTGCACTAGCTGAGTGCCTAGTCGTGACTAAAACATCACAGTCATCGGAGCGATCGCTAAAATTATCTCCCAGACGCCCCACTCGAGAGTCAGGAAGCGATTCAACAAGACGCTTGGTCCACTGTTCCATTAAGACTCTACTTGGAACTACTACTAGAACAAAGAGTCCACGTCGACGAGCGTCTTGAATCGCTGCAATAGCAACGTTAGTTTTACCTGAACCAGTTACTGCTTCAATTATCCCGCTTCGACCACATCTAAGCCATGAGGAAAGTGCTTCTAGTTGCCATGCATATAAATAGTTGTTCAATTTCTACCGATCTTTCGAACAATTAAACATAATCGCTAGAAAACGATTATGGAACGTATTGTGATATTTGCCACTCCTCGTTAGAGTGATAGGACATTAAGAGAGGCGCATTTGCGCCCGGCAACCTGGGAGGACACCCAAGGTGCCTACTTGCTTAGCAAGGATGCGGTTCCGTTGGAACAATAAAGTGTCCGAGTTTTTGACTCGTAGGTATTGGATTTCTCCCATAAGGAGAATTATGAATACTTATACTGGTTTCGAAACACTTCAGATTCATGCTGGCCACGAGCCAGACATTGAAACTGGAAGTCGAGCGGTGCCGATTTATCAAACAACTTCCTATGTGTTCCGTGATACGGAACACGCAGCAAATCTGTTCGCATTGTCAGAAGTGGGAAATATATATACACGGATCATGAATCCGACTCAGATGGTTCTTGAGGCACGATTAGAAGCTCTAGAAAAGGGTACTAAAACTGCTATAGGAATACCTGGGGCACTTGCAACCTCTTCAGGGCAAGCCGCTGAAACACTTGCAATTTTAAATCTGGCAGAAGCGGGAGATCACATTGTTGCATCGTCATCGTTATATGGCGGAACGTACAATCTGTTGCATTACACGCTTCCAAAAATGGGAATCAATACAACTTTTGTAAAAAACCCTGATGATATTTCAGAATGGGAGTCTGCAATCAAACCAGAAACGAAATTGTTTTATGGAGAATCTATTGGGAATCCAAAAAATGATTTTCTCGATATCAAAGGTATTTCGCAAGTTGCACACAATTCCGGAATCCCGTTGATTGTCGACAATACTGTAGCGACGCCCTACCTGCTGAACCCACTTACTTTAGGAGCGGATGTAGTTGTCCATTCGATGACTAAATTCATTGGCGGCCATGGAAACTCAATCGGTGGAGTAATCATCGATGGTGGAACGTTTGATTATGGAGAAAGTGGCCGGTTTAGTAATTTTGTCGATCCGGATCCTAGCTATCACGGGTTAAGTTATTGGTCAGCGCTTGGGCACGGTTCTTACATAGTAAAGGCGAGAGTTCAATTATTACGTGACTTAGGTGCCTCTATTACTCCGCAAAACTCTTTCAATTTTTTACAAGGACTAGAAACACTGAGCTTGAGAATGGAGAGACACTTTACAAATGCTCTTAAAGTTGCAGAATTTCTTTCAAATCATGAAATGGTTGACTCTGTTCAATATGCAGGCTTGAACTCAAGCCCATGGCATGAGCGAGCGAGAGAATATGGATCAGGAAAGGGTTTCGGATCTGTACCAGCATTCGTAATTAAAGGAGGGGTAGAGGCAGGCGAGAAATTTGTGAATTCACTATCGCTACATAGTCATGTCGCTAATATCGGCGATGTAAGAAGCTTGGTTATACACCCTGCATCAACTACCCATTCACAACTCTCAAACGAAGAACAAAAATCAGCAGGTGTTGAACCTGGTCTTATTAGGCTTTCTGTTGGCCTGGAAACAGTTGAAGACATTATTTCTGACCTCGAGTTTGGTTTCTCAATGGTTAAAAATATGTGAAACTATTTCAAATAAGTTCTAAGGAAAATACTGATGAATTTAGATGAAGCTAAAAGTAGTATCTGTTCTTATATAGATGATATTTCTGAAGAGTTAATAGCGGTTTCTCATGCAATACACGAAAACCCTGAGCTCGGCTATGAAGAGCATTTTGCCCATGAACAATTAACTAAGGTATTAATTGACAAAGGCCTGGATGTACATAAAAGCGCCTATGAAATTGATACCGCCTTTGAAGCAACAGCAGGCAAGGCAGGACCTGTAGTAGCTTTATTGTGTGAATACGATGCTTTGCCGGGAATCGGGCATGCCTGCGGCCACAATATTATTGCAGCAGCAGGTATCGGTGCGGGTTTAGCTGCTTCGACTTTGGCGGAAACTTTCAATGGACAGTTGAGAATCCTAGGGACACCAGCTGAAGAAGGTGGGGGCGGTAAGGTTCGAATGTTAAATAGAGGAGCTTTCGAATCAGTAGAAGCGGTTTTGATGATTCACCCTGCTGATGCAGATTTACCCAACATAAGTAGCCTCGCAGTTCAACAACTCAAAGCAACATATACCGGAAAAGCAGCTCATGCTGCCGCTGCGCCTGAGAAAGGCATTAATGCACTAGATGGAGCAGTGCTTGGATACATGGGGGTGGCAGCATTAAGACAACATATTGCACCGGATGAACGTCTTCATGGCATTTTCACTAACGGAGGTCAAAAAGCAAATATTGTGCCAGAAAGAGCGGAGAGTACATGGTATGCGCGCTCTTCAACTATGGATCGATTAGAAGTTTTGAAAATTCGTTTGGTTGAAACACTTAACGGAGGAGCAAAGTCTGCCGGGTGTGAGATACAAATTGAATGGGTAAATGAGCCATATGCTGAGGTGCTGGATAACACACCAATACTAGATGCGTATATGAAAAATTCTGAATTAATCGGCAGAGTTGTTAAAGCGCCAATCGGTGATGGGGTAGTAGGTTCAACAGACTTAGGTAACGTCAGCCATGTCGTTCCATCAATCCACCCAATGGTAAAGGTAGCCCCCGAAGGTACAGCGATTCATACAATAGACTTTGAAAAATGTGCAAAGAGTGAAGAAGCAGATAAGGGGTTACTGGATTCGGCAAAAGCTATGGCAATGACAGTAATCGATTGCTGGCATGACCCATCGTTGCTTAAACAAGCAAAAGAATTTTTTCGACCATAAGAATCCGCGACTCCATTAAAAAAAGCATCTACGATCGTCAAAATGACTTTTTATGCTGCTGAACAGTTCGACCCTAACGAAGAAGACATTCTTCGCCGGTACTTTACAAATTTAGATCAACCTGTATTCGCTCTAGTCAATCTTCCAGAAGTTGTTAAAGGCGCCTTATTTGCTCGGTATTCTCGCTCTCCGAAAAGTTTAAGACGCTTATTCCTCGATGAATTTGTTGGTGAACTCGACATTTCAGGTGATGAGACTATTGACGCGACAGTTGGTTTGAAGAGAGCAGAAGAATTATATGATTTGGTTTTCTTCGAATATGGCGACGATAGCGTTGCACAGTTAGGTGGCGTCCACTTGGCATGTGAACAGGCATCTAACCTTTTAACGAAAGTTCTTGAGTGGGGCAGACTAATGTCCTATCTGGAACAATCAACTCGATACATTGCATACAACGCTCGTTTAGACGGGCGATACCGTTATTACCGAGACCCAGAAATAATGGGATCACCATTAGCCGCTCGTTATGTAGCTGATATGGATTACCTCTTCGATACATATTCAAATTTAGTTGAGGCAATGCGCGAATATTTTACGAATTCGATCCCAAAGACAGAGAGTGATTCTGACTTTGCGTACATGCAAGCAATAAAAGCAAAAGCACTTGATTCGGTTAGAGGGGTGTTACCCGCAGCTTCACTTTCAAACGTAGGGATCTACGGAAGTGGACAGGCATACGAGGCACTCTTATTGAGAATGCGATCGCATCCTCTACCTGAGGCGCGTGAATACGCAGAAATGATTTTATTGGAGTTGCGTAAAGTGATCCCATCGTTTTTAAAACGAGTCGATATTCCTAATAGAGGTCAACGAACCTCCGAATATATGAGTGATAGTTACGAGAGACTTACTGATCTGTCGGAACATTACTTCCCAAAGACTAATTCCCCGTTGCCTCACCCGACAGTGGATCTAACTGACTATGATCCTGACGCAGAGGTGAAACTCGTTGCGTCTGCTTTCTATCCCCACACTGACCGCTCCGACAGAGACATAGAAGATCGTGTGAGACGTATGACTGTGGACGAACGAATACAAGTTCTAAAAGCACTAGAAGGTGACCGCGAAAACCGGAGGCAGAGACCAGGAAGGGCACTAGAAAGACCATCTTACAGGTTTGATATTCTTGCCGACTATGGGGCATTCCGAGACCTTCAACGCCATCGAATGCTGACAATTGAATGGCAAAAACTTTCCCCATACCATGGATTTGTCTTGCCTGAGGAGCTAAAAGACGCCGGAACCGCTCAAGAATTTGAATCTACTATGGAGAGATCTATGAATTTACATGATGAGCTAATCGACGCTTTCCCGGAGCAAGCCCCCTACGCTGTTTCCCTCGCATATCGAGTTAGATTTTTGATGCATCTCAATGCTCGAGAAGCTATGCACATGCTCGAATTACGAACCACTCCACAGGGGCATCCCGCGTATCGACAGGTTTGCCAGGAGATGCACACCCTTATTGCTGAAAAAGCCGGACATTTCGCTATCGCTGAAATGATGAAATTTGTTGACCATTCAACAGGCTCTGATTTAGAAAGATTGGATGCCGAAAAGAAAAGTAATTTGAAACGTACCGAAAGAATGAGTAATAATTCAAAAAAATCCTAGGAAAACTACCACTTAGTGCGAAATTGTGTCTAATATCCGGCGCGGGATGTTTTTTTCATCCCTATTGCTTTGTGAGGAAAAATGCCTGAAGAAGAAAATACAGAAGATGAAAATCCTGCGGATTTCGAAGAAGAGGAATTCCCGGACGATATTGAAGATGACGAGGATTTAGAAAGCGCGCCTCTAGATGCTGATACAGATGAAGACGATGAAGACGATGAAGACGATGAAGACGAAAATGGCCCCGCTCCCACCCCAGATTCAAACGACGACGACGACGACCCAGCGGACGTAGAAGCTGATCTTGACGCGATCCTTAAAGATAGAATCGCTTCTGGGGAAGACGAGGATGACGAAACAGGTGAAAGCGCCGCCCCAAAAAAAGAAGCAGTCGTTCAAGGTGACGATGACTCAATTGAAGCGCGTCGAAAAGGTGAAGTCACTTGTCCAAGTTGTTTCCTTATTATTGAGTCACAGATAGCTAAAGAAATTGGGGAGTGTCCTCACTGTGGGGGAAGTGTTTAACTTCAGAGGAATGAAATACTGAAAGAATCCTCACGCTTGGCGTCAATCGACGATCTGGAAATTCTTACTTTCTTACGTAAAGAAGCAATTTTAGAAGTTGAAAGCAAACGTGGCGGCCAAGTACTGCTCAATCTGGACTCCTTTTCCGAAAACTCCAAAGAAAACTTCTCTAACTGGTTTAATTCATCAGACCACTACATCTTTACTGGCTTATTTGGGGATGCAGTTGTTGCTTATGGTGTCTTGGAGTTTTCGACAACAAATGACACTCAAAGGATTGCTTCCATAAAGGAAATTTTCGTTCTAAAAGATGCACGTTCCGTGGGCGTGGGGGAGTCTGTTATACAGTTGATGATTAAAGAAGCAATTAGGCATAATGCTGTTGGAATAGACTCATTTGCCTTGCCAGGAGATAGGGAAACTAAAAACTTTTTTGAGACTCAAGGGATGGTCGCCCGTCTAATACATGTTTATAGACCTCTCGAATCAAATTAAAAGTCATTTACCTTTCCAGACAGGAAGTCTCTTTTCGATAAAAGCTAACGGACCTTCTTTATAATCTTCACTTCCGATTAAAGCAGCTGTTTCTTCTATGGCAAATTTCATGCCATCATGGTCGTTTAATGTAAGTGATTCTAAAAGCGAGCGTCGCGTGGATCTAACTGCTAGTGGTGCATTCTCATTAATTTTCCCAGCTAGAGAAATTGCTTCTTCCAAAGCTTCTCCGGGTTCAACCAAAGCATTGACCATTCCAAATCTGTATGCTTCTTCAGCACTTATTGGTTCACCCGTAAGTGCCATTTGCATCGCTATGTTCTTGGGTAACACACGTGGAAGCCTAACTAAGCCACCTGCTGAAGCAATTAGAGAACGTTTGACTTCTGGCAGTCCAAATCGTGCCGCGGTGCTAGCAACAATCAGATCGCATGCTAAAGCTAATTCTGTGCCACCTGCCAATGCAGGTCCGTCTACCGCTGCAATTAATGGTTTTATTCTTTCACGTGCGACAATCCCACCGAAACCCCCTCTTTTAGTTGCTAAATTTAGTTCACCAGCTGAAATCGCTTTAAGGTCTGCACCCGCGGAAAATGCAGGACCATTTGCACACAGAATTCCTGTCCAGAGATTTTCATCATTCTCAAATTCGTCTAGAGCATTTTCAATACCTTCCGCTACTTCATGGTTAACAGCATTTCGTGCTTCAGGGCGGTTCAATGTTATTAGAGCAATACGCTCTCTTTTTTCAAATTGAATAATCATTACAAGAAGTTACATTGAAAATTCACTAGCAGTAAGTTGTGTGAGATTTTTATTACTTAATGGATGAAGAATCAAACTTATTTGCAATTGAAGGGGCTCTTGATGAAATTCGGCGAATAATTTTAAGCAACTCGTCGTTTGGGTTTTTAGGGACTCCCGCTGGAATAACTCGTTCATGAATAGGCGAGAAAGCCGCAGCTTCAGCTATTGTTCCCCAGCGAGACTGCGTCACGTCTGCTGATAATGCCTCATTCGTTGCTTCGGTTAAAGAATTCAGTAAATCTTCTGGAAGCGGGAACCCGGCCTTTGGGGGACGCGAAGAGAGACGCAACGCTCTAACAACTCGTCCCTCTTTAAGTGTCGAAATTACTTCTTTAAGCCAATTTTTTTGGTCATTATCAACTCTCTTATTGAAACCTTCTTTTAACTTTTCAGCTAAAGATCTCACAACGTCATTTTTTTGAACGTTTTCAGAAGCAACTATTACCGACCTTATATCCCGCAAATCTACAGTTGCGATTCCCCGTAAGGCTCCATCTGCTCGATCAAGCCATTCTGCAGTTCGTAGGTCTGGGTATACCCGTTCGGCTAGTTTTAACAGAAGTTCCTCTGGTATCTCAGGTTCTCCAGCTTTTTTCGCACTTTCATTTTGAGTACTGATGGAATCACGTAGACCAGGAATTCCCTTTTGTAGGAGGATTTCTCCAAGTCTTTTCAGGTCATCCGGCAAATTCTTAACAGCTTCATTACGATGATGCTTCTTCGCTTTTAATCTTTTACTTTTTGGGAACTGAGAATCATTATTTTTCCGTTCGTTTCGGGGCTTTCTTTTCTTGCTGGAAGAGGCCTTATCCTTTTCAACGAAAGTCTTATTACTCTTATTACTCTTATTACTCTTATTACTCTTATTACTCTTATTACTCTTATTACTCTTATTACTCTTATTACGTTCATCTGCGCGTGAATTAGAAGAAGGGGAGCGTTTCGAGGACTTCCTCCCTTTTTTACTCTTTGCTAATTGTGTAGTTACTAGATCCATTTGCTTTCCGGACCCTAATATTTCAAGAGTTTCACCTTTTTCGGATACCTGTTTTTGGTCGAAAACCTTTGTAACTACTATGCCATCTAAAAAATATTCTGTTTCGACAGAAAATTTCGCTCCGATACTTAAATTATCCGGCAAAAGAGATGCTTCTACAGTTCCTTTGGGCTCGCGCGCTCCAACTGCTCTCCAAGTCCAGTCACCGTTTTCGCGTTGACTTGTAATCTCTACATCAATTTTCGCCATATAAGAAATCTACAGGAATCTTATTCATGGATTACGTATATGACAGATTGAAAAGAAAATGTTATGTTTTTAGTAGTTGTTAGGAGGAACGATGAAAACGTTTAAAAGGTCTTTTGGCCTATTTTTAGTATTGGCTTTAGTTTCTACCGCCTGTGGGGGTAGTGACGATGATGGTGCGAGTAGTTCGGCTAGTAGTTCTGCTGCTGTAGCGACGACTGCTGCGCCTGCGACGACTGCTGCGCCTGCTTCTGATGGGTTGGCTGGCACTTCGGTGACGGTTTTTGGTCCTGAGAGTAGTGATGAAGAGGCTGGTGCTTTGCAGGATGCGTTG
>MPLX02139447.1_pt1 | contig 25726 bp, 14 predicted proteins | sample 1617341 | NCBI WGS metagenome assembly MPLX02 (sample SAMN05944804, study PRJNA350692) | marine metagenome | biome: marine; feature: ODZ; material: water; isolation source: 120 m water sample filtered on 0.2 um supor filter | place: Pacific Ocean | collected 2012-04-08 | depth 120m m | reverse complement strand
GAATTAACCTTTCACCATCTGTACGAGTACCGTATATATGGAAGAAACAGTTAATAGGCATTCCTCCTCTAGATTGTAGATATACTTTATTATCTCCAATCCTCTTTACAATCACGTCCTGATGTGCTCCAATAGGAGTTAGATTGACTGTTATGGTTGTTTCATCAACAAGTCCTTTCCAATAATCAGGAAGTTCAATCTCTTTCTTATTACTTACCTTACCACGATAATATACATCATTAGATGGACCTTCAGGACAAGTATGTCTAAGTCTATAACCTTCTTTTGTTGGATGTGGAATATCAAAGTTTTTCTTTGCTGAAAGAAAATGTCCACCACACATAGACATTACTTCACCTTGAGCAACTATATTACCCCCAGCATTTACACTACCACCACAATCCAATTGATCAAAACATGCTATATTACCAGAAACACATAAAGAATGTGTCAACGCTCTAGGAGACATTGGGCACATTGTGCCAGGAATTGGTTTAATAAATTTTAAAGCATCTGGATTTGTACAAGATGCAATCATCACAGTTGCATTGGGATATGGAAAAGTCATTGAATTTCCAAATACCGCAGGGCCTTCAATATGAGCAGTCCCATTCATCCTCATTAAGCCCTCTCCAGCAGCAGGACAAATACTTGACCCTACTCTGAGTTGACCGCCCGCTACCACATCATCAAATATCATGATATACCCTTTTCTTTATTTACAATTCTCTGATGCCCATATTTATCATCTATTATACCACATGCACTACTAACACCAGTAAGAACACCTGCATATAATGTCATAACTCCAAGGGCAGTTATAGTTGATGTACCTTCTGATGCTATTCTATAATGATCTATTGCTTTTAAAACAACCTCCTTTCCTTCCAAAAAAAGTTTTGTAGATGCATTTATTAGTATATTACCATCACTACTATTTTCACCCAATGCAATAATTTCAACACTCCTACCTTGTATCCTTATGTCGCCATCCGATGCTATTATATTTATATTTCCATTTTTCGCATTCAACATCATAGCTTCTTGTTTCCTTTCAAAAGAACTACCACATTCTACCTGAAAACGTCCGTATTGGTAAGAGGAAGTATTACCTTCCCTTACACCAACAGCTTCCATTATAAAGCAATGGTCACCTTTAGGAGTTGAAAGCATAGGGCCATAAGTTGTTGTTTCATCATGCGAGATGGTTCCAAAACTTATTGACCCGGCGGCACATGCCAATCTATGTTTAAAATAATTTTTTTGTACCTTTCTCGATTTTGTCATTTATTTTTCTCATTAATTGTCATCAAATTAAATCCTCTTGATTTTGTGTTGTCTGAGGTGTCCCAGGAACATTGAGTGTTGGATCATTACTACTAACATCAGTACCTTGTCTAAGTATAGCGGAAGGTCTTGTTGTACGTTGACCAGTAATACTTTCTCGTAAGGTAGAATATACTGGAATGCTAGTACCTGTAAAGTATTTACCCGCGTAAAGAAGTCCCTCTGAATAATAAACATCCCCAAAATAAGGACGACCGTTAACAAATCCAGTTTGCTTAAGACCAACTAAATCAGTTACTTGAATTAATTGATCTTCAGGTATATCTAAAGGATCCCTATTAATTTTAAATATTGGTACAATGTCGGCATTAATACCAGTTCTGGTATTTATATAAACTTCGGGATATTCTGTCCATCCACTACCGGGTTTTTCTACAATAATATCAACAATAGATCCATAAGGTCCGGGTACTAGTTTACCCTTAAATCCATTGGGGGGATTTACAACAATTCGATCTCCATATTCGGGACCTTTAATGTCTCCAGGGTCTCCAGGGTTATAGGGATCTCCATCACCATCATAGTCCGATGGAAAATCCCCAGGATCGTAAGGATCACCCGATCTAGGAGCCCCAGAATCGTAAGGATCACCCGATCCAGGAGTCCCAGGATCGTAAGGATCACCCGATCCAGGAGGTATATAATCCTGATCATTACTATAGGGGTCGCCAATCGTAGGAGTATTAGGAGAGTCATAATCATTATCCGAATCAAAGTCATCACCCGGAGAACCAGATGAAGGGTCAGGTATAGTTATTTTAGGTTTACCACTATCCCCATCATATTCATCACCATTTGGAATAGGATCTCCCACCATTTTAGGTGGTTTTCCCTTCTCAGGTTTAAATTCATCCCCTTTTTGTTCTGCATCATCAGGAATGTCACTTTCAAATTCATAATCACTATCCTCTGGATCATTAGGATCTGGCCCTGGAACCTCAGGTTGTGGTACTTTGAATTTTATCTCAGCAGTGGGTGGTGGATCATCAGGATTCGATTCAAATTCATAATTAGGAATATTTGGCTCAGTGGTTTCAATCGTTTGTTCAGGCCCATCTTGTGGAACATAATAATTTATACCATGATTCCTAATAATAAAATGGTCTATCTCTAAAGACACGTTATATCCATCATCACCATAATCATAAGGTCCAGCCTCAGTATTTGCAGGTTCAAATGGATAATTTCCTGGTTCTATAATATCAACACCATCTACTACACCACCACCATCTTTAGGTTCTCTACATGGTGGGGGAATAATAGCCATTGAAATACCTAATGGATTATCCATCCATGAAGGTGGTGTAGGATTGAGTTTATTATCTCTACTTATAACTTCCTCTTCTATGCTAATTTTAACTCTAACATAAACCCTATTAAGAGTCAAAGCAATAAGCGAATTTGTATTGGAATTTAATCTCACTTCTATGTTATGATGACCTTCTGATACATTTATGGTTAAAGTTTTTCTTTTATCACCCGATACAACTTTATCCATAAAATGACCATCAATATATAACATCGCACTATCATCACCTTCAATTTCTACATCATAAATACCATCTTTTGGAAAGTTAACACTTTCCCACTTCATCAACCATTCACCTTTAGAATTAAATTTTCTAAATGTCTCTGTTGTTCCTCCAGGTAGATATGGTGTTGCATATCTTCTTATATTACCTTTTTCATCAGGAATACTATTAAAATAACTTACTATAGCTGGTCCGGTATATTTTACTTCACCATTTTGCACTTCCACATTAGTCAATTCATTAGCATCATCTAGTTCATCTTGATTTCCAACCACAACTCCAATTAAATTAGATATCTCAGCATCAGTCTTCTTTTCATAAAAAGAATAACTATCTTTTAAATTCTCAACTTCAACAATATCAATCCATGCAGTATATTCAGTCTTCCCATTTCTATCACCAGTAAATGCGAGTTGACATTTTTCGCCAAATATCCCTGTCTTTATTCTACATCTACCATCATTACCTTCAATTTCTATATCAATTTTTTTCATACCTTCACCATTAATTTTAAATGTTGATTTAATGTCAGTTTGATATTTTTTTCTAAAAGATCCAGCGTTGTTTCCTTTCTTTATAACTTTCCTTTCAACAATCAAGGCTTCTTCAATATTTTGGAGATCTTTAATCTCAAATTTGGAAAAAGTTTTTGCAACCTCGCCGGCACTATCGTCCCATTCTACCCTAAAGGTAACTTCAACATCTTCATTACCAGTAACAATTATCTTAAATCCCCCCCCTTCTTTTACAAAATAAGCTTTGGCTTCTGTTCTTGTGGTAACAACGTTAGTTACAGAAACATCCACTATTTCCCCATCCGATACCTTAACCAATTCATATGGTTTTACAAAAGGATTATAAGTATTAAAATTACCTGCCCAATAACCACCTTCAGACACCTGATAAGCCTGAACTGGATGACTATCAGGATCAGGATTTCTAGGACGACCATTAATCAATACTTCTTGATATAGTTTTGGATTAACTTGACTGCGAATAGTTCTCATATGATCTAGAAGCTGTGCTGGAGTATATCCAATCTTAATAGCTTCTGAATAATCTCTATGTCCAAATATTTCCCCACTATCACCAAAATCCTTTCTAAGGGGAGGAAGCTTCACCTCTGGTGGAGTTGGTATTGGGACATCAACATTCTTATCAACAATCCAATCATCAGTATTAAAAATCTCTCTCGTTTGCTTTTCAATAGTATGTCTTATCGAATTCTCCAACTCAGCTGTTATTTTTATAGCCTTTGATTTTTTCCCATTTTTATCCTTTGTCTTTTTCAATTTATCATAATCAACAAAAAACAACACATTTCCAATAGAACTTGATTGTTCTCTACTTCCACCTTTATGATATTCATGTCCAATATATTTGGTTTTGTGAAGACCAATATCAAGTACAGGTTTACCCGAAATAATTGGGTCATCATTTCTCTTAAATATTGCACTATTATTATTACCAGAAATATAATCATCTATATAAATCTTCGCTTTCTCATCTGCCTGAGCTGTAAGTTTGTACCACCCACTAACGTTCTCGGGAATAACAACTCTCCAAGAAATTTTATGCGTCATTCCAGACCCATCAGTTCCAGGTTCACTTTCTGGAGGAACTGGAGAAATAGCATACCTATTATGATAATTTGTCCATTTTCCAGCTTGATTTAATGCTCTTTGTTCCGAAGTTAAATCAAACCTGACTGGCCACCATCTATTTTCTTTACCACCAATTGGTTCATATCTAGATGTCCATAGTGGATTTTTGGGGCAAGGCCCATCAGCTGATTTTATGTTTTCCTTTAGTTTTGGTGGTTCTGGAGCATGAATAATCATTGCAACACCCATTGGATTTTGTTGCCAAGATTGTGGACTTGGAATACTTATTTTTTTCCATTTCAAATCATCCTCCATAGCAGCAGCTTGATATTCAATCTCAAGAGCAATTCCCATTGGATTGTTTATGTACATATTATCTTTATAAGACCCGCTTAAACTATCTTGAGTTAGATACACTTTGATGGTATGTAGTCCTTTTTTAAAATCATGAAATTCAACTGTACTTTTACCAATTTTATTATCTTCCCTTTTAGTTTCAAACTCCCATACACCATCTAGTTGAGGTTTCTCACCCAATTCTCCTTCAAATTTCGTCTTCAGTTGATTTATTACAAGTTTTGCATGATCATCTGCTATCATTTTAATCCTATACTCACCATCATATGGAAAATCAATGTTATGCCACTCAATCGGATATTCGTCTTCATGTGCGTTAGTATTAGATTCTAATGCTTCATTAATATTTTTTATTTTTTCTATCTTTTCCCAATATGTATCTGTTGGTAATATTACCGTATTTCCACTAATAGCGGCAGAAGCCTTGACAGATTGTGTCCGGAATTGTTGCAATATTCCAACAATTCCGCTTCTATAAGTATGAGGCCTCCATGTCCAATTAGACTTCCTTGTTGTATCACCATACTTCTGCATCATAAACTCTTTATTGGGATTAACCGTGATTGATGACATAGCGTTAATTGACCTATTCCTAACTTTATCCACATCATGAGCAGTATCCATTCCCGGTCCGACATTTGGATGACCTGTCCATACTTCTTTTTCAAAAGGCGATAATCTAATATTACCACCAAATGCAACTTCCTTCACTGTTGGATCGCTGACGCGTTCTTCGTAGCTTTGCATATGTTGTTTGCCAGTATCGACATTCTTCTGAATGATATGCCTGAGGGAATTGCCAGGATCATATTTTATGATATAATCAAGGATCATTTTATCTGTAGCACCTGCTAACCTAGCTTCAACATAATCTCGATGGGCAAAATGAGTCCTATTATCACCAAAATCCGTATCGAACTTCATAACCTGTTTTTGTAATTTTGGATTAACGGGTGTTACTCCAAAAAAATTATAAAAATGATTATGTGAAAATGACTGATTGGTTCCAGTATGTGTATAACCTTGAGCATCTACACTAGCATCAACTACATAAAGTTGTGTATTTGCAGCATTATCAATTTGATCAATAGTATCAAAAATAACTTTACTTTCATATTTTTCTCTGTCTATGTCCATCTGATGCAAACTTACATCTCTTTTGGTAAGACCCAGTGCTGAAGCGTCAGAATTTTGTCTTTTTATACCACCGATTTCAATAATAAAACTACTATCCTTTAAAATTTCTTTTTTAGTTTCAATCTCAGTCTCACCACTTATGACAATTCCTTCTTCTAAATTGTCCCTTTGGTCATCATCAATATGGAAAACTTCAAGAATTTTGGATTCTTTTGCGATTTTAGTACGGCCGCCAGATACCCAGTCAACTGGACTGGCATGCATTCTAGATTTATTAACATTGGTTGTTTTACCGTTTATAGTAACTTTTCCATCAGACTTATATTTAATTTCATACCTTTCACCACCAGTAAGAGTAATTTCTGCACTCCTCCCCAAATCCACATCACCTTTAAAAACTTTAAACACACCGCTTTTTTCTTTAGGATCTTCTAACTTATAAACATCCTGGCCACCCTCAATCCAAATTGTATGGGATACTTCTGGATTTTCAGAAGTTTTTCCAGTAATTTTAAAAGTTATTTCTGTACTACCACTATATGCCCGAGCATCTAACCAAACCGTATTAAATTTGCCTTTTTGTCCTCTAAAGAATAAAGGCTCCTCATTAATATCAAGAGTCGGTTCTTCACCATGATCTATAACCTTAAATAATTCAGTCTTTGGTTTATTAACTAAATCTATCCTAATCTCTTTCAAACCCTCTTCACCTTTATTAACTTTATACTGAATCACATCTGGAGATTCTAGATAATTATTAATTCTATTATTCTTCTTAAGTTTTCCAGAACAAGGATCTCTTTCACTCTTTTTTAATGGTTTATTATCAATATAAACCTGAGCTATGTCATCACATTGAGCTTTAACTTTATATTTCCCAGGATAAGGGAAATTCTTTTTATAATAAAAAGAATACTTAATACCACCCTTATCAGTTCCTTTAACATCTGATGGAGCAACTGGAGATACTGCCCACTTATTCATGAAACTTTTTTCAATAGTTCCGTGAGATTCTCCCATTACAGTATCTAAAGGAATTGTTTCATCAAACCTATAAATCAAGTCATAATTTTGGCGATTGGCAAGCCTCTTATTCATCCCTATTTGGTATAATATTTTATTATATTCAGCTTCAGCATCCCACATATCGGATCTAGCTTCATAAAGTAAAGTACCAGCTTGATGTACTAGGGGGACACCTCTAGCAACAATTTCAGCATGTTCTTTTCTATATACGTCTCTCTTTCTCTTTGCAGTTTCTAATTGTAATTTAAGAGATTTTATTTGATCTTTTATACCTCCAGATAATCCCACATTCTTTTTAGATATTGCAGTAAATTTTCCAAAATCAGCATTTACACGAATATCATCCCTAGAATCTTTCGACCAATCAACAATAGTACCATATATGGATGATGATTGTCCATATGTACCATCTTCTTTAAGTTCTATATCATTAATACCATTTGCCCCTTGATATGATGCTGTATCCTCATTCCATTCATCTTCAGAAAGGAGGCCTTGAGTTGTCGAAAAATCTGGATCTCTACCCTGGCCAATATCACTAGTAACAACATATGTTGCTCTTGGTTTTACGTTTTGCAAAACCGTTTTTGTTTCTTTATTCTTTAATTTATTCCCCTTTTCATTTTCTATCACAAATACATCATTTCCATCTACTTCCCTAAATGTATATTTAAAACTTTTGATATCCGTATAATCTCTTCCTGTTTTTGACTTAGAAACACCATAAGCGATTGCTCTCGATTTACTTTGCCCACGCTCATTAAAGCCTCCAACATCACTGAACTTATCACCATACTTCTTTGTTTTCCGATGAGCTTGAATCTCAAATTTAACGGTAGAAGTTTTATCATTATTAACTTTTGGCTCTTTATAATCAGAATTCTTATCCCACAAATGATGCTCTACATCAACTGGGCTTTTATTGTGGCCATATGGAGGAATAGGTTCACTAGTTGGAATATTAGAAACTATTCTAAAAGGAACATCATCTCTTGTCGTAAACCAAAATTTTCTGGATTTTTTTAAATAATCTTGATATTTTAAAATCTCAGCCTCAAGTGGATCAACCGATTCTGAAGTTCCAAGGGAGTCTGGATTAAAATACAAGGTAGGAGACCAATCCCCCAGTTCAGACCCATCAGCATCATATCTCTTCCCATAACTCTGAGTATCATCATAAACCTGAAGATCTTCAGTATAATGTTCTCCTATATAAAGCGATGTATCAATAGCCTTTTCATTCCCAAGATATGCCTTTGCAAGAGCAGAGGAACTTCTACCACATTCATCAACAACTTCAACTTTAGGTGCATATTGATATCCAAATCCCTTATGTATCATATCAATAGCAAGAAGTGATCCGTCTTTGCCTATAACTGGATTTCCTCGAGCACCAACTCCCCCACCACCAAGAAAGTTTACATATAAAGATTCATTTCCTTGTTTTCTAACAAGATTATCAAGGTTGCCACATCCCAATTCAGTCTCTGAAGCTTCATTTAATTGTTCTTCAAAATTGGCCTTAAAGGTTGTTATTGCAGCACTTTTAAATCTTACCTTACTCCTATCTATTATCTTTTTTTGTTTCTTTGTAAGTTTTGGTGTATTCTCATCTAAATTCGTCCGTGATTCTTTTCTAGCATCACGTAATACCTCTCTTATTCTTTTAATTTTTTTCTTAGTACCTTCAGATTCTGGTTTAGCTTTCAAATCATCCAAACGATTTTTTAATGCAGTAATTGATGGGGATGAAGATGTATTCAAATGATCAACTGTTAACTCAAGGACATCATTAATATTCATATATTTAATAAAATCTCTTGTTTCAAAGATAAATGTAGTTGCAGGATTATCTATAGCATATTTTCTAGCATCATTTTTTGTGATATTTTTAACATATCCCAATTTGGGGTGTATATACCCAACCCTAATACCCCCATCAACATTTTGGGAATTATTGTAAAACTTAAATCTTTGTTTTCTTTTAGCCATTTAACCTATATAACAATGTTTCCATAGTCACAATAATATTTATACCAACTTCAGACATTTATTTCTTCTATTCAGATAGTTGTGGTAGATCTTCTCCTTTCATAAGTGCAGTTGATTCACGCAAATTAATATCAGGTGTTGTTTGTGAAGGTTGGAAAAAGCCTGGATGAGCTTTTATATTTGGCTTCTTGATCTGTTTCTCGTCCAAACCAGATAGATTATCAATTTCCTTAAGGCTTGGTTTTTCAGTATCAGATTGAGCTGATCCACCACCACAGAAAGTATAATAATCAGTGTCCGGCGTATCCATATCCAAATCACATCCCATCATATCAAATACTATACTTACAAGGCTAAGTGCATCAGTCATACTACCATCAATACCTGATTCCATAATATCACTTATACCATCAATAATACCAGTAATACCTTCAAGAGCTTCAGGAATATCCGAAACTAAATCAAGAGCGTCTCCAGCTGTACCAACTGTTTCTTTTACAGTTTCAAGGAATTCATCAATACTATCTAAAATTTGGTTATTGGCTGAATCAATTCTTTCTCTCTCCGAATGTATCAATTCACCTATAAAAGTTTCAGCTGTACATATTGGAATTCTAGAAGTTAAACAACCATTACCATCAGAACCCCTGGGACTGCCGTAATTTTTTTCATCATTGATTTTTTTTTCAAAGTCCAATTTATCATCCAACATACCATGAATTTTACCACATAAAGAGTCTATAATTTTATTATAAAGACAATGAAGGGCTTTAATAATAATTTCTTGCATATCACCCATCTTAGAATGTAAAGTTGGTGGAATTAATGCAATGATATCGGACATTTTTACATTCGTCAGTTTCAATACATATTCAAGGATCTTATCAAAAATAACTTTAGCATATTTTGCAAGAGCACAAGCAATACCTTTAGTATATGCTTCCCTTTGAACTTGCTTGGATAAATCAACAATCTGAGATGCTGCTTCAGCATAATCATTAATAGAATCTAAATAAGATTCAATGGTAGAAGTATATTCATCAATAACAACTTGCATTCCTTTAATAGCTGAACCAGTCATATCACTGGCTTTCATCAAATGAATTTTCTGTCTACATTTCTTTTCTTGTTTTTTATCTGCTACAGTTTTTAAATGTGGATCATCTACACCTTCTATTGTTGCTCCAGAGGATGTTGGAGCACTAGGTTTAGCTATTTCGTCTTTTCTGACTCCTATTAATTCAATAACTCTCTTTACAGCTTCCTCAACTTCCAGGCCATCCTCCCTAGCTTGTAGAAAATCTGCTAGTTGTCTAGGGCTAAATTTAATTCCCTTTGTTTTAATTTTTCCATCCTTTTCTTTACCTACATAAAACTTGTTTATTTCCTCTGGACTAGATTCCTTTTCAGCTTCTATATCTCTTGGCTTTTGAACAGAAATACCCTCATCTGGAGCTCTCTTTTCCTTTTGAACAGCATCTGTATCGTCCTTATCTGCTCTAGATTTTCTACTCTCCGATGATCCAGTAATTGCTATAGACCCAGGCTGTTTATCACTAACATCTGGCTTCTGTTTAATATGATTTAATTTTATTTGATTACTAGTTCCCATCACCCCCATAATAATAGGAACTTGTTCTTCCATTCCATCCAAGAAGAATCCAAATACCATACTCCCTTGTTGAAGATTGGGAGTTTGAGAACTAAAGTTTTGACCGCCACCTGCTGTGACAGGATACATTACCTGTGCCCAAGGTAATTTCTCACTGGGCAATTTCTTTTCACTTATATCATGAAGGCCAATAATTCTTACTTTATACCTATATCCTTGACCTCCAGTTCCATGGCGATTTTCATGTTGTTCTGGACTTATATTCCCTCTCCAATAAACGTCGTCAACTATCTGGCCAATCCACCATTGGAAATTAGCTCCTAAAAATCCCGAATTAAATGATGAACCTTCCATTAGTCGTCGTAAATCCTACATTCTACTTCATCTGGATGAGCATCACAATACAACTCTAATGAGTTTGGATCATGGTCAGTATCTGGATGATTTGATTGATATTGTTCTAATGAATCTAATTCACCTTCTATATGTCTCTTTCTTTGCGGACTAATAGAATTTTCTAACTCATCCTTATCATCATTAATGTGTTGTTGTAATGTTCTATCTGACATAACTAGTAAACTTCTCCCTCTGGCTGACCTTTTCTTCCAACAGAATCTCTTGTTAAATTTAACTGAGTGGTAGTTCCTTCAAGAGAAATTGTATGGGTTAAATCTGATATAATATATAGCCCACTATCTTGCCTATTAACTTCCTCCGTTTTACCAACACTACCAGGAACATCTAAAAATACAGAATCTCCAACATTTAAACTATAATTCCCCTTTATTATAACACTACACCTGGAAGAAAAGATTTGATTATATCTCATCATAGATTCTGTTCTAGTATCAATGAGATGAATATCCCTTTCCTTAGATGATTCAAGTTGTTGATTTGTAGGACCTTTAGGTAAAGTTCCCCTATTAACCAAATAATAAAGTGTCCTAGTAAACTCCCTATCACCAAATTCTGGATTAAAAACTGGAGATTCATTTCCACCCATATTCTTGTCTATTTCATCATTGTTTTTATATTTTACTTCATAAAAACATGTAAATGGATCAAATAGGATAGTGCGATTATTATAAGTACCCATCCTTTGCTTAGATATAGCATCAACATTAGATATTTTATTATATGTCAAAGCCTTAGTATCATATCTGGGAGGATATTCATCACGAGTAACACTATTACTGAAAAATATATTTACTTTAGGTTGGTTCTCTTCCTTATCAAATAACCAATCAATAGATTTAAAGTTAAATCCTTTCGATGTTTCAAAAAGAATATAACCAGATTTACCTTTATCCGAAATAGTTAATGGAGATAATTTGTCTATAGCTGTAAAGGGAGTTTTATTGGTACACACATAACTAGGAAAATCCTTCCCCTCTGATGTAGGTTCAGTCTCAACATTTTTTTCACTACCCAAATATTTTGTGTCCGTTAAAATTTTCTCCACCCATCCACTGATATCACCTTCAATAGTTTCAGATATTACAATAGATTTGTTTATAATAGATTCTTTTGATGTTAGATGTAACACACTCATACTTTTTTGAGTATCATCATATGATGGTTCAGGTGTTCTAACATACATTTTAATGCCTTCTGGACCGCCAAGTTTATTGCCCCAATCATCCTGAACTTTAAAAGTTACCAGCTCAGTACCAACAATTGGAAGAATCTCAGATAATGTTCCAGGTTTACCACCATTGAACCTGTTAGCCTTTGGATTAGCTCTAGGTTCTGCATAAATTATCTCAGCTTCTATACTATTTGTCATAATATTTTCCATATAAGAAAAACTCATGATAAATGGTGTAATATCAAACGAATTATCAGCAAGACCAGAATCATCGCCTCCACTTTTATTGGAAACTATGATGCACTGACTGATATTGGATAATTCTGATTTGTTCTTTTTTGGCATTGTTAATCTATTCCTCCTACTATTTAATCATTAATATTCAACGACATGCATCCAATTCCAAACCTAGATATGGTCCACTATTAAACCTTGATGTCGGATTTGGTGAATTTCTAGTAACAACTTTGGGTACTATTACTGGTCTATCTACAAAAATAACCCTATCGTTCCCTCCCATATTAGGATCATTTCCAGAGGAAGAATCATATCTCTGCAATACTTCCAATACTCCATCATAATCAGCTTTATTAAGAGCACTCAAGAATCCTGGCCTATGTGCTTCTAATGATCTTGTAGAATCTGCATCTAAAACAAATTCTCTACCTTCCTCACCTACAATTATTTGATGTTCTCCCGATTTAGTAAATCCACCTGAAGAATATGCCCGTAACTTATTCTTGATCATCGACCGCAGCTTTGGACCACCACTTCCGATAGATTCACCTGGAGAAAGCTTATCCAAATCCCAACGCTCGCCAGTTCCATCCCAGTCAGTAGGACCATAATTCTTAGGCTTCAATTGCCCTGCTTGCGCATGGCCTCTCGGATATCTCTCTGAAGTTTGTGGAAGCCAACCATCTCGACCAGACCCAGCTTCACCATGGGTCATTATATTTTTAATATTAATATCACCAGGACCCCAACCATAACTTTTAGCAAGTCTTGCTGCTTCACCCGTTATTCCTTCAAGTTGTTTGCTCGTAGGCCACTCTGTATAAGGTCCTTTACCTTTCATAGCGGCGACTGATAAACCCACCGAATTTGTATTTCGTGCAGAAGTATGGTTGCCCCTTTGATTATAGGGTATTTGTTGATGACCTTTACCTCCCTTATCAAATACCCTATGATATTTCCCAACATTCAGCTGACCATATCCCCCAGCAGTCCAATGTAAATATATCGTCTTTGGTTTTGAACCTTTCTGCATGGGTTTATAACTCTCCCCAGATGTCGGAATCTGACTACCACGAATCGAGGAAGCTTTCGCAGTGTCTACAGTATTATTAATTACTTCTGGTGACCTATAAATCTTACCCTTATTACCATAGTAATCATTATATGATTGTGGACTAGCTTGCCAAGAGAATGATGCTCTTGATGAAGAATTTGATAATACATCACCATTAGGAAGAACCACACCTATATGTGTCTGTGGTGTAGTAGCATGGTTATCATACATGATCATAATATCACCAGCTTGCCTCTCAGCATAATCAGTTATTTCTTTATAATTCTTTTTCAGCATTGCTTGTTCAGCATTAGGAACCCAAAGACTATTACCCCAAGGAGGTGTCAACCCTGCTTTCTTATATACTTTATTAACTGCCCATGCACAACCATTCGCACCACCATCAGGTCCAGTAGCACTAGACATACCTTTTAGAGATGCTGCAGCATCACCTAAATTCATTCCTCCACTTAAAGGCCCACTTTTAAACTGTTCAAATTTAGATCGAAGTTCTGAGAATTTTTTAACTGCATGGGTTTGTTCTGGATATGTGCTTTGTCCAGCATCGTTTGGAAAAGATGCCCATTCAGGACTAAGTTTTGTTGAAATTCCCTGAGTAAGTCCATCTTGTGCTAAAAGAGTTTCCAATTCACTCTCAGAGTTAATGCCCAATCTCTTAAGAATTAATTTTATTGCAGCAGCATCCTGTTTTGCTGGCTCCATACTACCACCACCAATACCTTTCCAAGTATTTGGCATAAATTGATAACGACCAAATGCAGCACTTTGGTGGTTTTTGCCAATTTTAACAATATTTGGATGTTTACTTAGATCCTCAGTCTGATCTCCCGCAAAATGAGTATTATATCCATTATTTGGATACTTATGAGTTCCTTCAGCAAAAGCAATAGTATCCAATAATGCTCCAATTAACCCACTCTTAGTAGATCCACCAGATAATCCACCAAATGAGCCACCAGATGAGCCAGAGCTACCACCACTAGATGCGGGCTCTGGATCTGGAATTAATTTTATACCCCTACCCAACAATGCTAATGATTCTTCAACACTTCTTAATGCTGATTCTTTAAAAGATTTCTCCACCCATTTACTAATATCACCCTCACCTAGAAAAATATTCAATAATTTAGAATCAACCACCCCACCTTCAGCCATTGCTGAAGCAAGTCCGCCAGATAATTTACCTTCATTTATACCTTCATTAACCAATAAATTGATACCACGTCCAACATTTACATAATCCTGTCCACTTGGCTTTTCACCAGTAAGAATTTTTGCAGTAACAGCAAGAATTGGACCAAAGTAATCTACTTCCGACAATCCCTTACCAATCTTCAAGTTAGTTTCAGTCAATGGACTCTCAATCATTTTATCCTTAAGAGATTTAGATTCTTCTTCAGATTCTTTTCCACCACTAATATCCATTCCAGGATGGAATAGAGTAGTAATTGGATTCTTTCCTCTTCTTACTTTCTTTCTTATTTTTGCAGATTTTATATTTGTAGGGCTAACAGGTTCAATAGGGTCTTCTATAACCCTAACCACACCCCCTTCAGCCAGTCCCTGTGCTGGTTTAGGTGGTTTAGGTGGTTTAGTAGCTCCACTACTACGTTTTGCTTTTGAACGTCCCGTTCCTGGTGTCTTATCTGACCCCCCAGGAACACCCCCAAATGGAAGTTTAGGAAGTTGCTTGACAACATCTTTGGCTCCATCAACAAGTGGTTTTATCAATCCACCAATTGCTTTAGCTTCAAAATTCTTACCACCTTCATCATCAGTAAGCATATCACGTCCAAAGAGATATGTGTCGATAATCGTGGATAATACAGAACCGGCACCACCACTAACAATACTAGAAATATCAAGAATACCGGAAAGAATTTCCAATGCACCACCAGTATAATCACCCTTTGCAATTCTTTCAATACCAAAATAGAAATTAACCAATCCACCAATAATGGGAATGGCTTTTGCTCCAAGCTTGCCACCACCCTTTTTAGCAACCTTTGCCATAATCTTATTAAGAGGAGGTTTATCAAGAATCTTGACTACTTTATCACCGATAAGTGATGAGATTTTCTTAAGACCAGTTTTCTCAAATACAAATTCGGCAGCTTTTGCTATTGGTCTTAAAAAATCAGAACCCTTTTTCTTTATCCATTGAGTTGCACCTGAAGCTATGGCACCAGCCCCAGATTTAATATTTTTCCACCTACCCCCAGCCCATTCAACAGTCTTCTGAATGGTATCCACATACTTACCTGGCAAAGATCTAGCTAAATTTAAACCCTTACCTGGCAAAGATCTAGCTAAATTTAAACCCTTACCTGGCAAAGATCTAGCTAAATTTAAACCCTTACCTGGAAGAGCTTGAGCCGATTCGACCACAGATTTTATCTTATCAACCCTGGCATCACCAAGAAGATTCCTGGATACTTTTCTGGCTAGTGTCTCAGCTGGACCGTAAGCAAACTTACCACCCATCCCTCTAACAGATTTCTCACCAAATTGTCGAATTGCTGCATCTCTTCCATACCTTCGAGCATATCTTGCAACAACCTTAGGTCCTTTCCTTCGAATGGCTCCTCGACCAACTTTTTCTGCTGCTTCTCTTGCTGCTTTTTTTCCTAACCCCTTACCACCGCGACCGCCACTACTCAACATTGCTGCAATAAAAACAGCATTTAAAAATGTTTCTAAATGTCCAGAAAACTCATCAAATGTCTTCGCAGCATCTTCACCAAGAGTACCATCTATCCATTCTCTAGAACTTTCCTTTGCGCCCATCACCCCAGAAATAACAGTCGCAAACCCACTAAGTAATTTTCCACTTACATCAATTAACCCATCACCTACTTTAGCCAATCCACTAAGAAAAGGCATCATGATTGGACCTAATTCTATTATTTTGAGAACAATCCAACCCAATCCAACATTTAAAAGAAAATTCCCAATCCCAAATCCAGGTACTTTAGGTAGATTTAACTTCCCCTTCTTCCCATCTTTATCTTTATCATCATCTTTCTCTACTTTCTCTTCACCCTTTTCCCTTTTTTCTTTCTTATCTTTATTCTTTTCATCAGTTAATCTCTTCTTCTCATCAGCAAGAGTTCCCTTTAATAAATTACCAACATTTTCTAGTTTTTCTTTAATTACATTAAGCTCTTCACCAATTCCAGTATTGTCACCACCAATATTTCCAATATTTGCAATCTTTGCAATATTAATATTGATAGACTTCTTTACAAGTCCACCTCCCGATGATGGTAATAACTTCTGAGTATTAATTGCCATTTATTTTTATGATAGTATTCCCAATCTAAGCATTTTAGCTATATCTGGGGATGAAGAATTGGATGATGCTACTTGTGATGATCCACCACTACCAGCGGATGAACCACTGCCAGCTGGTGGTAATGTTATATTACTTACATTAAATCCACCACCTCCCCGATTAAATCCGGGATGTATACCCGGAATTGGTTTTAATTGTTTCTGTTCTTTCATGTGTGCTAAAAATGGAGAACTGGGAGATGATTTTTCCATTATCTTAATCAGTTTTTCATCTGGTGATTGCTCAACACCAGCTGACAACAGCAGTTGATCAACAAATTCTGATGATTTTGGCGGTGATGGTGATACTACTGGTGGTGGTGCTGCTGGTGATACTACTGGTGATGATGGTCGTGGTGATGATACTGATACTTGTGGTGATGGAATAAGAAATATCTTATTATCTGGGTCTAATTTATCAGCACGAGTAAGTATTTCCTTTTGATCGGGTGTTCCAAAAGATTCAATCATCTTTCTATTTGACTTAGCCCATATCATCACATTCTTATCTTCTGGACTCAATTTCTCAACTTCCGATTTCCCCTGCCCATAATCAATATTAAGGAATTTGGAAAAATCAAAACTTCCAAATTCTCCAAAACTAGTCTTTATTTTTGAAGTATCCTTAGAATAATCAAATCCAGATGATCCAGGGGAAGAACTCCAAGATTCTGGAGACTCCTTTTTCCCACCATCAAATAAACCTGCAAAATTTCCTATAGGATCGGAAGCAAAATTTCCAATAATATCTATTATAGATCTAGATCCTTTTTTAGATTTTCCTTTAGATTTTGTTCCACCAAAAAGATCAGATATACCAGAAATAAATTTACCTAAAATACCACCCATACCAGTGGTTGGTTCAATTACACTCTCACTCTTACCAAATAAATTTTTACCCAATTTAATAGAATCACCAGATAAATCAATACTCTTACCTGCCGAAATAAAAGGTAATAAGTCATCAACAAAATCATCTAAAAGACTTGCAAATCCCATTTCATCAAATGATGATTTTCTTGGTTTAGTAGAAGGTTTGGATCCACTTGATCCACCACCAGATTTTTTATCATTTTCTTTACCAATAATGCCCGGTTCTGGAGTATGAGGTTCAGAGTCATGACGTGATTCACCTGAGAATAAACTTAAATCAACTTCACCATCAGTACTAGGACCAATTTCACCACCTTGGGCAGCATGTACTCTTCCTCTTGAAACTTTAGGTTTATTATTTCCACCTCCAGCAGCATTTATTGATGCCATTGTATCAGATCCAAACTTATTAACTGCCCCCTTGGACATAACAAATTCACCACTAGTTAACATAGCTGGAACTTTATCAATTCCACCAGGACCAGATACTCCCCCACCTTGACTAAAGTTCAATATTGGAGATATATTGGTAACAAAACCACCTTCATTAAAATTCTGTATTGGGGACGTAGTATTAGTAATGGTATTATTTACATTACTAATATTATTAACAAAACCACCTTCATTAAATTTTTGTACTGGAACTGTAGTATTGGTATTGGTAGTAGTATTAACAAAACCACCTTCATTAAATTTTTGTACTGGAACTGTAGTATTGGTATTGGTAGTAGTATTAACAAAACCACCTTCATTAAAATTCTGTATCGGAGCTAAAGTAACAATGTTATTAACAAAACCACCTTCATTAAAATTCTGTATTGGGGAAGATGATATTAAACCACCACCCTTCGCATATACAGTCTGATTAGTAACTGTAGGTTTATTATTTCCCCCTCCAGCAGAATTCATTGCTGCTAATGTGCCTGCTCCATACTTACTGACAGCACCTGTAGACATAACAAATTCACCGTCTGTAAGCATAGCTGGAACTTTATCAATTCCACCAGGACCAGATACTCCCCCACCTTCACTAAAATTTTGTACCTGATTTATTAATGAGTTATCAACATAACCACCTTGATTATATTTCAACGTTTGGAATGACCTATTAACCAATCCACCACCATTAAAGTTTTGTGTTCTTCCTGGAAGGGTTATATCAATTGGTGGTAATACTAACCCACCACCATTATATGAGGTAAGAGATCCTTGTTCTGGAACAGGAATGAACCCGAAAATTTTACCATTCTCCTTCTTCTGCGGCTTGTCCCCTTTATCTTTATTTTCTTCCTCTTTTTTTAAGCTATTTACTTGTTGTTGAATAAGTGTAGACCCAAGAACACCAACACCAGGATGTGCAGCACCCTGATTCATCATATTATCAGCAACTGCCTTCTCCTTTTCCTTTTTAGTAAGTGGCTTTCCTTTTTTCTCTTCTGCCGCCTTTACTGCAGCGTCTGAGTTTTCCTCAGACTCGCCCATTAGTTTTGTAGCACCGTAACCTGCAGCGATTGTTGTGCCGGCTAAAATAGCCGTAGCTGGATTCATTGCAACCCATTTGAGGAATCTGGTTCCCCATTTAGCAACTTGTCTCAATATAACGCGAGAAAATCTTCCTATTTTAGTTCCAAATAAAACCCACGCAGCAAGTATAGCAGGCCAAGTAACTTCAAGAAATTTAAATACACCATCAATTGTTGATTTGTTTTTAGGATCATTCCACCATTTAAATATTTTAGTAAGTATATGACCAATAATAACATTCTTAAGAAAATTCCACACCTTCTCCCACATTGATTGGATTGGCTGGATTACTACATCCTTTATCTTTCCAATAATCTTTTTACTCTTTTCTAATAATCCCTCTTTCTTATCTCTTTTTTCCTTTTCATCTTGCTTTCTATCAAACTCCAAAAAATCTTTAGATATTTCAGCCTGATCCTTTAAAGTTTCTATTATATCATCAAGTTTAGTGTTAATATCAGAAACAACTTCTACTGATTGATTTAATCCAAGAAAATCATCAGATCCTGGTTTACCACTATTAAATATACCACTACCAGGAAGCATTCTGGATGGTGAAGTAACAGGTGAATTTTGTGATCCGAATGAACTATCAACAAAACTTTCTGCTGTTATTACCCTTTTCTTAAGTTTAAACTTACCTACCTTACCTTTTACTCTAGAAAATTCTTCCCTTATTTTTTCATCTTCTTCAGCTGATAAACTTCCAGTATCAACTCTAGAAGCAATTAATTTTTCCTTTAAAAGAGTTTTATAATCCCCATAATTAAAATCACTTACATCATCCAAACCTAAGATAGTTACTATATCCCCATCTACCTCTTCTTCAACAATATCTTCTTCCCCAACACCTTCATATAAACTGATAGCTGCTTTTGGTGGTTCTGGTTCATCCACCATTCCAACTTCTTCAGGAATATTTTCTACTTTCTTACCTAAGTATTGCTCAACCAACCATGCCTGAAACTTCGGATAAATATCAAAAAATTTCCTTCCCCCACCACCATCATCCATTTGAGGATACCCTCTGGGATCCGTTTTCATAGTGGCGATTAATTTATCAGCATCAGCATCAGATAAATTGACCGTGGATGAATATGATCCACCATGACTATCTCTCTTGCCCGTAAGTTTAAGCTTTAAAAGATTCCAAGTTCCATCACCAACCTTAGCAGTATACCAAGGTCTGTCATTATCCAATACTCCTGATGGTGGATCTATTAAATTCTTAAGATTCTTATCTACGGGCATTTTGTTGTTGTTCTTGCTTCTGTTTCTCTTCTTCAAGATGTTGTTGTAATAATGCGACGTATACATCCCTCTCCCAAGGGATCATATTTTCAATCTCAGTCAAAGAGTATTTATGATACTGCATCAAAGCAAAATTAAGTTTATAATAATTCATACTATCCATATGAATCATGCCTATGCGAAAAAACTTGCTAACCCTTCTAAAACAACATCACTTCCAACTCCTGTCTTTGGATTTTTTACATAAACATTATGAGAAAGTTTTGGCATAGTATCAAAGAACTTTTCAATATCTTTAAATTGAGAAGAATTCATTTGTTCCACAAATTCATTCATTTCCTTTTTAGTGAAATCACCAGTTGCCCACACTTCATCTTCAGAATACACCTTAGAAATACATGTAGCAATCAACTGGAAAGATTGTTCCATAGCATTCTTATCTTGGAAATCAAAATTATTTTTAATAAACTGGTCTAGTGATGGATATTTCATTTCCATCATCAAATTATCATCAAGTTTAATTTGGTTTGTATGGTCTTCATCCTTTTTAACCTGAATATCATCCAAATTGATTTTCACTTTTATTTGGGTTTCAGCATCATCTGGGCAGACAATATTAACCTCCAATTCCTCACCCACAGATTTACCTCTAATATTGAGGAATAAAAACTCAATATCAAAGGTGGGTAAATTTTCTACTTTAATTCCTTTTGTAAGAATACAATTTTTAATAACAGATTTAATAGCAGTTGTAATCTGTTTGGTATCTTCACTCTCTAATGCAATAACTAATAACTTTTCTTCTTTTACAAGAAAAGGTCTATATTGAATTGTCTTTTCTGTTGATGGCAATTCAAGCTCATAAATTGGTGTAGCAATCTTTGGTAAAGGCATAATATCCTATAAATTTCAGTGTATTTATTTATCAGTCTTCTTTATTATCCCCAAATGATTGTAATTGCCTTTTTGTAATAACATATCTCAAATAAGACATAGAAACTGTACATTTCAATAAATCACTAGAACTATAACTAAGAGGCATTGAAGTAATAGCTGTCGGAAAAGAATCTACAAATGTATATTCTATTAGATTTACACCTTCCTTATCAAATGCAGTAACTTTAAGTCCTTGAGCAGATTTATATTCCTCTGGAAATTTCATCCTATAAAAATAATTACTATAGGTAGGAGTAATTACAGTATTATTGGTCTGTCCTACAATATGGTCCATCCATCCTTCAAAGAATAAAATAGGTAAGTAATCATTACTACTTACATAAAAGGTAAAATCCATTGATTGATCATATTGCCTTCTATGTACATGTTTCTCAGTAACTCCATGATGATCATCAGTCAATTCCATAGTCATTAAACTAGATCCTGGAAGAGCTGCGTCTGAGCATGATATACTCAATTTTTCATTATATAAATTATTAGCTTTTAATATGGTAGACCACCACCAGTCATCAGATCTTGCATTAAAACTCCAACTATTATCCAATTTCTCACTAATACTACCAATATCAAATTCCACCATAAATTTGGAATTTAAAGCGGGAGCTAATAACTCAGATTTAATCTGACTAACATTTCTTTTAAATCTACTTTTTTTACGTTTTCTTTCTTCTTCTGCTTGTTCCACCTCGGATCGCGGCTTTATTTTGCCCTGTTCAACGTAGGATTCACGTCGAGCCCGCATGTCGGCGCGTATTTCTTCAATTTCAGCAGGTGATTTTGGTGACATTTATTCTATAAATAGTAGTTGCCTTATATAATATGTATATGGGTGAAAGTCATAAAAGTAGATACAAACCCACAAATCCTAAAAAATATAAAGGTAATCCCAATAATATTATCTGTCGAAGTACTTGGGAACGGAAATTCTGTAGTTATTGTGACTTAAAAGAAGATATTTTAGAATGGGGAAGTGAAGAATTTTGGATACCTTATAAATCACCTGTAGATGGAAGAACACACAGGTACTTTCCAGATTTTATCATAAAAATAAAAGAAAGTAGTGGTGAAATTAAAACATACATTATTGAAGTCAAACCAAAAAGACAAACCAAATCACCAACTAAGAAGAAAAGAATAACAAAATCTTACTTATATGAATGTAAAACCTATGCAGTCAATCAAGCAAAATGGAAAGCAGCGGAACAATTCTGCGCTGATAGACGTATAGAGTTTAAGATTATAACAGAAAAAGAATTAGGTATCAAATGAATCGTATAGAGCCAATTAAAGAAGAATTAGAGCAAACAATTGATCAAGAAGATTTAATGCTTATGATTATGGACGCTCTCAATGATACTGTTGAACCAATACCGGAAGTAGGAAAATTCTATACTTTCCTCTATAGTGCCAAAACTCCAAAACTCCTTTATGATCAACATCCACTAATTGCTTGTATGGAAATATATGAATGGGGATTTAAAGGACTTAACTTCCATTGGCAACATTATAAGAATTATACTTGGAATGAAGTCGTTGGCCAACTATATGTTGTTGAATTTGAAGAGCTTGATGACCTACTTGCAGTTCCATATGCAAAGTACGTGACTAAATAAATAAAAAATACATAATTTAATGGGTAATAATAGATATAAATCAGATGACGATGATAGACTTTTCTTTCTTCCTACGGGTCAGCAATATTATACGGAAGTTCATAAAAAAACTGGAGAAATCACATTATTTCATATTGGGGGAAAGGGGGAAGATACTTCTAACAATACGCCTAGAAAAGTTGGTACTTTGAAGGACAACGAATGGACGACAGAGGAGGGTCATGCTAACGAGGAGGATAATGCTACAACAGATGAAATTCTCATGTTTAGAGAGACAAGATATAGAAACCTTATTAAAACCTCAGCAAGAAATGTAGTAAAACACGCATATGCTGCTGAAGACCCTGATGCAGGTGAGATCACTATAACTCAAGTTATTAACCTATTAAGCGGGGGAATACCTTTAGGAAGTGAATCGACGAACTATAGATCATTAGAAACCATAGCTGGAAGTATGCTTACGGGTTACAGCAAGAAGCTGATATATCCTCTTGACCTTTCTGCTACAGAGCAAGACAGAATAGTATTCTCTATGATTCCATATATACCAAGTGGGATTGAAGGTGCAGGGGGGGAAGCTGTAGCTGGTAAGCGGACTTCATCCGTAGAAAAGAAAAATGTTAAAGCAAGAATTTTTCTACCAATACCAGCTGGTATTAATGATTCCAATTCAGTACAATGGCGAAAGGATGACATGAATTCCTACCAAATGGCACTGGCAGCAGTAGCTGTTGCTGGAATAGAAGGTGGTATGGGAGAAATGATTGGAAAATTTAAGGAGAAGGCTGCAAAGATCTCCAAAGGGGTAGGTAGTGAAGAAGCCGTAAAAAACTTGTTTGCCGCTAAAGCAGTCGGGAGTAATATGAAATCTTTATTGGTAAGAACAGAAGGGGCTGTCATGAACCCCAATATGGAATTATTGTTTGATGCACCAACTTTAAGAGAATTTACTTTTAAATTCTTGATGTCACCAAGAAGTGAAGATGAAGGCAAGGCTATAATTCAAATTATCAGAACATTCAAACAGGGAATGTCAGCTCAAAGAACTAATGGAAGATTATTCCTAAAAACACCTTTTGTTTGGTTATTGGAATATAAACAAGGTGTAGGAGGAAAACAATGGCACAAAAATCTTGAAAGTATAAATTACTTAAATAAATTTAAAGAATGTGCCCTTACTAATTGTGCTGTGAATTATACTCCTAATGGAAGTTATTCCACATATCAAAATGGAGTAATGGTAGCATATGAATTAACTCTATCATTCCAAGAACTTACACCAATTTACTTAGATGATTATGGGGATTCAGAAGAAGACTACAAAACATCCATAGGATATTAAAATGTCAGATTATTTTAACAAACTTCCAGATATAGAGTATGTCAGTAGACTTCCTGGAGCTCAAATATCAGATTACATAAAAGTAAAAAACTTCTTTAAAAGAGGTATTATCAGAGAAGACATTTCTAAAGAACTGATGTTCTTTACAAAGTATTCTATTAAAAATAACGATAGGCCAGATAATGTTGCATTTTCCAAGTATGGAGATTCTGCACTAGATTGGGTAATTCTCAAATGCAACAATATTCATAATATTCAAGATCAATGGCCAAAATCACAATATAATTGGTATAACTATCTTCTTGATAAGTATGATGATGAAGAAACTCTTTATAGTGGTATTCATCATTATGAAACAACTGAAGTTAAAAATGAAGAGGAAGTATTAATAATTCCAGCAGGTCTTGAAGTTGAATCCGATTATTCGGTAGAATATCTAGATTCATACACGAAACTGTTAATAACAAAAACACCAGTTATTGCGGTTACAAACTTTCAATATGAAGAAAAACTAGAAGATGCTAAGAGAGAGATTTATCTATTAAAACCAAAATATCTGCCCGTTGTAGAAGATGATATGGATGAAATGATGGTATATAAAAAGGGTTCCGCCCAATATGTGAACGAAACCCTTAAACGTGCTGATAATATCAGATTACACGGATATTGATATTTTTCGAAAACCTAATGGGGTGAAAAATACCCCAGCTATTTTTTCCACCTTTTTTTGAACTAAAAGTCGAATTTCCCCACAGTATTCACTCTTCCGCAAGACGTTGGAAGTATGACAATGCGTCATCTTCATCTTTAGAAGTAACTAACTCAGCTCTTGCTGCTTCTTCTTTAGGTGTATCACCTTCGGAAGAACCAAAGTTTGGAGTGAACGAACCACGAGTATTTTCTTCCTCGTTACTTGTCTCCTCATCAAATTTAACTGACTTGGTATTTTTCTTACCAAGGACATATTGAAGACGCTTATTAAGATCCTCATATGACTTAAACTTATCAGGAGCAACAACATCTGTAAGAGAATATTGCTTCTTCCACAATGCTTCTAGAGCATCATCGTCATCAAGTAGTGGAGAAACACGGTCGAACTCTGACTTGTCATAGTTCCAATAACCATCCTTCTTCACAATCTTCAGTTTAAAGTTGGCACCCTGCCAGAAATCGAAAGGATTAATGGCATTCTCATCTTCAAATTCAGGTTGCATAACATCCATGACTTTATCAAAGATTTTCTTACCAAACTTATAAAGGAATACACCACCCTCATTTTGAGGATTAGTAGGATCCTTTACAACATAGATGTTTGCATAGAAAGAG
>MPLX02112448.1_pt1 | contig 25895 bp, 21 predicted proteins | sample 1617341 | NCBI WGS metagenome assembly MPLX02 (sample SAMN05944804, study PRJNA350692) | marine metagenome | biome: marine; feature: ODZ; material: water; isolation source: 120 m water sample filtered on 0.2 um supor filter | place: Pacific Ocean | collected 2012-04-08 | depth 120m m | reverse complement strand
TCGTTAACTGTAATAAGTTGATGAATAATTCAGGATGAAAGGAGCCTCATGAAAACTCAATACTACAACCCTTTTCTGGTTTCCGCTTTTTTTCTGCTGATCCTGGCTTTTTTGCTGCCAATACGACAGGCCTCAGCAGAAACAGATGTAGATCTTCCACAAACGGGTGTGAATTTTCGATCCATCGATTCTCGGATTAAGAGGATGGAAAAACAACTCAGTGATCCTTCAAAGATGGCCTTCTCCCGCCTGGAACTGAAGCTGCAGCCTCTGATAGGAGGAGGGCTGTCACCGAACGGCGTTCATGCTCCACTGAGGCAATACGGATACGAACAGTTGAGAGCGGAAGATATGGCCTATGATCCAGTGGCGAATCCCGCCCCACCTGCGGGCTACCGCATGGGACCGGGTGACGAGGTTGTCATTTACAGCGTCTCCGAACCGAATCTAGTACGGATCAAGATCTCCGCGGACGGAAAGTTGAGGCATCCGTCAATCAACTCGATTCAGGTTGCCAACCGAACCTACGAAGAGATCCAGGAGCAACTTTCGAAGGAGAACCGTTTCATGGACCTGGTACTGGATAAACTTCGCTCGATCCAGGTCAACATCATCGGAGAAGCAACCAATCCGGGGCTGCACCGGGTGCCTGCAACCGCCAATGTGGCCCAGGTGATTTCTCTCTCGGGCGGAATCCGCTGCAGTGGCAGCCTACGCAACATCGAGTGGCGCAGAAACAATAAACTCATCACCCAGATCAATCTCTATGATTACCTGCTGAAGGGGATTTCCCCCAAAGAGTCCCACCTCAAAAGTGGGGATACCCTCTTCATCCCCTTGATGAAAAAAGCCGTCGCCATCGACGGCGCAGTCTGGCGGCCGGCGATCTACGAATTGAAACAGGAAACCACCATGAAGCAGGTGGTGGATCTGGCAGGGGGATTCCAGCCGGACTACCTGAGAGATTGCATTGTCCTGGAACGGATAACCATTTCGGGCCGGGAACTGATCCCGGTGCTGAATGGCGCAGTATTCCTCAGCACCCCCGTAAAGAATTTCGATGTGATCAAAATCTATCCGAACTCCTCCATCCTGCCTAAATATTTCTGTTTGGACTTGCCTCAAAATGAAGCTCTCTCCCAGAACCAATAGCTACCAGTCTTTGAAGCCCTCTTTGACATGTTTCTGACAGGTCTAACATTAGTACTGATATTGGCATTAGGATTTATTGCCGATTTCCTTTATGGGAGGTTTTCGATGATGAAGAATGAATGGAACAAACGTTTTACCCAATCGTTGATGGTGGCATTATTGCTGATAGTGTTCGGATTTTTCTATACAGAATTGCAAGCTGCAGAGCCAGAAATAAGGATGGGAAGATCCACCTTGGCGGAGTTCAAACAGACCGTGAAGAATCTTGCCGAGGGAGACTTCGCCCAGAAACTGAAGGAGTTGAGTGAAAAAACATCCGCCGGTAAAAATTCTGGATATTGGAGATTAGCTCTGAAGAAACAGTTCGATCTATCTTTCGATATCGGCAATGAAGCACTGTTTTCAGGATATTATTTCTTGACCGATGTCAACCACCCTTCCCTGGAGGTCATCCCGGTGCTGGGATCGAAGAAGAGAAGATCCTATGCCTGATGATTTATGGGACCGAAACCGGAATCAGCACCCTGCTCGTCTGTCAAGACCCGGAGCAAGAAATGCTGGTCATCGCAGAAAACTCTGGAGGCAGCTTATAAACAACAGACCGGCACCTGCCACCTGCAGTTTTATTCATGGAATTCCTCAGAAACGGGAAAAAGTAAACTTTGCTTGGAACCTGATGTTTCCTTGAACAGGGCTTTGACGGAAGGAGACGCGATCACCTCTTTGTTGGCGGCGTAGAGTTCATGGTTTTGTTCAAGTCGTGAAAGATCATAGAGGTAATTGATCATCAGTCCCGCTCCCTGCCCAATACCCCGGGCGGACACATCCCCGAGCCAGTTCACCCGTTCCAGGCTGGCCCCGTTTTCCAGGTGAAAGCGGGCCACCGGATCGTTGGGACTGCCGTCGCTTCGCTCCGACTGAAACAGGTATCGTACGCAGAGTCCCAGCACTGAAGGCTTCAACTGTTCCGCCAACTGCGGATCCAGATTCCATCCATTGTTGCTCAGCCGTTTGAAGAGTTCCCCGAGCCAGGGCTCGGTTCCCGAATCCTCTTTCTGCTTCAGCCAACGCATGAATCCCGGAAGCGGGGAGAGGGTTGCGAATTCCTCGAGCTGAGGAAAATGCTTCTGCAGGTCGTTGGCGACCTGCTTGATCAGGAAATTCCCGAAGGAAATCCCTTTCAACCCTTTTTGGCAGTTGGAGATCGAATAGAAAACCGCTGTTTTCGCGTTTTCCGGATCTTCCGCCACCCGTTCCGGATCGAGCACGTCCGCAATCTTGGAAGGCATGCCCTGGAGGAGGGCAACCTCCACGAAAATCAGGGGTTCATCGGGCATGCTCGGATGGAAAAAGGCAAAACAGCGGCGGTCTTTGGGTTCCAGCCTGCGCCGCAATTCTTCCCAGGATGGGATTTCATGCACCGCTTCGTAGGCAATGATCTTCTCCAGGATGTGGGCTGGTGTGGTCCAGTCGACTGTGCGCATGACAAGGAAACCGCGGTTGAACCAGGAACGAAACATGTGGCGGAAATCTTCGTCTACACGTTTCAGGACGGGATTGTTCCGCGCTTCTTCAAGCAGTGCCTCCCGCATTCGCACCAGACCGACGGTGCCGTCCGCCACGGAATTCAGACGGCGGAAGAGTTCCTGCCTTGGAGGTTCCGCCGCCTGCATCAAGCTGCAGAAATTTTTCGGATCCTTATCGTCTCCATACTTTTGCGCAGCACGTATGATTTGCCCGGCATCGATATCGTACTCCTCCGCCAGCAGCATGAAAAACCCGTTGCGCTCCTCCGCGTCGGTTTCTGCATAACGCTTCAAAAAACGGTCGGCATAGACCAGCGCCGATGCTTCCCCTTTGGTTTCAAGCACCAGAGCCGCCAACATTTTCAGTGACTGCTCACGGTTTTCACGTTCCAACCAGTTGAGACTCGGGAGTTTGATGCTCCTTTTGAAAATGGATTGGAGGAGATCTTGAAAAAATCCTGCCTGGGTCATCATAAGGCCTTGGTGCGATTTGGGGCTTTTCAGACGGCCAGTTGAGGAACGGCCTCATCGATGATCGGCTTCAGCCCGGCCAAGGCACGTTCCGTAGCTTCCAGGGCACGTTCTGTATCAGAATCCTCCATCACCGTGGAAAGTGCGAAAAAGCCGCGGTTTCCGATGAATAATCCCTGATTCATCATTGCCATGTTGAAAAGACGGAGGATTTCACGGTCTTGAGTGAGAAAAGCCGTGGATGCCGTGCTGACGGGTTCCGGAGTGAAATGAATCTGCTGCAGGGATCCATAACCCTTAACTTGGGCCTTGATTCCCAGATCCTTGAGCATCTGTCGGACCTCAACCGCCATCGATTCACCCATCGTATTGATGCGTTCCAGGGCCTCTTGATTCATTTCCTGAAGTGAAGCAATCCCAGCGGCAACGCCGAGCGGGGTGGCTACGAAAGTCCCCGCATGGTGGGCGGGCCGTTTGTGCCTGGGTGAAAAGACCGCCATCACCTCCTCACGACCGCCGAAGGCGCCGACGGGAATCCCTCCACCGATGGTTTTCCCGAGTGCGGTGATGTCGGGCTCCACATCGTAGATCATCTGGGCCCCGCCGGTGGAGAGCCGGAAGCTGATCACTTCATCGACAATCAGCAGCACCCCGTTTTCCGAAGCTGTTTTTTTTAGGAATTGGAGGTAGTCCGCTTCCGGCGGAATCATGCCTGCTGCACCCATGACGCCTTCCACAATCACTGCGGCCAGTTCGTCACGGTTTTCACGGATCAGCTTCTCAGCGCTTTCCTTGTCATTGAAAGGGGTGGTCAGCACATCCTGCTCCGCGCTTTTGGGCAGTCCCGGCGGAAGCTTGCGCCAGCCTACCTGCATCTCCATGATGTCGTAGCTGCCGTGATAGTTGCCCTCCATCTTGAGGATTTTGTCCTTGCCGGTGAAGGCCCTTGCACCACGGATGGCAAACATGCAGGCCTCCGTTCCGGAAGTGCAGAAACGGACACGTTCCATCGCCGGAATGCGATCACAGATCATCCCCGCCCAGTCATAGACCTGCTCAAAAGGTGCCGCCATCGCAGAACCCTGGGCCGCCTGACGGGTGATGGCTTCCACCACGCGTGGATGGTTGTTGCCCAAAACCATGGATGTCCAGTTGTTGGAAAAATCCAGGTACTCGTTGCCGTCCACGTCATAAAGCCGACAGCCGTCTCCACGTTTCATCACTGTGGGATAAGGCTCCATCCAGACCGAAATGCGCATGTCCCCGTCTGGAACGTAACGTGATGCGTCGCGGATGATTTTCTGGGATTTTCCGGTCCGTTGTTGATAAGTTTTTTCTAATTCCCGGCTGTACTGATCGATGATTTCTTTTCTGGGCATAGGTTGATTTCCTGTTTCTGAAAACGTTTATTTTTAACTCTGATGCGTCTCGCATCCCTTTCATGATGCTGGTCTGGCGTATTTCGGCAAGCCAGAAGCCTAAATTGACAGCTGTTTCAATTCCCAGCCTTGCCTGTAGATGTCAAAGATTTAAAATAAAGATCGTCTCCAATCCCTGAATGGTTCTTCTCATCAGGAATTGGACTGAAATCCAGGACCTTGAAATCATTAATCATTCAAGAAGCATCCACCACTTACAGACAAGGAAAGCATGAGCAGTGAAGTCGTCATTCTCAGTGCCGCACGATCCGCGGGTGGTAAATTCGGCGGGTCACTCTCCTCACTCAATCCAACCGAGTACGGAGGACAGGTGATCCGTGAAACCATCAGACGTTCGGGAATTGAAGTGGAACGGATCGATCAGACCATCTTCGCCAGTGCCTGGCAGGCCGGAGTCGGCCCCAACCCCGCAAGGCTGGCGGCGGTGGGCGGCGGGGTGCCCTTGGATTCCCCTGCGGTCTCTGTTAACGTGCGCTGCGGTTCCAGTATCCAGGCACTGATTTTCGGAACCCAGGCGATCAAGGCGGGAGATGCCAAAACAGTGATGATCGGTGGTACCGAAAGCACCAGCCAGGTGCCTTATGCCTTGCCCAAAGCGCGCTTCGGTTACCGCATGGGGCCCGGTGAACTGGTAGATATCATGCATCGTGACGGCTTCCTCTGCCCCTTGGGTGGAGGACTGATGGGAGAAATGACGGATGATCTTGCAAAAGAAATGAACATCGGACGTGAAGCACAGGACCAGTTCGCCCTGGAGAGCCATCAGAAAGCGGAAGCAGCCTTCATTGAAGGAAAATTCGAAGATGAAATTGCGACAGTGGAAGTGCCGGGACGCAAAGGACAAACGCAGCCATTCAGGGATGAGGAAATCTTCCGTGCCGAAATAAAAGAGGAATCTCTTGCCAAACTGAAACCCGTCTTCCGCAAGGACGGCACAATCACCGCCGGAAACGCCTGTGCCCTCTGCGATGCGGCCTCGGCCCAGCTCCTGATGGATCGGGAAAGCGCCCGTCAGCAGGGGCTCGAACCGATGGCGCTGATCCGCGGCTATGCCTTTGTAGGATACGAACCCAGCCGATTCGGGCTTTCCCCGGTCAAGGCGATTCCCGAGGCCTTACGTAAATCCGGACTGGAACTGGATGACATCGACTTGATCGAATTGAACGAAGCCTTTGCCGCCCAGTACCTCGCCTGCGAACAGAAACTCGATCTGAACCGTGACAAGGTCAATGTCCATGGAGGCGCGATCGCCCTCGGACATCCGATCGCCGCCACCGGATCCAAAATCCTGACCACCCTGCTCTACGCACTCCGTCAAAGGGACCTTCAGTTTGGTCTTGTCAGTGCCTGCATCGGCGGGGGAAACGGGGTCGCCCTGGTGGTGGAACGTCTGCAATGATGAATGAGAGCCTTCGCAGCATCCGCAAACTGCCATTTCCAGGATCCATTGATCCTTCTTGAAATGCCGGCTCTTCCTGAAAATTCCCTTCACCCGAGAAACCCTGTGAGGCTGTTCGTTTTCAATGTGTTCTGCTGAAAAAGAGTTCCCATTCCGTTTCATTCAAAACTTTACGAACCATAAACCCCAACCCAACCTAAATGGAAAAACTGTTCAATCCCGGATCGGTCGCAGTGATCGGTGCTTCGGAAGTCCCTGGAAAAGCTGCGGAACGCCGTACCCGCAGCCTGCTCGAAGGAGGCTACCGGGGTCAGGTGTTTCTGATCAATCCGAAGCGCAAGGAACTTTTCGGTCGAAGGAGTTATTCAAGCATCCTGGAGGTGGATGGCGATGTGGACCTGGTGATGATCATTGTCCCTCCGCGTTTTGTGCTTCCCGCCGTTTCCGAAAGTGTGCGTAAAGGCGCCAAGGGCATCATCATCATCACGGCCGGGCTGGGGGAAATCGGGGAATCGGGAAAGGAAATCGAAAAGAAAATCCTGGAAGAAACCGTCCGTTCCGGAAGCATCATCGTCGGTCCCAACTGCAGCGGAATGTTCTGCGGGTCCGCGGGCATCAACATGCTCGGCATCCCGGGCATTGAAAAGGGCGGGATTTCCGTGCTGGCGCAGAGCGGTAACGTCATCGACTCGCTGACCCATTACGCACAAAAACGGAGCCTGGGATTCAGCAAGATCATCAGTCTCGGCAACGCAATCGGCGCGGAACTCCACGAATACCTGCAATACCTCGGAGAAGATCATGAAACACAAGTCATCATCTCTTATCTGGAAAGCATCAAAAACGGCCATGCACTGATCCAGGCGGCACGGGAAACCAGCCAAATCAAACCGGTGATCGTCCTCAAAGTGGGCCGTTTCGGCGCGGGCATCCGGACGGCGGCATCCCACACAGGGGCCCTGGCCGCAGATGATCTGGTTGTCGACGCAGCTTTCCGGCAAGCCGGGATCATCCGGGTTGCCAACATTGATGAAATGTTCGACCTCGCTGAAATTTTCTGCAACAGTCCGGTTCCAACCGGAAAACGGGTCGCTATCCTCTCCGAGGGAGGAGGGGACAATTCGATTTCCGCGGACAATGCAGAATCCTATGGAATTGAGGTTCCTGTCCTCACGGAGAAGACCCAACAACAGATCCTGCCCCATCTGCTGGAAGGTATGCCTGCGGCGAATCCAATCGATTATGGCGGAACGGCGGAAGAAAACCCCGAAGTCGTCTCACGCTGCACGGAAGCCTGCATGCAGTCCGAGGAAGTCGATGCAGTCTACATCACCGGTTTTTTCGGGGGCTTCCGTGAGATCATTGCCCCTCACGTGGGTGAACTGGAGGAAAAAGCCGCTCGGGAACTGGCACGTCAGGTGAAACAGTATGGCAAACCGCTCTTCATGCACAGCAGTTTTGCCGGAGAGGGCATCCCCGCGCTGGAAATCCTGAAGAGTTCCGGAATCCCGGTGATGGAGTCTTCCGACCGCTCGATGCGCTGCCTGGCGGAATTGATGAATTTCGGAGAAAAACGAAAGCAGAACCGGAAGCTTTCCTATCCGAAAACCCTGTCGATGAACCGGGAACGGGTCGATAAGATCATCGAAAGTGTACGATCTGAAGAACGAAGAAACCTTCTGGAAACCGAATCACTGGAACTGCTCCAGGCTTGCGGAGTGAAGATGCCTCCGGGAAAACTGGCAAAAACTGTTGAAGAAGCTGCTTTAGCTGCAGCTGCATTCCAGGTGCCTGTCGCACTGAAAATGGTCAGTCCGGACATCCTGCACAAATCCGATTCCGGAGGGATCCGTCTCCACCTCAACAATGCGGATGAGATTCATCGTGCTTTTCATGAGATCCATCAGAATGCCCTGGGGGTGACCGAAGAATCGCGAATTCGGGGGGTGCTGGTTTCCCCGATGGCCCAGCCTGGACAGGAGTGTATCGTGGGCATGATCCGGGATCCTCAATTCGGGCCGGTGCTGATGTTCGGACTGGGAGGAGTTTTCGTCGAGGTGCTGAAAGACGTTTCCTTCCGTATCACACCTGTCAGCAACGAAGATCTGGACTCGATGATCCGGGAGATCAAGGGGTTTCCGCTTTTGTCCGGAGTTCGGGGGGAGTCCCCCAAAGATATCGACTGCCTGAAACGGATCCTCGCCATCCTCTCAGAATTGGCCGAAGCCTATCCTGAAATCGAGGAAATCGACCTGAATCCGGTGATCGTTCATGAAGAAGGTGCCTCAGCGGTCGATTCAAGAATCCTGCTGTCATCCCTCAGGGATCAGATCCTCGTGTGATCCAACCTCTCACGAATTCTGCTTCAGCTTAGCCCATGTATCGCGGAGAGTGACAATACGGTTGAACACAGGAGGTTCCGCGGAGGACGCTTTTTCGTCGGAGCAAAAATAACCAAGTCGTTCGAACTGAAAACGGCTGCCTGGAATCACGTTTTTCAGCCCGGATTCGAGCCTGCAGTTTTTCAGGATTTCGACCGAATCCGGATTCAGATCCTTGAGAAAGTCGCCATCTTCGTGATTGCTTCCTGGAGAGGCTTCTCGGAAAAGGCGATCATACAACCGGACTTCTGCAGGAATGCTTTGCGAAGCAGAAACCCAATGGATGATGCCCTTGACCTTCCTGCCCTCGGGTTGAACCCCTTTAGCAGTTTGGGGATCATAGCTGCATCGGAGTTCGGAAATCTTGCCGGACGCATCACGAACCACTTCATCACAACGGATCACGTATCCGTAGCGCAGCCGCACTTCTTTTCCAGGTGCCAGCCTGAAGAACTTGCGGGGCGGATCTTCCAGAAAGTCATCCTCTTCGATGTAGATTTCACGCGTTAAAGGGATACTCCGCCTTCCCGCCTCGGGATTCTGAGGATGAACGGGGGCGTCCAGCATCTCCACCTGGTCTTCGGCAAAATTGGTGATCACCACCTTCAATGGTTTCAGCACGGCAAAAGCCCTGGGTGCATCCTGATTGAGCACCTCTCGGGCACAATCCTCAAGCACTGAAAAATCGATGTTGTTATTACTTTTGGAAATGCCAATCCGTTCGCAAAAAAGCCGGACCGACTCGGGTGGAAAACCACGTCGGCGGATTCCAATCAGGCTCGGCATGCGCGGGTCGTCCCAGCCTTCGACATGCCCCTCTTCAACAAGCTGGATCAGTTTGCGTTTGCTGAGCACCGTATACTGCAGGTTGAGCCGGGAGAATTCATATTGGTGAGGCAGACACGGAGCCTCAGCCTCCCGCAAGACCCAGTCGTAAAGCGGACGGTTGTCTTCGAATTCAAGGGTACAGAGCGAATGCGTCACTCCCTCCAAAGCGTCACTCAGGCAGTGGGTGAAATCGTACATCGGGTAGATGCACCAGGCGTCACCTGTGCGCTGATGAGGAACCTTGCGGATCCGGTAAAGGGTTGGGTCACGCATGTGGATGTTTGGTGCAGCCATATCGATCCTGGCCCTTAGCACATGGCTTCCATCCTCGAATTCTCCCTCGCGCATGCGTTGGAAGAGGTCCAGGTTTTCTTCGATTCCTCGTTCCCGAAAAGGGCTGTTGCGTCCCGCTTCGGTGAGGGTTCCCCGGTATTCACGGATTTGATCCGCACTCAAGCTGTCGACATAGGCCTTGCCTCGACGGATCAGGACACAGGCGAATTCGTAGAGTGCCTCAAAATAATCGGAGGCATGGGTCAGTCGTTCCCCCCAGTTGAAACCGAGCCAGCGGATGTCTTCCAGAATCGCCTCTGCATAGGTCGCATCTTCCTTGACCGGGTTGGTGTCATCGAAACGCATGAAGCAATGCCCACCAAAATCGCGGGCCATGCCGAAATTGAGAAAAATCGACTTTGCATGGCCGATGTGCAGATAACCGTTTGGCTCCGGAGGAAAACGGGTGAACACTTTTTCATGTTTTCCAGACTCCAGGTCCGCTTCGATGATTTTGCGAATGAAATGAGTTGCCGGAGATGATGCTGGTTGCTTTTCGTCCATCGTAGAGGGGGCTGATTCTGATTACTAAAGGTAATTTTATACCATGTGAACCTCGAAGCTCCAAGCCGATGAAATGAATCCCTGAAGTTTCTTTCCTGCTGATCTGTTAAGATGTTCTCCGAATTGCTTCCGGAATACTCATCAACATGCGTCATTCAAGGTCCGAATTCGTCCATCATCCAAAATAACAACACTGAACCATCTTCAAACGACTTATGTCCCCGATCAAAGAAGAGCTAAAAGATCTCTCCCAATTTGTCCGACGCTGGGTTTTCTGGCGAACACTTTTGATGATCCAGCTGGGCTGTTTCCTTTTTGGCTGGGTGATCAGTGGGATCCTCATTCCACAGAATTTTTTTGCCGGAGGACTGATGGGGATCAGCCTGCTTATCATTAGTCTCTCCGGGGATTGGATCTCCCTCAGTCTGCTCTACATCCTGCTCAATATTCCGCTTTTTCTTTTGGGCTACCGCAGTTTTTCTCTGCGTTTTCTGCTGATCTCCCTGCTTGGAATGGGCATTTTCAGTTGCAACCTGGAGTGGACGGCAGGAATGAGCATCCCCACCCGCGAACCACTGCTCGCCGCCATTCTGGGAGGGATCCTTTCCGGTTCAGGTTCCGGTCTTTATCTGCGTTTTGGAGGATCCGTCGGAGGGTTGGACATCCTCGGAGCCTTCCTGAAGAAGAAATTCTCAATCCCGATCGGCAACACTTTCATCCTCGTCAATCTGGTGATCATTGTCGCCAACGGATTCCTTTACGACCTCGACATTGCACTTTATACCGGGATCTTCATGTATGTCTTTTCCTGGTCCCTTCAACGTGTCCAAACCGGCTTCTCCCAGCGTAAGGCGGTTTTCATCATCTCCAAAAAACCTGAGGAAGTGGCCGAAAAAGTGCTGCGAAAGATGGACCGCGGACTGACGTATTTTCATGCCTATGGGGGACTGGAACATGAACCACGGGAAGTGATTTACACCGTGATCAATTTGCTCGAATTAGGACGATTGAAGCAATACCTTTATGAAATCGACCCTGATGCTTTCATGGCCGTTAACGATACTGCGGAGGTGATTGGAAAGAGATTCCTGAGCTGGGAGGAGGAAGGATTCAATCCGATACGGAAAGAGTCTACAACCCCAAAATCTGCTTAGTACGTTTAGTTCTGCCCAAACGAAGGGGGGACTTTTTTAGGAGGATTTGGTTTTGGGAAGCATGCTGAAGGCTTCCAATGCTTTTTCTCGGGATTCCTTGAGAGGAACCACCGGATGGGGATAATCGGTTCCCAGACGAATTCCCGCATCCTTGAGTACTTCCGCAGGAGCTTCCCATGGTGAAAAGAGATATTTCCCAGGGAGTTTTTTCAATTCTGGAAGGTAGTGTTTGGTATAGGCTCCATCCCAGTCGAACTTCAATCCCTGACTGACAGGGTTGAAGATCCGAAAATAAGGAACCGCATCGGCTCCGCATCCTGCAACCCACTGCCAGCTTGCGCTGTTGTTGGCCAGGTCGGCATCCACCAGGCAGTCCCAAAACCACCGTTCTCCGTGTTTCCAATGCAACAGCAGATTCTTCACCAAAAAGGATCCTACGATCATACGGACTCGGTTGTGGATGTATCCCGTCTGCCAAAGTTCACGCATCCCTGCATCGACGATCGGATAGCCGGTCAGTCCTTTCTTCCAGAGCTCCAGACGTTTCGGGTCGTCGTTCCAGGGAAAGGCATCAAAACGCCGATGCAGATTCTTAGTCGGCAGGTCGGGAAAATGATAAAGCAGGCTGTAGGAAAACTCCCTCCATCCCAGTTGACTGAGAAAATGATCGAGGTTTTTACCCGAATGTTTATCCAAACCACCATACCAAGCCTGATTTGAAGAAATCTGGCCCTGATGAAGATAGGGAGAAAGTCTGGATACATAGGATTTTGCAGGAAAGTTGCGGCCTTCTTTGTAATGCATCAGACCCTTCTCAAAAAATTCCAGCATTTTTTCCTGCCCCCCTTTTTCACTGACTCTCCAGTGGGGTTCGATTTTCCTGTCCCAGCGAACTTTTGGAAGCAGCCCAAGGGATTCCACAGATTCCGAAAGTTCGGATTTCAATAAGCTGAGGTTTTTTGGAACAGGTAGAGGCTCCCTGGGAGGAGGTGCATTGAGGCAAGCATTCCGGAAAAAAGGGGTGAAGACCCGGTAGGGAGTATCATCACTTTTCAGAACCTCCATCGGTTCCCAAAGCAGAGATCCGTTGAAACTCTCTGCCTCCACTCCTTTTTCCTTGAAGAACTGCTTGATGGACGCATCCCGGTTCCTGCTCCAGGATTCGTAGCATCGGTTCCAGAAGATTCCGGATGCCCTGTGCTTTTCCAAAAGACTTTGCAAAATCTGTTTCGGATCTCCCTGGAAGACATTCAAGTTGCCCTGAAGGGACTCGTCGAGAGCTTTCAGGGAATGATGCAGCCACCAGCGGCTGGCTCCACCAGGGCGATGATCTCCGCCATGAACCTGGTCCAGAATGTAGACCGGAATTACGGATCCTGATTCAGCCGCATGGCTCAGAGCAGGATTGTCTGCAAGCCTGAGATCCTGACGGAACCATTGAATGTAGATTTTTTCAGGCATCAAACTTACCGTTTATGCTTAAAAACGTAGTCTCTGAAAGTGAGGAGAGGAGCTCTCCTGAGATGATTACGAATGATAAAACATTGCAGATTTCATACAGTGAGGAAATTCAAGGCAGGTATTATAAAAAGGTTTTTGTAGAGAAACAGTTTAAGGATGAAATCAGAAATGCTCCATCCAGGGTCTGAGGTCCATTTCCTGGGTCCAGGCACTGCGTTTCTGGAGGTGAAGCTGCCAATAGGCTTCTGCGATTTCTTCAGGATTAAGAATCCCCTCTTCCTCTTTTTTGGCGTAGGTCTGGGGAAACAGTTCCTGAATCCATTCGGTGTCAATCGCCCCGTCGATGATGATGTGGGCGACATGGATGCCCTGGGGGCCGAATTCACGGGCCAGGGACTGGGCCAGGGAACGTAGACCAAATTTAGCCCCGCTGAAGGCAGCAAAACCTGAAGCGCCACGCATGCTGGAGGTCGCCCCGGTGAAAAGGATCGTCCCTCGGCCTCTGGGTTTCATGTAACGAACCGCCTCCCGGCCTGTGAGGAACCCTGCAAAACAGCCCATTTCCCAGACTTTGTAAAACACCCGGGAGGTGGTTTCCTCAAGTGAAAAACGTACGTTTCCACCGACGTTGAAGACACAGACCTCGATCGGTCCCACTTCCTCTTCGACGGTTCGGAACATGTCCTGTACCTGGTCTTCCTTTCGTGCATCGGCCCCAAAGGCACGGACCCTGCCTCCGGCTTCCTCAATTCTTTGGACCAGGGGTTGGAGTTTTTCGACGTTCCTACGGGAAATACAGGCGGTGTAGCCTTCACGGGCGAAGCGTCGGGCGATGGCTCCTCCGGTGGCATTTCCTGCACCCATGACGATGACTGCACGATCTTCCATACTCTTGTTGATGGATGAGAGGGTTAAAGAGAGAGTTCCGGATTTTCAGGACGTTTGGAACTTCAACCGAAATGGAACCCGTTCAGGAACTGCAGGAAAGCATCGAACAGCCTGGACGGTACCTGGCCCACTCGGGATGCAGGGCAAAGGATTTTTCCTGTTCGGGTTGTTTGCATAGGGTCTGCGTATAAGTTCCAATATTTCTTTGACAAAAGACGGATCCTCTTCGGTTGCCAACTCGATGGCAAGTGTGGGATAAACCTTCCTTATCCTAGGAAATCAGCGTTCTTCCTTTCGAAATGGTTTGAGCAGTGCAGAAGGGGCGCGTGCATTTCGTGAGACCAAAGTCATCGTGACAATCGTCAACACAAAGGGCATCATCAGAAACACCTGATAGGGCAGATTGATGGCACTACTGGCCTGCAACCTCAATTGGAGGGCATCGATCAAGGCAAAAAGCAGTGCTCCTGCCGCACTTTTCCAGGGCCCCCACTGCCCAAAGACCACCAGGGCGATGCAAACCCAGCCTCTTCCAGAAATCACTCCGAAGGTAAATGCATTGAACTGGACCATGACCAAGAATGCTCCCGCTGCTCCCATCAGCGCTCCAGAAATCATCAGCCCCTGGTAACGCATTGCGGAGACGTTGACCCCCGCTGAATCAGCGGCATGCGGATTTTCCCCCACGGTCCTCAGATTGAGTCCCCATGGGGTTTGGAAAAGTAGAAAAGCCGATAAAGGCACCAGAAGCAAAGCAAGATAGGTCAAGGCTGCCTGCTGAAAAAGGACCGGCCCCACCCAGGGAATATCCATTAAAACAGGAATGCCAACAGGAGTGAAGGCCTTGATATTCGGTGGAGTGGAAGGCTGTCCGAAGATCAATCGGTAGAAGAAGAAGGCAAAACCTGTTGAAAGCAAAGTGACCCCGATTCCAGAAACATGCTGACTCAGTCCAAGACTGACCGTGAGAAATCCCATCAAGATCGCCATCAGCATGCCCGTGAGCATGGCTGCCAATACCCCTAGCCAGAGGCTGTTACTGAAATATGCCATGGTGAAGCCGGACATGGCTCCGAAAAGCATGATTCCTTCGATACCAAGGTTCAGGACCCCCGAACGTTCTGCGAAAAGTTCTCCAATCGTTGCTAAGATAAATGGGGTTGCAATCCTGATCAGAGCCGCAAAGAAGCCAATGTGAAAAATCTGGGAGAGGATTTCATCCATGCTTTATTCCGATGCAGAAAGATGGGTCCGAACACGATAAGTGGAAAAAAGCTGAGCAATCAACATCGTCACCAAAGCAGTACCTTGAATCACATCGGCAAGGAACACTGGCACACCCGTGGCCCGTGACATGGCTTCAGCCCCCGTCACTACGATGGCAAAGAAAAGTGCCGCCGGGACTACGCCTAGGGGGTTTAACCTGGCCAGCATCGCAATCACAATCCCGGTATATCCATAGCCTGGAGAGATGCCGGCCATCACCTGAAAGTGCAACCCACCCACTTCACCTGCCCCGGCCAATCCTGCAAGGGCTCCTGAAATCAACGCGGTATAGATCAAAACCCGGGTAATGGGTATTCCTCCATAGGCTGCCGCTTCCGGATTTTCTCCAACAACACTGATGGAAAACCCTAGCGTTGTCCGTCGAATCAACAACCAGACTAGAGGTGCTGCGACGAGAGACAGCAAAACTCCGAGGTGGAGCCGTGTCGCACGTAAAAGAATAGGAAACTCCGCATCCATTCGAATATCCGGTGAATCAGGATAACCGCTCAAAGGATCCTTCCAGGGCCCGTCAAGGAGTGCAGTCATGATGTAAAAAATGACAAAATTGAGCAGCAGGGTTGTCACCACATCATCCACCTTGAAACGTGTGCGTAAAACTGCAGGAAGCAAAGCCCAACAGGCTCCACAAACAGCTGAAAAGATGATCATCAGGGGGACCAGAGAAAATGTTGGAAGGGATTCAATACCACCAACGAATGCCGCACCCATGGCACCTGCGAGCAGTTGTCCTTCCGCTCCTATGTTCCAAAACTTTGCCTTGAAAGCAACCGTCACAGCCAAACCGGTCAATATCAATGGCGCTGCTTTTACAAAGGTTTCCACCATGTTGAAACGGCTTGATACCGCACTCAGGAAAAGTTTGGAATAGGCATCTATCACATTTGCATCAGCTAATGCAACCAGCCCACTGCATAAGACCAGAGTCGCCAGTACTGCAGAAAATGGAAGAGCTAAATTAAGCCAGAGAGGAGTATGTTCCCGCAGTTCAAGCCGGAGGTGCATCGTTTTGTTTATGCTTTAAGGATCTGTATCATGCCGCTTCGGCCCCTGCCATCATCAATCCGATTTTCTCGACGGATGCATCTGCAATGCTTTGTTCACCATGGACGCACCCTTCGTACATCACCATGATGCGATCTGAAAGGGTAAACAGTTCCTCAAGATCCTCACTGATGAGAATGATGGCAGCACCTGCTTCTCGAAGTTCAAGAAACTTTCGGTGAACAAAATCTGCAGCTGCCACATCCAGTCCACGGGTCGGCTGGGATGCCAGAAGAACTTCCGGGTCGAAAGCCAGCTCTCTGGCTAATAGAGCTTTCTGGAGGTTTCCGCCGGACAACGTTCCAGTCCGAACTTCCGGACCAATTGCTCTGATTCCGAAACGGGAAATCATGGCCTCCGTGAATTCCCGGATGGCCTTGAGACGAAGGATTCCCAGACGGCTGAAGTTTGGATGGTTGATCCAGGGCAGGACCATCGATGAAAACAGGGGTAATGTGGTCACCAGTCCTGTCGTCATGCGGTCTTCGGGGATACGTCCAATTTTCAGTTTCTGCATCTTCCTGGGACTGGATTGAGTAATGGTATTTCCTTTGACCTCAATCTTGCCTTCCGAAGGAGGCAAGATTCCGGCAATGACATCTGCAAGTTCACGCTGACCGTTCCCTGAGACTCCGGCAATCCCCAGAATTTCTCCTCCATGAACAACCATATCGACGTCCTTCAAAAAAGGACGGTTGGGGATTCTAGTGGAAATTCCACTCAGTTTGAGAAGAGGATCTCTCAGTTGGGATGTTGTTTTCTCAGGCGGGGTCAGTTCATGGCCACACATCATTTGTGCCAGTGAACCTTCCGTGACGGCACGAGGGTCCTCTACAACTGACGTAACAGCACCACCGCGCATAACGACAACACGATTGGTTACTTCCCGGACCTCATACAATTTATGGGTGATGAAGATAATGCCCATACCACCGTCTGCCAGGGCTCTTAGCGCCGAAAAAAGACCTTCTGACTCCTTGGGAGTCAAAACCGCGGTTGGTTCGTCGAGAATCAGAATCTTTGCTTTTCGGAAAAGTGCTTTGATGATTTCAAGCCTTTGCTGCTCGCCAATGGTAAGTTCTGAAACGATTGCGTCAGGATTGAGCTTCAAACCATAGTGCTTTCCTATTTCCTCAAGCCGGTCTCTGGCACCTGTTTGATCGAGTCTTCCTCCTTTACCTGGCCTGCCAAGCATCAGGTTTTCAAGAACGGTGTGCCTTGGTACAAGGTGAAAGTGCTGATGAACCATTCCCACCCCCAATTCTAATGCATCTGCAGAAGAGTGGATTTCGACGGGCTGCCCCTGGATTGATATGGATCCCTGATCGGCCTGATAGGTCCCAAACAGGATGTTCATCAGGGTTGTTTTGCCCGCTCCATTTTCTCCTAAAAGCCCAAGAATATCTCCCGCTTTGAGGAGAAGATCGACCTGCTGATTTGCCTGCACCACTCCGAAGCTTTTGCAGACACCTCGCATGCTAAGCAACAGGTCCGAATCAGACATTTTTGTGAGGATGTAAAATAATTTTGAAACAGGATAAGTAGGCCCTTAATCCGTTCCAGAATTCGAAGGAATTTCGAAAAATGCCGGTTTTAAACGAGAAAGAATAAAACCGGCTGGTGGGTTGTCTCAGAAATCAGTCCGAGTGCGGGGTACTCTCGTCGACATCAACACGGTGGGTTCCATCAAGGATTTCCTGCTTACGTTTTTCCACCATGGACTTTACGTCTGCAGGAAGTTTGTTTTCCCATTTGTGATAGGGAGCAAGGTAGGATCCTCCCTTACCCATAAATGAAAAACCTCCAAAATCCTGAGCCGTGGGAACCCCTGCCTTAACCAGAGTAACCACATGCTTAATGGTAGGCCACATATCCCATACCGGTCCTGTGATGACGGTGTTCGGGCCCAGAGAAGCCTGGTCCGACATGTTGGAGATTGCCAGTGCTCCTTTTTCGGCACAGGCTTCAATGACTCCAAAACGCTCCGCATAAAGGACATCGGCTCCTGCTTCAATCTGTGCCAGTGCAGCTTCCTTAGCTTTGGGCGGGTCGAAAAAAGAACCAATGAATGAAAATTTACAACGTACTTTATTATTCACTTCTTTGGCACCATTGCAGAAGGCATTGGAAAGGCGGTTCACTTCCGGAATAGGCATGGCAGCGACAACACCGAGGACATTCGATTTCGTCATTTTTCCGGCAATCATACCAGAAAGGTAGGCTGGTTCATGAATCCAGTTGTCAAACACACCAAAGTTTGGTTCTGCAGGCCCAATACCTGATCCGAAGACGAAGGACACATCAGGATAATCGCGAGCCACTCTACGCGCAATTCGCTCCGCGCCAAATGAATCTCCAGTAATCAGCTTATATCCATTTTCTGCATATTCACGCATGACCCTTGCAAAATCAGCAGATTTGACACTTTCCGACCAGGTGTATTCGATCCCCATTTCTTTTTTGGCCTGAAGCAGAGCAACGTGAATCTGATTCACCCAGGGTTCCTCAATTGGTGTTTCAAATACTGCTGCCACTTTAAGTCCAGAGGCTTGAACCGGTTGGTAGAATATTCCCAAGACAAGTAAAGCCAATGCTCCGAACCCTGCTTGCTTGATCAATCGGATGAAGTACTTTTTGAAGTAATTATGGACCATTTCTTTTTTCATAGGATCTCCTGGAAAGAAAGTGTTTTAATGATGTGAAAAGGATTTGGAAGGTCTGATTGAATAGATAAAATGTGCCCAACATTCTCTTTTCGTAATTCCATTCAAGCAGCGCATCTTGGTTTTTCTTAACCTTCTCTAGTGGAATGTTACCTCAAAAATCCAATCCTGCTTCTTGAATCTATGGTTTTTTAGCTTTGTTTCATCATCAAAGTCAAAGGAAATAGTACCTTTTGACACTCCAAAAGCCCTTTCACTTTTTCTAACCAATAATGGATGCTTTCGTTATGGGAAAACGATATTCGATTGGATGCTTCGAAGCATTGAACGCTGTTGAATCATGCACTTGGAGAACTTAAATCATTTTGTTCCATCCTGAAGACTGTAATCAGATGCCTTCCAAAATCACCCTAATTGGTTCCACAGGACTGATTGGTTTACATTTTCTTGAAAGCATCCGTGAGGATGATTTCCCGGATGTCACTGCAATAACACGCCGGAAGATTTCAATCCTGGCCGATAAGCATTTCATCAGACAGGCCATAAATGATTTTTCTGATCTGGAAAGCATGAGACCGGATCTGAAAACCGATGTTCTAGTCAGCAGCTTGGGGACCACCATTAAAAAGGCAGGGTCTCAGGATGAATTCTTCAAAATTGACCACGACCTCCCCTTGCGCATTGCCAGAATGGCTCATGAGGAAGGTTGCAGGACGATGATCCTCGTCTCATCTGGAGGTGCGAACCCACAATCTTCTATTTTTTATTGTCGCGTCAAAGGCTTGCTGGAAGAAGCTCTATCAGAGATAGGTTTTGATCGGCTCCATATACTTCGGCCAAGTCTACTGCTGGGACCTAGAACAGAAAGTCGTCCAGGAGAGTATTTAGGAAAGCTCTTGATGCAGCCGCTTTCTTTCCTGATCCCATGGAAATACAGACCCATCCATGCCCGCATCATGGCCAATACCATCCAGCAATTGATCCGAGGAAATGGAAAAGGCCATTACATCTGGGAAGGTAAGGATCTTTATAAAGAAGTTGATGGATAGCCCAGGAAGATATCCGACAAGGAAACACTCTAACCCGATTCAACTTTTGAAATCGCAATCAGCACGAGCCCGGCTCCGACGCAGATCGTACCGATGGCAATACTCCAGGTGAGGGGTTCATCCAGCAACCATGCAGAAAGTAGTACCCCGCAGACTGGGGAAATGAATCCGAAACTGGAAACCAGGGTTGGACTGTAGAATTTGTACAAAAATCCCATTGCCATGAATCCGAATCCGGCGATGACCACCCCCTGGTAGAGAATCCCGGCCAAAGGCGGCCAGTCCAAATTCTCCCAGCGGATTTCCTCAAACATCAATCCTCCCAACATAAAAGCCCCTAAGGAAAGGATCATCATCCAGGACACCACTCGGGTGGGTTCGGTCTGCCTTACCATCTTGGCCGACAGAATCAAGCGGAAGCCCAGCAATGTGGCACTGAGCAGAACAATCGCTGCTCCCCAAATCGAAAATTCCTCCACATCAAGTCCCCCCCTGCGCAACACAATCACGCTGGTTCCCAAAAATGCAACGGCCAGCCCCAAAATGCGCAGGAAGGTCAACTGGTCTCCCTTGATCATGTAGTGTGAAAAAAAAGCGGCAAACAAGGGAAAGGTCGAAATTAAAACCGCAGAGATGGCACCCGATGAAAGACTGAAACCTTCGTTCATGAGCCAGATCTGGATGAAAAAAAGTAATCCAAGCATCGAAAAGGGCATCAGCTCCTCTCGTTTCAACATCATCGGAATTCCTTTGATCCACGCCCAAATCAGGATGCAGAGTATGGCGATCGTAAATCGTAGAAAACCGCTCCACAACGGTGGGAAAACCTCCAACCCGAACTTGACCGCCACCGGGTTTCCTCCCCAAAGCGCATGGATCAGCGAGATGGCAATTGCTGCCTTAAAAGTGATCTTCATCAGAAGCCAGGAACATACATTTTAATTTTATTTGATACTATCAAGTAAATGCCTTAGAATGGATTCATCAACAATTCGGAACCCATTTCAAACGGAGATCATGATGGAACATTTAACAAAAGAAAGCTTCAAGAATAAGGTTTTTGATTTTGAAGCAAATCAGGAGTGGAGTTTTGCAGGAGACAAGCCCTGCATCATCGATTTTTATGCAGACTGGTGCAACCCCTGCAAGATTGTAGCGCCAATTTTGGAAAACCTGGCAGAGGAATATCAAGGAAAACTCGACATTTACAAGGTCGACACCGAGAAGGAACAGGAGCTTGCGTCAATGTTCAACATCCGCAGCATTCCCTCCATTCTTTTTGTCCCAAAGGATGGCAAGCCCCAGATGTCGATGGGAGCCCTGCCAAAAGAAAATTTCGTCCAGGCCATCCAGGATGTCCTGCATGTCAAGGATCAACCGCTTTGATAACTTCATCAACCGCTAACGGGAGAAAGAATGGTTCAGCATTCCGGACCCAAGCCCGATCATCCTGAATTTTCTGAGCTTGCTGAATCACTTTTCAGCCTGATCCATTACCGCAGCAGTGTGCAAAAAAAATGTGCACGCCTGGGTGAGATGGAATGCAGGTTTCTGAACTTGCTTGCATGCCAGGAAAAACCCGTACAGATGAACACACTGGCAGAACTGCTGGGAGTTTCCGAAAGCAGGATTACGAGACTGGTGGAACGGATGGTCAAAAAGGGTCTGGTGACCAAACACCGTTCCGCCCAGGACCGGCGCAGTTGGAACGTCGGCATTTCGACCCAGGGACTGGATGCCAACATGAACGTTTCGGCGGTTTCTATGGAGGTCCAGTCCGAACTGATGGCCAACTTGCCTGAGGAGGAACGTGAAGCGATCTATCGATGCGTCAAAACCTACATCGAAACTTTTCACAAAATCCTTGAGAACAAAGATGCTGAATTGGAAAATGCCAACTAACCTTCTCAGGTCATTTGGGATGACGCATGAGAAGAATTTATATTGAGTTGATCGAACTGTTCTGTGGTCGAGATATGAAGACAAAACGAACTCCCGAAGTGCGACAAAAGTCAATCAGGGGTTCGCTGAAATTTGCGATGCACTCTACTGAAGTACTGATATAATTAAAGAAGATTTTGTGTATGGTGGAGACGAGGGGGGATTCCTCCCTGACATTTGTGTTTCCACCTCGATTTACCCTGTAAAGTGTTGGTATGACTGACTTAATTCAGTTTGGGGACTGGGGTTATTGTTTACTGGAAAATCTCTGACAGTCACCGATACAGTCACCAGTCAGAAGATATTATTGATTCTACCAAACCACCCTTAAAGAATCACTCAGAATCCTCACAAATCTCTTCGATCCTCCCTCTCTTCACTCTCCCAGATCCTCTCCATCCCCCATACTCTCATCTCTTCTATGAATCCTTCAGGATCTTGAAGGGAAGATCTCATTGAGATAGGTTTAAGTTTTCTAATTCTGTATTCTTAACACATGACAAAATCATTTCTCCTTACTATCTCCGTCCTTCTTTTCTTACATCCGTCAATTTCTCTGTCTTCTGATGAGGTCACTATCTACAGATGGAAAACTTCTGAAGGATACAAATGGAAGAATTTTGGAGAAGAAGGAGTTCATGAGAAATATGTAGGTGAGGTGAATTGGAGTGGAATTCCAGATGGATTGGGAACTTTTACATATTTGAATGGTAACAAGTACAAAGGTGAATTCATTGAGGAAGAGAGGAGTGGTTTAGGAACCTACATTTGGTCTAATGATGAAGACCAAGAGAAATATGTAGGGGAATTCACAAATGATAAATTTGGGAAAGTAGGAAAAATATATTACAAGAACGGACAGATTTATGATGGAGAGGTTTTTGAAGATTTGGAATATGGAAAAGGAATACAGACTTTACCAGATGGAAGAAAATACGAGGGTACTTGGAGAAGAACTAAAGGTGACAATATTACTAAATGGGAAATCACAGGTTACGACAAAGATGAGAATAAGATTTTAGAAATTTCAGAAGGTGAAGGAGAGGGATCATATGTTTTCACTAATGGTGATGAATATGAGGGTGAATGGAAGAATGGAATTAGAGAAGGAAATGGATCCCAGTCTTATTCTAGTGGTGGAAGATATGAAGGAGAATGGAAGAAGGACTTATGGGATGGGAAAGGAACCTTCTATGAAATAAACGGAGATAAGTACGTAGGTCAATTTAGAAACTGGAATCGTCATGGTCATGGAATTTACACTTGGACGAATGGACAAAAATATGATGGACAGTGGATAGATGGGAAAAGACATGGTTACGGAATCATGATGTTTAAAAGTGGGGAAAAATATGAAGGAGAATGGAAAAACGATTTGTTCAATGGGAAAGGGACATACTTATGGTCTGATTCAAGATATATGGGTAATTGGAAAAATGGAAAGATAACTGGTTATGGGGAATTTACTTGGAAAGATGGTAGGAAATACATTGGTGAGTTTGAAAATGGTTATGAGAGGGGACAAGGAAAAATCACATACCCAGATGGAAGTATTTATGTTGGATCATGGAATATAGGACAGTATAATGGTCAAGGAACTTTGACATTACCTAATGGAAATAAATTAGTCGGGACTTGGAAGAATGATAAAATTTGGAATGGAAAAGAAAAGAATCACAAAGGACATATCTTAATGAAATTCGTAAATGGAGTTTCAATAAGATAAAAATACTTGAACCCTCTCTCCTCCCTCCCTCATCCACTCACCCCCTTTCAGAATCACTCAGAATCTTGAAGGGTGAGTCGAGTTGAGGTAGGTTGAATTACTATGAGACAACAAATAAGAAATTTCCCAATGAGATTTTTTCTCATAACTATTCTTTCTCTTCTTCTTTTTTCTTTTCTAACTTCCTGTGAAAAAAAAGAGGAAACCCTATACCACTGGAAAACATCTTCTGGTTGGGAGTGGAAAAAGAATGGGAATATAAACAAACATCCACAATACAAAGGGGAGGTAAATAGAAAGTTTGTATTATTTGGTGATTATATAAGAGAAGGTTTTGGTATTATGACTTACCCAGATGGAACTAAGTATGAAGGGGAATTTAAGGACGGGTTAAAAAATGGACCAGGAACTGAAACATATAAAGATGGAGAAAAGTATCAAGGAGATTGGAGAGATGGACTTCGGAATGGATATGGAACATTCATTTTTCCTAATGGAACTAAGTATGAAGGGGAATTCAAGGACGGGTTAAGAAATGGACAGGGGACTCTCATATTATCAAATGGAATACAAGGAATTGGAGAATGGAAAGATGGTAAACCTTGGAACATCACCGAATACAATAAGAATGGGGACACAAAAGGTAGGTGGATGAATGGGGCGAAACAATAGGTGGAGAGAATGAAGTCTTCTCCTGACTTCACGACCACTTTCAAAAATAAAGTCTAATATTATCAACGGGTTCATGGGTATGGTCATCCCCTACTGGAACCCTCATTACAAAAAGTGAGACAATTATGAGTCTCACAAGTGACACCAAAATCTTTTCCCAATATACCTGATCTATACAAGATTCTTAGATCCCCCCTCCCATCACTCTCCAAGATCCTCTCCTTCCCACATCCATTCATCTCTTTTCGGGTTCACTCAGAATCTTGAAGGAGGATTTTCCAAACTCAATTACTCCTCTCCTCTAGTCTCTGAATCTTGTCAATCTTTCAGACTCAGTATAAGTTTGTGAGATAAATCAAATTCTTAAAGGAGACTAATGTCTGTAAACCATAGTGAAATCTCATCTTTCATCTGGAACGTCTGTGACGATGTTCTTCGTGGACTTTTCAAACCCCACGAATATGGAGACATCATTCTACCTTTCACAGTTCTCAGGAGACTCGATTGTGTTCTGGAACGACACAAAGACACTGTTATCAGTACCTATAAAGAATTTAAAGAAAAGGTTGAAGACCCCTCACCGATTATTCTCAACAAAATCGGAACTACCTTCTTCAATCATTCCAAATTTGACCTCAATCGACTTAAACAAGATCCATCCAATGTTCAGATGAACTTCCAAAATTACCTTGGGGGGTACAGTGAAAATGTTGTTGAGATCATTGAAAATTTCCAATTAGAGAAACCAGTTGAGAAGTTGAATAAGAGTAATCGACTTTTTCAGTTTGTTGAAAAGTTTAGTGAGATAGATCTTCATCCAGACAACATTTCCAACCATCAGATGGGACAGATCTTTGAGGAATTGTTGAGGAAGTTCTCTGAGATGAGTAATGAGACAAGTGGAGAACACTACACCCCAAGAGATGTGGTTAGGTTACTTGTTTCATTAGTGTTTTCAGAGGATGAAGATGACTTACAAGGGGAAGGAAAAGTCAGGAGTATTTTTGATCCTTGTTGTGGAACTGGTGGAATGTTGACCATCGGAAAGGAGTGGGTTTGGAACAACATCAATAACAAGGTAGATTTCCGTTTACTTGGACAGGAACTCAACCCACAGACTTTCTCCATCTGTAAGTCAGATATGATGATCACAGGAGAGAACCCTGAGAATATACGACAGGGGTCTTCTCTTTCAGAAGATCGATTTCATGGGGAACGGTTTGACTATATGGTGACCAATCCACCGTTTGGAGTAAGTTGGAAATCTGAAAAGGATTTCGTTGAAACTGAGAGTGAAAATCCACAAGGACGATTCTCTAAAGGAACTCCAAGAGTTTCTGATGGTTCATTGTTATTCCTTCAACATATGATCTCTAAAATGGAGGATAAGGGGAGTCGAATTGGAATCGTCTTCAATGGTTCTCCACTGTTTACTTGAGACAGTGGAAGTGGTGAAAATGTAAGTCCTCCATAATATAATCTTTCACCTTGTTTCAACTCCTCTTTTAATTCAGTCCAAAGAAAAAGATGTCTTACTTTTTAGAAACACTTAAATCTTTTACTTCCAAACACTAAACCAACAATTAGTGACATGTCCAGTAGTCAAGAGGTTCTATTTTTAAGAGATAAAAATGGAGAACCGAAATGGTTCAAAATCGGTTATGAGAAAATATGGATCCACTTATTATGGAAACTTATTACTGATGGAAAGTATGTAGGACAAATTGAAAATGGGGAACCAAATGGTCAAGGAACTTTTACATTTTCTGATGGAAGAAAGTATGAGGGAGAGTGGGAGAATGGTTATAGACACGGTCAGGGAACCTTTACTTCACCTAAAGGAGACAAGTATGAAGGGGATTTCAAGGATGGTAAAAGATATGGTCAAGGAAACTTCACTTCATCAGAGGGAAAAATTTATGAGGGTGAATGGAAGGATGGAGAATATCATGGTCGAGGAACCTTAACTACACCTGA
>MPLX02038943.1_pt1 | contig 25980 bp, 26 predicted proteins | sample 1617341 | NCBI WGS metagenome assembly MPLX02 (sample SAMN05944804, study PRJNA350692) | marine metagenome | biome: marine; feature: ODZ; material: water; isolation source: 120 m water sample filtered on 0.2 um supor filter | place: Pacific Ocean | collected 2012-04-08 | depth 120m m | reverse complement strand
TCGGGGGGCAGGTCAATTCTTTGAACAAAGTTTTCCTTCAGAAACTTACACAAAAGTTACACACAACTATTATTGGCCACTTAACTCATTGCCTTTAAATAGTTAAAATTCTACGTTACCATTGAATGGGAATAGTTTTTCTCTCCAATTACCTAAAAAAGCACCCGCCCAACATATAACGCAACTGTGACAATCGAACCCCGGTTTGATCCAGTAGCGTCCCAACCATTTGAGCAGTTGAATCAATTTCACTAATTAAAATTATCGTCGCTCTGTTCCGCAGGCATGTCCTTTTCAAGATCAGATTGAATTTGAGACACATCAAGCATGAGATCGGCATAACTGGCTTTCATCTCTTCGCAATATTTTCTCAAGCAACCGTACATAATAAATACGCAATTCCATTCATCGATAGGCTCATCCTTTTTTTCGCGTCGCTTTTCAAAAGCGGCAAGGCTCTCTTCTACTTTCTCCAACATCCTGCTGAACGCCTCAATCTCGTTGCCACTTTTTGAGTTGCCGTCAATATAAAAATCTCCAATGATTTCGCCTGTCTTGCTTATCTTAAGTTCCTGGTACTGATCTTCGATTTGACCAAAATCGATTCCAACTTCATCGCAATACAGTCTCAATGAGTTGAAACAAATTACCAGACATTCATATCCACCGACCTCATTACTTTCATCGTCCAACAGGTCGGAAACATCATCTTCGATCGAATCGATCATTTCAAAGAAGATATCCAGGTTACTTGCTTCATTCTTTTCCGGCATGGAATTAGACACTCTCTAACAAAAGGAAAAATTTAATCTGATTTTCTGGATTATACCAGAGGATAGAATAAAAAGCGGGAAGAGAGAGCTGAATTATCTATCATAAAAACCCGGGCAAGTAGATTGTATCTGGCTGTTGGTGATGGTACTGTCCCCTCCCATTTTATCTGCAAAAATGAATTAAATTATAAAAATTATCGAATATTAATATTATTTTTTTGCGATACCATTTACCTAATAATTTCAAAATATGAATTTAAAGAGGTGAAGATAAAGCATAATAGTTAGAAATTGAAAAACTCATAAAACTGAGTATTTTATTGCGCTCCTGATTTTTAATACTTCAAAACCTTAAATTGTTAATTAATTATAGTTTTATCTTGATGATTAAACAGTTCATCAATCTTTTTTTGTCTGTAGGTAAAAATTTTTTCAATATCCCTCCTGATAAAACCATGCGCTATAAAATCTCCGAGAATTCCGAAAGGAACTTTATACAAAACATGGTCCTTAATGAGGGTTCCGTCATCTTTTTCTTCAAATTCGTGCTTGTGACTCCAATAGCTGTAAGGTCCCTTTAATTGGATATCCGAGAACATTTGATCCGGCTTCCAATCAGTGATTTGTGATTGCCAGCGAAACGGCATTCCATGGAGAGAAAGGCTATAGTTTATTTTAGTTCCTTCCTGTACTCTGGGAGTGGATTGTTTGAGGACTTTGAAGTGTAAGAAATCTGGTGTAATGACTTCCAGGTTTTTAGCTTCCTTAAAGAATGCAAAAGTGTTTTCTCTGGTGGCAGGAACCCATTGTTCTACTTTAACTTCATGGTAGTTGTGACTGCAAACTTCCTTTAAAGCATCTTTGAGGCAGGGATATTCATATGAAAATCCCGTTTCTAAAGATTTCTTTGCGGACACTTTTTGACTGCCCAGCAGTAATTCAGAAAGCTCGCCTAAGGCAAACTTAAGAATAAACTTTGGGACGGGAGTGATCGCCGGGCGATTTAAAATGGATGCCAAAGTTTTTGTAAATTCATGGTTTTGAATTGGATTTGGGCTTACCGCATTATAAGTGCCCTCCAAAGAAGGTTTCTCTATGGCATGGGTAATCATACTGATCAGATCCTGAATATGAATCCAACTCATCCATTGGTTTCCGTTTCCAAGTTTTCCTCCCAAACCAAGTTTGAAGGGAGGTAACATTTTTTGTAAGGCTCCTCCATCATGTCCTAAAACCATTCCTATTCGAAAAGCAACCGTTTTGATACCTAATTCAGACACTTTGAAAATTTCTTTTTCCCATTGCTGACAAACGTCAGAAAGAAACCCATGTCCTTTTGTGTTAGTTTCTTCAAGTGATTCATCCCCGCGTTCGCCATAAAATCCAATTGCTGATGCCGATATAAAGACCCTGGGCTTTTGGGTCATGGCTTTGATTGCGTTGGTGAGACATTGAACGGATTGAACCCTTGATTTAATTATTTTTTGTTTTCGAGAATCGGTCCAGCGACCATCGGCTATGTTTTCACCAGATAGGTTGATGATCGCATCGATCCCATTAATTTTATCTGATGAAAGAATGCCAGATTCCTGATTCCAGGCTTGAATATCACAATGAACCGGTATATGAAATCTCGCTGCATCTGGATTTCTGGTCAAAACCACTAATTCATGGCCTTTTTCATTTAATTTTTTAATTAATGCTTTTCCTATAAATCCTGTTCCACCCGTGATCAAGACTTTCATTATTGGCCTTCTTTCAGTATTTTTCTTTATTTAATTGGCTGACCCAATCGTAGTATTTACGAAAGCTGCTATGTCGATGGATTTCAGGGTCGGGGTAATAATTGATAAACCTTGCGAGAGCGTTATTTAGGCCGTTATTTAACCATATCATCATTTTGACCATTGCCCTATTTCCCCTAGGTTTTCCCTATTTTCTACACCTTTTGGCTACAACCTGGTTTCAATTTCATTTCTACCCATCTTGCCAATAACGGATCCGGTTTCCATAGCCAGGTCGATCCTCTACTGAAAACATAGAAAACTTAGCATATTTATCAGATAAAGATAGCGCGGGTTATTGGCCACTACTTTGTCAGAGGTATGTTTATCAATAACGGCTGCCGGATCGGTAATTTCTTTAAAATAAAGAAAAATGCATGCAGATATGAATGCAGGATACAGCCTTGTTGAGTGCTTGCGTGAGATGGAAGAGCTAAGATAGGGGACTGAGGGTTGTTTCTGGCAAGATAGATGACGAGGGTTTTTAAAAAACAATTATGATTTAGAAGTTTAGCTTTAACCCAACGCTAGCACCATAGGTTCCTCTAAAAAGATTAGAGAGTCGGCCATCAACATTAATATAGGCGACCATATTATTGTTCATAGAGTAATTGGCGCCAAGCTTACCGGCAACTGAGTTCTGCCAGAATTGTCCATTTCTAGAGTCAGCCTTTGTACCGTTAATTGAATAAGTTTGTTCCCTGCCAGAAAGTACTGTACGGTGTTCCAACTCGCCACCCACTGTTACAGTCAACTTGTTATTAACCGTGGAAGTCAGGGTCTCACCAATATGAACACTCCCCTGCCAAAGCTGACGTTCTTCCCATGCGAAGAATTCTCTCTCGTTATAATCTGGGGTCAGTGAATAGCCAAAAAGGAAGTTTTAGAAATCCAAAGTCATAAGAATATACTGGTTTATTTGTATTGTTTAGACTTTCAAAAAACGATTTATAGTGTCTTCCCCCAAATTCCCCATTTCATCTGCCGCTACGTTTCGGCCTTTATCCAGAATGCAAAACTGTTGTGCGACCCGGCGAGCAAATGGCAACTTTTGCTCCACTATTAAAATGGTCAATCCCTTTTCCCGATTGAGGCGTATGATGATATCCCCTATTTCATGCACAATATTTGGTTGAATACCTTCGGTCGGCTCATCCAAAATCAAAAGTTTTGGATTGAGAACCAAAGCCCTTCCTATTGCCAGTTGTTGCTGTTGACCTCCGGAAAGATCTCCCCCGCGACGACTGAGCATCTGCTTTAACACGGGAAAGATTTCAAATATAAATTCAGGAATTTCACGCAATCCATCACCGCGTGACAAGAGACCCACACGAAGGTTTTCCTCTACGCTTAATTGAGTGAATATTTCACGGCCCTGGGGCACATAGCCAATTCCTTGGTGAGCTCGCAGTTCTGCTGGTTTATTTATCAGTTCGTCACCTTCCATACTTATAGAACCTGAGGCGGCGGGCAATAAACCCATAATAGTCTTGAGCAATGTGGTTTTCCCGACTCCATTCCTGCCCATCAGGCAGGTGCAAGAACCTGATAGGACATTCATATCCACATCCCAGAGGGTATGGCTTTCTCCATAAAACTGATTTAAGTTTTGTACTTTTAACATGACTAACTACCCAAATATACTTCAATGACTTTAGGATCGTTTTGCACTTCTTCCATTTTTCCTTCTGCCAACACATGTCCTTCATGCAAAACGGTCACTCTGTTGGCTATAGAGCGAATGAAATCCATTTCGTGTTCGACCACCACCACAGAATGTTTTCCTGCGAGCGATTTTAATAGTTCTGCCGTCCGTTCGGTTTCCTGATGTGTCATCCCCGCAACCGGTTCATCAATCAATAAAAGTCGTGGGTTTTGCACCAAGAGCATCCCAATCTCCAACCATTGCTTCTGACCATGCGACAATAAAGCTGAGCGAAGGTTCTTTTGCTCCTTCAACCCAATCGTCTCCAAGCCTTCTTCAATTGTGTCCCGTTGCTCCCCGACCAGAGACCTGGTAAGAGATTGCCAAACATCCTTTTTAGCGTGAAGCGCCAATTCGAGATTTTCAAATACTGTATGGTTAAGAAATACCGTTGGTTTTTGAAATTTACGGCCTATGCCCGTATGGGATATTTCATATTCCGTCATCTTCGTCAGGTCGTGATTTTGCCCAAAAAAAACGGTGCCGTGGTCCGGGCGTGTTTTCCCGGTGATCACGTCCATCATCGTCGTTTTTCCAGCACCATTGGGTCCTATAATGCAACGTAGCTCTCCGTCATCAATGTAGAGATTCAAATCATTAAGAGCTTTGAATCCATCGAAACTGACCGTCAATCCTTCTATATAGAGAATACAGCCATGAGTTGCATCGATTGAATCATCTTTGATGTGAGCGCCAGGACTATCCATTAAGAAGGCTCCCTCATTTTATCTTTTGAAGAAAATCTGGAAAAGAAACCGACCAGGCCCTTGGGAAAAAATAACGTCAGGACAATAAATAAGGTCCCCAAAAAATAAAGCCAATACTCCGGTGCCGCAACCGTGAACCAACTTTTAGCCCCATTGACCAATCCGGCTCCGATGAGCGCACCACTTAAAGTTCCGCGCCCACCGACCGCGACCCAAATAGCCATCTCAATCGAATTGGATGGTTGCATTTCACTCGGATTGATAATGCCGACCTGCGGCACATAGAGGGCTCCTGCGATACCGCATAAAAAAGCCGAAAGAGTCCACACAAAAAGTTTGTAATGCAAAGTATTGTACCCAGAAAACATCACCCGACTTTCCGCATCCCGGATTGCAGTAAGAATCCGCCCTAATTTAGACCGAACTACGTACCGGGATAAGAGGTAACTCAAGAACAATACAATAATGGTAATAATATACAGGCTCAGTTTGGTTGAGGGTTCCTGCAATGAATATCCCAGAATGCGCTTAAAATCTGTGAGGCCATTGTTGCCGCCGAAGCCAGTATTATTCCGGAAAAATAAAAGCATGAGTGCGTATGTCATCGCCTGGGTAATGATAGCGAAGTAGACTCCCTTAATGCGTGAACGGAAAGCAAAATACCCGAATGTAAAAGCAAACAAACCTGGCAATATCAGGATGACGAGCAAAGTGAAGGCAAAATAATCGAAGCCATACCAATACCATGGCAGTTCTTTCCAGTCGAGGAATACCATAAAGTCGGGCAAATCGCTTTTATACGCGCCTTCTTTACCGATACTCCTCATGAGGTACATCCCCATGGCATATCCACCCATGGAAAAAAAAACCCCATGCCCAAGGCTTAAGATTCCCGTATAACCCCAAATTAAATCTACAGCCAAAGCTACCAAGGCATAGCATAAATATTTTCCTAATAAAGAAAATATATAATCCGGGACATGCAAAACAGATTCTTCAGGTACCAATAGATTTAAAAGGGGTAGAAGAACCAGAGCAATACCTAACAGAATAAAGGTAAGTATCCACTCCTTAAATGAATGTAAAGTAGCAATTTTTTTAATCACGTAACGACACTCAGTTATCAGCCATGCGACCTTTCAGGGCGAACAGGCCCTGAGGTCTTTTTTGTATTAAAACAATAACAATAACAAGAACCATGATTTTCCCCAGGACTGCGCCGGCAACGGGCTCCAGAAATTTATTGATAAACCCTAACCCCAAAGCCCCCGCCACGGTGCCGGCTATCTTCCCGACTCCGCCCAAAACTACAACCATGAAAGAGTCGACAATATATAGCTGTCCTAACTCAGGGCCGACATTACCTATTTGAGATAAAGCTAGTCCGCCCAGCCCAGCAACTCCCGAGCCTAGCCCGAAAGTATACATATCAACCTTATGAGTTGATATTCCCATACAAGACGCCATCTCCCTGTTTTGTGTTACCGCTCTTACCTGTAGCCCCAGTGAAGTTTTTTGTAGTAGCGCCCAAACCGTAGCGACGACAAAGACAACGAAAATAATAATAACAATCCTACTATAGGGAAAGACAACTCCGTTCATAACTTCCACTCCACCCGACAGATAATAGGGGTTGGCTACTTCAACGTTTTGCGCCCCAAAAATCAGCCTTATACTTTGAATCAAAACCAGGCTGATTCCCCAGGTGGCCAAAAGAGTTTCCAAAGGCCGTCCATAAAGATGCCGGATGATAGTTCTTTCTAAAATGACACCGATGACTGCGCTAACAGTAAATGCGATTGGAATGGCCGGGATAAGGTACCAGTCGAAGAATTCGGGCAAGTATTCCTTAAAAATATTTTGCACAACGAATGTAGAATAAGCGCCGATCATAAGCATTTCGCCATGGGCCATGTTAATAACACCCATAAGACCAAAAGTTATGGCCAGCCCTAAAGCTGCAAGTAGCAATATACTTCCCAGGCTTAACCCATAAAAGAAATTTGCGGCCTGATTAATAAAAAACTGACGTCTCTCAAGACTAGAAATAGCTTTAGAAGCTGTTTTACGAATTTCAGGATCATTCTCGAGATACTCACCCTTCTCATTTTTATCCACTAGAGCTTCTAAATCAGTTTTAAAATCATTGTTTCCATATTCGGCTATGACCTCTAAAGATTGAAGGCGCTTTTCTTTGTCATCACTATTTAATCCTTCTTTTGCCAAAACCAGCAAAAAGATTTCACGGACTTTATCATCGCTCTCCTCATTCAAAGATTTCTCGACCAACACCACCAAGTCACTCGAAGGTCTTTTTAATAGCTCCTTAGCAGCGCCCAATCGAACCTCGGGGTCGTCCGAGGCCAGCTGTATTTTCCCTATCGCCATTGACAAAACCCTTCGAACCGAATTATTAATCCTAGGTTTGCTAAGGTCCAAAGATTTTATATCAACTTGTTTTCCGCTCAGTGCATCGTGACCGTGATCGCCCGATTCATCGATAATGATAAGTGCTCCATCCTCACTAACTTGCAATCGCTTGTTTTTCAAAGCCACCAGAGCAGGAAGCGCGGCAGGGTTTCCAATATCCCCCAGACGCTTTACCGCAACTTTCAGCTTGGCGCGACTTTTGTTTCCTAAACCTCTTAATGCCGAATCAAAATCATTTGCCTCGACTAAAGAAAGTGGAAACAAACCCACAGCCAAAAATAAAAATAACCCAAAAAACCGCAAAAAAGGTTTTCGGCTTTTAAGGTTAGCTTTCAGTCTTTGGTATTTATGTAAGGTGCCGTCTTTTTTCATTCGTTTTTAAATGTCCTAAAAACAAGAAAACCCCATCCATTCATGGTTGGATGGAGTTTCCCGTATTGAAACCAAATTAAATTCTCCCCCGGCCCCAGCAGTACGCCGTGAAGGAGACTCAACAACGTTTAGGAGCCGGAGAAGTGCTTTTCAGTCAATTAGAACTTGGCTTTCTCACAATTACCACATACCCAAGGGTAAGTCCAGTCGGCAACCTTTTTAGCGCTTTCTGGAATAAACGGACTCCAAGCCTCTGCCCGTATAGGACCCTTAGTTTTCCACACTACATCAAACTGCCCGTCTTCCTGAATTTCGCCAATAACTACCGGCTTATGCAAGTGATGATTTGCGGCATCCATAGTGATTTTAAAACCAGAGGGCGATTGCACTGTTTGACCACCGATGGCCTGACGAACTGCGTCAATGTTAGTAGTACCCGCTTGCTGAACCGCCTGTGCCCACATCTTAATCCCTATATAGGTGGCTTCCATCGGGTCATTGGTGACGCGCTTACTGCCACCAGGAAGTTTATGCTTTTTCACATATGCCTTCCATTTTTTGATAAAGGATTTGTTCTCAGGAGTTTTTACAGACATAAAATAGTTCCAGGCGGCCAAATGTCCCACCAGCGGTTTTGTATCAATGCCCCGGAGCTCTTCTTCCCCTACAGAGAATGCAACCACCGGAATGTCTTCCGCTTTAAGTCCCTGATTAGCAAGCTCTTTATAAAATGGCACATTGGAGTCACCGTTGATGGTAGAGACAACTGCAGTCGGTTTACCTGCCGCGAACTTTTTGATATTCGCTACGATGGTTTGATAATCGCTGTGACCAAACGGCGTGTAAGTTTCCATGATATCCTTCTTGGCAACTCCTTTGGATTTCAGGAAATAGTTGAGGATTTTGTTGGTCGTTCTAGGGTAAACATAATCGGTTCCCAACAAGACCCACCTTTTGGCCCCACCACCATCCTCACTCATAAGATATTCAACTGCCGGGATAGCTTGTTGATTGGGAGCCGCGCCGGTATAGAATACGTTATAAGAAGACTCTTCGCCCTCATACTGAACGGGATAAAACAGCAATCCGTTCAACTCTTCAAAAACAGGAAGGACTGATTTTCGTGAAACAGAAGTCCAGCAACCAAAAGTCACCGAGACTTTATGTTTTTGGATCAACTCTCGAGCTTTTTCTGCAAATAAAGGCCAGTTAGAAGCAGGGTCAACCACTACAGGCTCAAGCTTTTTCCCAAGAAGGCCACCTTCGGCATTAATCTCTTCAATAGCCATCAGAGCCACGTCTTTCAACGAGGTCTCGCTGATTGCCATGGTTCCGGATAATGAATGCAAGATTCCTACTTTGATCGTTTCAGCCGCCTGCGCTGTCGAACTGACAATAAACAACACAAACGACAAGACTAGAAACCTTAAAGTGATAAACGAAGAACATTGTTTTGACTTAAGACACCCCATTTTAAATTCCTTCCTTAACTAGATTAATATTTTTCGATGACTGCGGTTGTTGCTAAAGTTTGAACCGTTATAACTTATATCAACTTCAGCAATATCGGTGCCAAAACAAGCCCCACCTCAACTCATTGAAAACTAAAGAACTAGTTATCACCATTGAAACTCTTCTCCTACACTTTGCTTAAAAATTAAGCACCCGAAAACCCCTGGTATTTACTTTTTTACATGAGATGGTTTAAAGCAAAAACAATTTAAAGACAATATTGGTAGCTTATGCCGGGTTTTGAACAAAAAAAAAGGAGAGAGGCATTAAGCCTCTCTCCTTAAATCAAAATCTAATCTTATATCAAGCTACATTTGGAACTGAAGGCCAACCACAAACCTATTCTTTGGATCGGCACCAGAACCATTTTGATCACGGGAATAGAGCGCACAAATTTTTGCGTTTTGCCCATCAATGATATAGTTGACTCCACCCTCGATACGCGAGCGTAATCCATTATCACCAGTAACTTCATCCCGATCAAACCCCTGGTAGCGAACATAAGGCTGAAGCTTGCCCCAACCCACTTGCTTGTTAATTAGATAACCTGCCAAAGCGAGGTAACCTTGTCCCTGGGTCAGGCTCGCATCTGTCTTGTCATCCAAATCATAATCATAATACGCGCCTTCAAGACTCACTACATTTCCACCCGAAACCTTCTTCTCCATCAGGACATCGATGTTCCAACCGGTAAAGTCACCTGCGGTCGCTGCGGTACCGGCCCCATCTTCCTCATGCTGAATGACAAAAGCAACTGCCAAAACATCCAACGCGCCATGATAAGTACTGGTGGTGTAATAACCCGGCTCCGGATCCCAAAAGTTATAAGTAAACCGAGCGGCATGGAGCAAGTTGTCCCCTCCATCCGGGTTTGTGTTTGCATTAGTGGCATTCGTCCGGCCTTCAAAAAGACCATAAGACCATTTGAACCTTCCACCGTCATATTCCTTCATGATGGCCGCGCCAGTATCACGACCGGCAAAAATTGCGGGGTAGGCCTGAACAATTGGGAAATCGTAAGCATTCAAGAAAAAAGGACCATCCAGGTTTGACCTGTCACTGGGAGGCAGGAACCTGCCAGCCCACACATCAAAACCTCCTAAATCAAACTTGACGACCGCATCCAGAACGGCGAGAGCTTCGTCAGCGTCAAAACTGTTTTGACTAGTACCACCCCCATACTCGGTATTGAATTCAAGCGTGACGTGATCGGTTACTCTGGCCGCAGTGTAAAGCCTGATGTTATCGAAAACAGCGCCAACGGCAGAACTGGTTCCATTAGGAGCCCCGTCTTCTACAACAGCAACAGAACTTCTAAAACCCAGACCGACACGGAACCATCGTGTATCATCAATCTTGACTTTTGCGTTCGCAAAACCCGCAAACGCCAAAGCGGGGAGCCCCATACTCAAAATAAGCACCGCGGTTACAATACAAAGCTTGCGTTTAAAACCTGATAACATCCTAAACCCTCCTCTTAAAATTTAATTCGGCAAATAAAATTTCCGATTGATCGCTACTCGATTGAATGCCTAGGGTGGCGTCGCAAGGCGGTGGTCCAACTAAGATGAACAGGATCATATCACACTTTCTCATTTAAAAACAACCCTCTACTTTACTCTTTTCAACTCAGTATTTTTTATTGTTCTGGTCACCTGAACTTTACCCACACTCCCCTTATGAAAGTTTATTATCAGTTGACCCGTAAAAAGGCCTTTTGCCAGTTCATGAATATATTCGATCACTTCCTTCAAAACCCGGCCCCCAAAAAGCTTAACTCAATCGACTAAATACTAAATTAGTCCTAAAAAGCAAATTTCATTCCTTTTTACGTAATTCAGATCAAAACCTTATTGGGCTTGACCTTTAGAAAATAAACCCATATTTTCATGACGATCCCACGAACCGTAATGCCTTATATTTAAGCATTAAATTTGACAACGCTAAGGAATTAAGCGTTAGTGGGTTACCCACAGAAAGCCTGGAGCTTTATTTTGCTGGGTTACCAGTCAGCGCTGGCCTGCCCCTCCAGTCTTTTGAATTCTAAAGGCATGCCGATACTGATATGTGCAGTGAATGCTGGGCGGGCCAGTAAAGACATATAGTCAACTTACTGGATTTAAAACAACTCATCGAAAAGCTTTTTTTGCTGAGCTTTATATTCCTCTTCGTCAATAAGGTCATTCTCATGAAGATATTTTAAGTGTTTCAGTTTTTTCTCCAATTTCGGATTGATCTCATGATTTGACATACCTGTTTCGAAAATATCAGAAGTCCCGTCGTCGTCACTCTTCCGCTCAGGAGCAGGCAGGCTCAGCTTTGAAACAATCCAGTTTTTCTGTGTGCGTTTTCCTTTTTCAGATGCGGTCCTGAAGTAGAGCTGACCTTTCTGGGGAATCAGTTTCCAGGCAAAGACTTTCCACATGCGAGTATCATTTCGTTGAAAAAATGATTCACCTCTAATGAAATCGAAACGCCAGTTTAGATAACTTCTGAAAGAAAAAATATCGCCGGATGTAATCCCACCTTTCCCCTTCAACTCGATGTGAATAATTTTATCAGGGCCCACACCTGCAAACGCTTTCGCAAGCACCGGAGCCAGTTTTTTAATTTGAGGCCCGGAGAAAACCTGCTCTTCCTTGTTTCCCAAAAACGTCCCCTGATACCGTAGCGAAACCAAGTGGTTAATTATTTCTGGCTGTGAAATTTTTATAGGATGGTTTAATTTGAATCTCTTGGTATTAAAGTTTCCATGGAGCTTCAATTTATAACTGAGGCTTATCTCGATGTTCTTTTTTCCTGACTCCGCACTTTCCGCGACCCCGAAAATAAAAGAAACAAAGAAAGGCAACAACATCATTACTTTTAAATATCTGCGTATTAAATCCATATTCCTGGCAATACTCTCAAGGTAATGAAATAAACCTCACAATAATCCCTGCTCAATAATAAATTTTTCTATCTGATCCGCTCCAGCATTATTTTTTAAGTTGGTGAAGATGAAGGGATTTTCACCTCGCATCTTCCTAGTATCACGTTCCATTATATCCAGGGAAGCCCCCACATGGGGTGCCAGGTCAATTTTATTGATGACGAGTAAATCAGACTTGGTTATCCCCGGTCCTCCTTTGCGGGGGATTTTATCTCCGGCGGCCACATCAATCACATAGATAGTCAAGTCGGAGAGCTCGGGACTGAAAGTTGCCGCAAGATTGTCGCCTCCGCTTTCCACAATGACCATATCCAGGTTTGGAAAACTTCGACACAGGTCATCAATAGCGGACAAGTTCATGGAAGCATCTTCGCGAATAGCAGTATGCGGGCACCCGCCTGTTTCCACGCCACGGATCCTTTCTTCTTCCAGAGCTTCATTTCGGATCAGGAATTGAGCGTCTTCCCTGGTATAAATATCGTTAGTGACAACTGCAATTTGATACTTGTCTCTCATTTGCTTGCATAAAACATTGACCAGAGCAGTCTTCCCCGACCCCACCGGTCCTCCAATTCCCACACGTAATACTTGCTTATTTGTCATGCTCATTATTCCGTATTTTTAAGACCGAAATAATCGGGTGTATTGAGTTTCATGAAGGGCACTGGCTATGCCCTGCCCCGGAGCGGTATAACCCACCTCTTCATCTCTTAATGATAAACCTGTTGCAACCCGTTCCGGGATAATTTCAATAACAGAAGACAATATTTTCTGGCCCATGGTTTGTCCTAAAGGAACCAGTTTAATTGCCGCCAATACTTGATTTTCAGCCCACATCCATAAATAGCCCAAAGAAGCTTCTTCGACAGGAATCTTCCAATATGACGCCCCTAAAGAAAACAAGGTTAAAAAACAGGCTTGAGAGTTACCTCTCCACTCAACAGCTCCTGGAATACCTAAGTCATCCAACAATCGAGCCAAAGCATGAGCCAGTTGTTTTTCTTCTTCCCGAAGCTCTCTCGAATCGCGACTTGCATATAAAAAATCATTCCAATAGAGCAGACTTTTGTTGTCTCCAGTCGACCATGCTTTATGTAGACGAGATAATAGGGGAACATCTAAATATGTTAAAGAATTTTCCAGAAGTCCCTCAATCCAGAGCGAGGTTGAGCGGTCATCGCTCACCCAACCCGAAGAAACAGCAAACTCCAAACCTTGTGAATATGCGTATGCCCCAACCGGAAGCATCGGACTGCACAATTGCATTAACCTTAGTGATCCGTTTGACCGACCAGAAATCATTTTTTTGTGCTTAGTGGGAATGAGAGTGCGAGTGGCTGGAATGCCCACCATAAGCCCCTCCTTCGGGTTCGAAGGGAGACAGCTCGTGTTTGACAGAAAGTCCAAGCGAATGGATCATTTCTTCCAATACATGGTCTCTTTGAAAACGTAAGCAGTTTTCTCCTATTTGAAGTGGGACGTGACGGTTTCCCAAGTGATAGCAAGCCCGTGCAAAAAGAAAAGAGTCCTCTGTAGAAACAACAGCCACCTCTTCATTAGCGGCGCAAACCTCAACAATCAATCCATTGTCCGCCCGCAATAAATCACCATGACGCAAAACACTTCCCCGTTCCAGCATCAATGCCACTTCCTGACTGTCATCCAGGAAAACCCGCAAGCGGCTTTTCTGCCTTTTATCAAAAGGCAAAGTCAAGCTTACAGAGGGTGTCGCAGTAGCACTCAGTTTCTCGGTAATTTGCAACATTTAATCAGCCTTCAATTAAAAAAGAAAATAACGCTGGGCCAGAGGTAGCTCTGTCGCAGGCTCGCAAGTTAAAAGCTCACCATCCGCCCGGACTTCATAAGTTTGCGAATCAACTTCTATTTTTGGAAGATAGCTATTATGAACAAGGTTCTTTTTAGTGATGCCGCGTGTATCGCGGACCGAAACCAACCGTTTATTCAATCGAAGTTTCTCTCTCATGCCATCTTCAGAAGCGGCTTTGGAAACAAAACTCACACAGGTTTCACTTCGTGCTCCCCCAAGCGCTCCAAACATCGGGCGATAGTGAACGGGTTGTGGCGTTGGAATCGAAGCATTGGGGTCTCCCATGGGAGCGGCTACAATCATTCCACCTTTAATAATCAGGGCCGGTTTGGCTCCAAAAAATGCCGGTTTCCACAAAACAATATCCGCCAGCTTTCCTGTTTCGATGGAACCTACCTCATGCCCGATTCCATGCGTGATGGCGGGATTGATCGTATACTTGGCGACATAACGTTTGGCACGAAAATTATCATTGTCAGAAGTATCCGGACTCAAAGGTCCTCGTTGTACTTTCATTTTATGAGCGGTTTGCCAGGTTCGGCAGATCACCTCTCCAATTCTCCCCATAGCCTGAGAGTCGGAAGCAATCATGCTAAATGCTCCCAGGTCATGAAGAATATCTTCTGCGGCAATGGTCTCACGCCTTATGCGCGATTCAGCAAACGCAACATCTTCAGGAATTTTAGGATCGAGATGGTGACACACCATGAGCATGTCTAGATGCTCATCAATAGTGTTAACCGTATAAGGGCGAGTAGGGTTGGTGGATGAAGGCAATACATTCGCCGCACCACAGGCTTTTATAATATCCGGAGCGTGCCCGCCGCCAGCACCCTCCGTATGGTAAGTATGAATTGCTCGACCCTTAAAGGCCGCCAGTGTGTTTTCAACAAAACCGGATTCGTTTAAGGTATCGGTATGAATAGCAACTTGAACATCAAATTTATCAGCGACTGACAAACAATTATCTATCGCCGCCGGGGTTGTTCCCCAGTCTTCATGCAATTTTAATCCCATAGCACCAGCAAGAACCTGCTCTTCAAGTGCGGCGGGGAGACTGGCATTACCTTTTCCAAGAAACCCAAAATTCATCGGCAACTCTTCCACTGCCTGATACATGCGCTGAATATTCCAGGGTCCGGGCGTACAGGTTGTCGCATTGGTACCCGCCGCCGGTCCAGTACCACCTCCGAGCATGGTTGTGATTCCGGACATGAGCGCTTCTTCCACTTGTTGTGGACAAATGAAATGGATATGAGCATCCAGAGCGCCGGCAGTGGTTATCAGCCCTTCCCCTGCAATCGCTTCCGTTCCAGGACCAACAATGATGTCAACATCAGGTTGTATGTCAGGGTTCCCGGCTTTTCCAACCCCAGCAATCCGGCCAGATTTAATTCCAATATCGGCCTTGACGATGCCCCAATGGTCGAGGATTAAGGCATTCGTGATCACAACATCCACCGATTCTCTGGAAGTTCTTTGGCTCTGTCCCATTCCATCCCGAATGACCTTGCCACCGCCGAACTTGACTTCCTCTCCATAGGAAGTTTTATCGTCTTCAACTTCAATCCACAGTTCAGTATCTCCCAAACGTACGCGGTCTCCCGTTGTGGGACCATACATGTCAGCATAAGCCCGTCTACTTATCTCACTCATTATTCGCTCTCCAACTCTCCCATTATTTTTCCATTGAACCCATAAACCTGTCTGGATCCTGAATAGGCCACCAATTCAACTTCGCGCTCTTGCCCTGGCTCAAATCTTACTGCCGTACCCGCAGGTATATTGAGACGGAATCCTTTTGTCTTTTCGCGGTCAAATTTCAAGGCATCATTAGTTTCAAAAAAATGATAATGCGATCCTACCTGGATAGGTCTGTCGCCGGAATTGGAAACAGTAGCATTTATCGTTTTCATGTTTTTATTGAGGGTAATATTTCCTTCTTTTACTTTTATTTCACCGGGAATCATTTCCATTCTCCATTTATGGAATAGGGTTGTGAACGGTAACCAACTTGGTGCCATCAGGAAAAGTGGCCTCCACTTGCACTTCGTGGATCAACTCAGGAATCCCTTCCATGACATCTTCACGTTTAAGCAGGGTCGTTCCATAGCTCATCAAATCAGCGACACTTTTTCCATCGCGAGCCGCTTCCAGAATGGCGGCTGAAATATAGGCAACAGCTTCTGGATAATTAAGTTTCACACCGCGAGCCAGTCTCCTTTCCGCCAATAATCCTGCGGTAAAAATCATCAATTTATCTTTTTCTCTAGGGGTAAGCTCCATTTTCTCCTCTCTTTAAACATACTGCTTAATGTCAGTAAACCAACAATCGTTCAAAACGCCCATTAAGTTTTCCAAATACGTGGTTCAACGGCCTCACGACCAATCACTTGCTGACGTAATATTTTCCAAGCATCAATAAAATAGCTTCTAGCTCTATTCACACTTTTTCCAAGAAAGGAGCAGATAATAATACCATCCGTTTGCGTTGCGGAAAATATTTCTTGATCATTTGAAGAAAAGGATATTTCTCGCAACGAATCAACTAGTCCTGTTTTATCATTCACGCAGACCATGCTTCCAACAACGGGAAAACCCTGCAGACCCCATTTTTCTTTGAGAATAGGGTTATCTCCCTTTAACCACAAACGCTCAAACCGTAAAGGCCTGCCATCCCGCCAAACTTCAAAACGCTGATCCAACTCACCTTTACTAAAATATTCGTCCGAAGCCGGTCGCCCCAGACATGAGATTTCCCAACCTATAAAGTTACTATCATGGGACAGCTCAATTTTAGTCTGAATCTGTGCCCTGGCACCGGAAAATATAATGTTTTCCGAAGGAAACCATTCCAAAGTTCCCTTAGGTGCTACCTTAATAATCTGTTCCTGCTGGGCCACAGATCCAGCACTCCGGTAAAACTTTCCCGCCGCCGGAGTTGTGATCAAGGCGTGTGCTTTTGAATTCACATCCACACAAATATTTAAACGATCTCCTCCAACCACTCCGCCTGGCGGATGCAATATATAAACATGACAGGCCCCATTAAGCTCTGGATAAAAAGGTTTCTGTACTTGCAAAGGACCATAGTGCTTCCGGTGGCTCAGAATAGTCCGGTTATTGGACTTGGAAAACTTCAAGTCCAGTCGAGCCCTCCACTCTGCATCCAGTATATTTTCTTTTAATCTAGCTGTTAACATATATCCAATGAGCGCCCAGGCAAAAGGTTGCTGTTAAAATCATGATCCGTAAACCAATGACAAAGGAAACAGCTCTTTGATTCAATCCATGAAACAGGGCTCCCAACAAACCACCAAAGATCAGCATGGAGATTAAGGCCCCAAAACTAAATATTGCAATGTAACCCAAGCCCAGCCAGGGCGAATCGAAATTGCCAATGGGCATTAACCCTATTAAAGGAGCTGATCCAGCCAATCCATGGATCATGCCAACCAAAACGGCGCCATGTTGACGCCTTGGTTCATCACGAGTGGATATTCCTTTTGTTTCTTCAGACGACTTCTTATGATTTGCATCTAAAGAAACCTTGGAGGTAAATTTTATTTGATCTTGACTGATTAAACTCCAAAGACCCCACAGACCAATCCCCATCAGCATAAAACCGACAAGTTTCTCACCAAGATGGCTTAGACCATCAAGGTTAGATACCCCCAGTGACAGCACACAAACACCAACTAGCAACAAGGTCAAGCCATGACCCATAGCCCAGCGGCAACAAATGCCTAACATCTTTCGCGATCTGGAAGAAGTTTCAGTCAAACCCGAAACTGCCATTACATGATCAATATCAAATGCGTGCAAAACTCCCAAACTAAAAGCAACGGAAGAAAACGCGATCACACCACCACTGAGCACCATAATTTATTTATACTTTTTGTAGATAATTAAGAAGATTATTTTTCCAACACCATTGAGTTACTTATCAGACAGAACTCAATTTTGCCAATGTTTTTTATAAATTTAGAATGTTACAGCCTGTAAAGGACTAGCAAAATTCACACCAATCTAAAAACAAGGAATAATTTGTAATAGCATGAAATAAATTAGACACTTAAATCAACTAACCTGAGAATCAAAAAAAATTTGCAGAATAAATGCTTTAAAATAAAGCATGATTTGCCAGAACTTACAACTCAGGGAGCAATTTATTTAAAGGTTCATGACTAGCTAACGTCCCTCAAAAAGGGCTAAAATTCAGTCATGACGCGAATTTCATCAGTCAATTCTAGTCCATTACACCCAAGCCAGGACTTTTCGGTAATAAATATTTGAATGAGATCTTGTAAACGCTTTTTCTCTCCATTATCTAGTTGTTGATAATATTGAATGTTTTTTTGAATGTACCCTTCCCATTTCTCTGGAAAAGGAGTGGTCAGTATTTTTTTTCACCGATAATTACGAAACCATTGCCACATAAAAATTACCCCTTCAAACGGTCTGCGTTTACAAATTTTGTACACGCAAACGTAGCTTACAGCAAATAACTTAGCAAGTAGCCCAGGGGGTTGGGCAAGTTGCTTAGTAATTTATATCCTAGACGGCTACTTGGCGGGACATCTAACCACTATATCCTTTCGTATATAACGATCATTTTTGTGTATTATTTATCACACACCTTTGGTGCAAAGCTGATTGGGGAGGAATTGGGGCAAAGGTTGATCTTATCGAGGGTTGGGTTGGTTAGTGGGTAGGGAGGGTAAGAGAGTTTTTCCTGTTTAGGGGGTGGTGTACGTACAGGGTGTGTTAGTTTAGCCAGGGGGACAAACTAAATATACTGACCAAATGAATGATGCAATCTCTCGTTCCACTTGTCTACAATAGCAGCAAACTTCTCGCCATTTTGACAAACAATTCTAGGGAATCTTATCTCTTTTCTACCCAAAGCCCGAGTAGCTTGTGCGATAAAGGTGGAGAACTAGAGGAAAATTAAAAATGGTGTCAGTAAATGGCTTTATAGTGAGGCTATTGGATGGTGTGATTAGTGTTTATCTGACGGTGTTAATGCCGACCTCTAGATCATCGCCCCATCCATCGGGCAACATTGAATTTAATTCTTTATCTCGTCGGGTTTTGGAAAGGTTTCTCATGAAGTGAGTGTTGCAGTTTAGGCATATCCAGCCTTCTCCAGAAAATATCCAGCACTCATCCTCCACCCAATCCTGAGCTTCTTCCTTACTTTCGTGCCACTCTCCATTCTTAAGACAGTTCTCAGCTATTCTGGTATGACATATCACTGAATATTGATCGTCTTTCTCTAAGAACATCGCAACTCCAATTTATCATTTTAAAAAACCGAGAAACCGAGTATAGCATTAAAATTATGATCACCAATAAAAATCAATCCTAGCTCTTGTATCAATTTAACCAAAAACATAATCCCAATGTTTATTTTTGCTTAGAGCATTAGATTGCGGCCATCAGTTTTACTAAAAGGCCCCATTGGCTTCGTTGTTAGTTTTGTTACTTTGGCTGATGGTTTGCCGTTTTTAAAATTCTTGATATTGTCAAAACTCTTTATCCTTAAATATCAAGTAGTTAAAAAATATCTGGATATTTGTTTATAAATTTTGTATATTTTCTATTCAATATTGCCTTTTATGTCTAGAAAACTAGAAATCCCCCGAAAGATAATATTAATGACCATGTAATGCATGTTTAAGGAGAGGCAAAACGAAAACGAAACAAATGAAGAAGACGCGTTACACAGAGAGCCAGATCATTAAGGTCCTTAATGAGGTCGAAGGGGGTCGTAAGAATTAAGGGTAAGTGTTCATTGCGGGATACTTAAAACTTAAACATGGGATCAGTAAATGAAAAACATGGTCAAATTAGAAGATTGTCTTTCAATAGGAGAACTATCCAAGTTATCCGGGTTAGGCATTCATACGCTGAGAGTTTGGGAGAAAAGATACGGAGCTCCAATATCAAAGCGTCTCCCCTCGGGACATCGAAGATACCCAAAAGATGAAGTACCCAGATTAAGAGCCATAGCGAGGGCTCTTAAATCTGGATACCGGGCCAGTAAGGTTGTCACAAGAACTCTGGAAGAACTGCAGGGCTTGTTAAGTGTCCAGAATCTCATTGAGGATAAGCCCGAACAGCCTGATTTAACCTCTGGCCAGGTATCCAGGGAACTCACCATTGAAAAGTGGATCAAGGCGATTCATCAATACGATGATGAGTTACTCAACCAGAATTTCTTCGAGCTTTGGAATAAGGAGGGCCCCTTAACCTTCATTACAGATTATGTTACCCCATTTATTGAAAGAGTCGGAAATGGCTGGGCTGATAAAGAACTCTCCATAGCTCACGAGCATTTTGTAACGGAAATACTCAGTGATTTTCTATCCTCAAAATGGAGAAACTTAAACATAAGAAAAGAAGGTAAAACAGCAGTCCTTGCCGCCTTACCAGATGAAACTCATTCGCTGGGACTTCTCATGTGTGCCGTGGTTACAAGCATGGCAGACTTTAAAGTCGTCTACCTCGGGATTAATTCTCCAATAGAAGAAATCATTAAAACCACAGAAAACAGCCAGGCGCAGCTGGTTTGCCTCAGTATTTCCAGTTGTATTGATCCTATTGACACAGAATATCATCTGAAAAAAATCCGGCAAAACTTAAGCAAAGAAATATGCATGGTCACAGGAGGACTAGGAGCAGTAGATGCTGTCCCCGAAATCCATAGACTTAACAGCTTTCGCAAATACTACGATTGGATTACTCAATTAAACATACTAAGTAACTAAAAGAAGGCGAACCATGAAAGTTTTGGTCACAGGCGCTACCGGATTCATTGGAAAAGAACTCTTAAAGCATCTGAGTTTTGAGGGTTATGAAATAAATATATTAACTAGAAACCCCAAACAAGAACGTTCAAAGCTAGTGGTTCCCTGTAGTGTATATCATTGGAATCCCGAAAAAGAATCCCCTGACATAAAATCGCTTAAGGGTGTAAAGGCTGTCATCCATTTAGCCGGAGAAAACATAGCCAATGGCAGATGGACTCAAAAAAGAAAAGCTAATATTAAAAACTCCCGAATATTATCCACCCAAAGGTTGGTGGAAGCGATTGGAAAATTAGAACACAAACCAGATGTGTTGGTTTCTGCTTCTGGAATAGGATTTTATGGAGGTTCTGGCAACAAGTTGCTGAAAGAAGACATTCCTCCGGGGACATGCTATTTGGCAAAAGTCTGCAAGGATTGGGAGGAAGAGGTTAAGAAAGTACAGGAGTTTGATGTTAGAGCAGTTTCAATCCGCACTGGAATGGTACTTGGAGATGAAGGAGGTGCCCTAGGCAAAATGCTCCTTCCCTTCAGAATGGGATTAGGAGGAAGGTTGGGAAATGGAAATCAATGGATGAGCTGGATTCATTTAATTGATCTTGTTCGAATGTATATCCATGCTATTAAATCACCATCTATTAAGGGCGCCTATAACGCAGTCAGCCCAAATCCTATCTCTAATTCCGAATTTACTAATACTCTTGGGAAATTGCTGAATCGACCTACTTTATTGCCCATTCCAAGCTTTGTCCTTAGATTACTTTTTGGAGATATGGCCCAGGTTCTTCTAGCCAGTCAAAAGGTTTCGCCTGAAAAAATATTAACCACTGGTTTTCTGTTTAAATATGAAAGCTTAAATTCTGCGTTAACACAAATTGTTGATGCTTCAAACCAAGAATTTCAAACCAGAGAGATGGTTTCTTCCTAAGCAAAACAAACTAATAAGGGTCTGGAGTCCATTTTTATAAGAAAAGGAAGGTAATTATGTCAAGCATAAAACAAGCAGTCGTATTGATTGGACATGGAGGACTTCCTTCTGACTGCCCTGAAAAATTGATTCAAAAGTTTATGACTCTACATAAAAACCGCAAAGGTGGTACTGCCTCAAAACAAGAAGCAGAGCTAGAACAGACCATCAGAAAGTGGCCTCGAACACCTGTTACTGATCCATATCAAGCAGGATTGGAATCTCTTGCTTCCTGCTTGAAACCTTTGCTTAATGATTCAATTTTAAGGACGGCTTATAACGAATTTTGCGAACCTTCAATTGAAGATGCAGTTAAAGAGATAGTAGATGAAGGTTTTGAGGACATAATCTTGACAACAACGATGTTCACCCCAGGAGGTTCGCATTCAGATAAAGAAATTCCGGAAGAAGTAGAAAAACTCCGCCAACAATTTCCAGGCATTGCAATCAATTACGCTTGGCCATTTGATTTAAAAAATGTTGCCAGGTTGCTTGCAACTCATATAAATAGTTTTTCCAAACAAGTTACTCAAACAATAAACTGACAGGAACACAATGTATTCTCAAAAATATTATATTAAAGGAAGGGATCTGGTTGGACTTCGTAAAACATTCATGAGAGGGGTTGTTTCGATATTAACTCTATTTCTTCTATTGATCAGTCTCCCTAGGCTAGGGAATGCCGTAGATTGGAACGATAAAAGTTGGAGAATTTCGGGTTGTCCAAAAGGCGTTTTGGGTAACTGGATTTCTCAGAACGATGAGCATAAGTTATCCATAGAAAATAAACGGATTATCACTCGAACTTTGGCTGGGAAAGAAACGTTTTACTCCTATACAGGAGACCCGCTGGAATCAGATATGAGGTTTATTAAATTATCTTTGGAGCAAATGAATGTTAATGAGGCAACCCAAATACATTTAAAAATTAGGCCTCATTTAATACACTCTTTACAAAACTTAGAGGAAGCCTCTTCGAAGTCCTCTGATTGCCTCATTAAAGTTTTTTATTTTGAATCTGAGAAAGATGCCAAGTTTAATAAATATTTGAACTGGGACATATATAAAAGATTGAATTAGAAAGTTTGGGCACCTGACCAAAGCTCAGGTGCCTTAGCTTTTGCTTAGCTTTCGTCTTCTCTTCTTAATTCAACCCACTCATCTCTCCTCTCCTTCCACACGGCGAGGATTCTTTCGCAAATCACCATCAAATAACTTTTCGATAACAATATCCTGCCTCCGCTCCAACTCTCTTTTTTCACCTTGCCGTCTCTGTTTTCCTCTTTTCCCTATTTTTAGGGGAATAAAATCCTATAATTAGTATCCTAATATAAAAGTGCGAGATGTTGTCCTCCCAACGACAGACTTTTTCTCCCTTTCTAAATGCCTCGTCAGTATCTTCTTGGCGAGGCATTGTTTTTCACTTCTCATAGTTGTTTTAGCTACCCTCTCTCCCTCTTCTTCGCTATCTCGTAAAATGCCCATGCCTCTGTAATCATCCTTGCAAGAATCACATCATCCATATCATCAGGCGGTATATACCTCTTTGGTTTCTCCAGAAACCACTGGCCTTGGTGCAAATGAAAAGTTGGTGAAGCAACGAGCGTGTATCGCAGGATTTAGTCCTGCCATCAGACTGGGACAAAAACTGGGCGATCTTATTTGAGGCAGTGCTTGTTGATATGCTAGATAGTATTAGGCTTTATTTAGCGTCAAGGAGGTTATAGGAAAGATCAAAATGGGACAGCAGATCGAAAAGCTGGAAAAGATAGGAAATGCTGATAAAAGTTAACCATTGATTCAGGAATGCTAACTAGAGAATACTCAAGTATTGGAATGTAAATGATAACCGTTGGAATCCGTTGGGTTAAGCAGGGGAGTGCTAACCCTTTTATCTATACAGAGAATATCTTGTTTAGCATAGGCCAATTGCCTACAAATTTTTCAATAGTGTTCCTATTTTAATGAACAGCCCCATACTATAAAGTTATTTATAGAATTTATATTTTTAGGATTTCCAATGTTTCTTTATTGTGCTGATCAGAAAAAATCGCTAGAAAAACCAATGCCCGTTATTGATTACGACCCATATTATTTGAGGTTTGACCCTTTGATGGCGTTGCATCACTTGAACAATTCAAAACTAAAGCATATCTTTAAGGACGAGGCGACTTTGCTGTTAACCGATAGGGAGCCTAAATCTTATAAGGCAAATACAAAATCACCCCTTTCCATAGAAAACCAGAGTAATTCCCTTATTCTAAATTGTTCTATCATTTCCAAAGCAGAGAACAGAGAAATACTATTGGTACCTGAACTACCTATAAATAAATGCATTCAATTTGAAGTTATTAGGCAAGGAACCTATTCTATTTATTATTCCATGGCATGGACTCAAGTTTCTAGAAAGATTACTTTAAAAACCACTCACATGCCGGAGGGAGAGCACTCTGCTCGCGAAAACTGGAGAAAAGAATATAATCATATTCGACCGCACAGTTCACTGGGATATAAACCTCCAGCACCAGAAGCTATACAAAAGGAAATTCATGCAGATGTGAATGCGCTGGAGCCAATCTGTTTGAATACCTGCGTGAAATAGAGGAAAGAAGGGTTAAGCATGTGGAGAGTTAACTGATTCTGGGAAAATGATTACGGGGGTTTGCTGTAGATATTTTTGGTGCTGATAGCAATAAGACTCAGAATTTAATTTGTATTCCAACTCCACCGCCATAAGCTCCACGAGTGATATTAGAGAATCGACTGTTCTGCCGCAAGTCGCGCACAGTCCGTGGTCAATAAAGATGTGCTTAGATTGACCTAAAACTTCAACCCAATATCCAAAACCCAACTATCACGGTAGACTCACAAAAGACGAAAAGCAACGTCTTCGACAAATTGCTGAAAGAGTGGATATACCACCTTCAAAGCTTGGTTTGCTTAAGGTGAGGCGAGATGTTCTTGATAACCACGGAGGAAGTGAGGCGATACCCGCGCCAATTAAGATCGGTATCCCTCTCAAATGCTAGCCACAGCGCTAGCCTAAACAAAAAATGGGCTACGGCATAAACCGTAACCCATTGATCTTACTGGTCGGGGCGAGAGGATTCGAACCTCCGACCCCCTGCTCCCAAAGCAGGTACGCTAGCCAGGCTGCGCCACGCCCCGTTTTCTTTTCTATTTACTCAGTGTTTGGAGTGCTTCTTGGTCATTTTCTCTCGTTGTTCCGCCGTCAACACGTTCAGCAATTGTACTTTTGCCTCCACCATAGCCATTATCTTCTTGGCTTTGGCGGCTACAATTTTTGCTCCGGCGGCTCGAATCTTCGCTTCATCAACTCTACCGGAATGGACTTCCCGTTCGAGTTCCATGTGTGCGATCTGATGATCGGCCTTGGCTTGAATTCTCACTTTTTTATATTCAAACTCCAGATCTTTTATCTTCCCGATCTGCGCTTCGGTCAATCCTAATTTCTCTCGAACACATAATACGTGTTGGAAAGGATTCTTACCGTGTCCGCCATGCCGCGCAGATTTTTTATGACTGTATCCTTTACCGTGACTGCCTTCGGATTTATGATGACCTTTCCCATGAGAATATGATTTTGATTTGCTCCCCTCGGACTTCTTGCTATACCCGTGACCCAACTTGCCATGGTGGGAATAACCTTTACCGCTCTTCTTCCCGGAAATATGGTGCTGGTAAGACTTGCTCTTACTTCCCTCTGACTTACGATACTTAAATCCATGCTCCGTGGACGACCCTTTTCGAACATGGTCACCGCCATAGCTGAAACTTCCAGCACTATCTGTTCCTTTCAGGTCAACAGCTCCGCCGGAACCTGATTGCGCGGCAACGGGAATTACAAAAACCAGCGCACATAGAAAGGAAAGGGTTGTCATTTTAGCTAATCTTAATTTAATGGCTGACACAGTACCCTCCTTAATCACTTAACAATCACTTAAAATTAGTGGTCTCTATAAAATTGGCGCGCCCGGCAGGATTCGAACCTGCGACCTACGGATTCGAAGTCCGGTATTCTATCCAGCTGAACTACGGGCGCATTATTATAAAAAATGGGGCGAGCGACGGGACTTGAACCCGCGACCACTGGAGCCACAATCCAGTGCTCTACCAACTGAGCTACGCCCGCCGTTC
>MPLX02281386.1_pt1 | contig 26077 bp, 22 predicted proteins | sample 1617341 | NCBI WGS metagenome assembly MPLX02 (sample SAMN05944804, study PRJNA350692) | marine metagenome | biome: marine; feature: ODZ; material: water; isolation source: 120 m water sample filtered on 0.2 um supor filter | place: Pacific Ocean | collected 2012-04-08 | depth 120m m | reverse complement strand
GTTGTTAGTGCAGTTCTGTCCATACCTCTGCCACCTTTTGCTATACCAATGTGTTCAAGATTATAATGCTTTGCAACTTCCATGCCGGCGTGTGTTTGAATGCTACATTCATGGGTATTTCTTGTAGTCATAAAAGAACAACCGTTAGTAAAAAGATGTTTCATATTGATATTTAAGTCGTAAAAAAAGGGCGATAAAAAAGCATCGCCCTTAAGATTTAAATTTGTTTATTACTGTGCGTCTGCTGGTACTTCTGCTGGAGTCAAGATACCCATTTGCCATAACACTAATGCTACAACTATTACTGCACCTGCCCATAACCATTTATTCTTAAGCATATTATTTCCCTCTCTTGTGTTAGTAAAGAAAAAGGGCGAGTATAAAAATATACCCGCCCTCTTAAATTTAATTTTGAATAATCAAAATAGATTATGCAAACTTCAAGTTACTGTTTGTGATCGCAACTTCGCCAACGTAGTCAGCCGCGTTACCTAATGAAGATGCAGTGTTCGTTAATTCAACGTAACCGTATCTTGTTAGGAAACCAACTACTGGTTCGAAAGTTGATGGATCTAACACAACACCTGAAGACATTAAAGGAATGTAAGGACAATAGAATGCCGGAGCATCTGCCTCACTTGAGCCTTTATATCCTACTAGTACTGATGTACCATCAGTTGCGTAACCGTCAACGTATACTCTCATAGAAGCATTTAACGTACCAACAAATTTAGTGTTAGTCGGTGCTTCAAAAGTACCTTCAGTAGATCTTGCGAACGCTGAAGTTGTTGCTGATTGAAGAACAGTTAAAGCAGTTGGAGATACTACTGCGTAGTTTCCAGCGCCTCTTCTTGTTCTTGCCGCGATGTTGTTAGCAACTCTGTTGATTAACACAGCCAAAGCCGCGTGTTCGTCACCAACGAAAGTTGCAGTACCTGATACAGCCGCTTGATCATAAGTTTCATGAGTAGTCGCTAAACTTCTCAATGATTGAATAACTTCTTGATCAATCTCAGCAGTAATTTCTTGAGCCAAAGCCGCCATAATTTCTGCTTCTACATCGATACCTTGTTGTGCTTGAGCATCTTGTGCCGCTTCAAAAGTCCATCTTGCTGATAGTTTTCTGCTTTTCGCTTCAACTGCCTGCTTTAAGATTTGAATTGACAATCTTTTTCCTGCTGAACCTTCTAATGAAGCAGTTGAACCTGCTTTTGTAGAAGAGTTATCACCAGAGTATGCTTCTGCTATTTTGAATGGAGATAATGCTTCTTCACCTGGTACTGTCGCTGTTGTACCTGCTGATGTATCTGCATATCTTATTCTTAGTGTGTGAATCTGTCCAACCGGACCAGTCATTGGTTGTACACCAACGATCTCGTTCGCGATTACAGTAGGCATAACCCTACGTATTACTGGAAGAATCACTCTGTTTAGAGTAGCAACGTTACCGGCACTAGTAGCACCAGCAGTAGACGCCTCAGACAAATACCTTTTAGTATTTTCTAAGATAACGTCCATAGTCTTTTTCTTGTTACCTTCTAAACCTTCAGTTAGAGCGGTTTTAGTTTCGCTCCATTTAGATTCAAATATTTCTGACATTTGTATCTTTCCCCTTTAGTTTATAGTTTAAACACCCGCTAATTTACGGATGTCTGTTATTTCTGCATCTTCCCTCTGTGCTCTGTCTCCAGATGCTTCTGTAATAACTTTTGCTTTAGTTTCTTTTACAGTTTCACCGTTGTCAGCCATCACGTGAGGTAGATACTTGTTAAATGATGTTTCAAGTTTTGCTGTTTGAACTGATTCTAACAGTTGACTCATAACTTCACCTTTTTCTTTGCCTAGTGGTCTAAGCAACTCAGCCATAGTTTCTTTACGTTCCATTAAATCCGCGTTTCTTTTGGCTTCCGCCTCTTTGGATTCGATCACCGCTTTTTTCTCTTCTATGGATTTCTCGGCGTCTGCTAATTTCAATGTTGTTTCGTCAACAACTTTCATTAGTTTTGCAGTCTCTGACTTCTCGTTGAGATAAGAAGCCTGGTACTCAGATGCAAATGCCTCAAAAATAGTTTTACCAAAGTTAGTTTCTTTAGCCTTAGTAATGTCTTCTTTAAGTTGAGCAAGTTCTTCGCTCAATTTTTTAGTAACTGCTTCTTCAACAATTTTAGCAGATTTAGAAATAAATGCTTCTTTCATCTTAGCCATTTGTTTTTTCGCTTCAGCCACTAATTTGACTTTTGTTTCCACAACGCCTTTTTTGTCTTCATGGAATTCTTTAATTTCTTTTGCAAGAGCGTTTACTACAAACTCTTCCATTTTCTTAAAGTTCTCATGAACACCTTTACGGTCGCCATGTAGTTCTTTTAATTCTTCAGCAAGTTTAGTCATTACAAACTCCTGAAGTTTATTAGAGTGTGCGCCTACGTTTTCTTTATAAGCGATTTTCTCTTGAGCAAGTGCTTTTCTGTCTTCAACGAATTTAGAGATTTCTTCTGATAACTTTTCAGTCATCATTTTGTCAATTGCTTCGATCATGTTTGATTTATCATGCTCGTATCTTTTGGCAAATTCTTCTCTTAATTCTGCAGAAACGCCTTCTCTGTTTTCTTTTACTTGTGAATCCCAAGCCTCTTGGATACTTTTCTGCGTATCTTCCGATATTGCTCCAGACTCAACTAATTTAGATATTGCGTCTATCATTATTTTAGGTCCTTTATTATGTTGGTTAAAGCATCTTTAAGATACTTTTGTGCTCTGCTGTCATTTCTCACTTCTGCCGCCAGTCCTTTTGCCATGTTACCACCCTTACTATTCATAAGGTGTTCGTAAATTGGCGTAGGATAAGCACCTGGTGCCGAAGGTTGGGCCACAACATCAACAGTGATAATCTCAAAGTCTGAAACTTCGCCGTTTCCATACTCGGAAATATTTCCGCTACCTCTGGAACTCACGCCTAATTTCACACCTGACTCTAACATTGTTTTGACAAGTTGACCCATTGGTGTTGGCAAGATTTTCATCTTCCCGTATCCATTTGGTCCGTCCATCCACATTTCGGTAATCATGTGGGACACACGGTCCAAATTAATCTTTAAATCGTCCGGATGATCTACTTCTCCTAGAACACTGTACCCTGAAGAGATCTGATCGTTTAGTGTTTTAACTGCTTTGCCAATTTCATTTACTGGGTAAATTCTTTGGTTAGCATTTTTAATACCACCTTGGATGCAAATCCCTTTCATGTACAAGTCTTTGCCATTTTCACCTTCGTGAATAATAGACATTCTAGCCTGATCGTACGTTAAGTGTTCTTTAAGATGTAAAGACATCAGTTGACTCCTTTAAAAACCGGTTGTTACTTTTTAATTGCAACTACTGGTGATTTTTTAGAAGAAGCGTCAGTACCATCTTTATGGTCTGCTTTAACTTCTTTCATCTTTGGCTCTGTATTAGCATCAGTCATCTTTGCAGATGTTGGTGCCGCTCTTCCTGATTCTTCTGCACCACCAATTTTGTGTGCTGAAGCGCCAGTTGGTGCTTTTGCATTTGAAGCCACAGGAGATGATTTAACATCTGCATGGTCGGCGTTGTCAGCAGTTTTTGTGTCTTTATATTCTTTAACAGTTTCTTTTGCTTCTTTGCTTTCCATTCCTATTCCTATTTCTGGAGTTAATGCTGGTGCGATAGTTTCTTCTGGTGCTTGTTCACCTTCTTCATCGCTAGTTCCCATCATTTTTTCAAATTCTGCTTTTAAATCTTCTAAAGCATCTTCTAAATCTGAAACTCTTTCTTCGGTGTCGCCTTCTTCAGCGCCTGCGTCCATATCAGCACCCATATCGTCTGCTGATGCTTCTGCATCACCTTCTTCATCTGAAGCGATGTCTTTAACTAAATCATCAGTAGCGTCGCCACCAACTTCTTCAATTGACTCTTCTTCAGTTGTTGCTGATTCTTCTGCTTTTTCTTCTGCAGTTTCTTCAACAGTTTCGTCTTTAGATTCTTTTGAAGTTTCTTCTACTTTGTCATCTGCTTTTTCTTCAGATGCTTCAGTTTCTTTAACTTCTTCTTTAGTTTCTTCTTTAGTCTCTTCAACAGACTCTTCTTTAGTTTCTGTAGATGCTAGGTTCTCGTAGATATCTCTAGACTTCTCTACAACTATTTCGTGAAACATTTGTTCCGCTTTATCATTTTCTTCGTTGATAAGCAAATCCAATAATGCTTCAAACTTATTGCTTGGTTGTGTCATATGACCAGTCTCCTTTTTAGATTCGGCATTAAACTTAATTAAGTAATACATATTTAACAGACAAGCCGTATTTAGGGCGTGATATTTGACAAAAACGGAGGATTTTCGTTGGTTTTTGATTAAAACCGCAGTTGTAAACTATGTATCTTCAGAAACTCTTCGATATCTACGTGCTTTAAATTTTTATTCCACTCCAAATCGTTTGGACGGAACCATCCTGTTGGGGTTACTCTAATAAATTCTGTGTTCGGATAGTCTTTTAAGACTCGTTTGGTTTGATTCATCCAGTTTCCAAAGAAAGTTGCTTCTTCATTAGATTTTTTGTAGTTCCTTGTATCTTTGAACAGATTATTAAATCGTTTATTCTGCTTATCTGTGTGTCCTTGGTAGTCAAAACCTAGTATGTAGATAGTTTTTGGTTTATGATCAGCCGCATACTTTAAAGCAGTAGGACCAGACGACCAACCTAATGACGGTTGAAAGAATTGTACCTTTTCTATAATTTTGGAATGCTTTTCGTACATGGCATTATAATTTGACCATACTATATTATTGTCTATGTAGTCACTTTCTGCTATTTCTAACACCATTTTAGGATCAACAGCAACTAATACGTCAGGAGTATCAGTACGATATACTCCATTACAGGCAAAAACTTTACCTATTTTCTTTAGATCCTCAATCTGGATGCCTTTTCGAGACTCTCCATTGCCTAGTACAAATGCAACTTCCATTACACTTATAATGTATCTTCTGTTGGTGGTGCCCCATACATCTTCTGAACGAAGATGGCTTCTTCGTGCTGTTGAGCATCATGCTCTTCTGCAGATAATCTGATATCTTTAATATCTTTAAGTGATAATCTTGTTTTTCTAGTGTCTGCTTTGTCTAATATAGAAATATCTTGTTCAGGATTGTAGTTCTTATCCTGTTCAAAGCCGTCTTCACCATATCTAAAGAATTCAAATAGTTTCATTTTCTATATTTAACCTTATAGTGTGTTTGTTCCGCCCGGAGTCGGTGGTACTCCACCCGGTGTTCCTCCACCTGTGCCACCTTTGTCTGGTGTTTCTCCTTCTGGTGGTGGTGCTCCATCTGGTGCTTCTGGTTCTTCAAACTGATCTAAATCTGCTGATATTCCTGCTTGTGAAACTCCGCCGCCTCTTAACTGTGTTGATTTAGTTTGTGATTTTTGAGATACTGCATTTTCTTCTGCCCAAAGATCAGCATTTCTTGCCATTTCTTCTTCTGACAGACCAAGATATCTGCTTAATGCAAATCTTTTACTCATATAAGGTAAGTCTGCAACTGCTGTAAATGTGTTTACTCTTGCTTGATCCATTTCTGTTTGTCTATATGCCGCAAAGTTTTGTGGTGGATTGAATTTAATTTCAAACATACCATTATCTAAATTGTAACCTTTGCTTTTAACCCAAACTTTAAATTCAGTATCAAATGTTGGTGACAACATTGATTGTAATCTCATACAATATTTGTTAAATCTTAATTCTTGGATGTACGCAGTTCCAACTCTACCGTCATTGTACTGTTGTCCTCCGTCTTCTGCTCCTGTTGGAAGATAAGAACTTGGTATTCTTAAACCTCTAAACAGTTTATTTGTAAAGAATCTTAAATCATCTATCTCACCTAGGTTTGTACCACCCGGTAGTGTGTCAACTTTTGATCCTCTTCCTTCTGCTGTTTGCGGAAAGAAGTAATCTTCGTTAATGCTCATTGGGTTATAAGTTGCATCAACATAGTTAACACCACCTGATGTGCTTGGAATTCTTCTTTGATTAATTTCGTTTTTAACTCTCTCAACGAATTGCATCGCCAAGTGTGTTGGCATATTACCTACATCAATATAGAACACTCTTCTTTCAGGTGCTCTTTGTACTCTGTAAATGATAATTGCGTCTTCTAATAATTCTTTTTGTTTGTAAACTTTGAATACTTGTTCTAATACTGACTGTCCAAACGGAAATAAGTTGTCTAAACCATCTGACATTGTTAAATGAATTACGTTTTCTGCATTAATGCTGTATTGATTCATTGTTCTGTAGAATCTACCACCAGCCGCGGCAGTTGAGGCATTGGTCATATTAGATCCTTGCCCTGCTCCTGCATAAGTTTGACTATGTGCACCGCCAGTTGTTCCGCCTCCACCATAAACTTGGTTAGGTGTTATAGATGTTGCACTTAATCTTTGTAAGTTTGGATTAATATCTCTTATAACATATTGTTCAGGTTTTTTACCTTCTGATTCGTTAACAACTATTCTGTCAACTTTTGCATTGTCAATATAAAGCCATTTGTTTGTTTCAGGATCTCTTACAAAGAAACAATCTCCGTATTTTAATGCATTTCTAAAAATTCTAAAAATTCTTTTTGCAAATTGATTTGCTTTTGTCCATTGTTGAAGTGCTTTCTTTAAAAGTTTAACTTCATGACTAGTAACTTCGTCTTTGAATATAATGTTAAATGGTGTTTCGTTCTCTTGATTCTTTTGTGAACAAAATTCTGCAAGTATATCTAGTGCCGCATTAATTTCTGAATCCGAATCCATTTGATCATATTGAAAATATCTTTGAATTCTATTTGGGTGTCCTGTATATACATCAGGTAGATACGAAGAATAATTTCTCTTCGCAAAATTAGGTCTACTGTCTCCTGAAATGGGAGAAAGGTTTGCGTCTTTAAAATATTTTTTCCAAGCCATAACTTATTATACAATACTTTCACTCTGGTTTGCAAGTCTTCTTTGTGTTTTATCTGTATTTCTTGCAATATCAGTTTCGATACTTACCAGTGTATTTACGTTCTTATTAAATGTTTTCATTTCATTAACAACTGATGTCATTTTAGTATTCATGGCGTTAAATGTAGTATTCATTGACAAAAATGCGTTACTATCACCACCTGTTGCTTGGCTAGAAAGGAAAGAATCTGTTTCTGCTTTGTTTAATACTCTTTCACCTGCATGAATTGTAGACAAATTATCATTAATTTCTCTTAAATTACCAGTTGTTCCTACGGTTCCTCTGGCTTTTCCATTCAATCCAAGTTTTTCAGCGGCGACGTCGTCATAATCAGAACCTCTGAATAATCCCCAACCTGCACCAAGTACTCCACCAACCGCGGCACCTATTGCTGTTCCAATTACTGGAACAACAGATCCTATCATGGCGCCTGTTAATGCACCACCGGCCGCACTTGCTCCTACACCTAATGCTTTGCCAGCCGTTGTTTCTGCCTGGTCTGCTATGTTACCTCCCATACTCATACCGGCAACACCTGTTGCGGCACCACCTACCTTGGCTACATTTTTTACAATTTTTCCTGTTTTTCCTAAAGCACCACCAACTCCTGTTCCGCCTGGTCCCAATGGTCCCCACATTCTTAAAGCGGCATAAGTTCCTGCTGTAATAGGTGCAGTTTCTCTTAACATACTGCCAGCAGTTGTTACAATTTCTTTAGCGGCGTATAAAGCAGTTTGAGTTCCTTCACCCATTTTTTTAATGTCTGTTGCAAGATTATTCATTGTTTCGTTAAGTGATCCGACACCTGTTCCTAAAAGGTTTCCAATCCATTTTAGAAAACTTGTTTCTGTACCTTGGAATGCACTTGAAAGATTTTTTGCCGCGTTTTGGAATTCTGTTAATTCTTGTGTAAGTTTATCTGCCGCCGTAGTTTGTTGGTTTGTTGCTTCTTCTAAATTTAGATTTGCAGTGGCAAATTTGTTTATACCAACAAAAGTGTCAGCAATGAAATCACCTTCCATATACTGTGCAACATCTTTGAACGATTTCTGCGATTCCCTCGCCGCAATCTGCATCAATCTCAATGCTTCTTCACTATTAATGCTACCTGCTCTTAGTTGTTCGATAATTGGTGATAAGCCTGGTATGGCCTTAACAAGATTTTCGGCCGCCTGTGTAACAGGTACTCCGCCTGATGCAATTAGATCTTGAATTCCGGGTGCCAAGTCTTTCGAAATCATTGCAACACTTGCCGCGAATGATTCTGCTTCTGCCTTAATCAAAGGACCCATATTTTGTACTGCCGCTAAAAATCTAGAGTTTGAAAGTTGTTCTTCCATCTGAGCGGCAATGTCATCTCTCTGAGCACCTGTAAGTTTTGCCAACCTGTCCATTTGTTTGATCAGTGATGCACCTGCGGCAATTCTTTGAGTATCATCCATCTGTTGGAACAATCCAGATCTTCGATTGATTGCAAATGATGTTAGTAGTTGTTCATTTAATTGTTCAACCGTAAGTCCTAGTGGTGCAAGTTCTTCGATGTATGTTGATCTCAATGCTTTTGAAAGATTTGAAAATTGTATTGCACCTTGAGATGTTGTTCCAAACAGTCTTGCAAGTTCATCAGCATTTTTCCCAACCATGTTTGCAAAATCTTCTAAAGGTAATCCTGCTCTCGCGGCAGTTTCTCTCATAACAATTAAATTTTGACTGAATGATGCTCCAACATCAGACAGATTTCTGTACATATCCAGACTGGATCCAACAACGCCACCTAGTCTGGCAAACATTTCCCCTATTGGACCAAACTCTTTTAGAGTGTTAGTAAAGTCTTGTATCTGTCCTGTACCTTGGTATATTGCTGAACCAAATTTACCAGCAAACGATGTTGTTGTTTCTAATCCCTTACCAAACTTAACAGCAAGGTAATCAGTCATTCCCATTCGTTTACCGAACTTGCTGAAGTGTCCTCGTAAGTTAGATGATGCTTTTATTAGTTCTTCTCTGCTTTTAAGCAGTTTTTCCAGTGATTTCTTCTCATCTAGTGTGATTTTTTTGGTTGTTTCAGCAGATTTCTTCAGTTCTTCTTTGAACTTTTTTATATCAGAGGCACTGAAAGCCTCTTCAAGCATCGCTTTTAGTTGTTTATCATCCATAGTTTTTTAGCACCATTATATACGCATATAAATATTGACATACATACGTTAACAAAGTATATTTATAGAAGAAGAAAATGGAAGAAAAAGCAAACCCTTTAACAAAATTTTATAGACAGCCAGCAATCTATATAAAGTTCCCCTCTGGCGGAAAGTACTATTCCGAAGACATAGTAACACCATCTGAAACAGGTGAACACGCAGTATTACCTATGACAGCCAAAGACGACCTGGCTTTTAAAACACCAGACTCAATGATGAGTGGACAATCTACGGTTGATGTAATAAAATCGTGTGTGCCAGACATTAAAGATCCATGGAAACTTGTAAACTACGATGTAGATACTGTTTTAATTGCAATTAGAATTGCAGGGTATGGTGAAAGTATGGAAGTAAGCACTCACGTACCTGTAACAAATGATGCAGTAAATCATTCAGTTAACTTACCTAGTATGCTTGAGCAGATTCACAACGTGGATATCAAAGAAGAAGCAACATTAAAAAATGGAATGAAAATAAAAGTAAAACCGTTAACTTATAAAATGATGACTGAGACTCAATTAAAAACATTTGAACATCAAAGAAAATATCTACAAGTAAATTCATCAAAGTTGAAAGACGAAGATAAAGCAAAAATGTTTAGTGAAAGTTTTAAAACATTAACTGATCTAAATTCAAAATTGCTGTTGGATAACATTGAAACAATAACTCTACCTTCTGGTGATAAAGTATCTGATTCAGCACAGATAAGTGAATTCATTGAGAACGCAGATGCAAAATTGGTTCATGAGTTAGAAGCCGCATTAGTTAAAATAAGACAGCAAGGTTCTTTAAAACCTATGACTGCAAAAGCCACAGAAGAGCAAATTAAGAAAGGTGCCCCAGCAACATATCAGGTACCGATCACGTTTGATAACGCAAATTTTTTCGGATAAAGTTGCTGACACTCACGGAATCTGACATTTTATCTTTTTTCAAAGATTTAGAAAATGAATCTAAAAATATTAAACATGAATTGCTTAAAATATGTTGGTATATGCGAGGTGGCGTAACATGGCAAGAATCCCTAAACCTATCTGTAGAAGAAAGAAAAATAATCGCAGACATTATAAAAGAAAATTTGGAAACTGCCAAAAAAACAGGTCAACCTTTCTTCTAAATCATTATATAATACTATAATGGAATACATACCCCTTTAAATAATGGACATATGTCACAATCAGATTTAGTTTCAGAACTAAAAAATACCATAAAAGACCTTACTTTAGAAAAGGACGACCTGCATAAGGCAGTTTCTCACAAAGAAAGCCGTAATAAGCAAATTCTTATAAGATTAGAGAATGCTAACAAGGATGTCGACCACGTCGGCAAACACGCCGCGAGCGTAAAAAAAGAAAACGACGAACTAAAACTTAAGGTTGCAACACTTAAAGCAAAATTAGAAACAACAAACGAACTGTTAAAAATAGCAAAAGAAAAACTTAAAGATTACGAGCCGGATAAGGAAGTAGAATTAACTGACGAGGATGTTTCCAATATTGAAGAATCAGAAGAACCGGAATTAAAGTCAGTAATGTCAGAAAAATATAATAAGTTTGGCAAAGAAGAAGAGTAATCATTCAACTAAAAGATGACTTACGTCATCTAAACTTTCGCTTTACGCTCAGTTTATTTCTAATTTACGCAATCTCTAAAATAACTTTTAACGCAACTTCTATTATTGCGTATTCTGTGGCAGATGAGTAGTCATAATTCGGCTATTTCTAGCCGAACTAACTTTGATAATCTGTGGCGAGTATCGTAGTCATTGTGTATCGTTGCTTTCGCCGGGCGGTTGTGCTGTACCCGTTAACTCATTCATCCAACGCGAGCCTACCAAACCCTTACACAATAGTATTTGGTAAACCTGAGGTTTGTCTTTTTCTAAGAGCCTCATCATTTTTTGCCGTTTGCATCATGGGATTCGCCTGTGTTGTTACACCGTAACTCCCTTATTGTACGAAGATGCTATATTTGCCTATGAGAAATTTAATCTGCTGTTTGCCTATCACTAGTATATAACACAAATATTTTTTCAGGTCAATCATTTTGGCTTTAAATAGTAGTATGCAGTGGACGTACAAAGGAGATATAGTAGAAGAAGTACCAGAGGGTATAGTTGGGTTTGTATATCAGATCACAAATACAACTAATGGTAGGATGTATATTGGTAAAAAGTTAGCAGAGTTCAAAAAAGCAAAACCTCCGCTTAAAGGAAGAATAAACAAACGTAGGTACACAGTTGAATCAGACTGGAAAGACTATTTTGGTTCAAGTGATGCTTTAACCGAAGATGTTGTAAAACTTGGTAAAGACAAATTTACACGAGAGATACTTTTTTATTGTAAATCTAGAGCAGAATTATCTTATATAGAAGCCAGAGAACAATTTGCACGTAAAGTTTTAGAAACTGACGATTACTACAATGGTCATATTAGAGTGCGAATACACGGATCTGGAATTATCAGAGAGAAAAAAATTAAAGGTATCCTTAATTCATAAAAAAAGCCTGCACAAAATAATTGCACAGGCTTTAATGAGATCTCAATAGTTAATAAATTACACCGCAGTTTTTGCCGCGTTTTTAACTTCTTGAATTTCTTTTCTTCTTGCTTTGATCAATTTTGAAAGAGATGCTAATGCCTTTCTTGCTCTAGTGGCACTTGCTTTAACACCTTTCTCTGTGAATTTTTGATTCTCTTCAGAGTAAGTTTGGATCTCTGTCATGATCTGTTCATGTGTTTGTGACATAATTATATCCTTCTTTATATTATTAATTAATATATCTTTTATTAAAGCACGTATGATCTGGTTTTGTCAAGTAAAATCTAAACAATAATATCCACATCATTTTCATAATTGGTAAAACCATTCTCTTTTACTACTTTTAGTACAGAATTTACTCTGCTTACCAGTTCATCTTTGTGAGATATTAGGAAAATATTCTTTTGCTGTGTTCTACTCATGTCTTTTAATACAGCAATAGAAGATTCAACACCAGATGCGTCCATACCAGCATCTACCAATTCATCAATAAACAACAAGTTGATCTGTTGATAAAGTGATTCCCATACATCTCTAAACGCCCAACTCAAAGATAATATTAATCTGTTTCTTTCGCCTCTACTCAAGTTATCAAAATCAAGTTCTCTACCTAGTTCTTGTATTTCTACAGTTAAATCACTTTGGAATGTAACTGTGTGTGGAAGTTTTACTTGTCCTAAGTAGTATGCTAAACGTTGATTTAGATATGTTAAGTTCTGTTCAATAATTCTTGTTCTTATAAATGAATCTTTTGCTGTTAATAATTTGTATAAAAAGTCTTGGTGTCTGTTTAAATCTTCAAGTTCATTTATAGTTGTGTAATTAATTTTTTGTATTGCAGTTTTGTTTAGTTCTGCTATTTGTTCTGCATATGGATCTTCTTTTATTTCATTTTGTTCTAGTTGTCTTTGCAAATCTTTTAATGAACCTTTGTGATTGTATGCTTCATCAATACTGTCATAATAGGTATCTGGAGTTTGTCCTAAATCGCCAATGTCATCAATGCCTTGTTGCACTTTAGCAAGATCACTTTTTGCTTTTTCAATATCTGTTTTATTTTCAGCAAGTGTAGTAATTAAATTTTCAGTTAGTTGTTTGTGTTTTTCGTCATGTAATGATTGTTCACAAGTTGGACATTTGGCCTGTTCTGCAAATTTTAAATCAGTTTCAGTTTTAGTTACATTTGTTTCTGCTCTAGTAAATGCATCGTCATGATATGCTTTTTCTTTTTGTAAACTTAATAATTTTAAATAATTTTCACTGTGCGATTGTGCTTTTTTGTGTGCTCCGAGTTCTGATTTAATATCTACTTTTTCTAGTTCTGCTATTGCTTGAGCAAAGTTTAATGAATCTTGATCTTTTTGACTTTGCCATGCACTAGATCTTATTTTTAAACTCTCAATTGATTCTTGTATTTTTTCATTAGAGGCCTTTCTTGCATCAAGTTTTATTTTTTCTTCTTGCAACTCGTTTTTAGTTGCTTTCATTTGCTCTTTTAAAAGATCCGATTTTTCACTTAAAAGTGTTATACCAAGCAACTGTTCAATAATTTCTCTTTGCTCTGCTTGTTTAGTTGCAAGAAACGGTAAAGTATAAGTGTTTAGTGCAATTATGTTTTTAAACATAGCATGAGTCATACCAACTAGTTTATTAATTTCTTGTTGTGTTTCTTTATTTTCACCTTGTGCTTCATTACTCTCTGTATTCTGTTCTATTTCGTTTGCGTAGAATCTAAACACTTGAGGCTTTCTACCTCTTTCAATAGTATATGTAATATTGTTTTTAACAAAAGTTACAGAAACCATCATACCTTTTTCGTTTGTTTTGTTTACAAGATTATCTCTTCTAATGCTTGTTAATGCTTCTCCATAAAACACATATGATAGTGCATTGATAATAGTTGTTTTACCTGTACCATTTCTAGCACCAGCATCATCACCACCCAAGTCTAAGTTTTCACCAATTACTAGAACAAGGCTTTTGTTATCAAAATTAATGCCTTGTGCAGTATTACCTACACTCATAAAGTTTTTTACGGATAATGATTTAATGGTTAACATCTAAATTCCTATAAATTGCCATTAAGATTTTTTTGTCATATGTTTCAGAATCAACACCTTCTAACTGTTTTAAAACAATTTGATCTACAGAATCAAATTTCTGTACTTCTACAGTTGGTTGCTGTGCTTGATCAATTTGTTCTGGTATTAATTGTAATTCTCTTAATTGGTATTTGTCTATAAACGTTTCTCGTATAAAGTTTGCTTCTTCGTAACTTATTTTAATATCTAGTCCGACTCTAACATACATATTTTTTTTTAACAACTCGTCTGCAGTTTTTAACAATTCACTTATTTTAATATGTCTGTATTTTGGACAATCAAGCCAGTTAATATACTTAGGCTCACCACCCCACTCTAATACCATCATTCCTCGTTCGTCGTCCCCGGCATCTGCGTAATTGTGGGGAAACGCATTACCCATATAAGTTACATTTTTCATTTGTTGTCTTTTATGAAAATGTCCTGAAAATACTTTTTCACAACCTGCAAAATGATCTGTTTTAATTGTACCAACATCAGGCATATCGATCATAGCATTCATTTTAAAGTAAGGAAGTTCAAAGTGTCCAAACACATATTTCTTTTTCATTTTTGCAATCTTTTTCCATTCGTCTCCTACAATCCATGGAATAATTGCAACATCGTCGTCTTCTATCCATTCGTTAACCATTACAATGTTTGGAATATTTCTAATAAATTCCATGGAGTTAATTTCTCTTTTTTCTCTATAGAATAAATCATGGTTACCCATCATTACATAAACTTTTTCAAATGCTTTACCTAAACGTTCCATGTTAGAAACAGTATAGTTCATAGTGGAAACGTTTGTTGCTGATCTGTGATGGTGCCAGTCGCCTAAGAATATACAGGTCTCGCACCCTTCTGCTTTTGCTTGTTCAATAAACCAATAGATAAATGATTCACAATCATCGTTGTGTATTCTAGAATTACCTTTTAGTCCAAAGTGTATATCAGTAAAACAAGCAACTTTTTTAAAAAAAGCCATGTTATTTTTTGCCTCTAGTACCCCAAGTCTTCGCTACAGGAGGTTTTATATCTTCGGGTTTTATGTCCTTATATTTTAACATCTCGTGTTCGTCGTCATGAAGAGTATCATTAATTTTTTTATCGTCATCGTCATCTCTAATTTTGTTTCTGTTTTCTTTTTTAAGTTTTCTGTTTAACTCTTTAATAGAAGTTTTTGTTGCTATTCTTACTGAACCATGTAAACTTTTAACTTTCTTTTTATATGAATCAGTTGCTAACTCGTTTGCATTTTGTCTAGTAAACGAAGGTTTCATGTGTTCTTGTTCTAACAAATCGTCTCTTATATTTTGATTTTTCTTTTCAATGTTTAATATCCTTGTAAACGAATTTGTTATTGCCGCTGTATAATATGCAAACGGATTCTCTGATTTACTCTCGTCAAACTGTAAACCAATTTGTGATAATTGCATTAATGCTTGTGATTGCATTTCATCATTGTAAGTGTAACCTCTCCAGTTTGCTCTTGTACCATAACGTTCACACAACTTCATAAACATTTTTGCAAGTTCGTTTGTAATCTTTCCACCATCTAGATTAAAGTTACCATTTGCCATACCGCCTTCCCAATGTGATTTTCCTACACAATATAGTTTTCCTTTTTTATCAATTTTATAATGCTGATAAGGAGGGAAATTAACTTTAACGTGCCTGTCTGCTACAGATTTTGGGTTTCTCTTTCTAGTAGCATCTTCGGGGATATGATCAAATGTCATTACTCTAAATACTAAATCAGTTTTATCAATTTTTCTAGGAGATACAGTAAAGTCGGTTAATTTAATTTTTTTCTGCCCTTCTTCTTTTGCTTTTTCCCATGCTTCTTGCGTTAACTTTTTGGCTCTTGTTTTTTTAGCCATTGAAATGGATCTAATATTAATTTTCTCTTTTGCAGGAACAATGACATCAAAAAACTCATCACCTTCATCCACAAATGAACTGAATGTCATTTTACTTTTGTGTATTTGTATTAATAAGTCTCTGTTGTTTAGGTACTTTACTCTTCTCATATTTCCTTGCTTTTTGCTATTGCTGTTGTAATTGTTGTAAAGTTGACCACAAACAGGTCTGTTAAAGTGTGCCGTAATGGGAATTAAATACGCCTATAATTGTGCCTATAAATATGTTTAAAGTATACAATTATTAAATTGAAAACGCAACCGGAAAAATATGGCAGATATAGAAGATAAATTTAGTCCCGATAAAAAGACCCTAACAGAGGTGTTTAAAACCAGTGGGGGTAATATTTTTAGCAGAACATTAGGTCGTTTATTTGGTGCAGGGTTACCACCAGGTGGAGAAGGCCCAATGTCAGCAAACACAACGGCAAAATGGTCTAGAAGATCAAAGCAAACAGATTGGAGAGTTAAGTTAACTTTACGTCAAGGAGAGGATATGTACAATTTCTTTTTTAATGGCGGCGGTAAAACAGGATCACAATCAAAAACAAATATTTTAGGACCATTAGCAGAAGAAGGCGGAGTTATATTTCCATTAACACCATCGGTTATTTTACAACACAATGCAAATTATAATCCACTAGCAACTACTCATGCCAACTATCCATTTTACGCATATCAAAACTCAGAGCCAGCAAACATGACAATAGTTGCAGAGTTTCCAGTACAGAATCAACAAGACGCATTATATTGGGTAGCAACATTACACTTTTTAAGAGCGGCAACAAAAATGTTTTTTGGCGGTGAAGAAGGAGATGCAAATAGAGGAAACCCACCTCCGGTAATGACATTAAATGGTTATGGAAATCACGTGTTCAAAAACATTCCTTGCATTATTACAACATTCACTTGCGAATTGAGAGAAGGAATAGATTATATTTCTACAAGTCAAATGGGAATGGGCGGAGCAATGAATTCAGGTGCAGACACAATGAATCCAAATGAGATGAAATCAATGGATCAAGATAGTGCTCTTCCTGAAACATGGGCACCAACACAAAGTTTATTCACAATACAATTACAACCAGTATACTCTAGAGATTCAGTTAAGAAATTTAACATGAAAGATTTTATCTCCGGTGACTTACAAAACAAAGACGGAGTAGGATTCATTTAATGGCCAAATATTCAAACACTTCTCCGTATCTTAACACTGAACAAACTGATACACATTTAGGTATTTTTAATCCTAGACCTATAACAGGTGGAGCAGATGATATTTCATATGAGATTGATAGAATATATGCATACAGACCAGACCTGTTGGCATTTGACTTGTATGGTACTCCAAGGTTATGGTGGGTGTTTGCTCAAAGAAATCCAAACGAAATAGAAGATCCTATATACGACTTCAAACCAGGAACTGTAATAAGAATACCAAAATTAAGTAATTTGCAAAACGACCTAGGATTGTAGTATGGCAGATTTCACTTCCGCAGAAATTCAAGCATTCAAAAAAATGGACCACGACGAGATGATCGCGTATTACAACAAGACTGGCATCAACGTAATGGCATTAGATTTAAAAACCATTGTTGCATCTGATCTTGCAGAAGCAATCAAAAATGATACAACAGATGGTGCAACGATAGAAGAAAAAATTGAACGTTCGTCAGCACACCCAATGGCAAAAGGTTCTTATAATGCCGATAAAACTATACAAAAGAAAACAGAAGATTTTGTTCATGATATAGAATCCAAAACAGTTAAAGACGTAGACACAACAGAAGAGAACGTGCATTCAGACTTTGTTGAATCGAAAAAAATGTATAACGCCAGATACCAACAAAGTGAAAGACAATTTACTCATACAAACGTATTACATCAATTTGCAAGTTACAATTACATTTGGACATTGTCAGGTTTAACAGAAGGTGATGTACGATTTCCTGCAAATATAATAACTCAAAAACCTCATGACATTATTGCAAAATCAGGGGGTATAGGCACCGGCGGAAGTTTTAGTAATGAAAATTTTGTTAAAGCAGAGTCTGGAGGAAGTATTGGAGAAAATATTGCCAATGCTAAACACGCCGAAACAGTTCAGCGAAAATACGAACCGTATAAAAAGTTTGCTTCTGATATATTAAAAGATAATCATGATATCTATTTTGACAGAGTAAACGTAGAAGGAGTTCATGGACCCAACGAAGACAGAAAATTAATGAATTTTACTAAAATAGAATTTGAGTTGTCTGAACCATTTGGTGTAACGTTGTATGAAAAACTCAGAGGTGCGGCTATGAACTGCGGTTACATAGATCACATGGATGCACCGTTTTTATTAACACTAGAATTTGTAGGTTATGATACAAAAGGTAATGTAGTAACAAATATTCCAGGAATAACAAAAAAACAATATCCAATTAAATTAGTAAACTCAACAGTTGATATAAATCAAGCAGGTTCAAAATATACGTTAACTGCTGTACCTTACACAGAGTTTGCAATGGTTAATAGATTTAACTATGTTAGAGGGCCTATTGAAGTAACAGGAAGAAATATAGCAGAACAGTTTGAATCGATTATAAAAGGTATAGACAAAATACAAGACACAGAAATAACAAAAAAACAAAGAGAATTTAAAGACGAATACAGAATAACATATGATCCTTATTTTGCAGGTCAACAAGTAGAATCGTCGGGTGATCCCATGACTTTCTGGAATATTGGAAAATTTGATTTACCACCAATTGGTTCAAAACAAATTGATTATTCAAAGTTTACACATCCAAGCGGAAATACAGTTGATCCTGGACTCCAAAATGCAATTATAAAAAACACAGAACCAGTAAAGGCTTTACAGATGCAGGCAAATTCATCGATCCCTGCAACTATTGAAGCCATTATGATGCGTACTGATGCATACAATGACATAGCAACAGACTTTGTAGAAAAGTATTGGAAAAAAACTATGGACCCGGCACAGAGACCAGAATACAAAGGTGGTGTACCAGGGTCGGCCGACAAGGCAGTTATGAAAGAGTATGTGCCGTGGTTTAAAATTATTACCAGTGTTTACACACATTCTGATTTAGATGGTATTAATAAGATGCACAGAAAAACAATACACTATCACATACAACCGTATCTTATACACATAGGAAATTTTGTTGCACCAGGATTAACCGGTGCAGGCAAATGGGGTAAACTGGTTAAGAAAAAATACAATTACATCTATACAGGTCAAAATTTAGATGTACTAGATCTAAACATCAATTACAAGTATGCGTTCTATCAAGCAAGACTGTCTGATGCTAACACACTAGATCATGACAGTAAAGAAATCAAAGATTTTAATGACAAGAAAAAGGACAAAACAATAGTAGGCAGAGATGGCGTGTATGGAAACGAATTGTTTGGAGTTAGAAGCCATCCAGTTTCATCTGGTTCTGTTAACAACGGAGAGTTTGACAGTGATAAAAAATCTGCAAAAACAAGAGAGTTTTATGATTACCTAACAAACCCAATAGCAGACATGATAAAAGTTGAAATGAATATAATGGGAGATCCTGCGTGGATAGGTAGTGATCAGTATCTACCTATGGCATGGGAGCAAAACTATGATCCAAAAAATCCAGTTATGGTATCAAAAAAATGGGGAACTATAAAAGGAAACACATGGAGTGAAGAAACAGGATCATTTTCTCTTGACGAAGCAGAACCTTTATGCACACTTGATTTTAAATTTCCAACAGACTTTAATGAAAAATCAGGAAAATATAATTTTGCTGAATCAGGAAAGAATGTTAGGTTTTCAGGATTGTATAAAGTAGTTAAAGTAACAAGTAATTTTGAAGAAGGAAGATTTACACAAGACTTATTAATGATAAGAATAAAAAATCAAGGTGGAACAAATGCAACAGCATATCCGTCTATTGAGATTGATATACCAAAAGGCGATACGTCAAAGAAAACAAACGGTACATTTTCATACAGTGAAAACGCACAGATGAAATGGCATCCAGACGGAAAAATGCACGTGGTTGCAACTGAACCACACGATCCTAGTTCAGATAAAATTAGTATTGAAGAAGCAAAAAAATGGATGAATACAGATCAGTTTCAGCATACTGTAACTGAAGGAGTAAAACACTCAGTAACTAAAGGCAAGAAGCATGATCCTTTAGTGAAACAGCAAACAGAAAAGTATAATCGTAAGCGGATTGCAATTGATCCAAAAACCGGCAAACCAACCGGTCATGTGTTTGGGGGACTATAATTAGATGGCAAGACAAATTCATTTAAGCGGAGACGTATCAACTTCTAAAATAAAAAAAGATGAGTCATATACAAGTATAGATTCGGGTCCTTATGTTGCTGTTGTAAAACAAAATTATGATCCAGAAAAAATGGGTAGAATTAAAGTTCTTATTCCTGCTTTGTCAAAAACAACTGAACCTGCACAGTCTGATCTAGTAACTTGTCAGTATCTAACACCTTTTTATGGTGTAAAAAGTTTAAACGCAACCGATAAATCTGATCCTTATGATTATGCAAATACACAACACTCATATGGTATGTGGGCAACACCACCGGACATAGATACCAGAGTACTTGTAATTTTTGCAGAAGGAAAAATTTCTCAAGCATTTTGGATAGGATGTATACAAGATGCATATGCTAACCACATGATTCCGGGTATTGCGGCATCTGAACAAACTAAAACAAAAGATGTAAAAGGTCATCATTCAGCAGGATTATCAAAAGAAACTGTGTATGGTACAAATTCTGTGCCTGCAGGAGAAGTAAACAAAAGAGCATGGAACGTTAATGGCGGAAACTATAATAAAATTTCAAAACCTATACACCCACTTGCAGAAACATTAAGAAAGCAAGGATTAATACAAGATGATGTTAGAGGAACAACAACATCTTCAGCAAGGAGAGAATCTCCTAGTACAGTGTTTGGTATTAGTACACCAGGACCGTTGGATAGATCTCCAACAGCAAAAAAATATAAATTAGGTGCAATAGATAATCCACAAGAGCAAGAAGTAAACAGATTACCAGGGCATACGTTCGTTATGGACGATGGCGATCTGCAACAAGACAATCAACATATTAGATTAAGAACATCAACAGGACACCAAATATTATTACACGACACAGAAGGAGTAATTTACATTGGATCAGCATCAGGAGAATCTTGGGTTCAACTTGCATCTAATGGAGCAATAGACATATACGCAGGTGGCGGATTAAATGTACGTTCAACAAACAACATAAACTTTCATAGTGATGCAAATATTAATATGTTTGCTAAAGGACAAATTAAAATGAAAGCAAAAGATAAAATTGTTGTTGACGGAAGAAACATTCAGCAAATTGCAGACAACGATATAAAATTACACGCAGTTGGAGGATCGTTATCAACTAAAGCACCAGCAGGCGCAATATTATCTTATGCAGGTACAGGTCAAGAACATCACTCCGGAGGACAAGTACACCTTGCAGGTACTGAAGTTCACCATAACACAATTACAGCAAACGTAGAAGTTGTTAAAGATTTAATTAGAACAGATTTATTATCAGAAGATCCAGCAGGAACGAATACTTTAGTTACGCCAATTGGTGACGTTAATTCTGCTAACAAGGTTAGACCAAAACCTTTAAAATGGCAAGATGGTATTAATGAGTCTATGGACGGTATGAGAGTACCAACGCACGAACCATTTGAACATCATTATGGATTAACAAGAGGCATGAATACTTTTGCTGGAGCATCAGCAAACGATGATAATGTTGTAGCAAAATCTAAAAATCCTGATAATGTAGAAAGTATTGCACAATCAAACAGAGTAAGTTCAAATGAAGTTATTAAAGCAGATCAATTAAAAGCAGATTTAGAAGAAAAAATTAAATCTTTAAATTTAGAAAAATCAATTGATATAGAAAAAATTCAATCAGTTGCAGAATCATTTGCAAAAGATTATGCCAAAGCATTTGATTTAGCAAACGCAAAACCAGAGGCACCAGGCCCATGGAATAATTTTGGAAAAGATATTAAACCAATAGGTCCTTTTAATGTTAAGAAAATCACAGCATTAGCAAACGAAACGTCATCTATGTTTAAAGAATCAGTAGATTCATTACTTTCAGGTGATGCAACAAATATGTTTAAAGATAAAGTGTTTGTAAACACAGACGGACTATTAAATGTAAAAGGTAATTTAGCAAAAATGATAAAAACTAAAAATCTTCCTTTAGATGGAAATTTATCTAAATTAACAGAAGGCGCAAAAAGTATTGGTAACGTTTTAGGAGATTCTATAGTTAAAAATGCAGAAACAATAGTTTCACCTCATTTAGAAGGTCCTGTCACAAAAGAGTCAATATCAGTTGATGTAAATAAGATAAAGAGTGTACATAAACACGTAGTAGGAAACAAAGTGGTTGCAGTTACTGAAGTTAGTAAAATAAAAGATAAACTAGGTAAACTATTAGCATCGGTAAGTAAAAATATAGGAAAAGAATTTGGATTTGATGCTTCTATGTTTTCAAACATTGATACTTCTGCGTTTTCGGACTTTTCTAACTTTTCTGGCGATTACGATATTGACAGATTAGACGCAGACGGCGGAATGTATGACGCTTGGGGTGGAGAAGAGAATTTTAGAAAAGCACAAGACGAGGCACTAAAAAAAGCAAGTTCCGGCGAAGGTTGGGGTTGGCAAAAGAAAAAGAAGAAAGATATTAATGTCGATTGGAGTTATAAAAACGTTAAAAAGGATTATGAATAATGGCTGACGAGAAAAACAATATACCTAAAAGAGGAAACGCATTTAAAGGATTTAGTTCACGTGCGGATAATTCTAACTTTAAACTGTATGATTTTGAGTTGATCAAGCAAGATTTAATGAACAGATTGTCTGTGAGAAAAGGTGAAAGAGTAGAAAATCCTGCGTTTGGTACTATTATATACGACGCATTGTTTGAGCCATTAACAGAAGCAACAAGACAATTAATAATTGATGACGTAACTGAGCAATTAAATGCAGATCAGCGTCTAGCAACAAACGAAATTATAGTAGAAGAATATGAGCACGGTATTGCAATTCAGGCGTCTTTAACATACGTTCCATACAATATCACTGAAAAATTGGTATTCAAGTTTGACAGAGATACGTCTTTACGCCTATCTTAATATACGCACATAATTAATACTATAAATATCGTTATTAAAGTATTATGGCCACAAAAAGACAAAACAGATTATTAGTAGCAGAGGATTGGAGAAAGATCTATACTGCTTTTCAATCAGCGGATTTCAAATCTTATGATTTTGAGACCATGCGTAGAACTATGGTTGCATATCTGCAAGAAAACTATCCAGATGATTTTAACGATTTTGTTGAGAGTTCTGAATATGTTGCACTATTAGATTTAATTGCTTATGTGGCACAATCATTATCTTTCAGAGTTGACTTAAATGCAAGAGAAAATTTCTTAGAAACAGCATCAAGACGAGATTCAGTTTTAAGATTAGCAAGACTTATTAACTACAACGCCGCTAGAAATAAACCAGCAGTTGGAATGTTAAAATTTACATCAGTATCAACTACTGAAGAAATAAAAGATAGTGCAGGTCAAAGTTTAGCAGGATTAACAATACGTTGGAACGATGCGGCAAATCCGAATTACAGAGAACACTTTATTAATATACTTGAAGGTTTAAACCAAACAGGACAAACTTTTGGAAAACCGTTAGAGTCAGGTAAAATTGGAAATATATCTACAGAAATTTACGCAACAAGATCTAGTAATACAGATGTACCAATGTATACTTTTTCAAGACCAGTAAGCGGTATAACAAGAAAATTTGAAATTGTTCCATCAACAATACTTCAACAAGATTACATTTACGAAAGATTACCTCTACCAGGCGGTTCGTTCTCATACGTATATAGAACTGACGGAGCAGGTGATTCTTCAAACAACACAGGATTTTTTGCTTTGTTCAAAGAAGGAACATTACAGTCAGAAGATTTTACAATAACAGATTCAACAACAAATTTAGTACAACCTTTAGGTGCTAACAATATAAATGATTCAGATGTTTGGCTATGGCAGTTAGATGATTTTGGCCAACCTTATTCTTTATGGAAAAATGTTCCATCACTTGCAGGTAACAATGCAATTTATAATTCTGTTCAGTCAAGTGTAAGAAACATTTACAACACAGTTACTAGAGCAAACGATAGTGTTGATTTAGTATTTGGAGACGGTAACTTTGCAGATATTCCTATGGGAAGATTCAGAGCATATTACAGAACAAGTGCAAATGAAAGATACACAATTCAACCTGCAGATATGCAAAGTATACAATTTAATATTCCATACTTAGATAAAAATGGTGCAAATCAAACTTTAACTATTGGAGCAAGTTTACAACAAACACTTTATAATTCTGCACAATCAGAATCAAGTGCATCAATTAGAGAAAAAGCACCACAAGTTTATTATTCACAAGATAGAATGATAACAGCAGAAGATTACAATGTTGTGCCTTTAAAAGCATCACAAGAAATTATTAAAATTAGATCTGTTAACAGAACAGCATCTGGTATATCAAGAGCAAAAGAAATTGTTGATCCAACAGGATCATATTCAAATGTTAATGTAATTGCCGATGACGGTGTTCTTTATAGAGAAGAAACATTACCTTCGTTTACTTTTACATTTAATAATAAAAACGATATTCTTAATACACTTAATACAAAAATAGAAACAAAAATAAAACAACCGTACTCAAGACAGTTTTATTATAACAAGTATGGAGCAAAAGATCTTTCTTTGTTAACAACGTCTTGGAATAGTACAACAACAAGTACAAATACAAACACTGGATACATTTATTCAAGTGGTCCTTTAGTAGTAGGTGATTATGCTACATCAAATTTGAAATATATAAAACCAGGTGCGTTGGTTAAATTTTCTTCACCAGACACAAGAAAATTCCTTAATGGAAAATTAGTTGATGCGGCAACAGATGAATCACAGGATAGACATTGGGCAAAAATAGCCTCAGTTGTTGGAGATGGAGCAAACGGCGGAGTTGGAAATTTAGAATCTGGGTTAGGACCAATAACACTAGCAGATGTTCTTCCTGACAATGCAGTTGTAAAAGCAGTAATACCACAATTAGCAACATCTTTAGGTGCAACATTAAAATCAGAATTACAAGATAGAATTACTGCATATGAAAATTTTGCATTAAGATACGATGAAACAACAGGTACATGGAAAGTTATTGCAATAACAGATGTTAGTGCAAACAACACATTTAGTTTAGGATTTGCTGGAGACGAATCAGGAACAAATTTAGATCAAAGTTGGTGGTTTAATTTTACTAACGATGGATCAACTTATACAGTATCATACAGAAAATTAGATTACATATTTGAATCAGCAGGACAAAACAAGTTTCATTTTGATCCACAAGAAAAAATTTACGACTACACATCAGGACAAACTAAAAAAGATACAATTAAACTATTAAAAAACAATACACTTGTTAGTACAGGTAACGCAGTAGGTTATCCAAATGTTTGGCAAGTGGTTGATACAATATCAGAAGCAGATGGTTATCAGGATAACAGAAAAGTAAAAGTTGGTTTCTTTGATTCAGACGATGACGGTGTTGTCGACAATCCAGAATTATTTGAAATAATGATTGAGCCTACATTAAGTGAAGCAACTAAATGGGTATTTTATGAAAAATTTGTATCAACAGATAACAATATTGAAAGATGGAGACCGTATGCATCAACTAATTTTATTGTAACGAAAAACGAGTCTAGTATTATATTACCAGGAACATACACAGACGGACAATTATTTTACTTTTACGATACAGCAGAAAACGTAGTTAAAAAATATAGTTCTACAACAAATTCTTTAGTTACGTCAACAGATTATTATGCAAGAAAAGGAAGATCATCATTGTACTTCCAATATCAACATTTTGCTGGAAACAACACAAGAATAGATCCTTCAGTATCAAATATAGTAGACATATATCTATTAGAAAGATCTTATGATACATTATTTAGAAAATGGCTTAAACAAGGTGGTACAAAACCAGCACCAAGTACATCAGATCAGTTAAGAATAAGTTATTCAAACAAATTAAATCCAGTAAAAGGATTATCAGATCAAATAATATATCATCCTGTATCTTATAAAATTTTATTTGGAACTAAATCAGAGGAAGAATTCCAAGCAACATTTAAAGTTGTAAAAAATCCTGAATCAAATATTTCAAATG